>Ga0214228_1000412_pt1 | contig 12596 bp, 8 predicted proteins | sample TroBogypolimnion_21_FD_153066 | JGI IMG/M metagenome (GOLD analysis project Ga0214228, IMG submission 153066) | Freshwater microbial communities from Trout Bog Lake, WI - 05NOV2007 hypolimnion | ecosystem: Environmental > Aquatic > Freshwater > Lake > Hypolimnion/Profundal zone | place: Trout... | reverse complement strand
ACGAAATTTCAAGGTCTTTTCCAAATAAAATGATACCTATTTTATTGATAATCAAATAATTATATCGCTATATAATTTTTGTCATGTACTAAATAAATATTATCATAATTGTTCTACAAATCTTTGGTTTTTCGTTTTTGTATATTTTTCTTCGAAAGTTGTATATGAAGATGTATGAAAATTAAATTTTTAATTGCGTTTTTGACTAAAAAAAGCTGCCAGTTTACTAGCAGCTTTATAGACAATTAATTGATATTAAGATTATTTCTTTAGTTTTTCTTCAATTTCACGAACACTTGAGCGGAAACTTTTATCAGAATCCATCAAATCATTTACAATTTTACAAGCATGTAATACGGTAGCATGATCACGTTGTCCGATTGCATTACCGATTGATGACAAAGAGTTCTTTGTTAATTGTTTGGATAGATACATCGCAATCTGACGAGCTTGAACAACTTCGCGTTTTCTACTTTTGGTCGAAATTGAATCAACACTTAATGAAAAATACTCACAAACTACGTCTCTAATTTTCTCTACTGTGTTTACCTTTTTAGTAATACTTACAATTCTACCTATTACCTTTTCGGCTAAAAGAACATCTATTGGCATATCTGCCAATGTAGAGTGTGCCAATAGAGACACTAAAACGCCTTCTAAATCGCGGACATTATCAACTACATGTTCAGCAATGAAATCAATAACTTCTTCCGAAATTTCAAGTCCATCACGATAAATTTTGCTTTGAAGTATAGCTTTTCGTAATTCGAAATCAGGTTTTTCAATTTCGGCTGATAATCCCCATTTAAAACGGGTCAAGAGACGTTGTTCCAAACCAACTAAAACTAATGGCGATCGGTCTGAAGTCAGAATAAGTTGTTTTCCATTTTGATGTAAATGGTTGAATATATGGAAAAACGTGTTTTGTGTTCCGGTTTTACTTGCAAATTCCTGAATATCATCAACGATTAATACATCAATTGTTTGATAGAAATTCAGGAAATCATTTACTGAATTGCTGCGAACCGCATCAGTATATTGTATCTGAAAAGTGTTAGCCGAAACATATAAAACTCGTTTGTCGGGATTCATTTGTTTAGTCATTACACCTATTGCATTGGCTAAGTGAGTTTTACCTACTCCTGATTGACCATACACAAACAAAGGATTAAAAATATTTTTTCCGGGTTCATTTCCGATACTAATTCCGGCTGTGCGAGCCAATTTATTACTTTTTCCTTCAATTAAATTATTGAAATTATAGGCCGGATTAAGCTGAGGGTCAATCTCAGGAAGTTGAGGTTTATTGTAAGGGTTCATGTACGCTGAACCATTTGCCGATGTTTTTAATTTTTGTTTGGATTGTTCGCCAACACTTGGAATTTGAGTTCCTTTTCCACTTGACTTGTCAATCAGTACACGGTATTCGAGCCGTGTACCAATTCCAACCTCGCGATACAAAGTCATTCTCAATAAGTCGATGTATTTTTCTTCGATATATTCAACGAAAAATTGGCTTGGAACTTGCAATACAAAAATGTTATTTTCATATTTTAAAGCTGAAATGGGGAGAAACCATGTATTAAAAGATGCTTCACTGATATTGTCTTTTATAACATTCAGACAGCGATTCCATAATTGTTCGTGAGCGTTAGACATCTTTTGAATAGTTGGAAATTTTACAAATAATAGTTCTCAAAAAAAAATAAAAAATGAATCGTTATTTCCCGTTAATTATATGGGCTATTTTCAGCCCTACAAAATTCTAAAACTTTTGCGACAAAAAAAAATCGATTTTTTTTTGCATTTAAAGTGTCTTATTATTTCCATAAAAATCAGGCATTTAAATATTTCATTTGATAATCAAATGTTTAAGATTTGTCAATCTGTAATGTAACTGATTTTAAACACCATAACAATTTGAAACTAAAATCGAAAATTTTGAGGTTTAAAAAGCCGAAACTCTTGTTAATAAAAGGTTTCGGCTGTAAATATAATCAAAATGAAATATTTTAATACAGAATCACTATTTAGAATGAATATAAATAATATGTTATTTTTCTTTGCTCCCAAAGAGGGAAAAATGGACATATCGTTTAGGATTTTTCTGCAGATCAATTAATAATTTATCAGAACTTGCTGCAGTATTTGAAAGGTTGATATACAAATCTTTATTGTTTAAAAGTAGTCCAATTGTACCTTCGGAATTGTTTATTTTATCGGTAATTAAACTCAAATTATTTATTGTGTGATTAATACTTGTAAATGTTGCAGCGTAGTCTATTTTTTTCAAATTTCCACTGATTTGTTTGAAGTCAGAGGTAAGTGTTGACACATCGCCAAGAATATGCGGCAAATCACTGTTCATCATTTTCTTGAGCTGCGAAGAACTTACCGCTAGATCGGCGGTTGTATGCTCAATGGATGCCATACTTTTAGTCAGATTCTTATTCTCAACTAAATTGCGTACAGAACGAATCAATGAATCGGCTTGTGTAGAAATACTTTGAATTTTGGGCATTAAATCGCCAGATAATTGAGCCATCAGACCAATTCCTACTTTTGACTCGATAGTGTCACCGGGCTGATGCATAGTTTGAGTAGCAGTGATGGGTTCGTAAATAAGTTGTATCGCTTTTCCGCCCATTAATCCATCATCATACAATTCAATTTTGGTTCCAAGGGGCAATTTTATATCTTTTGAAACTGAAATTTTAATTACAAATGCCTGCTTTTTTGAAAAATTATATTGAATTTTTTCAACCTGTCCGACTTTATATCCCTTAACATATACCGGACAGGATGGGACTAAGCCACCTAAATTCTCGTATTGTCCATAAAAATAATTTACTGGAGAAAATATATCGATTCCTTTCAGAAAATTCATTCCAAAATACAGAATACAAATGGCTGCAACAGCCATTATTCCGACTTTAACTTCGCGGGTAAAAAAGTTTTTTTTCATCTCTCTATTTTATATAAACCATTTGTATGGTACGGATTGTTATTATTTAATTAATTTCAAGGCTTCCTTTGGAGCAATTTTTTTATCACCAATAAACGCAATTATAAAAGCTTCGGGAAATTTTGAAAGCATTTCTTTGCGTAATTTTTCGATTTTTGAATAGTCAGAATCAGAACCAATTGTATATTTATTAAATCCGTTTTCTACAAAGCATTCTGTATTTCTTATTCCTTTAAAGTCTGATGCATTCGCTTTCAGTGGTTTCTTAGACGCAAAAAGCTGAACTTTAAAAACAGGTAAATCAATATTTTTTTCTTTTCTAACAACCAAATTTTCAGCACTTTTTGTTTTAACAGTATCTTTCTTTTCAATTTTATCGATTTTTTTTTGAATTGAATCTATGTGAATTGGTTCAGCTTTCACGATTAAGTCTTCTTTTTTGACCTGGGGTTCTGTTTTTAAGGGTTCAGTTTTCTTGTCTTGTTCTTTTTTTTGAACTTGTTCTACTTTAGAAGCAGAATGTACCTGCTTGCCCGACTTTTTGTCATGCATTCGTTTATAATCAACAAATGCATTGAAAATGGCTGTTGCCATTTCTTTTTGTCCAGCATCAGATGTCAAATACCTCTCTTCTGCAGGGTTCGAAATAAATCCAACTTCGACCAATACACTTGGACAAGCTGATCGGTGCAGAACCCAAAAACCTGCCTGTCGAACACCCCGATCAGGGCGATGACTGTAATTCCGAAATTGTTTTTGAATCTTAGACGAAAATTCAATACTGCGGTCAATATATTTATCCTGCATAAATTCAAACATAATATAAGAATCTACCGAGTTAGGATCAAATCCTTTGTATTTTGTTTTGTAATCATCCTCCAAAAGAATTACTGAATTTTCACGCATAGCAACGTCTAAATTTGCTTTTGTCTTGGCAAGTCCAAGTGTATATGTTTCTGCACCCGTTGAAGATGAACTTGGGGATGAATTAGTATGAACGCAAATGAACAAATCGGCATGATGATCATTAACCACATCGGCACGTTCCTGAAGAGTCAGATATCTATCCGTTTTGCGGGTATAAACGACTTTGACATCTTTAAAGTTTTGCTCGATAATTGCCCCCAAATCCAATGTTATAGCCAAATTAATATCCTTTTCACGAGAAATGCTGCCCATTGCACCCGGATCGTGACCACCATGCCCCGCATCGAGAACAACTGTAAATCGCGTTTCCTGTGCTGAAAGTGAAAGTGATATCAAAATAACAAAAAATAATAGAATATGCTGAGAAACAGGAAAGTAGGTTTTGACAAATTTCATGTGTTTTCTGTTGACTGAAAAGGATATGGTTTTGCTTTTTTCAGTGCAAAAGTAGTGTTTTTATCTAATTTTTAATGCGAAATAAAGGAGTAAAATTTGAAATTATTCATAAAAAACGGTTATTTGCTAAATATACAGTCTTTTTTTCATTAAATTTGCGTCCAAATTCTGAAAACGATAACCTTCCGGATGCAAATCTGTAACCGATTATATTTCAGCAAATCACTCTTGCATTTGCTACTATTTTTGTGGCTGACTTTTCCCTTTGTTGGGTTTAGTCAGGCTAAAGCTGTATCTGCCCATGCTGAAAAAGTAATTGCAAAAACAGATACCTTAAGTACTACTTCTGATTCTACGGCTTTAGTTTCAAAACCCAAATCGAATCAAATTGATGCAGAAATTGTTTACAGTGCTCAGGATTCTGTTGTTTTTCTTGGAAACGGAACCGGATTTTTACATGGAAAAAGTGATGTTAAATACAAAAAAATAGAACTTAAGGCTGATTTTATCCGTGTAAAAATGGACAGCAGTACTGTTTTTGCAAAAGGGAAGACAGATAGTTTAGGTAAAAAAATCGGCGAACCCATTTTTTTTGAAAACAAAACAGAATATGATTCCAGAGAACTTACTTACAATTTGAAGACCAAGAAAGGCTATATTCGTCAAGCAGTAACGAAACAGGGTGAAGGATATGTTATAAGTGATAAAACAAAGAAAACGAGCGATGATATTTTGTGTATGACCAATGGGAAATACACTACTTGTGATAATCACGATCATCCTGATTTCTATCTTGACTTAACAAGGGGAAAAGTGCGTCCAGGCAAATTTATTGTTGCAGGCCCGGCTTATTTGGTCGTTGAGGATGTTCCATTGCCGATTGCTTTACCATTCGGATTTTTCCCGTTTACCGACAAATATTCTTCAGGAATTTTGATGCCAACATTTCAGGACGAATTGACTCGTGGATTTGGATTGACAAACGGTGGTTATTATTTTGCATTGAGTGATTATGCCGATTTAGAATTGCGTGGCGACATTTACACAAAAGGAACCTGGTCACTTACAGCTAATTCAACTTACCTGAAGCGTTATAAATACAGAGGTAATTTGAGTATAAGTTACCGTGAAGATATTGTCGGTGAGGTTGATCTGCCAAATTACAACAAAGCGAACAATATGAGTATCCGATGGTCACACTCGCAGGATGCAAAAGCGAATCCATTTTTCAACTTTTCATCGAGTGTGAATTTTTCTACAAGTGGTTATAATCGCAGCAATATTAACAGCTATTACAATCCGGCTGTAAATTCCGAAAACACAAAAGGTTCGAGTATTTCTTTTACTCAACGTTTCCCCGATAGTCCATTCAATATCTCAGGGAGTATGTTAATTAATCAACGAACAAAAGATTCTACTATTAGCATGACACTTCCGAACATTAATATCTCTATGAGTCGAATTTATCCATTTAAACGGAAAAATGCTGTTGGAAAAGAACGATGGTACGAAAAAATTTCGATGTCATATTCCGGAAATCTGGCAAATAGCATTGATACGAAAGAAAATAAGTTACTGACTTCCTCATTTACCCGTGACTGGAAGAATGGAATGAAACATTCCATTCCGGTAAGTGCTTCATTTGAATTGTTTAAATATATCAGTATCTCGCCTTCATTTAACTACAACGAGCGCTGGTATCTACAATCTATAAACAGAGAATATAATTCAACGACAAAAACCGTTCAAACAGATACAGTTTCAGGATTTAAACGAGTTTATGATTTCAATTTGGGGGTTTCGGCATCGACAACACTTTACGGATTTTATATTCCAATTCGATCTATCTTTGGTGATAAAATAGATCGTATCCGCCATGTATTAAAACCTTCTATTGGATTCAGCTATCAACCCGACTTTGGAGCTTCGGGTTGGGGTTATTATGGTACATATACTGTGCCAGTAGCCAGTACAACAAATCCATTGGTTTATCATGATCAGGTCATTCAATACTCACATTACGAAAACAGTTTATACGGAACCCCCGGCGCTGGTAAATCGGGAAATATAAACTTTTCATTGAGCAACAATGTTGAAATGAAAGTTCGAAATGATAAAGATACGACTGGAAACAAGCCGTTTAATGTTGTTAGTCTGATTGATAACTTTTCGGTTAGCGGTTCGTACAACATGGCTGTCGACACCATGCGATGGTCGCTACTGAATGCAACATTGCGTATAAAACTGGGTAAAAATTATTCACTAAGTTTGAGTGGGTCATTTGACCCCTACATGTATGGTTTGAATAGTGCCGGAGTGCCTGTTCGAATAAATAAACTACGTTGGGAAAACGGTTTGTTTCCACAGTTTTTAGGAACAAGTACACAATATAGCTATACGTTTAACAACGAAACTTTTAAAAAGAAATCAGCTACCAAGAAGAAAGATAAGTCAACTACCGATGATAAACTTCCGTCAAAAACAGATCAAAATTCAGATGGAACGAGCAAAACAGATCAAACAACCGATCAGAAGAAAAATGAAAAAGATGGCGATGGTTACCAAAAAGTAACAATTCCATGGAGTATTACGGTAAATTATTCAGTTCGTTATGGTAATACAAGTGTATTTGACAAATCGAAGATGGAATATCAAATGAATTTTACACATAATCTGAGCCTATCGGGCAATATTTCGCTGACAAATAATTGGAAAATAGCTGCCAATTCAACATACGATTTTATGGCTAATCAATTTACTTACACAAACTTAAATGTCACCCGAAGTCTTCATTGCTGGTCAATGTCGGCAAGTATAGTGCCTTTTGGAGTTTTTCGATCTTATAATTTTAAAATTGGGGTAAATGCCAGCATGCTTCAGGATTTGAAATATGAAAAACAAACCGGATATGGAAGTACTCCGATTACTTGGTACTAAAAGACTTGATGAACAAAATTAACTATTAAGAATGAACAATTTAGCTCATTAAACTATTATAGGGAATAATTGAAATGACAACAAATTATATTCAAACAAAATTTAAAACAAAATAATAAAGAATGAAAATTACAGCAAACAAATCAGTATCAGCAGAATACGAATTATTCGTAGATGGCGAAAAAGAAGGAGAATTAGAATTGATGGAAAAAGCTACTCCGCAGCAACCATTGAGTTTTATTTACGGTGTCGGAATGATGCTACCAAAATTTGAAGAAAACTTATTTGGCATGCAAGCCGGTGATAAATTTGATTTTGTTATTAATAACGAAGATGCATATGGCGAATATGATGACGAAAGTGTTTTGGATTTAGACCGTGGCATTTTTGAAATTGATGGTAAGTTAGACGAAGAAATGATTTTTGAAGGAAATGTTGTTCCATTGATGGATAATGAAGGTAATCGCGTTAATGCTCAGGTGGTTTCGGTTTCGGAGACTCATGTAAAAGTGGACTTGAATCACCCATTGGCCGGTGAAAATTTGCATTTCAAAGGTTCTGTGCTTGAAGTGCGCGAAGCTACCGAAAAAGAATTAGCTGCACTGATGGGTGGTGGTTGTGGTAGTTGTGGTTGCGGTGATGGTGGCTGTGGCGATGGCTGCGGTGATCATGAGCACGAAGAAGCAATGGACAGCTGTGGATGCGGTAGCGGTTGTGGCTGCAACTAATCACTCTCCCTATCATCCTAAACTTTAAGTGGATATTTATGGTTAACATACCAATAAATATCCACTTTTTTTTAAATTTTCCTGCTTTCAGAAGCATAGCTGAATAGTTTTCAATGTTTGGAAAATTAATAACAATGAGTAATTTTGTGACGCAAAAAAAATACAAACACCCGTCTCAGGTTTTGTAAATTTTATATCAGCCTTAAATTTTAAAGCAACAGTAAACAAAAAAAAGGATTTGCAAAACATTACAACACGAAATATTATGTTCAAAAAACACCCTAACGGATTAATTGCAGCTTCGTTAGCCAATATGGGCGAGCGCTTTGGATTTTACACCATGATGGCAATATTGTCACTATTCTTAATGGCCAAGTTTGGTCTTGACGAAACAAAAGCTGGCATTATTTATTCAATTTTCTATTTCTCCATTTACATTTTAGCCTTTCTCGGTGGGTTGATAGCCGATAAAAAACGAAACTATAAAGGTACAATTCTGATTGGTTTAATTCTGATGACAGTTGGATATTTTCTGATTGCTATTCCCACACCTACACCTGTTCCGGAAGGTTCTTTTGGTCTATTTTTAGCAATAACCTGTTTCGGTTTATTTGTGATTGCATTTGGCAATGGTCTGTTCAAAGGGAATTTACAGGCTTTGATAGGTCAAATGTATGATAATCCTGAATTTTCAGCTCAGCGTGATTCGGGCTTCTCGTTGTTTTATATGTTTATTAATGTAGGTGCCATTTTTGCGCCTTTTGCTGCCGTGGGAGTTCGCAATTGGTGGGTTAGTTCACATGGTTTTGCCTATAATTCAGATCTTCCTGCACTTTGTCACGAACAGTTGGGAGGCAATATTTCGACAGAGGCCTTAACTCGATTACATGATTTCGCGCTACAAGTTGGGTATAAAGGAACAAATTTATCGGGTTTTGCGAAGGAATATCTTAGTCTTTTTGCCACCGGATTTCACTATGCATTTGGTGTTGCAATTATTGCCATGCTTATTTCATTGTTAGTTTATATTGTAAACAGGAAAAACTTTCCCGACCCCAAATCAAAATCAGAAAAATCATTCTCGACAGCTTCCGATATGGATGTAAGAGAAGTCAAACAAAGACTTTACGCTTTATTTGCTGTATTTGCCGTAGTCATCTTCTTTTGGTTTTCTTTTCATCAAAATGGTCTGACACTTACATTTTTTGCAAAAGATTATACCAACTTAAGTGGCATTAAACTGAATCTTGGTTTTACAACACTTCAGGGAGCAGAAATCTTTCAATCAATAAATCCATTCTTCGTGGTGTTTCTGACTCCGGTAGTGATGGCTTTATTTGGCTTTTTACGATCTAAGGACATTGAGCCATCAACACCCAAGAAAATTGCCATTGGAATGGGAATTGCAGCTTTGGCTTACGTTGTGATGGGTATTGGTTCGCTTGGTTTGCCTGCAAAATCTGCAGTAACAGCCATGGGTGGACTTCCTGACACACAACGAGTAACACCATTTTTACTCATCGGTACGTATTTGATTCTGACAATTGCTGAACTTTTTATTAGTCCGTTGGGTATTTCTTTTGTGTCGAAAGTAGCACCACCCAAATATCAGGGAATTATGCAGGGTGCCTGGCTGGGCGCAACAGCTGTTGGAAATCAATTGTTGTTTATAGGTGCTGTTTTTTATAAGAGTATTCCGGTTTCATTGACCTGGACAGTTTTCGTGGTTGCTTGTTGTATTTCAATGTTTACAATGATTGCACTCTTGAAATGGCTTGAAAGAATTACGAATTAAGAAATTAAAGAACTAACTTTAATTTGAAATTAATTCTGATTTTTATTCCAAATACAAATAATCGCAATGCACAAGCGGTTTTTGGTTCTTTTTACCGAGCAATTCGCGGGCTTTAGCGCTGTCGTATTGAACTTTGCCAATGCCAAGTGGTTTAGCTTTGTGGTTAAAAATTTTCACAATATCGTCTTTTTCGAAATCACCAACAATCTTGGTAGCTCCAATAGGCAATAAACTCACTGCTTTTTCGCCGGTCAATGCTTTGGCAGCGTTCTCGTTGACATGAATTTCTCCTTTGGCAAAACCTTCGCTGTGAGCAATCCACTTTTTTACACTCGAAACTTCACCACTGGAGGCTACAAATTGTGTGCAAATTACTTCCGATTTTTTATCAAGCAACTGTGTTAATATTCCATCTCTTTTACCATTAGCAATCAGCACATCGATGCCCTGATCGGCTATTTTGCGCGCTATGGACGTTTTTGTCAGCATTCCTCCACGTCCGAAAGTGGATTTTGTACTCTGAATAAAATCTGAAATATCCTGTCCTTTTTCAATTCTACGAATGACTGTTGACTCCGGATCTGAAGGATTCCCGTTGAAAATGCCGTCTATATTACTCAAAATAATCAAACATTGCATATCCATCATCGATGCAATTAAACCTGAGAGTTCATCGTTATCGGTAAACATAAGTTCAGAAACTGAAACAGTATCATTCTCATTTACAATAGGAATAACTTTATTGTCGAGCATAATCTGCATACAATTCCGTTGATTCAGATAATGACGACGGCTGCTAAAATTCTCTTTCGTTGTTAAAACTTGACCAACATTTATTCCATGTTCAAGGAATAAATCGTAATAATGATTTATCAATTTTGCTTGCCCTACGGCAGAGAAAAGCTGTCGTTGATCTACGACATCCATTTTTCTGGTAATTCCCATCACGCTGCGCCCTGATGCAACTGCTCCAGATGATATCAACACTATTTCAACTCCTTTCTTGTGCAGTTGCGAAATCTGATCCACTAAAGCCGACATACGGTTAACATCAAGCGTTCCGTCCGTCCTGGTCAACACATTACTTCCTATTTTTACAGCTATTTTTTTGAAACGAATACTCATAAAATCATAATTTATCCACTTACCCTAAAGATGAATAGCAAGTCACAAACTGCTAATAAACCAATTAAAACTAAACTCTTAAAATCACCTGAAAAGAGATTTTAAAGGGCTTCCATATACACCACATGCATTAGCGTTGTTCCAACAGCATTCAACGTGTTTTTATCCACATTATCCATGGTGTCGTGGGTTGTGTGCCAATATGTTCCAAATCCACTGCCGGAATTTGGATCAAAATGAATAATGTCGATACTCGGAATTCCAATGATGCGATTTACGTAAATATGATCATCGGTAATTGCACCACCTTTTTCATCCCTGAAATACTGTCCAAAACCTAAATTTTTAGCTTGTGACCATACTTTTTCGACTATGCCGCCTGCAAAATATTCTGAAGCTTGTTCTTTGAAAAAAGTAGCATTCGGTGCACCTACCATATCTAATAAAATTCCAAAACGAGCTGTATAGCCTGGAATATGTGGAGTTTTTGCCCAGTACTGCGTTCCCAGACACCATGAATCTTCACTATTTTGGTCACCGGCACTTTCAGGTTTTCCATAATCCTCCGAGTCGCAAAATAAAATATCCACACCCACAGCAGGAGCATTTTTTTGCATTAATCGCGCCATTTCTAATAAAACACCAACACCACTTGCACCATCATTTGCAGCCAATACCGGCTTTGTTCGATTTTCGGGATTCTGATCGTGATCAGCCCACGGACGTGAATCCCAATGTGAAAATAACAGAATACGAGTTTGGGCTTTGGGGTTGAAAGATCCTATTATATTGACTGATTTGAGAATGGTGCCATCAAATGCAGTTAAATTGATTTTCTGTTCAAAAACTTCAGCCCCAAATCCTTTTAACTCTTTAACTAAATAAACAGCACATCTATCATGCGCAATTGTATTGGGTACACGTGCACCAAAATCAACTTGTTTTTTTGTAAACTGATAAGCCGAATCGGCATTGAAAGTGGGCACTGACATAGATTTTACTTCCGAGCGATTGTTTTTTTGTTGAATACATGAAACAATAGGAAATAATAGAATCAAAAAATAAATTACTTTTCGCATATTGAATTTAATAATCCACAAAGATAAAGATTTCTTGCGAAAATTGACAATTAAAAATTGATGTCTTTCTATGATTTTCTTATTACAGTTCTGATTGCATTGATGCTTTTTCAAAAAAAATAAATTAAATTTGTAATTGAATTCGGATAAGGTTGAAATTTTATACAGAAAATCATCAAAATTGATTAGCCTACAAAATTGACAAATATCTGTTATATTGCAGTAATTCAAGATATTACATATTTTACCCAATATTCCCATATCATTTTCTCCTCATTTTTTCCTCAAAAATAGGTTGTAAAACATGTTTTTTTGCTTGTAGTGACGGAAAAATACCTGTTATTTTGTCATCGTTAACTAAACAACACAATCTTTTTTATACCTTAAAAAACTAATACCTATTTAGACGTGGGACTTTGTGAAAAGTCCCACGTTTTCTTTTATTATAAATTGGAATTTTTTATGCACATTTTCAGAAATTTGTGCATACTTGGATTGGTATTTCAATAAAAACTGCTAATTTTGCGAGTCTTTTGAAAAGGGATTAAATTCGATTGGAACAAGTTCAGAAAGATAGAAAAATTTGCTATTAAATAAAGAATCTTAATTTTCAAACACATTATATTCATCTAATTATCAAAAAA
>Ga0214228_1000411_pt1 | contig 12599 bp, 10 predicted proteins | sample TroBogypolimnion_21_FD_153066 | JGI IMG/M metagenome (GOLD analysis project Ga0214228, IMG submission 153066) | Freshwater microbial communities from Trout Bog Lake, WI - 05NOV2007 hypolimnion | ecosystem: Environmental > Aquatic > Freshwater > Lake > Hypolimnion/Profundal zone | place: Trout... | reverse complement strand
GCTAGTGAATTGGCCGGTTCTGGACCTAACGGTCGTGTAATTGAAAAAGACGTATTCGCTGCGTTGAATAACCGTCCGAAACTGACACCATTGGCTAAGAAAATTGCTGCCGAAGAAGGCATTCAACCACAAGGCGCAGGTTCAGGATTGGCGGGAACAGCAAAATCAACTGATTTGACAACTCCGGTAAATACTGTTTATGGCGTGGATTATGAAGATAAGAAGTTATCTAACATGCGTAAACTGATTGCAAAAGCAATGCATTCTTCATTACAAAACTCAGCGCAACTTACTCACCACCTCGGAGCTGATGCACGCAACATTCAAAACTTACGCAAAAAAGCCAAAAAAGCATTCGAAGCCGGAACTTTGTCGGCCAATTTGACTATAAACGATTTCGTTTGCTTTGCAGTAGTAAAAGCATTGAAAAAATTTCCAAATGTAAACTCACACTTCCTGGGCGAATCGATGCGTTTGTTCAACAAAGTTCACCTCGGACTGGCGGTTGATACTGAACGTGGTTTGATGGTTCCTGCGGTACGTAATGCTGACGATTTATCAATCCTTGGTCTTTCAAATCAGTTGAAAGAAGTGGCTAATGCTTGTAAAAAAGGTGCTATTTCACCTGAATTATTGGCCGCAGAGGCAGCTACATTTACTGTTTCTAACCTTGGTGCTTACGGTGTTGAAATGTTTACTCCGGTAATCAACCTGCCACAATCGGCTATTTTGGGTGTGAACACCATTGTTCCCCGTCCGAAAGATTTGGGTGATGGCGTGTATGGTTTTGTGCCTTATATCGGCTTGAGTTTGACATACGATCACCGTTCGTTAGACGGTGGCGAAGCAACTCGCTTCCTGAAACAAATTGCCATTGAAATTGAGACGTTGGAATTGGATATTTTTTAAAAGACTACCCCTAACCCCTAAAGAGGAATTAGAATAGTTCCGTCTCTGATATAGGGAAACTTTTAAAAGTAAGTATCTTTGTTCAATTGGAAATTATATAAACAATACTAATAAAAATCCCCTTTAGGGGTTAAGGGTAATCAATATTATGTACGATTTAATCATTATCGGTGGCGGTCCGGCCGGATATGTAGCTGCAGAACGTGCAGGACACAAAGGACTGAACGTTTTATTGTTCGAGAAAAAAAGCATGGGTGGTGTGTGTCTCAACGAAGGTTGTATTCCTACCAAGACATTGCTTTACTCGGCTAAAACATACGAAAACGCCTTGCATGGCGACAAGTACGGCGTATTTGGCGACAATATCCGTTTTGATTTCGGAAAGATTGTTGCCCGCAAAAATAAAGTGGTTCGCAAACTTGTTGCCGGCGTTGAAGGCAAAATGAAAATGCACCACGTAACCGTTGTAAAAGGCGAAGCCATGATTGTTGGTCGCAGCCCGAAAGGTGTGGAAGTGACTGCCGGTGGCGAAAGCTATCTGGGCGCAAACTTGCTTATCTGTACAGGTTCCGAAGCATTCGTTCCACCTATTCCCGGTTTGGTCGAAGCAGACGATATTATCCTGACTAACCGCGAAATTCTTGATTTGAAAGATCAACCAACATCATTGGTAGTTATCGGTGGTGGCGTTATCGGAATGGAGTTTGCCAGTTTCTACAACAGCCTTGGCACCAAAGTAACTATCGTGGAAATGCTTCCTGAAATTTTGGGTGGTTTGGACTTCGAAATTTCGGCCATGCTGCGCGATATATATGCCAAAAAAGGTATTGAGTTCAACCTGAATGCTAAGGTGGTAAAAATCGAAGGCAACAAAGTTATCTTTGAGAAAGACGGAAAAACAGAAACTATCGAAGGCGAAAAAATCCTTGTCAGCGTGGGTCGTCGGGCAGTTACGAAAGGTATCGGGTTGGAAAATCTGAACGTGGAGTTGTTCCGTGGCGGTATCAAAGTAAACGAAAAAATGCGTACCAATGTGCCTAACGTTTTTGCGGCAGGCGATGTAACCGGATTTTCGTTGTTGGCTCACACAGCCAGTCGCGAAGGCGAAGTGGTGGTGAACAACCTCACCGGTCGTGCCGACAAGATGCGTTACGATGCTATTCCGGGTGTAGTTTATACCAATCCTGAAGTAGCTGGTGTTGGCGAAACCGAAGAATCAGCCAAAGCAAAAGGAATCGACTACAAAGTGGCTAAGTTGCCAATGGCGTATGCCGGACGTTTCGTAGCCGAAAACGAAGGTGGCTCGGGACTTTGCAAAGTGCTGGTAGGTGCTAAACACGGCGAAGTAATCGGTGTTCACATGCTGGGTAACCCATGCAGCGAAATGATTTATGGAGCTTGCTTAACTATTGAACAGGAAATGACTCTGGCGGAAATGGAAGAAGTGGTTTTCCCGCACCCAACCGTTAGCGAGATATTTAAAGAAACAATATTCTCTTTCTAGCTCCGTCCTAACTCACTAAAGAGGGAGTATTGATGCTAAATTTGAAACTAAAAAAATAGAATAATATTTCGCCCCCTCACATGAGTGTACAAGCAGTTTACAATCATTCAATAAAAAAAGTAATAATAAATTCATTTCTTATAAATATCAAATTCACAACAGCCAACTACAATTATTAGATATTTATTCGAATTTTAAATAAAAGCGAAAGAAATCAGTTAAAGAAATAATAGATTAGTAAAATTGAAACGTTTTAATGGCATTTAATCCGTATCTTTGCACAATTAACATTAAAATGTGCAATATGAATAATTTGAAAATTGGAAATCTCACTGCTCGTCTACCTATTATTCAAGGTGGCATGGGTGTTGGAATTTCATTAAACGGATTAGCGTCGGCAGTTGCAAATGAGGGAGGAATTGGCGTTATTTCGTGTGCTGGGCTTGGTTTAATTTATCGTCATACGGCGAAAGATTATATGGAAGCCTGTATTTGTGGGTTGAAAGAGGAGATTAGAAAAGCAAAAGAAAAATCTTCGGGAATTATTGGCGTGAACATCATGATGGCTTTGACCAACTTTAGTGATATGGTTAAAACTGCCATCAGCGAAAAAGCTGATATTATTTTTGCAGGGGCAGGTTTACCCATGGATTTACCAAAATACCGGACTGAAGGTTGTACAACCAAACTAGTACCCATTGTTTCGTCGGCAAGAGCTGCCCGTATTATTTGTGAAAAGTGGAAAACTCTTTATGATTATTTGCCTGATTTAGTAGTTGTTGAGGGACCAAAAGCAGGTGGACATCTGGGTTTTAAAACCAATCAAATTGAAGATGAAAATTTTTCTATTGAAAATTTAATCCCCGATGTGGTAAAAGAGGTAGCTGTATTCGAAGAAAAATACAAGCAAGAAATTCCGGTAGTTGCTGCCGGAGGTATTTATACTGGCGAAGATATGTACAATATTATGCAACTCGGAGCTAAAGGAGTTCAGATTGCAAGCCGATTTGTGACTACCAACGAATGCGATGCTGATATAAAATTCAAAAATTCATATATCAAAGCCGAAAACAATGATGTTGAAATTATTCAAAGTCCGGTTGGAATGCCGGGTAGAGCATTAAAAGGTGACTTTCTGGACAAAGTAAAACTTGGCTTAACGCGCCCTAAATCTTGTCCTTACAACTGTCTTCACACCTGCGATTATAAAGTAGTTCCCTATTGTATTATTGTTACACTTTACAATGCTTACCGTGGCGATATGCAAAAAGGATATGCTTTTGCAGGTAGTAATGCTTATTTATCTACTAAAATTTCATCTGTAAAAGAAGTAATTGATGATTTAAAAGTGCATTTTGAAAGTGCGAGAGTAAAGGCACTTGATAAGATTAAAAAGCACTAAATACTGTATAAAATACCGTACAATTTTTTTTCAATTCTAAACGGAGATAATCAAACGCATTATCTCCGTTTTTTTCAAACAAAAGTTTAACAAACAAATCAAGATTTATGTATTTATTTCTCAGAAATATTGGTTAATATTGCACAAATTTCTACTAAACATAAAAATGAAAAGCTTAAAGATACCTTTTATACCCGATTTAAATCAAATCAGTATTGAATCAGCAGGGGATATTCTGGACGAATTTGGAACACGTGACACGATTGATATTTTGAATTGGCCTAAAGAATACTCCTACAAACCAATCACTTACTTTAATATTGCTCGTTCTTTCAATAGTATATTTATTAAGTTTTCAGTAAATGGAAGTATGCTGCGTGCTATTTATTCAAAGGATCAGGATCCGGTTTACGAAGACAGTTGCGTTGAATTTTTTTGCAAACCTATTGAATCCGAAAAATATACAAATTTTGAATTCAATTGCATTGGTACTTGCTTAGCTACAAGCCGAAAAAGTAGAGATGAAGCGGTATTACCTTTCTCAGAAGCTGAAATGCAGACAATTAAACGCTATCCATCTATTGGTCGACGTGCATTCAACGAGATGGAAGGTATGTTTGAATGGGAACTTACTGTTCAAATTCCTTTCAGATTGATAGGAATTGACTCCGAACATTTACCCAAAAAAATAGTTGGAAATTTTTACAAATGTGCTGATGGTACTGATTCTATGCACTATGTAAGCTGGAATCCAATTGCAACCGAAAGCCCCGATTTTCATCGTCCCGAATTTTTCGGAGAATTGATATTTGACTAATAATAAATTAACTTGCGTTCGTCCTGTTTTTCTTGTAATATGAAACGATACGAAATTAGATTTTGTCTAACTTCAACTAAAAGAGTCAAACAAAGAAAAATTGCTTGACTCATTTTTTTCAGTTTATTTATAAAGTTCTTAATTGAAAAAATTATAATTGATGTTTTGCAATTTTCTTCAGATTGTCTATTTGAGTTTCAGTCCCGAAAACTAATAGTTTATCATTCAAACGAATAACGTTATCGGCAGTAGGATTAACCTGTAATTCACTGTTTGTAGAATAAAACCCGATTACCACCAGATTTGTTCGTTGAGGTATATTGGCTTCGCGGTAGGTTTTATTTATTAAATCACTTTCCTCGTTTATTTCTACCAACCCAAACTTGTAATCTTTCAATTCTTCCTTTGCTCCGGCAAACTCAACAAAACTAAAAAAATCAGTACTCGAAGTTGCAATCGAAATTATCCGGTCAGTCGCAATATCAATAGGTGAAACGATAAAATCTGCTCCGGCTCTTTTAAACTTATCGGATGAGTTCGTATCATTCACTCTGCTGATTACCTTTATTTTTTTATTCAAATCCTTTGCACTCAGGGTTACAAAAAGATTTTCGGCATCGCTCGAAAGTACCGAAATAAGAATTTTGGCGCGTTCAATTCCTGCCTGTAACAGCACAGCATCAGTGGTCGCATCATCTTCAATGTGAATAAATTTCTTACCGTAAATTTCCTTCAACTTTTCACTTCTTTCGGGATTATTTTCAATAACCACAACTTCCAATCCTTTGCATAACAAGTCATCCAAAATCCGTTTACCTGTTCTTCCGTAGCCACAAACAATGTAATGGTCATTCATTGATTCTAAAACTTTATTCATTTTTCGTTGTTTTAAAAGTTTTGACATTTCACCTTCGACAAAAAAAGCAGTGATTTTACTTATAGCATAAATTCCAATGGTAAAAGCTGCAATAATAATGAGAATTGTAAATATTCTCCCTGCATCGGTTACAGGAACAATATCGCCATAACCTACTGTACTAAAAGTAATTGCAATCAAATACAATGATTTTAACGGACTTAAATGTTCGATAAACATATAGCCCAAAAAACCGATAATCAGAACTGAAAACAAAGCCATAAAAGGAATTAACAATTCCTTAAATACTAAGTTTTTTAATTTAGACTTGAATTTCATTGCATCAAAATTAACTGATTAATTCGTGTTATTCCAACATTTTATCGATTGCAGGTCTTACCATACTTTCCAATAAATCATAACCTTTTAAGCTGCAATGCACACCGTCTGTAGTAAAATCGGCTTTCATAGCATTTTTCTCGTCAACCATTTCAGAGAAATAATCGAGATAAAACGTTCCTGATTTTTCGCAATAAGCTTTAATCATGGCGTTTAACTTGGGTATTTTCACGTTGGGTTCCTGTCCTGGTCTCCATGGATAGTCATAAGCCGGCAGCACTGAACACAAAATTACCCGAATTCCATTTGATTTTGCTAATTCGGTCATCGATGTTAAGTTATCCAGAATCATTTCCAAAGTTGATGGACCTGTATTTCCGGCAATATCATTCGTACCGGCAAGTATTACGACAATTTTTGGTTTCAGATTAATTACATCCTGCCGAAACCGAACCAACATTTGTGGCGTGGTTTGTCCGCTAATGCCTCGGCAGATAAAGGAATTATTGCTAAAAAACTCAGGATGCTTCTCTTTCCAGTGTTGCGTGATGGAATTTCCCATAAAAACTACTCTTTTTTTGTCTAAAGCAGTAGTGATGATTGAAGTATTTTCATCTTGATATTTTTTCAGGTTTGCCCAATCCTGAGCACTGAGTTGAGAGACAAAAAGAGATAAGAAGCTCATAAAAAGACACTTAAAAATTAATTTCATTTTCATTAGTGTTAATTTTGAGAAAGATTAAATTTAGACTTCAAATATAACAAAAAACTTTGAAGCAAGACAATCAAAAAACAAAAAAAGAGCCAACCGAAATCGATTAGCCCTGATTTATAGAAATTTAAACGATTCAATAAATTTGTTGACCTAAAGCAAGTTTAAGCTTCAACAAACTTACGGAATAATCGATTTTAGTTTTGAGCAAAGCTAATTTACTCTCCGAAACTGAAGTAGAACTATCGAGCAAGTCAAGATTGGTAATAGCACCAGCTTCAAAATTCGTTTGTGCAAGTGAATAAGCCTCATTCGCCTGTCTAAGTTGTAGTTCCGATTGATGCACTTTTTTCAAGGCTGATTCGGTATTTGCTTTGCTTTCAACCACCTCATTTACAATTGTTCGGCGGACTAGTTCAGTTTCCTGATTATTTCCCTGAATATCATTGCTGGCTTGAATTTTTGTGTATTTTGATCGATTAGCGTCGAAAATTGGTATCTTTAACCCTACTCCTACTGTATAATTGAGCTTTCCGGCATCTTGATAAAAATCATTAAAATACCCATTCTTATACCCTGCAGAACCATAAAAATTAACGGACGGATTATTTTGAATATTCGCCATTTTCAATTTAGTTTCAGCTAATGCACTTTTTTGTCGAGCTATTTTCATTTCATTACGATGATTAAAGGCAAAAGAAAATAAAGAATCATTGCCGGCAAGTATCTGATTTGTCGCAATTTCACCTTTTAAAGTTAATTTCGTATCCTGAGATTTTCCCAAAAACGAATTTAACTGACTTAGTTGAACCTGAAGCGAAGTTAACAAATCTGTTTTTTGATTTTCGATAGAAGAAATGCGAACATTAGTAGTCAGTATTTCGTAATTTGTTGCCGAACCTGTTGCCGCTTTTTTCTTCACATAATCAAGATGTTCATTTAAATTAACTAATTCTTCATTTTTAATTTTGATTGCTTCCTGCAAAAAAACAATGCTATAGTAATTACCAACCATCATCCCTGAAAGTTTTTGCTTCAGTTGATCAAGATTTAGACCCACTAATTCTTTAGTTTGTTTCTCTAATGAAATATTGTTGGAAGTTTTTCCAAAATCATAAATTGTTTCGTTCACATTAAACGCAGCCGAATACATATCGGGTGGATATAATTGGAATGTGCCCAGTCTAGGCATAGTAAGCGGTGTAGTTGGTCCCAACAATGTGAACGATGCAGCAAAGTTTACATCCGGCAAATAAGCCGTTTTTGCCATAGCAATTTTAGCATCCGACGATTCAATATCACGTTGAGCTTTAATGATAGAAGGATAATTATGAATTACTTCATTTAAAATATCATTCAAACTCAACGAATCACTCGTATTTTTTGTTGTGCTTTGCCCAAAAACCATCGAACCCGGCAGGAGCAAAATCACAATTAATTTATTTATTGTTTTCATTCTAATTGTTTATTTTTAAAATTTTAATTATAACTCTAATCCAATACAGCTGCATGTTCTGATTTATGTTTCGCATCATTTTTCTTTTTTGATTTCAAAAGTAAAATAGGAATAAAACCAAACAATGAAATTACTGCTGCCAATAAAAAATCGTCATTTACACCCTGAATAAATGCCTGTGTACTTAAATTTGACATTACCAAACTTTGTCCTTGTTTCAGTGCAGTTGAAAATGAACTACCGGCATTTTGTTGAATAAAATAAGCCATATTATGGGTTGTATTTTGAAAAGCCTGTGAACCCGACTGAATAGCTCCGCCAAACATTTGTGAGTGAAAATTTACACGAGCAGTCAGAACTGTCGATAAAAAAGCCACACCTAAACTACCACCTATCTGGCGAACAGTATTAGAAATACTTGAAGCCTGAGCCATTTTGTGGTGCGGAATAGTTGCCAACGAATAAGTACTTAATGGTGTAAAAATCATTCCCATTCCCAAACCACGAAGATATAAAGTTGTCATTATTAACGAATGTTCAGTTAGAAATGATAAATTGGAATTTAAAAACAAACTAAACGCTAAAACACTTACACCAACCATAATTGGAATTCGAGCATTGAGTTTATCGGAGAACCAACCCGATAAAGGCGACATGAAACCCTGAATTATACCGACCGGTAAAAACACTGCTCCGGATTGCAAGGCAGTATATCCCAGTGAATTTTGTAAATATAGTGGCAATAAAAACGTACTGCCAAACATACCGATGCTGAATACCAACATTAACACGTTACTCATCCCGAAATTTCTATCCTTTAATAATCGTAAATCGAGCAAAGGATACTGTGTAGTTAACTCTTGAGTTAGAAAAACCGCTAACGCTATAGCCGAGATGGCAAAACAAGCTAGAATGTAAGGAGCTGACCAGCCGGCCGAATTGGTTTGAGCATTCCCTTCGGAAAGTGCATACAACAAAACCGGAAGAAAAATAATGACCGATATAAATCCAACATAATCGAATTTTCTGGCGTTTGGACTGACAAATTCTCGCTGAATAACAACTGTGAATAATAATGCTAAAATCCCGACCGGAACATTCACATCAAAAATCAATTGCCAACTGAAATTATCGACTAAATAACCACCAATCATGGGACCAAAAGAAACCGATGCAGCAGCTGCAATTGACCAGAAACCCAGTGCCAATCCACGTTGCCGGAGCGGAAACTCCCTAACAATAATAGCCATACCGAGTGGTTGAATCATTCCGGCACCTAAACCCTGAATGACACGCGATAAAATAAGTGTAGTTTCGTCGTTCGACATTCCGCACAGAAACGAACCGAATGTGAACATGAATAAACCCCAAAAATACACTTTTTTATAACCAAACTTGTCGGCAAGCCAACCCGAAGTGGGTAACATGGCAGCCATGGCAAGCATATAAGCCGTGATTACCCATTGAATAGTTGACAATCCGACTCCAAATGAAGACATGATTTTCGGTAAACTCACATTCACAATGGTGCTGTCGAGTACCGCCATAAAAGTTCCAAGCATGACATTTGCTAACACAAACCATTTGTATCTTGGGCTTTTAGGGTGGAATAAAGAGTCATTGTTTCGGAGTTTTCGCCGAATTCTATGTGTTGTTGAAACTTTACGCATTACTTATTTTATAATTTTTACAACAGCTGACATGCCTGTTAGTATTTTATACGTTGACATTTTGGTGCCATTCTCAACTCCGTCAATCGATATTTTAACCGGAACGCGTTGTGTTACTTTCGTAAAGTTACCCGATGCATTGTTTTGGGGAATCAATGAAAACTGTGATGCAGTACTTGTACCCATGGTAAACACTTTTCCGGTGAAAACAACTCCGGGATAGGTATCAAGTGAAAAAACAGCTTTTTGACCCAAATGTAATTTTTCCATTTTGGTTTCTTCCAAAAAAACAAGAATCCAAAATTTACTATTGTTATTCACGGTGAAAATTGATTGACTTGGTTGACAAATATCACCACTAAGTAACCAACGCTTTGCAATAATTCCATCAACCGGAGCATACAAACGCGTATTATTCAACTGAGTATTAATAACTCCAATTTGTGCCTGAGCACTCGAAACTGACGATTCAGCAGACTTAATCTGTGTTTTCGAAACTGTCAATTGAGCTTTGGCAGCCTCCAATTGAGCCTGAGCTATTTCTAACGCTTTTTTCGTATGATCAAATTGCTCTTTGGTTGTAACACCACCTTTAAATTGAGTTTTTGAACGATCAAAATCTTCTTTTGCTTTATCAACAGCAATCTCAAGAACTTTCAAATTTTTCTGGTCATATTCGTACTTAGCTTGGGTTTGAGACTTATTGGCTTCAGCCACTACTTTTGATGTTGTAACCTGTTGTTTTTGAGCCAACAAATCGGTACTGTCCAATTCAGCCAAAAGTTGTCCTTTTTTTACTGAATCACCCTCATCGACATATAAATGGCTGATACGACCCATTATTTTGGGGCTTACAGACACATTGTCGGAAGCTACAATGGCGTCATCTGTTCTTATGTAACTCGAATAATCGATGTACCAATAAACACAGCCAACGATTACCAATAATACTACCACGGTTAACGGAATGTAAATTTTCCAATCTTTTTTCTTTTTCATTTTTCTAAATTTGAATTGTAATAATACTTATTTTATTTCTGATTTTTAATTCTTTTCTAACAAGCTGAACCTGTTTTGTGTTCAACTGAAATTTCAGTCAATATTTCTTTCACTTGTAAAGAGGCAATGGCAAGAATATTAATTTTTTCAGGACTTAATTTTTCCAATTTATCACGTATTTCCTGACTAATTTCTTTCTTGATTTCCTCAAAGTCATTAATTCCTTTTTCTGTAATATGAATGTTAATTATTCTACGGTCATTGGGATCGTTCTGGCGTTCAACTAAATTTTCGGCTATTAATTTGTCAACCAAAACTGTGACATGTGGTTTTGGCATCGAAAGCTTACAACCAATTTCGGACATGGATAACAAATTATAACGCGAAAGCAAACCCAAAACATACAGCGATCCGGGATTGTGATTCGTTTTCGTACGAATAGACTTCGAAAAACTCTTAGTGAGTAATGGATGAATGGATATTAAATTTTCAATAACCGAATTAATTGACAAATTGTTTTCTGGCATGGCAGGATTATATTAGTTCGTTTTCAAAATTATTACAAAAGTATAACTATTAATTGAACGTAATTGTTCACTACTCATAAATTTATATTTGTTTAAGAATTGATTTATAATCGATTTGATTTTTTTGGAATGTTTTATTTAAAAATCGTTTTTGCTGTTGTATCTTTGTGCGTCATAAAAATAATCTGAAAATGAAACTTCAAACGATAGCTCAGCTGATTGGTGCGAGAAAAAATAACATCCCAGAATCTGAAATCTCCTGGTTGTTAACAGATAGTCGCTCATTATCATTCCCCGCCGAAAGTTTATTTTTTGCCATTAAAACGACTCGAAACGATGGACATAATTATATATCAGAACTTTACGAAAAAAATGTGCATTACTTTGTGGTAAGCGAAATACGACCGGAGTTTGAAAAAATGACAACTGCGGTTTTTTTGCTAGTTAATGACAGTCTAAAAGCATTGCAAGCTTTAGCAGCTCAGCATCGAGCATCTTTTTCAATTCCGGTGATTGGTATAACTGGCAGCAATGGAAAAACAGTAGTAAAAGAATGGCTTTATCAGTTGTTACATACCGATTTTCGAATTACCCGCTCTCCTCGTAGCTACAATTCTCAGATTGGTGTTCCGCTTTCAGTGTGGGCAATGAACGAAAACACACAACTTGGAATTTTCGAAGCTGGCATCTCAGAAATGCAGGAAATGAACCGATTGGAAGCAATTATAAAACCTACAATTGGGATTTTCACCAATCTGGGTGAGGCACATCAAGAGAATTTTAGCGGATTGAAACAAAAATGCGAGGAAAAACTCGTTCTTTTCAGAGAAGCCGAAATTCTAGTATATTGCTCTGATAATAAATTAGTTGAAATTTCCATTGCTCAATCTGACTTCAAAGGGAAATTATTTTCATGGGGCAAATCTCCTAAAGCGACACTACAGATTTTAAAGATTGAGAAAACATCAGTCAATACCAGTATCGATTTAAAACATCAAAATTCAACATTTGCCATACAAATTCCTTTCACCGATGAGGCTTCGATTGAAAATGCATTGCAATGTGTAGCAACAATGCTTTGTTTGGGAATTGAAAAAAATGAAATTATTAGTCGGATTGGATTGCTTGAATCGGTGGCAATGCGATTGGAAGTAAAAGATGGTGTACGTAATTGCCTGATTATTAACGATAGTTACAACTCCGATTTAAATTCACTAAGCATAGCGCTCGATTTTCTAAATCAACAAGCAACGGCAAAAAATTTATCGAAAACACTTATTTTGTCGGATATTTTGCAGAGCGGACAAACTCCTGAAGAATTGTATAAAACAGTTTCTAATCTGGTTCAAAACAAAAATTTGCAGCGAATTATCGGCATTGGAACAGAAATTTCGAAACAAGCCGATTT
>Ga0214228_1000405_pt1 | contig 12737 bp, 5 predicted proteins | sample TroBogypolimnion_21_FD_153066 | JGI IMG/M metagenome (GOLD analysis project Ga0214228, IMG submission 153066) | Freshwater microbial communities from Trout Bog Lake, WI - 05NOV2007 hypolimnion | ecosystem: Environmental > Aquatic > Freshwater > Lake > Hypolimnion/Profundal zone | place: Trout... | reverse complement strand
TGAATATCAATGAATTAAACAAATATTTTTGAAACTATTTTCTAAAAAATAAACCGTGATTATCCTTTTTTCAATTAGGACACTTTGCGGATAATCATTCTTTTTAATAATTCGAAATAAAAGTAAGCACGCAAAAACCGAACTTCATACTGCAAATTCCTGTACTTCAACATGTTTTTGGCATAATCCGACTGATATTTATTATCATCAAAGGTTTGTCTGGCACCCTTTTCCAAAAATAAATTAGCAGCCCTGATACCCTGATAATTCAATGCCCAGACATCATCTACTGTATTAATTTGGCTCCATGAACCATTGTAAAATGTTTGAACAGAAGATGATGGCCAAACATATTCAGCTTCATCGCAACCCGCAGCCCGCATGGCATTTCCCACGCTTCCAAAATCAGATTTCATGTAGGTATATACGTTTGTAGCCATTTGTGTAGCCCTTGAATACACTGTAAATACCTGATCTTCTGTATAAGTAGATGTTTCATCGTAGCTAAGAAAATCACTACAAGAACAAATCATTACAGCTAAAAACGAAAGAAATAATATTTTAGTTTTCATAAGTATTCTTTTTTTAAAATCCAACATTAATACCTAAATCAAATGAAGCAGTCATAGGATAAGCAATTCCATACGACTCGGGATCCACCACTTTCAATTGATCGATAGAAAATAAATTCATGCCCCTCACATAAATTTTCGCTTTGGTTAGGAAAGATTTTGCCAATAACTTATCGGAAAATTTGTAATAGATTTCACAGGTACGTAATTTGAGATAAGAACAATCTTTTACCCATACTGAATTGGTATTGAAGTTATTATTGTTTTGAAGTGTGGTTAATCTTGGAAATAATGCATTCGGATTACTGGGTGTCCAGCGATTTTCGTAATAATAGGTAGACAGGTTGGTATTGTTACGCAAAGGCCAAAACATACTTGCTGTATTCAATATAGCACTATAATTGCCTACTCCCTGAAAGTTGGCATCTATTCCAAAGCCTTTGTATTCCAGATTCAGGTTTGCCGAGTAATAAATTTCGGGACAAATATTGTTGTATCCCAGAGCAACTTTATCAAGTTCATTAATTTTCCCATCATTGTTCTGGTCTTTAAACTTGATATCACCGGGAACTACGGTTGAGAATGATTGGGCAGGACTTGCATTAATATCGGTCTGATCCTTAAAGAATCCAATTGCCTGGTAGCCAAATATCTGACCAACAGGTTTCCCAGTTTGCCTCAAATAATCATATTGAACAAATCCTTCATTCTCGTTAATTATGGTGCTTCTTGCATACGTAAACTGACCTCCTATATTGTATTTAAAATCGCCGATTGACTGGTTAAAGTTTAAACCAACTTCAATTCCTTTATTGTCAACAATTCCGTCATTTGACATGGAAGGTGTAGCACCAATAACACTTGAAACCGAACCGGCTGTGCTCACCAGAATATCGGTTCTTCGTTCGTAATATGCCTCTGCTGTCAAATCCACTGCATTCCAGAAGCGTCCTTCCAATCCAACATTTGTTTTATGCGATTTTTCATAGGTCAATCCGGTTGTGGCAAGACGCTGTTCTGTCATTCCGGTCACTGATGTATAATTATCGCCAAAGAAATACGTACCGCCAGTACCATAAGTTTGTTTGTATAAATCGGCGGAACTTGTATAATCGTTGCCCACAATACCATAGGATGCTCTGAGTTTAAGAAAATCAATTGCCTTTATATCATTCAGAAAATTCTCTTTTGAAATAAGCCAGGCTGCTCCGACTGAAGGAAAAATACCGATGTTATGACCGGGTTGCAATTTATTAGTACCATTTGCTGTGAGGGATAAATCCATGAAATACTTTTCAAATAACCCAACATGAGCGTATCCGTTCAATCGTTCTCTGTTAGTGGTTGTAAATTGTCCATTCCCGACATACTGATCGTGTAAAAACATTAAACTTGAATTTAAACTCAGATCAGTCCAGATTCTTTTGTAATCTATTTTTCCAAAAGCATTGAAATGCTGCCACTGACTGCCTAATGAGCTTGAATAAACAGGATTAGAATTTGAACCAACAATTGTAGATACTGGATTAACCAAGGTATCACCGGTTGCATTAAACTGTGTCGAATTTTTGGAGTAGCGATAGGTTTGTGACATGGATTCCCAGTAGTCGGCATAATTATCAAAGGCAATACTGGCTTCGGCAGATAAGCCCTTTGTAATGATCGAAAGATCCTGATTGAGAGTCCAGTCTGCAAATAAGGTGCGTGAGTCTGACTTCCCATATCCCTGCGCAGCAATCATCGCTACGGGATTCGAAGTCCATGTATCACTACCACCCCATTCGCCCGTTGAAGTTTTCACCGGAAAGGCTGCTGCCGGAGTATTATACATGGCTGTCATAATTGTTCCAATAACATTACCCGGACGGTTTGATTCAGTAAGGGAACCCAGTAATTTCACTTTCATGTTGGTAGAAGGAGTTAACTGAATATCCAGGTTGGTACGTATATTTAATCTTGAATACCTGAACTGCGATGAGTAAGCAGGTACAATGTTGGTTGGTTTCATCAATTCATCATCACTCGTTAAATTCATCTCTGTAAAATAACGAACCTTACTACTTCCACCACGTATACTTACATTGTATACATTTGATGACGCATTATTTTTCAACACCTGATCCACCCAATTTACATTGGGATAATAATCCGGAAATTTACCGGACTGAAAGGCTGCCAATTCATTGTCAGTATAACGTGGTGTAGTAATTCCATCATTTATGCGAGCTTCATTTACGGCATTTGCATAAGTGTAAGCATTTACAAACTGAGGTAAACGTACAGGTTGGATAAATGCATGTTCATAGGAAAAATCAATCTGTGTTTTTCCGATTATACCTTGTTTGGTTGTGACAAGCATAACTCCGTTGGAACCTCTGAGTCCGTACATAGCTAAAGAAGCTGCATCTTTTAAAATAGTAACAGATTCTATTTCCTCTTTTACTAATGAACTTAACGGTCTTTCATAGCCATCTACCAATATCATCGGACTATTACCCTGAAGACTACCTAAACCCCTGATATTGAAATTGGTGTTATTGTCTGATTCAAATCCATCGTTTTGCAGAGATGTCAATCCTAATCCTCTGCCGTATAATGAATTCTGAGCATTAATGGCCGAGCTTTTCATTATGTCTTCGGAGTAAATCGTTGACGTAGCAGCCGTACTTTCAAATTTTGACTGTGCAAGGGTATTGCCAAGTTCAATAAGTGAATATAAACGATTCATGTTTACCTCGTTATATTGCTTTGCTACGACGATTCTTTTGGCTTTATCAGGTGTCGTTACTACAAATTTTTCACCAATTGGAACTTGAATTTCGAAGTTTCCCTTTTCGTCAGTTTCAACTTTTATCAACTGATTTTTCTGGCTGGAAATAATTGCCCCATAGACGGGTTTTCCATTCATGTCTAGCACTTTCCCGCTTATATTCTGGGCAATCACGCTGCTTTGAAGGCAAAATGTCAGCGCAAAAATCAGCAAAATAAGATAATATCTAATTTTCATATTATGTATATTTAATGTTAACAATAAGATTATTTACCACCCCGGATTTTGTGTTAAACCATATTTTTTGTAAATCTCAGCAACAGGGAAAGCTGCCAAATACCATTTAGGATCAAAATTTTTGGTGCCATCATCGCTATCCTGCCATGAACGTTTAAACAGATTGAATTTTTTATAGGAGTATCTGTTGGGTACAAGAACACCATTTCGGTAAACCCGGTAAATTCTTACTCCGTATAAACTTTTTCTGAAATCGGCTTCTCTTTTCCAACGTACTAAATCGTACCAACGAACTTCTTCCAACCCAAATTCACGTGACCTTTCATTGAGCACTTCTTCCTGAAATGAGTCTTGAGTCCAGGTTTTACCCGGATAAGAATCCATTAATCCTTTGAGTCCGGCTCTGGCACGTACCTGATCCACCCAGGTAAATGCATCTGCGGTTCTGTTCGCCTGATTTAATGCTTCGGCATAACTTAAATAAATCTCAGCCAGTCGTAAATAAGGCCATTCTGACGGTGCACCAATGGATGTTGCATTGGTCAAGTCCATAATAAATTTATAAACGCCCATCCCCGTTGCACAAGCTCCTGATTCCGCTGTATTTAAACGTTCTCGACCACCCATCCACAATTCAGCACTACGACCTTTGTAACTGGAATTATTCACCAGACAGGTTTCATACATCCGTGGGTCTCTGTTTGCAAAAGGATCTATAAAAGTGGTATCTCCGGGGGCATTCACTTTATAAATACCCAGTGTGTCATTCCAAACAGTTTTGTCAAAGGGAGTACCATCCGCCAAAGGAAACAAATCACCGTAATTCAGGGTAGGTACTGCTGCACCATAATGACCTAAAGATTGATTATAATACCAGTTTGCATCCCATTCATAGGATACTGTAGCTCGTTTGCGTGTGGATATTAAAATTTCGCTGTTTCCACGTCCAAAATAGGCTTGTCTGTAAGAAGACTCTGGAGCACCGGTAACCAGACTATAGCCTCCGTTTGGATCCTGAGAATTTAATGTAAAGAACTGATTGCAAGCTGTAACTACATCATTCCACATAGTGGGGTCTTTCTTCCCGAACCAAACCTGTTTTTTATCTATTGATTCATAACTTTGCGAAGTATAATAAGGTACATCATCATTAAATAAGGGACTGGCCGCAAATAACAACATGCGTATTTTCAATCCCAACGCAGCTCCACCGGTAAAACGACCATCCCATTTGGCCACATCATCTTTGGACAAGGTCCATGGTAAAACTTTCAGTGCCGAATCGCATAGACTGGTAATAAAATCAAGTGTTTCTTTAGCTGTTGCCCGTGGCAATTGCATATTATCATTTGCTTTGAACGATTTGGTTACTATCGGTAATCCTCCAAAGTGCCGGTACATATCGGAATAGTGACAGGCAATAATCATTCTCGCTTCAGCTTTTAATCGGGCTTTCGTTGCAGCATCCATATCGGGCACCCGGTCCACATTTTCTATAAAAATCCAGCCTCTTCGAATACCGCTCCAACTTCCTTCTGTAATGAAATTGTAAGCCGATGTATTACCATCTATAGAAGAATTATATTTTCCATTATAATACATACTATTTACGGTATCCCAATTCAGATAACTTTGAAAATTATCAGTCATCGATTCCTGCAAACCCATATTCATTTTAACTCCGGTATTGCTCCAGTCCGTATTAAGGCCAAACCACAAGGTAGAATAAGCATTCCAAAGGAAACTTTGTGCAAAAACCGATTTTGAAAATACGGTGTCAATAGTAATGTCCGAACCGGGAGCTTTGTCAAGAAACTGGTTTCCAAGTTTCAAATCATCAGTACAGGAGACTACGGATATTAAAACAATAAATCCGATTATTAAGTTATTAATTATTTTCATAGGATTATTTTTTTAGAATTAAAACGAAATATTAAATCCTGCATTCATAATTTGCATGGTTGGGTAGGTCGGCCTGCTACTGGTTTGAGTTTCAGGGTCAGCAATTTTCAGATAATCGAACGTCAATAAATTGTAGGCATTTCCAAAAATTCGCAGTTGTGAGATTCCCAGTTTTTTCATAAAAGGGAAATTAATGGACTGAGAAATCTCAATGGTTTTCAATCGTACATAGCTGGCATCTTTCAACCACAGATTTGAATCGTAGCCATAATTATTCTGAAATGAATCGAATGAAGGTTCAGGTAAAGTGGCAGTTGCAGCGGTAGCAGGTGTCCAGCGATTATCGTATTGCGATTGCATCAACGATCGGTCCTGAGTTGAACCAAGCGGTGTCCGGAATGTTTCCTGCAAAAGACGGGAAGTCATTGTAGCTCCAACCCATAACATACTGAAAGAAAAACCTTTGTAATTGAATCCCAGCGTTAGGCCGGCATTTAGAGCCGGATAGGTCGGATATCCAATGGCTACATCATCATTTCCATCAATTTTGCCATCACCATTCATGTCCCGATAAACGACATCGCCTGGTTTTATATTGGCCGGAACTACAACCGGTTTACCATTATCGGTCATACCTGCGTGATAAAAACCAAGAAACACTTTCCCGAAAGGTTGCCCAACCGGTCTTCCGGTTCTCCACTGATAGGAATACGGAGATAATACTTCATCCTGATAGACAATTTTATTCTGGGTATAGGAAACATTAAGATTAGCAAAATAATCGACTTTTCCTATTTTATCTCTCCATTTAAGGCTAAGCTCTGTACCGCCATTGTCAACCTTTCCTAAGTTCAACACAGGAAGATTCATGGCATTGTATCCCGGAGAGGAATTACTGGTTGCTAGAATTCCGATTCGATGTTCGAAAAATACATCCATATTCACAGTCAGTCTGTTTTTTAAGAATGCCATATCAAGCCCATAATTCTGCTTATACGAAGTTTCCCACGTTAAAGCCGGATTACCAATTTGACCTTCTGCTATACCCGGTAAGTTTGTAGCAACGTTCACCCCAAAATTATACCCCGTGGCTCCTGTAGTATAACTATCCGGTAAATATAAAAACCGATACCCTCCAATGGCCTTATCATTACCCACCATACCATACGAAGCTCTCAACTTCAGGAAACCTATAACTTTTTGATCTTTCATAAAGTTCTCTTCGGAAACAATCCAACCTCCCGATATGGATGGGAAAAGACCAAAACGTAATTTAGGATCAGACGGAAAGTTTTCAGAACCGTTGTAACCCATGTTCACATCCAGCAAATACCGGGTTTTGTAGTCGTAGGTCACTCGTCCCACTAATCCCACATAACCTGTAGGGATTTCGGTATAAGAAGTTGGGTAGTAACTACGTGACTGATTATATAAAAGTAAGGCTGTGACATGATGTTGTCCAAAATCCCGTGCATAATCAAAGCTTGCTTCAGTGTACCAATCTCGTGCTTTTGCGAAACTTTCGCTGTAACTCAAAACCCCATCATCCGCATTTTTTACTAATACTACATCGTTTAGTTGAGATGCAGGAATATTCGTAAGCCAAGAAAGATCCTTTTTAAGCCAGGGGGTGTAGCTTGCTATAGAGGTAGATCGTAGTTTGGTATGATCGTAGGTGCTGTTATAGGCGCCTTTAATTCGAAAAGAAAGCCCTTTCGTAACAAAGTCCAGCTTTTGTTTAAGTTCTACATCGATATTCAGAACATTCCGTACCGTGTTGTTAAACCCTTTACCATAGTATGAACTAAGGCCGTCATTTCCAGCTACAGGATTATATAGTCTGTTTGCAGTAACATACTTTCCATCCACTATTCCGGCTCCGGATAGAGGATTTGCCCAGTATATATAACGGAATAACTGTGTTTGGTCATCTACATTCGCCTGATTGCGTTCTTCATTACTCCCTCCTAAGTTTATTTTCATAAAGGTAGAGCTTGAAAAATCAACATCCAGGTTGGTACGGTAATTATACCTGTTGAAGTAATAATTACCGTTATAGAGTGGGTCTAAATTTCTGAACAAGCCATCCTGACGTAAGGAGCCAAGTGACGTAAAATAACGTACCCGTTTTGTTCCTCCAGTAATATTGATATTAGTCTGACTTTGGGGTGCTGAGTCCATGAAAAGCAATTTCATCCAGTCCACGTTCGGATAAAGTATTGGATTACTACCGGTGCGGATCGCTTCAATGGCAGCATCAGAATAAGCAGGAGCTTTTCCATCGTTTTTGAGAGCTTCATTATAATAACTCACCCATTCATAAGCATCGGCCATTTTTACCATGCGGGTTGGTACCTGCGTGCCGTAAGAGCTTGTCACACTTACCTTGGCTTGTCCTTCGGCTCCTCTTCGGGTAGTAACCAAAATGACACCATTGGCACCTCTTACCCCAAAAACGGCAGTAGCAGAGGCATCTTTCAATACACTCACACTTTCAATTTCGTTCGGGTCCATGTTGAAAAAGCTTCGTTCCACTCCATCCACCAATATAAGAGGTGTTGAATTAGTGGTACTTAATGAACCGATACCACGAACATAAATTTCGGGATTATCAGCACCGGGTTGACCTGAGTATTGAATGGAAGAAACTCCACTCAGGTTACCTGCTAAAATATTCCCTACATTGGGAGCCGGTGATTTGAGTAATTCCATAGGTCCGATAGAAGCCACAGCACCTGTCATGGTCACTTTTTTCTTCTGACCATATCCGATAACTTGTACTTCTGACAGATTCTGTGTATTTTCGGTCAATACAATACTCAGTTTTTGACCTTTATATACAATCTCCTGTGGTGTATAGCCAATATAACTGACTGCCAGAACCGATCCTTCTTTGGCGGGTTTAAGGGTGAAAATGCCCTCATTATTTGTAATAGCACCATTTGAAGTTCCCTTTACCATCACACTCACTCCAATCAAAGGATTGCCTGATGAATCGACTACTTTTCCTTTTACCTCAGAGACCTTCTGACCAGAAACCCATGTTGAAAACATCATCAACACTAACATTGAAGCTAAAAATCGTAATTTAATTTTCATACAGTATTAGTTGTTTAAAGTTTTAGTTAACCTTAGCTTTTGTCATTCCTTAAAGCAAATTCTCGGAATTTTCATTCGGCTAAATCTGTTTTCCAGTTCTGTGACTTTAAATTTTTTTCAAAGAATTTGGAAACTGAAGACGATGCAAAGATAGGGTACAGACTGTTCTCCAAACTCCATTTATGGTTCAAATTGGTTTGAATTATATTCATATATGGCTTTATTGATGTAAAACGATGCGAAAATTTCAATACAAATGCAAAAAAAAGGATTGATTCAGTTGTGAATAATCCCTTTTTTATCTATTGGTTATTTAATTCCTCCTCATCTTTTGGTTCTTCACCACTTTCGGGTTTTTTATTTCGCGCAAACTCCCTTGGTGTTAATCCAAACTCTGCTTTGAAGCAGGTACTAAAGTATTTCGGGTCGTTGAATCCCACAGAATAGGCTATATCTGAAATATTACCGGTATCGCCTTTGAGCATCAAACAGGCATGTTTCAGCCGGATATTCCGCACAAAATCACTGGGTGAAAGTCCGGTAAGGGACTTTATTTTGCGGTAAAGCGTTGATTTGGAGGTATTCATCGCATCGATGAGTTGTTCATGGGTAAAATCAAAATTAGCCAGATTCTCTTCCACAATTTTTATGGCATCCTTTAGAAATTGTGCATCGATTGAATTATTGTCATAATTCTTAGGATGGATGGAGATGGAAGACTGAAATTCCTGATTTCGTTTCTGTTTGTTGGCAAGTAAACTGCTCAATCTGGCGATTAAAACATTCATTTCAAATGGTTTGGAGATATACGCATCAGCGCCTGCGTTGTAACAGTCAATCCTGTCCTGAATCTGATTTTTAGCTGTAAGCAACAACACCGGAGTATGGGAAATGTCAAAATCATCTTTTATTTTCCGGCAAAGGGTTAATCCGTCCATCACCGGCATCATCACATCACTGACCACTAATTCTATTTCGTTTTCGTGGAGTTTGGCAAGCGCCTCTTCTCCGTTTGTAGCCTGAATTACGGTATAAAAGCGGGATAATGAAAAAGAAAGCACCATGAGTAAATCGGGATTATCTTCAACAACAAGTACAGTTTTATTGCTTTTTGAAATGATACTCTTTTCTGGAATATCAACAGAACTGTCGGTTTCCTGATTTAGTGCAATCAGTGCTTCAGCCTCAGTCTTGCTTTTATCCTCCCGTGCAGCTCTTTCCTGTTCGGAATAGAAACTTCCGTCAATCGGAATTTCCACTGCAAAGCAGGTGCCCACATCCACCTGACTCTCAACTGATATGGTTCCTTTGTGAATTTCAACCAGTTCTTTGGTCAGCGAAAGACCTATTCCGTTCGAATCAAACTGACTGTCATTTCCATAAAAACGATCAAAAATATGCGTGAGTCGTTCGGGTTCTATGCCGCTTCCGGTATCATTTACAAATATTTTGGCAAACTGAACGTCGTAACGGATGTGGGACTCAATATTCAATTCAATGGTGCCTTGCTCATGCGTGTATTTGAATGCATTCGACAGGATGTTGAACAGTATTTTATCCAGCTTATCCGTATCAAAGAATGCCTGTAATTCCTTCAATCCGGTGATGTTGAAACGGATATTCTTCTGTTTTGCCAAAGGTTCGAAATTACTTTCGCAGGTTTGTTTGATAAAACCCACCAAATCGCCACGACTCACGTTTAGTTTCATGTTTCCACTTTCCACTTTCCTGAAATCCAGAATTTGTTGCAGCAGTCGTTTGAGCCTTGTAATGTTGGATTTCATGATGCTGTACTGCTTAAACTTATTCGGGAAATTCTGATGAAAATCATCGATAAGGCACGAAATAATCGTAAGTGGAGTTAATAGTTCATGCGAAATATTGGTGAAATACCGCAATTTTATCTGGGTAAGCTCTTCGGTTTTTTCCTCCCTGATTTTGGAAATTATCAAATCTCTCCGCAAGTGGATACGATTCTTGATGGTGCGATAAACCAATAATGACAGGCCGGAAATAAGCAAAATATAAATCAGATAAGCCCACCAGGTTTCGTAGGGTGCGGGTTCAACGATGACGTCTAATTTGTAGCTTTTGGGGAGCCATACTCCATTCTCATCGGTCGATTTTACTTCAAACTCATAATCGCCTTTGGTAAGGTTGTTGTAATTCACGTACCTGCGCTTTCCATCCACATACACCCAATCCTTGTCCACACCGGACAGTTTATAAGCATAGTTGATATTTGTCGGAGAGTTGAAATTAAGTGCTGAAAACTCAAAACTGATATTTCGCTGACCGTAATGCAGTCTGATTTGTTCGGATTTTGGATTATAATCTACTTTTAAGTCATTTTGAAAAATAGAGCGATTGTTTATCTGAATATCAGAAATGGTAATATTATTTGGTTTGGTTTTGTATCGTTTAATGTCAGGATAGAAGTAATTATAACCGTTTCCGCCACCAAAATAAAGTTTGCCTTCACTGTCTTTATAGGTTGCCCCGGGTTTAAAATAGTTTGGTTCGGCGATGTCATTTGACGAAAACTGGATTGAAGTTTTATTCTTTGTATCAATTTTGATAATTTTATTGTTCACACTCACCCAAAGCATACCATAGTTATCCTCAATGATTGACTTTATGTCTTCGTCCAGTAGTTTATATTCATCGTTTTGGGGAATGAACTTGTCTTCCTTAGCTGAGTACTTATTCAGACCACCATTATTGGTTCCTACCCATATTTCGGCTTTTTTGTTGACATAGATAACATTTATTTCATCGCTGTTTATCTTTTTATTTTTAATATTGTAACCATCCAGCTGATATTTACCTCCACGCATGGATTTAATTCGGAAAACACCTTTACTGGGCGACCCACCCCAAATATCTCCGTTTTTATCCTCAGCAATGGTTTGTACATTGTTATAAACTTTATCAATCAATTCGAGTTCTTCCTTTGCATTAAATTTAATTATCCCCTTACGCGTTGAAATCCATTTATTGTTTTTTGAGTCAGTGAAAATTGCCGGAATATTATTATATCCTTTGCCACAAATCCGGTTTAGTTTGTCGGTCATGTCGATCAACTGATTTGTTTTAACGTTGTATTTAGCAAACACATCGTTACCGCCAATCCAGATGTATTCGTGCGAGTTATCCCAGCTAAGACAGCGTATAATGCTGAGCATTAATTTGTTATTTGGAGGTAAAAGACCTTTCAGCGTGTTATTGTTATGCTTGTCGACTGTGTAAACCCCAAAATTCCGCAAGCCGAGCCATATCTTATCGTTGTTTTCAATAATGGCATTCACATCTACATAGCCAAAGTTTCGTTTGAGTTCATTCAGCGGATTTGAATTTATCAGCGGTTTGTGAGGGTTGGCCAGATAAACCCCGTCGTTCAGGGTTGCGAGCCAGATATTACCCTGTTTGTCGCTATACAGATAATTTAGAAAATTACTGGCGTTCTCAAAAATCCCTAAAACGTTGAGCGGCTGAAAGCTTACATTTTTACGATCAGAGATAATATCAACCCCGGAGTGCGATAAAATCCATAAATCGCCGGAGAAAGAATCCTGAGTGATGCTGTAAATGTAATTGTTTGCAATCCTTGAGTTAATGTTTGAGATTACATATTGTTGATATTCAATGGGTTTTGAAGAATCTTTTAATTCAAAACGGAATAAACCATCAGACCAAGCACCCAGCCAGAAAACTCCGTCTTTGTCCTGAAATATGGTGAACGGATTGTTTTCTTTGCCCATGACAGGCATTTTCTCGAATGTTCCATGTTGTCTGTCATATCTGCACAGTCCGTCATGCCACAAGGCAATCCAAATGGTGCCATTTCTGTCTTCGAGGATACAATTAATATTATTGCCCGGAATAGAAAAGTTGTTCGTGCTTTTATAAAATCGTTTAATGGGTGTTTGGGTATCTTTGTATAGAAAAAGTCCGTTTTCAGAACCTATCCACACATAGCCTCTAGAATCGCACACAATGCTGTTAATGCGAAGATTCTGAATCGTTGTATCGGTAATCAGAGGAACAATCTGATTTTTCTCATCCAGAATATTCACTCCCCGATCGGTTCCGAACCAAATCCGGTTTTGTTTATCCTGTTCAATACAAAGTATGTTTCCACTGGTGAGTCTGTCGGG
>Ga0214228_1000402_pt1 | contig 12829 bp, 5 predicted proteins | sample TroBogypolimnion_21_FD_153066 | JGI IMG/M metagenome (GOLD analysis project Ga0214228, IMG submission 153066) | Freshwater microbial communities from Trout Bog Lake, WI - 05NOV2007 hypolimnion | ecosystem: Environmental > Aquatic > Freshwater > Lake > Hypolimnion/Profundal zone | place: Trout... | reverse complement strand
CCCGCCACAATCGTGGCAACAGCAGTATTTGAACTGGTATAACTCACGCTCAAACCTGAACTTGCTGTAGCAACCGGTGCAAAGTCAGCATCGGATACAGTTCTAGGGGAAAGAGCACCAAAAGTGATACTTTGGGTAGCTTTATATTCCTCCATTTTCATGCAATTAATGTAGGCATTTGCACCGGAGACAGTAGATGTCATGGTGATTGTAATCTGACCTGACGCATTTGGATAGACATAACCTGTAACATAAGTACTGCTATTATTTCCATAATAAGTTGTTGCTGTAGTGTATCCTGTTTGACTTGTAAGCTTGTAACTATTATCTCCATCAGAACTATAAGTTGGCGGTGTATAAACAATGCCACCCAATCCTGCAACAGAAGATGTAGTTAACGTTCCAGATGTTGAGGTTGATCCTGCTACAGCATATTGAGTAGTTCTTAGAACAGCACCGTTTCGTGACCCAAAAATCTTAAATTTGTATTGTTTGGTAGGGCTTAATCCTGAAATTCTAAATGCTGGTGAACTACCATAACCGGTGTAGAAATAATCCTCGGTTGCAGTTCCTATTGCCAAATCAGTATCACTACCTCCGGCAGTAAATTGTGATGCATAAGGAGATCTCAACGCACCGTTTAATTTTCCGTTAGTAATAAATCCTGCTGATGTAATTACTAATGAATAGCCAGTTACTGCTGTTCCGGAAGAATTTTTCAATGATTTTGCCGGGTCAGTAGTAGCTGTTTTTTGAATATTATTCCAGTATTTTCCATTCGCATCAGCAACTGAAATTGTGTCTCCGTTAGTCACATCACCCGGACCAAAATCAAATAGAAAACTTTGAGATAATGTCTGAGCAGTTACGCTCATCATACCTGCCATTAAGCAGAATAAGAAAAGTAGTTTTTTCATTTTTGAGATTATTAGATAGTTTTAGTGATTATTTCTGATAATTATTTTTTTGCTATAACTGCAATTTTCAAGAATAAGAAGATAAATTCCATCATTGGGTATTTTAAAATTTACAGATTCAGCATGGCTTTGTTCGGAAAAAACACATCTGCCCATGAGGTTGTAAACATAGATATATTCACCGATATTCAGATGGTTTACAGTGATATAATTTCCAACTACTTGAATTTCACGATTAACTTGTTGGATATTTTTGTCCGAAGTTGTAATGCACCCTGCCGGAACTTGCCAGGTCATTGCACCGATGTTGGTTGTATTTATATTTGCATCGGCATTCCCACCCCGGTTTGTTACTGAAAAACTACAATATGTAGCATTCCCGGCAGGACTTCCCGCAAAAAGAGCGGCATACCCACGTTTGTTCGTCAGACTATTTACATTGTTGTTAGGGTATTCCAACCCTGTACCGTTAATAGTTATATTTTGAAAGGCAATGTTGTAAAATCCATCACCTGCTATTTTGCTGAAATAAACGGCATCGTTTCTGGAATCAAGTATATCTATTTTGCTGAACAGTATGTTTTTAACCTGAGTGCCGGCTTTATTGCTACAAACCAGATCTATTGCTCCCACCGGATTATTAAACAGGTCATTGAAAGTGGAACAGCCATCAATGGTTATGTCGCTAAACTGATGCAATCCCGCATCGTTGAACGCCACCCCTGCAAAACAATTATTTACCCGAAGTCCTACTTACAGATTATCTTTGATGTACAAATTATTGGCTTTATTGTTGTAACCCCCGTAAATTGCACAACCCGATGCTCGCCAACAATTTTCGGATGTATTATATTGAAATGTATTATTCTGACATTCAAGACCGTCAGCTGACCAGATGGCCATATCGTCATCTCCATTATTTCTAAAACTGCAATGTTCCACCAATGTATTTCGTGTTCCTTTGCATAAATTGACTCCATCGGCATAATTATCACGAAAGCGACAGTTCCGAATGATTAATCCATCAGTATAAGGTGTTGCTGAGAAATAATACTGTGCTATCCATGCCCCGGCTTCAAAATGCTCCGCCCATACATTTTCAATAATTGAACCCGAAGTAAAAACTCCGTTAATGGCTTTGTATGAATAAGACCTGGAATTACGAACAGTAGTGAGATAAAGGTCTGAAAAGCCTACATTTACTGCATCCGCATACAATCCACCTTCGTTGGTTACTCCTGTTGTACCGTAAAATGTAAAATTAATTTGCGTATACCACATACCTGCTCCCATTAATTTCGTATTGTCTACTCCAAACCAGAGTTTGCGGTTTACATTATAGATTCCGGTAGGAAGAAAAATTGTTTTCCCCGGATTGGCATCTATAAATGTCTGTAATGTACTACCATCGCCGGAGTAAGTCATAGTCCCGGCAGGTGCTGTTTTAGCAGTTTGGATTGGTTCCATTTCCACAAAGTCTATGGTGATATTGCCTGTTTCACGGATTAGTTTAAGTTTTCCTCCGAGTGGAACTTTGGCAGCTAATTTTAGTCTGACTTCATCAAAGCGCATACGCGGATTCTGATTAACAACCCCTATATTATTCGGATTCGAATCGGACCACAAATATTGCCAAGACCAGTTTGAGCTTAGTGTCAGGGTGCTGACTTTCGTTCCATTGTTATACACACCCACTGTTCCACTTTGGCCATCAGGTACACTATAGCGCAATACCAACCCATCCGCTGCTTGAGTCAAAGTCCACTCCACAGCCGAATTAGTATTAAAAAGATTGACACAAACCTGATCGGATGCTTCACTTTGTAAATCAGCTTGTTTGAAAGAACGGGGAAGTATTACAGCATTGGTCAGTGTTCCTGTTTCTGCTTCGTATCGTATATATGGAGCATCGTAATATCCTCTTTGAGCAAACAGGCTTAAAGTCAATAAAAGAAACGAAAACGAGAGTAGTCCTATTCGCATTAATAAAAGTTTAGGTTGGGTTATAATTTTGAATCCAGGAATTACATTTGATTTGATTTATAGGGATCGTTAGTGAAATATTCCGGAGCAGCTTGACTTGTTTCTCCCGGAGCTGGTGGTGGTGTGGATTCTAATTGTAACGATATTTCATTATCCAGCTCAATGCGATTTATTTCTGGTATTTTATAGTCGGATTTCTGTGATTTATTATCTTTTTCCATGGTATAGAATTTAATTTTAGTGTGAAAAGTTTTGTTCAAACCCACCCTGAATTTTTCAGGGTGGGATGAACTATTTAAAACAAACAATCAGAGTGAAAGCATTAGGTTAAAATTATCAATCAATAATTACTTTCTTAATTATCGTTTTTCCTGTATTGGTTAGGGATACCATATAAATTCCGGGTACAAAATGATTTTCTATTTGCATAGAAGAAGTATGTACTTGTTTTTCATATAGTTTCTGACCAACTCCATTGTATACAGCCACTGAACTTGTACCGTTATTGCTGTTAATCATTATCTGATTATTCGCATTGGTCGAAATCCAGACATTATCGTTACTTCCTGAGTTAATACCGGTAGAAATGGAAGGTGTTTTGAAAATCAAGGCAAAACGAGTCGTGTTACTGTTTGTTATATCTGAACTGAATACATAACTACTGCCATCGCTCAGATCAGATATAACAGGATTATTACTATCCTGATAATCTTTCAAAATAATCTGAGTGCCGACATCAAAATTGCTTAGCTGTGATGCTTTGATACTGAAGTTTGTACCTGCTTGGCCGGTAGTAAACCCAAGGGGTATTTCGGTGTCAAAAGGAATACTGTTCAATCCGTTTATAACCAGATTTTCGCCACTTGCCAGTGTATAAATTTCAGGAATGCCAGCATTTCCGTTGCTCATTTTGGGTGAATCGTAGCTATCATATTGATTGCTTGCACTGGGGTAGGTGTACAGCACTGTTTCGTCCGAATTTACTCCGTTGGAAACTTGTAGCCTTGCAAGTTGCATTGTTGAACTATTTTGTGCTTTAGAACGTAATATATTGTTAGTTACATCCTTGTGCGCCCTGTCGGTATTGTGGAAAGTTAACGAGCTGCCTGAGCCCGCTGCTCGTACCCAGAACGCCTGCATAGGTGGAATCAGGTTGGTTACATCTGCCGGAACAGCGATACCTATACCTGCTGCTACCGAATTATAGGTGTAGAAATAATAGGTTCCACTTACTTTGGTACGATACCACATGGTGTTAGATTCCAGATTGGTTTTGCTTACTCCGGTCCAGTCCAGGTACGATGGATAAGGATTTCCTACCAGATTAAATCCTTCTTTGGTTTGACCGACTGTACGTGTTAATGCAGGTACTCCGTTTGAACCTGTTGTAATTGTACCTGTATTTATACTTCCCCCACTGAATGTGACTCCGTTAGTTGCTGCTAGCAGACTCGCATCTACATTCGCCACATATCCTCGGGTGACGGCAAGTGAAGTACTGTTATTTATAATTTGAGGCCAGTTCAGTGTGGCAGAACTCCCATTGGTTTCATCATAGCTATACAATTTATTGATATTCGAAGCGGCTGCTGCATTAAATACTGAACTATTTGCTCCCGATACAGGACTTGAAATATACCAGTTTCGACCGGTAGTAAGGTATTGCTGAATATTAGCTACTGTTACACTTGTTGTCCCTCCGTTATCAACAAATGTTGCAGTTCCTGAAGCGTCGCTATTCAGGTTCAATGTTCCTGATGTGATAGTTTTACCGGAACTCAACGTGAGTTTAGCCCCTGGATTAACGGTTATTTTATCAACCGTTGCATTCTGGTCAATAGTTAACTCACCGCTTGCAATAGTAACAGCTGAAGAAGTTTGTAAGGTATTTGTCCAGTTACTGTTATTACTCCAATTACCCGTTCCTGTCCAAGTTGAAGTAGGTTGATATTCTTCAATTTTCATAGAATTGATGTATGCATAAACTGTAGTACCAGTTGCAATGGTTGTTAAAGTAATATTCCCACTTCCATCAGGTTGTATAAGTCCTGAAGTATAAATTGAGCTGTTATTACCATAGTAAGTGTTTTGTGTTGTGTATACACCTACATTTGTGAGTGAATAGTCTTGATTTTGTGCATTTATAGATGGATCATATGTACCTCTAGTCCAAACCAAACCACCTAGGCCTACAGTTGAAGAAGTGTTCAAACTTCCAGAGACTGCACTTCCAGCCCCCTGAAATGTATATTGGGATGTTCTGTCGGAACTACTGTTTCGACTTCCAAAAATTTTAAATTTATAACGTTTAGCTGAATTTAAACCTGAAAAAGTAATAACAGGTCCGTTAGAATTTGCAGTAGTATAAATATAATCTTCGGTAGCTGTAGCAATTGCGAATTCACTATTACTCCCAAATTGTGATGCAAAAGAAGTTAACAAACCTCCGTTTGCTTTTCCATTTGTCACAAAACCTGAACTACCTGCCGATGTAAATGCCAATGAATATGTTGTTGAATTATTTTTCGAATTATATAAATTGACAAATGGGGTAGCTGGAACTGTTGTAATTGTCATTCCAGATGCTCCAGTTGCTGTAGATATATTGTTCCAAAAATTTCCATTAGCATCTGCTCCTGTAGTCTCATCCCCATTTGTAACATCTCTTGTTCCAAAATCAAAGAAAAGACTTTGTTTTAATGTTAATATAGAACTTACAGTAAGAGTCTGAGGCACACTGGTTGCAGCATTATAATTGGTATTGCCGACTTGTGAAGCTGTGATAGTGCTAGAACCAGAACCAACAATTGTAATGGTACTTCCCGAAACTAATGCTACAGCTGTATTGGAACTCGTCAATGTCACTGTCAGCCCAGAGGTACTTGATGGAGAAACAGTGAAAGGCGCATCGGCATCCGTTTTGGCAGCTAATATCCCAAAAGTAATTGTTTGAGATGCCTTGTTTACTGTTAACGACTGTATGACATCTGTAGCTGTATTGTAAGTTCCATTTCCTGACACAGAAGCAGTAATATTAGTATTACCAACACCAACTATTGTTACAGTACTTCCAGAAACAGTTGCAACTGAGGTATTTGAACTTGCATAAAATACTGTTAATCCCGAACTGGCAGAAGCTGTAAGATTGAAAGTTGGGTCGCCATATGACTTGGATGTTAATGTTCCAAAAGTGATGGTTTGATTTGCCTTTGTCACCGTTAATGATTGAACTTGATTCGTTGCAGCATTAAAAGTACCATTCCCTGCCTGTGAAGCTGTAATATTGGTTGTTCCTACTCCAACAACATGAATTAAACCGCCAGAAATAGTTGCAACAGTTGGGTCTGAGCTACTATATAATATTGTTAAACCCGAACTGGCAGTAGCTCCGGGACTAAAATCGGTATCAACCAGTGTTTTTGCACTTAATGCCGCAAAGGTGATGGTTTGATTATTATCTACAGTTAATAACTCGGTGACATTAGAAGCAGCTTCATAGTTCGTATCACCAGCTTGTGATGCTGTTATTGTACTTGTTCCGGGAGCTACAATATGAATCTGATTATTTACAATTGTTGCAACTGAAGTATTTGAACTTGCATAAGATACAGTTAAACCTGAAGGTGTTCCTGAAACCGTTCCATTAGCAATTGCTCCGGGAGAATAATCCGCAACACCTACTGATTTTGTTGTCAATGCGCTAAAAGTAATAGTTTGAGCTCCTTTATACTCTTCCAACTTCATGCAATTAATAAAACAATTTTGTGCATAGAGTGGTGATGACATTGTTAGTGTAAATTGACCTGACCCTGATACATTTAATGGAGTAAGATAATCTGTATTATAAGTGTACATATTATTTCCGTAATACGGGGTAGCCACTGTGTATATACCACCACTTGTTAATTGATACGAGTTATTACCATCTGAAGTATAACCATTACCTGCAGTAGGTGAATACACTGTATTATATGCTGGAATTCTGGAATTATCTAAATTCCCGACTGTAGTCGCTGCTCCAACAATGCTATATTGAGCATTTCTTGCTAAAGATCCATTTCGAGTCCCAAAAATTTTAAATATGTATTTTTTGTTTGGATTTAGTCCAGTAATTTTAAATGCAGGTGAAGTACCAGATGCTGCATAGAAAAAATCTTCAGTAGCTGTTCCTATTCCAAGGTCAGTATCACTACCTCCCGCAGTAAATTGTGAAGCATAAGGAGTTCTTAAACCTCCGTTAAGCTTTCCATTGGTAATAAAACCTGAGGCGGTAATTGCCAATGAATAACCTGTTTGTGCTGCACCTGATGAGTTTCTTAACGATTTTGTAGCAGCTACAGCTGTATTGAAAATGTTATTCCAGTATTTACCATTTGCATCAGCTACAGCGATTGTATCTCCATTTGTTCCTTCACCTGGTCCGAAGTCAAATAGTAAACTTTGTGATAATGTAGCTCCAGCTGCAACCGTATAGGAATAATTACTTCCTCCATTAAGAGATCCTGCGTTCCAGTTTATGGTATATAAATCAGCATCGGCGGGAGCAATCGTTAATCCACTTCCTGAAGTAAAAACATAATACTTAACTACTGTGTTTAATGCCTGTGTTCCAATATATGCGGTATAACTTGTACCTGAACCGGTCATAGTTGAAACGGATGAGGTAGCCCAATTATCGGTTGTATAACGCAAATAGACTGCCTGTCCGGTTGGCAAAGCACCGCTCAAAGTAGCAGTAACAGTTCCCACAGTATTTACTGTAGGGCTGGCAGGACTTAGAGAAATTGAACTTACTGTTGCCGAAGCACCTCCCAATTCAAAAAACACCCAGGTACCGGTAGGAGATACTCCTGCATTTAATGTTTTAAAAACATAACGGTCTGTAAGGGCTGAAACGTTTCTGTACCAGGTACCGGTTATTGTACAACTAACCGTTGAACTGTTTTTAGTTCCGGGTGTTGCAGCGATATCACTACCTCCTCCACTAATTTGATAATAAGAACCACTCCATCCAATTGCTAGTCTCCAGTACTGGTTTCCTAAAGCTTTGGGAGTTAAATCACCGGAAGTATAAGTTACACCTGCACTTGGAATAAAATTAGTAAAATATGTTGCATCCGAACAACTGCTCCCCCAACCGTTAGTAAACCCAGGTCCGACAATAGCATTTTGAGCTTGAATCAGATTGAAAAGCCCAACCGAAGTGAATAAAAGAAAAAGTAGTTTTTTCATGATATTTATAATTTAAGGTGATTGATTGATTTTTTTCAGTACTGCCAAATTGAATTTGTCAGATTATCCGATACAAATATACACAGTCGAATAACTGATTATTTTCCAACTAAAATATATATAATGGAATATTAGCATTTAGGAAGTTATACATCTGACAAACAGTTGTATAAGTTCATTCCATGAGGTAAAAAATATAATGAAATTATGAAGAAATAAATAGATATTTCAATTGGATTTAACAATTTGGAATTAATGCAACTCTAATTCAATAAATAGAGTCGAACTACATTAACTAGTGCCTGATTTACTATACCATTCATATTTTCGTTGTGAGGTTCAAAAGCCAGTGTTAATGTATGGGTTCCTTCAGTAAGTTTTAATTGTACAAAATTGCTGTTTCCCTTGTTCGACCATTCATTTTTGCCACGCTGAGGAAATACCACTGTTCCAGCAAAAGTTCCATCTAAATGCAAACTGCGTATCGCACATTTGTTCTCTGTATTTATCGGACCATTTCCATTTGAATAGCAAAACTGAATGGCATAAGTTCCTGCTTTATCCACTTTTACATGAATTATTACTTTTTGATTTACTGATTTACTGATTTCTATGCCATTTGTTTCCAAATTTGCTTGCTTTTCTGAAACAATTTGTTGTTGATTTAAGGATTTTTGAATTGGTGCTGAACAAATAATAACCGGTTCTGAAGCAAAACTACCAATTTGATTTTGATCCAGAGCAATGACTTGATATTCAGCAAATCCATCTTGTTTAATTTGAAATGAATTTTCTGATGTTTGCGCTACTTTTTCAGCATTTTTCAGGATTGTGTACGATCCTGCCTGATTGATTTTTGACCAACTAAGTTTTCCCTCTTCATATTTCAATACAGGTGTTTCAATGCTTGTATAGTTGCTTACTTTATTAATTGAAACCTCATTTGATTGATTATCTGTCAAAGTAATTTTTATAGTATGCTTACCTTTTAAAGAATAAGAAATGGAAGGTGATTGAAGTGCTTTTCCATCAAGTTCAATGTTTTTTATTTCATCTCCAAACCCTTGTAAATCAATATCAAGTAAGGCATTTCTGCATTTGAAATTGCTGAGTGTCCGTTTGCCATTAAAAGACTCAGGTACAAAAGGATGAAAATTCAAACTTTCTTTGCCAAATTCAATTCCAAACAATACTTTTTGAACAAGAGCCAGACTGCCCGAAAGACTCCAGAGCATATTGCTTGAATTGATCTGAGTTCCTGCAAAATCCCCGTTATCAGCTACAAAATTTTCTTTGTTAGTAAGAAACAAAGCTGCCGGACGATATACCGAAGCCAAACTTTCGAGGACCGAAGCGGAATTGCCGGCTTTCGCCGAAGCTAATGCCCAATATGTCTGCACAAAAGGCCAGACAGCATTGTTGTGATAAGGTGGAATTCCCGGAATCTGAGGATAAATGCATGAAACACCATAGTCCATTTGAGGCATTTTTGAAATAATGCTTTTTGCCTGTTTTTCGTCAGCAATTCCGAAAATCACACAAAGTGCTTCTCCCAATGTTTCTGCACGTGGCGACACAATCTTATAATTCCTTCCGTACAAATATTGCCCGTAATAGCCTTTGTCGCTCATCCACAGATATTTGTTTATACCATTTTTAATTACTTTTGCAATAATGGTATGTTTTTCAGCTGTGGATTTTTCGTTGAGCAACTTTGCCATTTCGGATAAAACGATATTTGCCTGATAATGAACAGCATTGGTCCCCAGACATTCCGACTCAAAAATATCTGCTGGTTGCATCCAACGCGGATACGTTTGTTCACGCCAGTCGAGGAACGAAGATTCACCTTTAACCATACCTGTCAATGGATCATAAACATTTTTCAGGTCATCTTCAATCGAGTTTTTAATGATAATGTATGATTGCTTGAGCCAGTCATTATCGCCGGTTACTTTATAAAGTTCCCACGCGGCTACGGCCCAGATAATGCGGTCGGTTGATGCCGGATAAGCACCGCCGGTTCCGGTATCCTGAATAATCCGGTTATTCTTAACCTTGCGGAGTAAACTGTATTTTGCAACGTTGGGTTGAAGATGCGCCATCGAAAGAATAATGCTGTAGCTGATATCGCGCGTCCAGACTCCGGCCCATTCTTTGCCCGTACGGAATGTGCTATCGGGCTCAACAGCATTTATCATTTCTTCGGTAGCCAGATTATAAATGGCATCCGAAACTGGTAAACTGGATTTGTATTGTGGAAAAGCAGAAATATCTTTTGAAAGTTTCCAGTGACCTTCCGTTTGTTTTTCATTTTGTTTATTATTCAGAATCAATGTAGTTTCGTAAATGCCATCACCATAAAGGTCTTTGAGTTCAAGTTCAGGACGCGTATGCAAATTGTTGAAATCCCAAATCAGAGGCAAAGAACTGCCTGCAATAAAAACTCCTTTAAAGTCTTCAGAATTCAGTTTTTCTCCATTAAAAAGTATATAATAGCCTTTTGATTTAAAAGCATTCAAAACAGGTCGCATGTCCAATCGAATAGTCCAGGCTGTATTCTGTGGAAGATTTAATTCAGGCGTGACTGTTTTACAGTCAATTAGTTGTGTGCCAAAAATCACATTACTAACACACTTGCCATTTTCCGGTATCAGTGTAACCGAGTGATCTGTACCCGATTGCATTTCATTATCACGACAATTAATACTAAATTTGAATTGAATTTTAGGGCTATATCTATAAGTTTCTGGACTGCGGTAGTTCGACCACATCTCAGATGAAGAAAGTACTTTTGCAGTAAAATTTCCCTGAGTAACTCTATCGGGATAAATGCTGTATGCCTTTGATTGATAAAGAGCCTGTGCATTCAACTGCCACTGTGCAGCAATAAACCACAAGAGAATTATTATTTTGATTTTCAATTTCATTCCTGAATTTCTTTAAATTTTCGCTTCTAACACCAGTCAACTAATATTCAACTACAACCATATCCCAATATCTCAATTCCGGCAAAATAAAGCTCACTTTGTTTGCTAATTGAGTAAAATTAAGCGAACGGGAAGCACCTCCGTTTACATCGGGCGAGGCAATCCAGATTTTTTTCACAGTGGCTTCGGAAGTCAGAACAACTTTTGCATCTTTCACCAAAGCCGGCATTACCTGAATTCCTGAATTATCGCGCCATTTCTGTGTTGTTGCATTACTCAAATTGATCAAATGAATCACTTGTCGGGTATCCACTTTTTTTCCAAAAACTGCCACTTTTCCAATCGAAGCAGGCCATGCAGAAATAGCAATCTGACTATCAATTGATGATAATGTCACTGAATTAAATGTTCCTCCATCGCGCAACAGATTTTCATAAGCCACCGAGAAATCATAATAATTAATCAGTGATTTTTTCAAATCGTCCTTCATGGACAGGCTACTTGTTGGAAAATATTCACGACAAAGCATGTGTTCACCCATTTCAATATGTGCACCACCAAAAGCAAAGATTACTGCATCAGTTGTCAATACAGAAGGAGTGTTGAAATAACCTAGAGTACTTGCCATATCGTAGTTCATATAGGCAGCCAATACGGTGTTTTTGGTGTTATTGCACAGGGTATTATTTTGTTTGATGATATTTGCCAAATCGTTATAAGTATCTGATGGTGACCAAACTTCGGTATATAAGAAGTCGGATGTTGAAGTAGCAATTCCAGTCTGTCCGTATTGTGCCACCGCATTCAGCACATTAAATTTGGCAGGAATAGCATTTTTGAAGGCATCAATGTAGGGTTTGAATGCATTCGCCAGATAGGCATTTGTACCATCATATCGATAACGTAATCCACGGTCACCCACCTGATCCATATGATAACCATCGAAAGCTAAGTATTTATATACATTATTTGCCTGATTAATCATATAATTTTGCCAACCGGTATTGGCAGGATCGAGTAAGTAAAGATTGCTCAGAAATGGCGAATTAAGCGCAAAAAAATCACGGTTGGTATGCGTAATGTCATTATATATGTACCATTTTACATCCACTCCATCGGCTTCGGCATTTTCCCATGCTCCGTAAACCAAGTCGTAAAACATGGCTTTTATATTTTTTCCATGCGCTGAGGTTATATATTGCTGAATGGTAGCAAAATAGTTGTCACGTCCGCCAATATCTTTCCATGTTGCAAGAGGAGAATTTCCAACAACCGGTAATGGCATGTGATGCTTATTTTGCCAATCGTAAAACTGAAGGCCGTTGATATGCAAACGGTTCAGATTTGAAATAACTGAATCTACAGATGTCTGAGCAATAATCGGATATTTTGAAATAAATCCATAACGTGGAAATTTTGTCCAAACCGAAGAAACATCAACGCCTGTAACTGCATAAATGGTTTCTACATTATTCGATGTGGAGTAAACCTCAGCTGTATATCCACGAAAATCATCATTAGGTGTGGTCCATTTCCATGTTGGTGTGCTGACAGTAGTTTCAGAAACAACCGTATTCAGGTATTTATATCTTATTTTTGCTCCGGTTGTTAATGTCGAAATATCCATAGTGAAAGTAACATCGTCTCCTGGTTTATAAACTGCTTTGTCTGTACTAATACTCACATTACTGAAATTGGGCGTAACTACATTGGCGGGTGCATCGGGAATAACATCGGGAGTAGTACCTTTGCAACCTGAAGTAAACA
>Ga0214228_1000398_pt1 | contig 12953 bp, 10 predicted proteins | sample TroBogypolimnion_21_FD_153066 | JGI IMG/M metagenome (GOLD analysis project Ga0214228, IMG submission 153066) | Freshwater microbial communities from Trout Bog Lake, WI - 05NOV2007 hypolimnion | ecosystem: Environmental > Aquatic > Freshwater > Lake > Hypolimnion/Profundal zone | place: Trout... | reverse complement strand
CCCCAGCCATATCCTGCAACAACAAAAACAGAACCTGCGAGAAGTTTGCCTGTTGCTCGCACGATTCCTTCTATAGTCGACTGCCCTGTGCCATAGCGATTATCAAAAAAATGTTTCGTCATGGAATCATTCACTGCGATTACTGGATATAGAAGAGAATTTTCTTTGGCCATAGCTCGAAGTCTAATTACACCGGTTGTCGTTTCCTCGGTTCCACCTTTAGCTTTCTTTGCATCTGCTGGTCTTTCACTATGCAATGTCGAAAGTAGATCTGCTCCATCATCCATAGTTATTTCTGGCTTTAAATCGAGTACAGCATTTATATGTGAAAAATATTTTTTATTATCTTCGCCTTTAATTGCAAAAACTGGTATTTTAAAATATTTTACAATTGCTGACGCAACGTCATCTTGAGTCGAAAGTGGATTCGAGGCGCACAATGCTACGTCTGCACCGCCATCTTTTAATACCACCATAAGGTTCGCAGTTTCAGCCGTTACATGTAAACAAGCACCGATTTTGACCCCCTTTAACGGCTTTCTCTTTTTAAAATCTTTCCCAATAATCTGCAATACCGGCATATCGCGTAAGGCCCAATTAATCTTTTCAAGCCCCTTTTCCGCTAAATCCATATTTTTTATATCGTATTTCATACTAAGGATAATACAACAAAAAAATGTTTTTGTTAACCAACGGCTTCTGTATAAATTAGAAGGTTTGACAAATTACTTGATTCATGATATACTGTTAGAGAATTTAAACTTTGTAATTATGACCGGAGGATTAATAGCAATAGGATTTTTTACTTTTATTGGAGTTCTTGCCAGTTTTGGCAAGAAATAATGAATAAAAATCCAAAAAAGAAAACCCCTTTTAAGGGAAGAGGCCTTCACTCATCATGAAGGCCTTTAATATTGATTAATTAAAATCTGGCTCTTGCTGAGTAACACAATGGATTGCTCCACCGCCATAAATGAGGTCTCGGCAGTCAATACCAACAACTTCCCTATCTGGAAAACAGGATTTGATTATTTCTAACGCTTTTGCATCGTTCTCATCATTAAAAAGTGAAACTAAAACAGTTTTAGTCCCAATATAAAAATTCGCATATGATACAGGAGCTTTTTTACCACTGAACTCTTTTTCGCTGTTATCATAATGCATGTGCGGCATAGGCAATTTTATTATTTCAAATTTATTTCCATCTTGACCAACAGAATTCTCTAGAATTTTAAAGTTCTCTTGTAACCTTTCATAGTTTTCATCTTCTGGATTATTTTCGTAGGCACAGAGAATTTTCGTCGGACTTACAAAGCGTGCTATCTCATCTATGTGCCCATCGGTATGATCATTCACAAGGCCTTTATTTAACCAAATAATTTTTTTTGCTCCAATAGATTTTTTAAAAACCTCTTCAGTATCTTGTTTTGATTTTTTAGAATTACGATTTAATATTAAACATTCTTCAGTGGTTAATATAGTACCCTTTCCGTTTGTTTCTATAGCTCCACCTTCCATGGCAATATCAACAGGTTTCATATTATAACCTACCTTGTCTTTTAAGGCTAAAAAAACATTATCATCTTTTGATAATTCAGGAAATTTCCCCCCATAACAATCATAATGCCATTTTACCCAAGCTATTTTGTTGCCATTTTTAATAAATGTTGGGCCATAGTCTCTCATCCAAACATCCATGTATTCAACTTGATAAAAAACTATTTGTGATAAATCAATACCATTTTCTTTTAAAAATTTCTTTACTCTATCCTCTATTTTTTGATTCAAAACAATAAGTTTTATCACCTCATCTTTATGCAACGGGGAAATAATTTTTAGATATATTTTTTCTATTTTATTTAGCCTTTCACCAAAATAATCATCATCATTAGGCCAGGCAAGCCAAGTAGCAGAATGTTTTTCCCATTCCCCTGGCATGATGAAATTGTTTTCTTGTTCAGTACGATTAGGCATTAGAAATTATTTAACAAGACCATTGTAAGTATCTGTCCTGCGATTTCTCATAAAACCCCATTCTTCCTCTATTTTTTTATTTTCGTTTAAATCGATTTTAGATACAATCACTTCGTCCTTTCCCTTTGAAGCTTTTTTGATTATTTTTCCAAACGGGCTACACACAAAAGATTGCCCCCAGAATTTTAATTTATCTTCTGTCCCAACACGATTTACTGCTACAGCATATAGACTATTTGCAATAGTATGTCCACGCATAATCGTTTCCCAGGCATCATGCCAGTCCCCTTCATGTTCTTTTGTTCCTATAATATTTCCAATAGCAGTAGGATAAAAAACTATGTCAGCTCCAAGCATCTTTACAGAACGAGCTGCTTCAGGAAACCATTGGTCATAACAAATAAGAACAGCAAAGGTTGCATATTTTGTTTTATACACTTTATATCCTCCACTTCCTTCTTCAAAATAATTTTTTTCATAAAAAAGAGGATCCTGTGGTATATGAATTTTTCTGTAAGTTGTCATTAATTTTCCATCTGCATTTATAACCACTGCAGAATTATGATATTGTCCTAAATTATCTTTTTCAAAAATCGGAACAATAATAACAACATTATATTTTTTGGCAATTTTAGAAAATAATTCAGTGGACTCTCCTGGAATTGTTTCTGCATAGTTATCTTTTTGGGAATTTTTGTATTGAGGAAAATATAGAGTTTTAAATAACTCTTGCAAGCAAATAATCTGTGCGCCTTTCTTTGCGGCATTTTCGACTAATTTTGCAGTTTTTATTAAATTATTTTTTTGATTAGCCCCTACACTATTTTGCACAGCGGCAACCGTAACAAATTTATTTTTCATGCTTAAAATATAACATTTTTTTGCGATAAATACAAAATACTATACTTGAATCTAGTATTATGAAGTAAGCTCCAAATGCGTATATTGAAAATGACCAATCTTTTACTATTAGAAGCCCTACAATATTTGAAATAATTGGGAGCAAATATGGCGCCCACATTTCTGTCTCTGGGAATTTCCATGATTTTATAATTGTCGGCACTGATGCAAGTGCATCACTTAATATTGCAAAAAGAATTGATATGCCCAAATTGTGTGTGAATATATAAAACACCAAGGCAAGAATAGAAAATAAACCACAATAAATATCAAGAGTACTTACTTTCCAAAACCCATTTTTAGTTAAGGTAGCTACAATTAAAATAAGAAGTGACCCTACACCTGCCACAAGTATCGGCAACATCGAAAGCCCGGCTCCTGCTTTTATTTCAAAATATGCACCTAAAAATGGTGCCACCATCCAAATAACCCAAGATACTAGATTTGGTTTTGCGTGTTGTTTTATAATACTTCTTGCATATAGAATGTGCCCAATAAAATTTAGGAGTACAGCTATATAAATAATTTGTTCAGGAAGCATAAATTATATTCCCTCTTTTTTTAATTCTTCAAGTAACTCTTTGGCTCTTTTTGATATTTTGCTTGGAATTTTTACACTTATTTTTATATACAAATCGCCAGATTTTCCGTTCTTTATAGCTTCACCTACACCATTCATTTTCATTGTTTCTCCATCGTGAACCCCAGATGGAATTTGAATTGTTATTTCTTCTTCACGACGAAGCACTCCTACCCCCTTACAATTTGAGCAAAATTCTTTTGGCACCTCTCCAGTGCCAGTACAGTAGTCACATATTTTTGCGCTTTGAATATTGCCAAGGATTGTCCTTCTGACTTCGCGAACCTGTCCTTGTCCATTGCAAGTTTTACATTTCTGCATAGTTGTCCCTGGTTTTGCTCCAGTTCCACTACACACACTACACTTCGATGTTTTTTTAATTAAAATTTTTCTTGTAACTCCTAAAATAGAATCAGAAAAAGATATCTGCATCTCAGTAGAAATATCTCGTCCTCTTCTCTGTCCAGTTTGTCCTCCCATGCCGCCAGTAAAGAAATCACTAAAAATGTCATTTAAATTCCCAAAATCAAAATCTCCACCTCCTCCATTTTGAAAACCAGAAAAATCAAAACCACCAAATCCTCCTTGTTGATATCCCCCAGCACCACCTGCCATATTCTCAAAACCTGAACCAAATTGATCATATTTTGCGCGTTTTGTATCATCAGAAAGTACCTGGTAGGCCTCGTTTGCTTCTTTAAACTTAGCTTCGTTGCCGTCTTTTTTGTCAGGGTGATACTTTTGTGCCAATTTATAAAAAGCCTTCTTTATTTCGTCTTTAGAGGCCTTTTTGTTCACACCTAAAATGTTGTAATAGTCTTTCATATATTTTTAAAGAGTGGAACGATTATAAAAATAATGACCCTGTTAAATGCCCTACGGGCAATTTTTGTAAAACAAAAATTATTTAACTGGGTGATGAAAATCATAGTCGCCCTGCTCCTTGGTTTTCTATCATATCATAGGTTCTGCTTCTTGCGAAGCTTTTGTTTTGGGCTCTACTTTTTCATTTTCTTCGGTTTCTTCCTCTTCATTTATATCTGTTTTTTTCCTTGTCTTTCCTTCAATGATTGCTTTTTCTTCTGCACTTCTTATTATTGTGGCTTCCTCTTCAGCAATGAGTTTAGCTGCAGCATCTTTTGAAATTGAATATTTTCTATGAGAGGCATCAATGATTTCTTGTCTATACGAGCGATGCGTCGGAGGAAGAACCCTTAGCGTTTCAGCAGAAAATGGATCATAAGATTCACCATCGATTGTCATTTTCACATAAATTTCGCCGACTGCAAGGTTGATCATATCTTTAATATCGAAAATCGGAGCAAATTCTGGTTTCATCTTCACAGCATCTTCACCTCCAACACGGAAAGTAATAACGCTACCACAATTACCGAGGACAGCTTGATGGACTCTGGTAATAATCTGCCCGACGTATTGATGCGCAATTGTTAAATTCAATCCGTATTTTCTAGCCTCTGACAAAATATTTTCGAATGTTTGAGTGACTACGTTTTGAAACTCGTCAACATAAATATAGAAATCCTTACGATCCTTTTCAGGTATCGCAGCACGCTCCATACCAGCTTGTTTGATTTTTGTTAAGAAAATAGAACCAAGAAAGCTTGAGTTCTCTTCACCAAGACGACCCTTTGAAAGATTAATGAGGATTATTTTTTCTTCATTCATTAATTTGCTTATATCAATCTTGTTTTCTTTCTGTCCGAAAATATTTCGTAGTAGTGGATCAGAAAGGAATTGACCAAGTTTGTTTACGAGAGGAATAATAGCATCAGTATCAAATTTTTCAGACCAATCAGCGAATTCTATCGCAAAGAATCTCTTAACCATATCGTCTGTAATGTACTCGACAACTTTCTGTCTGTAATTTCTGTCAGTCAACATTGATATCATTCCACGCATCGTGGCATGAGGATAATCAAGAAGCGCAAGACAGGTAAAACGAAAAACGTGCTCAAGTCTAGGGGTCCAGTTTGCTCCGAATTGTTTTTGGAAAACTTCAATCAGACCCTGAGTGAGCTGAAATTTAAACATCGGGTCAACGTTTGCAAGAGGATTAAAAGAAGCAGGAAAATTTATATCTGGTGGATCAATAATACACACATCTTCAATACGTTCCTTGGGAATATAATCAAGCATTGCGTCGATGACATCACCGTGCGGATCAATCAAACACAAGCCATGATTATATGTAATGTCTTGTCTTAATAATAGTTCAAGTAATTTTGTTTTTCCTACTCCTGATTTTCCTATAATGTAAAGATGTCTTCGGCGATCTACTCGTTTTATCCCAAAAATAAATTTCTTTTCTTCGAGTGCAGCTACGTAATTAGTACGGCCAAAAAATGACACATCCTCTGGACTTACCTTACCAAAAACAGGAAGCTCTGGAGGCGGAGGCGCATATTTGATTATTTGAACTCGATTAGGTTTTGGCATAATTTTATTCTAATATTTTTCTTAAAACATCCTCTGGAACTTCTTTGATCTTTAGAGTCGGGTCATTCTCAGTAGGCTTTTCGGGAACTACTGGTTGTGGAACTGACTCTGGCTCTGGTTCGGGTTCTGAAAGTTTTATCGGTTCTAGTGTTGATTCTGGGACTTTCACTGGCACAGGCTCAGGTGTTGGCTCAGGTGTTGGCTCAGGTTCTTTTACTGCAGTTTGAGATATGAAATTTTTCAATTTATCCATATCCTCTCTACTTGCTGATCTGTCTTTCAATGCTGGTGAATTAAAGGTTGGTTTTACACTTTTCAACTCATTTAGTGAAATTGCCGGAGTCAAAGGTTCTTCTTTTTTTATTTCTGGTTCTTTTGGTTTTTCTTCAAAAATCTTTTTCTCAGAAAGCGTTTTATTTAAAATATCTCGTAAGGCAATGTTATCCTTAGGTTTTTCTTTGAAATTGTCTCTCGTAAATTTATTTCTGACTGGCGCTTGTAGAGAAGTGCCTTTTGGTTGCATCATTGGTCGTGAAGCATTTTTATCAAAAACTTTTTTTATAGCAGAAAATATTCCAGGCCTTGAGGTGGTGTTCCTTTCAATTTCTCCATGACCTACACTATCTATCCTTTCTGGGTATCTGTCATCTTGCTGCCTAACATTACCTTGAGATGAGTCACCTTTCTGTTCAAATTCTATTCCGAGATCTGATAGAGGTCTATAAAACTTTGCTTCGTCATGCTTTATCTGATTCATAGAGCCCTTTAGCGGCTTTAATTCTCCTGATTTCATCTTTGCTATGCAATCTCTACAATAAACCGGGCGTCCAGGCTCTGGTTTAAATGGCACCATGGTTTCTTTGTGGCAAATAGAACATTCTGCTGGAAACTTCCCTGCTCCAGCACCATTTGAATTTTCATCACCTAGTGCCATGCCACTCCAATCATTGATCTCTCTTTCCACTACTTCTTTTGATTTACAATAAATAGCACGAGAAGACTTTATAACCTCCTCCTCAATCTTTGGATCACCTTTCATTATAGGAGGCATTGTTTTTGCAGAAAATGGTCTTGAGGTTATACCACCAATCATCAGTTTTAAATAAACTTTATAGTTCGGTAGATTTACTAAATCTTGTGGAGTAAACTCTGGCTCAAATTCTTTTTCTAAAAAGTCAGCATCGTCTGCTCCGACTCTAAACACTATCATGGTCCCAACGTTTCCAAACACCGCATCTCGAACTGATGAGCTTTTGTCAGAAACAAGTTGAGCAGTATATTGGTGCGCGACAGTAAGATTCAATCTATATTTTCGAGCTTCTGACAAAATACCGGCAAAAGAATCTGTTACAAAATTTTGGAATTCATCGACATATAGATAAAAGTCTTTTCTTTCTTCTTCTGGGATTCTAACACGCTCCATGGCGGCTAGTTGAATCTTGGTAATAATCATACCTCCCAACAACGCTGAATTATCTTCACCGATTCTACCTTTTGAAACGTTTACGAGAAAAATTTTACCATCGTTCATAATGTCAAAAATGTTTATGGTACTGACTGACTGACCAACGACATTTCGGATTATAGATGTTGAAAGAAATTGTCCAACTTTGTTTTGAATCGGAGCGATAGCTTCATTTCTAAATTTATCTTGCCAGGCTTCGTACTCGTGAATCCAAAAAGCTTTAATGACTGGATCTTTTAAGTTTGAAATTATTTTTTGACGATAATCCTTGTCCACCAACATTCTTTGAATTCCAAGAAGCGTTGTGCCAGGAGTATCAAGCAATGCCAAAATAGTATTATTCAAAATATACTCCATTCGAGCACTCCAAGCATTTGCCCAAATTTTAGTAAAAATTCCCATGAGCCCAGAAGCAACTAAATGTTTGTATTTTGGATCAATGAGTTCAAGAACATTGAAACCAATGTGGAAATCTGGATCAGCTGGATTAAAGTAAACGACATCTTTAACTCGGCTTGGAGGGATCGAAGACAAAACACCTTCTACGAGTTCGCCATGCGGGTCAACAACGCAAACCCCATCGCCGTTCTTAATATTTTGAACAATCATATTAAAAAGCAGAACGGATTTACCTGTTCCTGATTTTCCTAAAATATAAACATGTTGACGTCTATCTTTACGCTTGATACCAAAAAGCTGATTTTTGTCACGATAAGTTGTATATCCAAGATATGTAATATCCCTATTTGTAGGCATTTCTGGCGCATCCATATACATAAATTATACCAAAAATAGATAAAACTAAAAAGCCCATAAGGGCTTTTTAGCATAACCATTAATTATTTTTTACCTTCTCCATCCCCCGGCTCAGCATCGTGAATTTCTGGACCTTGTTCTTCAGCTGTCGTTCCAGCTGAAGTATTTTCAGTTTTACTCATTGCCTCACCGATTTTAGACATTTCAGCTGAAAGCTCTTCTGTTGCCTTCTTTATAGCATCAATATCACTGCCATCTTTTGTGCTTCGTAATGCTGTGATTTTAACATTTACACTGTCCTTTATATCTGTTGGGATTTTTGCTTCATTGTCCTTTAATGCTTTTTCAGCAGTATATATAATCATTTCAGCAGTATTTTTCACATCTGCTCCTTCTCTTTTCTTTCTATCTTCTTCCGCATGGAGCTCGGCATCAGCCTGCATTTTTTTAATATCTTCTTCTTTAAGACCAGAGCTTGCTTCAATCTTGATGGATTGAGCCTTGCCTGAAGCTTTATCTTTCGCAGTAACATTCAATATCCCATTTGCATCTATATCAAAAGCAACTTCAACTTGTGGAATACCGCGAGGTGCTGGAGGAACTCAGTCTAAGATAAATCTTCCAAGGCTTTTATTATCTGTAGCCATAGGGCGTTCCCCTTGGACAATATGTATTTCAACTGAAGTTTGATTGTCCGCAGCTGTCGAAAATACTTGAGATTTAGAAGTAGGTATAGTTGTATTTCTTTCGACTAACTTTGTGGCAACTCCTCCTAGTGTTTCGATCCCAAGTGAAAGTGGAATAACATCTAGTAACAATACGTCACGAACTTCACCTTGCAATACTCCTGCTTGAACTGCAGCACCAAGGGCTACAACCTCGTCAGGATTTATAGACATGTTTGGAGTTTTACCAAAAAGATTTTTTACCGCTTCTACGATAGCTGGCATTCTAGTCTGGCCACCAACCATCACGATTTCATTTATTTCATTCATTTTAAATGGTGATGCTTCAAGTGCTCGTCTTGTTATTTCAATTGAACGATCGACATATTCTTTTGCTAAAGATTCAAGTGTCGCACGTGTCATCTTTAAGAGTAAGTGTCTTGGGCCTGTTGAATCTGAGGTTATAAATGGAATATTTATTTCTGCTTCCATTGTAGTAGAGAGTTCGTGCTTTGCTTTTTCGGCAGCCTCTTTTAATCTCTGGTGAGCTAGAGGATCTTTTCTTACATCAATGCCTGACTCCTTTTTATATTCTTCGGCAATCCAAGTAATAACCTTTCTGTCTATATCACCTCCACCCATATGTGAATCTCCATCAGTTGATTTTACTTCAATAACATCATCACCTATTTCAAGAACTGAAACATCAAATGTTCCACCTCCAAAGTCGTAAACCACTATCTTTTCGTTTTTCTTTTTATTAAATCCATAAGCCAAGGCTGCAGCAGTAGGCTCATTTATGATTCGCTTTACATCAAGCCCAGCAATCTGTCCTGCATCTTTAGTTGCTTTTCTTTGAGCATCGTTGAAATAAGCTGGGACAGTAATGACAGCTTCTGTAATTTTTTCGCCTAGTTTTGTTTCAACATCAGTTTTGATTTTTTGCAGTATCATTGCTGAAATTTCTTCTGGACGATAAAATTTATCTGTCATTTTTACTTTTACTCCGCCAGTATCACTAGCCTCGATTTTAAATGGTGCATTACTGCGATCTTTTTGTACTTCTGGATCATCAAATCTATGACCCATATATCTTTTAATTTCAGCAATAGTGTTTTCAGGATTTGTAACAGCTTGCCTTTTTGCAAGAAGCCCTACAATACGATCACCATTTTTTGTGGTTGCGACAACTGATGGTGTAGTGCGATTACCTTCTACGTTTTCAATAATTTTTGGGGCACCACCTTCGATGATAGCCACCGCTGAATTTGTTGTACCTAAGTCTATTCCTATTATTTTACTCATATTTTTTATATTAAACTTATAATGTTTTAATTTATATATTTTATATCCCGACTTCGACTTTCGGGGTTTGTAATTGAATTTGTTATGACATTATATACCCATCATAAATTTTTGACAAGTATTCCGCGGTCGCGAAATACTTGTTGATATTATAATTATCTTTTGATATAATGCAAGTATGAGTGACAAAAATGTCAAAAAACCCAATATTCAAAAGGATATTTTAAAGATTTTGGCTGAAAAGCCTGCCATCTCCTTGCAGTCAATCAAAGAGCACAATGACCCAAAAAAGAGTTACGCCCTTGCTCGTTCGGTCAAAAACCTTATTGATGCCGGATATGCTGAAATTCATAAATCTGACAACCAGAGTTATGTACGAATAACAAAAAAAGGAAAAAATAAACTCGATTGTATAAAGTTGAGCGGTGAAGATGCGTTGATATCTAGCACCTGGGATGGTTTTTGGAGAATAGTCATTTTAGATATTCCAGAAAATAGGAAGCCTGAACGTGAAGCTCTGCGTTACCTTCTAAAAAAAGCAAATTTTACTTGCATAAAAAACACCGTCTGGATTTCTCCATTTCCATACGAAAATCTTTTTACAAATATAAAAAAAGATCTCAACCTTGGAACTGAATTGATGATAATTGTCACAAATAAACTAGACCCTGAAACAAATTCTTATTTTTTAAAAAATATAGAAAAGTAAATTTTTTAACTCTTTGTGAATGCTTCTTTTGGAGAAAGTCCTGCTGCGCGATGTGCTGGCCACCAACCAGATATAAGCCCTATCAAAACTGAAAATCCCATAATCAATCCTATAAACCAGATTGGTGATACGAATAGATTAAGTGAAGTACCACCAAATCTAGTAGAAATAAGAGTCAAGCCATAATTAAAAATCTGACCAATAATAAGACCGATGATAACTCCCCCTGCCCCTCCCATCAGCCCCATCAGGCAGGCTTCCAGCAAAAACAAATTCCTCACATCACCATCTGTTGCACCTATTGATTTCAAAATTCCAACTTCGTAAATTCTTTCCAAAAATCCTACTAGCATCGTATTAAACATTCCAATCGCAGAAACAACGAGAGCAGTAATACCAAAGACTCCAAGTACGATTGTTATTATATTCGTAATTTTTCGAGCTTGAGTAATGAGATCAATTTTAGCTGATACAATAAACCCTTCATTCATTAATTTATTTCTAAGCCCTTCCAACACATCAACATTTTTTGCCTTAACAAGAATTGATCTATAAAATGGCGGTGTTCCAGTGAGCGCATTAGAAAACACAATGGCAGTAGGAGCCATCGCGTCATCAGAAATAATCCCCTGTACTGGAACTGGTGCGTTAGAATCCGCTTCAGTAGTTGAATTTGTTGACGAATCTTGATAATAAACTTTTAGACTAAAAAGCTTCCCCAATATCGTTTCATCTGCCTTTAAACCAAGAGCAACCAGCATCTGGCTTGAAACAACAGTACCATTGCCATCAGTAATAGCCTTCCCTACTGTAGGCAACGTTCCCGAGAGTCTGAAATATGAGGGCTCAATAATTCTCACATCTGCTAGAAGTTTAGAAGTATCAGGTGCACTGATTTCACACGGAAACTGTGCAACAGGGCTTATCTCTGCAACGTCAGGATAACTTTTTAATTTATCTAAATAAGATGGTTCGATGAGTAAATTACTTTCTGTTGGATATGAAATCTCCATAGTAACAAGAGAATCTTCGGTCGTCATAAGTTTACCGATCAATATATACTGAAGACCATAACCAAGAGACACAAGCAGCAAGACAGTAGCAATACCTATGGACATACCCATGATAGTCAAAAAGGCTCGTTGAGGTTTGGTTCGAAAAGTTCTAAAAGAAAGAGACAGTAGTTCTTTAAATCTTAATGTATTAGAGGCCATTGACCTTTATTATAACTTTTTTAGTGAAACGTTGGCAATATCCTCACTCAGAGAACTTGGTGCACTATTCTTTTCTTTTTTAGAAGGATCCTCGGTACTATCTAAAATTAACTCTAATTTTTCTGCCATTAGATGAGCTGCACGAAAAGAAAGTCCAACTCCAAACTTGTTTTTTGAAAGATCTAAAAGGTCGGGAACATCTTTAGCTGTAATCACATTGCGAATCCTGTCAGAGATGACTTGATCGAGCGACATTATTTGCCAAGGGGTCAATTCCCCAGTGTAGCCCTCTATGAGCCACTTACGAATACGTTGTATCTCATCAAAAATCGGAACTTCTTTATTTTGTTCTATTGATTTATATATTGCCTCTATGTCTTTTCGTTTAGTTATTATATCTTCAATAAAAGTTGCAATACTGATAGCTTTCTTTTTCCAAAGTCCAACTCCTCCTTCTGCAAAAGGTTTAACAATCAGATCTTTGAATTCTTTTGTGTCTATTTTGTTTATAAATAATTCATTCAAAATTTCTTCAAAGCGTTTTACTTCTTCTAGTGAATACCCTCTTAACAAGAAGTTCGGGAGTAAGTTAGCAGAAAGCTGTTCAACTTTAACTGGAACATTTTTATTTTCAGAAGCAAGTTGTTTGTATAGTTGACCAGAGAGAGATTCTGCAATATTTTTCTTGGCAGTAATGTGCTCAACATCAGTAATGGTCCCATCTTTCATGTGAAAAATGGTCTTAACATCACGAAGACTCCATGCTTCGTGTGTAACCATTATGATTGTTCTTCCGTCTTTTTCGTTTAGTTCTTTTAAAAATTCAAGAACTCTTTTTGCATTAATTGAGTCAAGGTTTCCTAAAGGTTCGTCGGCAATAATAATCGGAGGATCGTTGGCTAGTGCTCTGGCGATACCTACACGCTGT
>Ga0214228_1000396_pt1 | contig 12986 bp, 9 predicted proteins | sample TroBogypolimnion_21_FD_153066 | JGI IMG/M metagenome (GOLD analysis project Ga0214228, IMG submission 153066) | Freshwater microbial communities from Trout Bog Lake, WI - 05NOV2007 hypolimnion | ecosystem: Environmental > Aquatic > Freshwater > Lake > Hypolimnion/Profundal zone | place: Trout... | reverse complement strand
GCAGTAAAAAATGTACTTTCAGGAGTGAGGATATGCAGTTGTTCCAGAAGAAAACTCTGATGGGTCTTGCCAGAACCTGCGGCTGAGCAGCCAAAATCGGTCCGGCGGACTTGTCGGACGCACTGAACGGTCTGCAGTTTAAGCATGACGACAATCTTCTGGTCGGGATCGAGACCTCCGATGACGCCGCAGTCTACAGGATCTCCGCCGATGTCGCGATGATCAACACCGTCGATTTCATCACCCCGCCGGTGGATGATCCCTACTGGTTCGGCCAGATTGCCGCCGCCAATTCCATATCCGACATCTACTCCATGGGAGGAAGGCCGCTGACCGCGCTGAACCTGGTGATGTTTCCCGCAACCAAACTCGACATGGGTATCCTGAGAGAGATCCTGCGGGGCGGCAACGACAAGGTCATAGAGGCTGGCGCCTGCCTGGCCGGAGGGCATACCGTCGACGATAATGAGCCGAAATACGGACTCTGCGTCAATGGCGTCGTCCATCCCGACAGGATTATCACCAACGCGGGGGCACGGCCGGGCGATGCCCTGATCTTGACCAAACCGCTGGGTTCCGGCGTCCTTTTCAATGCAGCCAGGGCAAAGGTATTTAATTCAAGAGAGCTGGAACGCTCTGTGCTGCCCATCGTGGCGCGGCTCAACAACACGGCCATCGCCCTGGCGCTCGCCTATGACCTGCATGCCTGTACCGACATTACCGGATTCGGCATCCTGGGGCATCTGCTGGAAGTGGCTGCCGGAAGCAAGGTCCAGGCCGTACTCGACTATTCGGCCCTGCCCTTCTATGCCGGAGCCCTGGACATGTACAGGAAAGGGCAGACCACGGGCAGCAACAAGGCCAACAGGGCGCTGGTCGCCCGCTTCTCTTTACATATCGACTGCAGGCTCAGCCGTTTTCAAGAAGAACTCCTCTACGATCCCCAGACCTCAGGCGGTCTGCTGCTCTCCCTGCCCGCGGATCAGGCGCAGAGTCTCCTGCATGATCTGCATGGAGCAGGTATTGCCGAGGCCGCCAGAATCGGCGATATTATGGAAGGAAATCCCCGAATAATTGTCCGTTAGCCTGGACTGCACAAAAAAAACAGACAGGATTCCGCATGCGCCTCTCCTGTTCTTCAACCTGCCCGATAGGGTACTTCCTGGATTTCTGCCCTGCAGACGAATCCTTGAACCATTGAACCAGGGCACGGGAGTCTGTTTATTGCCTTTTGACGCAACACATAATGGATTTTCGTCAAATATTGCGTTTACTCCGATTGTGTTTATTCTTTCAGTAAGCTTTTTCAGAAAGATTCTTCCCGTAATTTCCTTTTGTTCCTTACCTTTAAATGGGCAATTTAATTAAGGAGAATGGTTATGAAAGATGCTTCCAGTATTCACCTGAAAGTGCAAGAACTCTGTGATTGCTTTGCGACCACCGACCCGCTCAAGGAAATGTCCAGGATGCTCCAGGAAACCAACGAAGACGAAGCGGGGATGAAATGGATAGCCCTGGCTATTCTGCATGGAATCAACAGCAATGCGGAAGAGGTTTCAATTTCGACCACGAAAGAGGGCAAGGTCAGGGTGACGGCAGAATATAGAAAGGCCGAACTGCCCTCTCCGGGTCCGGCTATCGGGCAGAAAGCGATCAAGGCAATACGCGCCATGACCCATTCCAACGAGGGAAAATCGACTCTTGCCATAGGCGTTCGAAATAACAGCCTTGATTTGAAGATCAAATCGAGGAACGAAGGAGGAGATGATAAAATTACCATTGTTTTTCCATGAGAGGACAAGGTATAACCCGCTCCGGCAATGGATCTCCAGTTCTTCGACAAAACTGCGTTCCCGAAAATCCAAGGAGGGAGCGGGGCACACTCTGCGCACGAAGACGATTGATGCCGGAACCGAATTCAAACAAGGAGGGTACTGATGGAAATTTACGAATTTGCAATCCAAATGGAAAAAGACGGGGAGAAATATTATCGCGATTTGATACAGAAAAGCTCCTCTGCCGGTTTGCAGAAAATCTTCGGACTCCTGGCTGACGAGGAAGTACGGCATAGAAAGCTTATAGAAGACCTGCGTCAAAGGACCGTTGCTTCATCGGAAAGTTCACGGATACTGCAGAATGTCAGAAACATTTTCATCACGATGAACGATGAGATACCGGCATGGGGAGCCCTTTCCAAAGAAGCTGTCAACGCCTTCAGGAAGGCACTCGATATCGAAGAGATGAGCAAAAAATTCTACCTGCAGAAATCTGATGAGGCCCAGGACGGACAGACGAAAGCGGTTCTGAACCTGCTGGCCGCTGAAGAAGCGAATCATGTCCGGATCATGGAAAACATTGTTGAATTCGTCTCAAGAGCTGAGCCGGGAAACTGGCTCGAAAATGCGGAATGGCATCATCTGGATGAGTATTGATTCAATCCTGCACAAACAAAACCTGCAATACACCCCAAGAGATCTGCGGGAAACAGTTTCGATTTCCCGCAGATCCTTTTTACTATCATGATTTTGACAGCACTTGCCGGAGAGGTCCATGAATTTTTCAACAACGTATTATGAGAAAGGAAAGTGAACGACAGTGAATGCAAAGGCCGGAATAAACGCTATGCAGTCCGCAAATACCGAAAAAATCGGACTGAAGATACTGGGAGCGATCAGCTTCTGCCATTTTTTAAACGATATGTTGCAGTCATTAATCCCAGCAATCTATCCTCAGTTAAAAAGCGCCTTTTCTCTGAACTACAGCCAGATCGGCCTGATTACCCTGACCTACCAGATTACCGCATCACTCTTACAGCCGGCGGTCGGGTTCTATACGGATCATCGCCCGCAGCCGTATTCCCTTGCCATAGGCATGGGATGCACGCTGCTGGGCCTGCTCACCCTTTCGTCAGCTCCCTCGTACGGTCTGCTGCTGTTTGCGGTGGGCCTTGTCGGTCTGGGGTCTTCAATCTTTCATCCTGAATCCTCTCGGGTTGCACGGATGGCATCCGCGGGCCAATACGGCCTGGCCCAGTCCATCTTTCAGGTAGGAGGAAATGCAGGCACGGCTATGGGGCCGCTGCTGGCAGCCTTGATAGTCATCCCTCAGGGCCGCCACAGCATTGCCTGGTTTTCCTTGATGGCCCTGCTGGGTATTGTGGTTCTCTGGCAGGTAGGCGGGTGGTACAAGGCCCGGCAGCTTCGGGATAACCGCCTAAAAAAGTCGCAGGCCATCAACCAGCCGGAAATCAGTTTTCACAAGGTGGCGTTGCCCATAACAATCCTGCTGGCCCTGATATTCTCAAAATTCTTCTATCTGGCCAGCCTGAATAGCTATTTTACTTTTTATCTGATCAATAAATTCCACATATCGATCACTTCCGCCCAGATTCATCTTTTCGTCTTTCTCTTCGGCGCGGCCACGGGTACCATCATGGGAGGGCCAATCGGCGACCGGATCGGTCGTAAACGCGTCATATGGGGCTCTATTTTAGGCGTTTCTCCCTTCACGCTGATGCTGCCCTATGTCAATGTGCAGTGGACAGGACCTTTGACGTTCATCATTGGCCTCATGCTGGCTTCCGCTTTTCCGGCAATCCTGGTTTATGCGCAGGAACTTCTGCCGGGGAAGATCGGAATGGTTTCCGGGCTTTTTTTCGGGCTGGCCTTCGGGATGGCGGGCATCGGCGCAGCCGTGTTAGGAAAACTGGCCGATATCCGTGGAATTGACTATGTCTACCATCTGTGTTCCTTTCTTCCGCTGATCGGTCTTCTTGCAGCTTTTCTGCCTGATATCGGACGATCACCAAAGAAAAGATAGGACGGCATCGTCGAAAACCTTCAGGTTGGTGACAACCGGAGAGTTTGCGGATTGTGCGTACTCTGAGCAGCCCTCCCCTTCAATTCCTCAAGGGTTCGCAGACTGAAGAGGGCCTGAAGAGTACCCCGGGGGAAATTTTCAGCAAGGTTCTCAACACCCTCCTGCTCCGGCAGAGCGCCATTGAGCACTCGGCCGGAGCCCATGAATCCCTGAGTATCATGTCTTCAATCATTTCTTTTTCCGGAGGGAGGCAACACCGACAAGCCCGAATCCGAACAGGACCATTGCCGCAGGCTCAGGAACCGAAGAACCAGCAGGAGCACCAAGCAATACTGCACCGCCCGAAATGAACTCCTGATTTTTTCCGTCCGGTGTATAGATAATCACCGAACTGTAGTCGAAACTGAGAAGAGGGTCCGTTACCGTTGCCAGGGCCAATGCCATCCACGCATTCTCGGCATTCACGTTATCGGCAGATGCTCCCGATGAGGCAGTTGGGTTGAATATGCGCCAGATAGCAAACTGGATTTCGCCGATTACTGTTGAATCCGCGATCAAATGCAACTGGGTGTTGAGCCATGCGGCCTCTTGGTACATCAAAAGACTGCCGTCCGGGTCGGCGGCTGAGTAGAACCGGGCATTGGTCAGATTGAGCGGATCCAAGGTCTCAATTGCGACTGTAAACCCTGGATTGGGAATATACGTTGTCACATTATAGTCCAGACAGGTAATACCTCCAACAATTGCAACTCCGTCCAGATTTGCACCCGCCGGTCCGACATGTTCACCAGCGTACTGTGCTCCGGCGACTTGGACAGGTATAACAATCGTATCAGCCGAGGCGGTTAAAACAGAGAAGCTTAAAATCATACATACCATTGCAATAATTCTTTTCATCAAGCAAACTCCCATTTTTCATAATTTTTCCTGTAAGCATTACGTTTTCCGGGTAACTCAAAGATAAATATCCCTTGCAAAACAACTCGTTATATACGTATAATTTCACAACGATATCCATCTGGGATACAATCGTAATCCGGCGCATCGAAGCCGATTCCGCTTCCCCCATCCAACGCTTTCCCGGCGCAGGCCCATCGCCTCACCATCGCAATCAGCATACAACATTCATGCCAATTCCCAAATTCCTAACATATCCTAACATACTGATTAGTTACGCGAGGAACGCCCCTTCCCTTAGCCGGAATAATCGTTCGTATTTCCGGAAAGTTTCCATAAATCCGGAAAATTGCCCTGCGAATGGAGCGCTCCGGCGGGACACTACACTGACGACCAGACGCGCCCCACCGCTCAATGAGTATATTTTCTAATTTATTTCAGTGAGTTAAGAGAATTGCACTTCTATTAAATCGAAAACACTTCCTGATATGCGCAGAAAAAGACTCGGCCCCCTTACAAAAGTGCCGCCCGAGGACTATAGTGTCATCTTCTTACGTCGCCTTGCAGAATAAGAGAGGGGAACTGCGGGAACAGACCCTCTGGCGTGATCCGATAATCAACTTATTTTACAATATATTTTAACAGACAGAGACATCCAGGCAATTTCTGCCTTCTTATGGATGCGAGGAAAAAACCCTTACAGATCTCAACACTGGAGTCCATAGTCACCAAATGCCTCATTCTTCATCTGCCGGGGTTCCCCGATCCCTCGTTCTCTTCATGGCCGCCGTCAACGGTGCCATTGTCGCCAATATCTACTACAGTCAGCCCCTTTTGGCTGAAATTGCACGAGATCTCCATTTGGGGGAGTCACAGGCCGGATGCATAACGGCCCTGACTCAGGCGGGTTACGGCTTTGGCCTTCTTTTCCTTACGCCGCTGGGAGATATGGCGGAAAGAAGACGGCTCATCGTGATCCTGACCCTCATGGCCGGATCTGCGCTGGCACTGACTGGATCGCTCCATTCAGCCCCTCTTTTTCTTCTCATGAACTTCATTATCGGGCTGCTGTCTGTGGTTCCTCAAATCATCGTTCCTTTCATCGCAACACTTTCCGGATCTGCGGAAAGAGGCAGGAACGTCGGGACAGTCATGAGCGGGCTGCTTTTGGGGATATTGCTGGCACGGACCGTAAGCGGATTTATCGGGGCGCATCTGGGATGGCGGGCAGCGTATTTCTGCGCGGCTCTATCAATGATCCTGCTGGCGGCATTGATCCGGCTGCTGATGCCTGTAAGCCGCCCGGTCAATGTTTTGAACTATTCCGAATTACTCGCCTCTCTGCCGGGATTTCTCAAAAAGGTCCCTGTCCTGAAGGAAGCGTCCCTGAGTGGAGCGCTTCTCTTTGCCTCCTTCAGCGTCTTCTGGACTACGCTCGTCTTTCACCTGGAATCCCTGCCTTCCCATCTGGGTGCACAGGCAGCCGGATGTTTCGGCCTGGTAGGTGCCGCCGGAGCCATAGCTGCAAGCATGAGCGGCAGACTGGCAGACCGGCTTGGTGCATACCGGATCGTCGCAGCCGGGACTGCGCTCATCCTGTTGGCCTGGATAGTGATGGCAATCGGAGGCTCCTCCCTTGTGGTCCTTGCAGGAGGGGCTGCCCTTCTCGATCTGGGTGTTCAGGGAGCCCACGTGGCCAATCAAACCCGGGTCCTTTCACATATGCCCGAGGCCAGAAGCCGGATCAACACAATCTATATCGTATCCTTTTTCGCCGGAGGCGCACTGGGTTCCCTGGCAGGAAGCTTCATCTGGACACTGGCGGGATGGAGAGGCGTCTGCCTGCTAGGCGGAACATTGATGGGACTCGCCCTTCTGGCTGGTTATATCCTTTCAAATCGCGGGGAGGCCGGCCTCTTGCAAGAAAACTGAACGATACCGGCGGCCGACCAAGGAAGAGGAAAAAAGATTCGACACGGTTCTCTGTGAGAAGATGAGTCAGCTGCGGAAGACAGAAATGCAGATGTTCGCCCTTATTTATCGGTGATCAGGCTCTTTTTATCCCCGATCTGCCAGCCGCCGCCAAGGGCCTTGAACAGGGCCACCGTATCCAGTGAGACCAGCTGCTCACTCTGCACGAGCTGATCCTGGGACTGAAAAAGGGAGATTTCTGTCTGCAGTACAGTGACAAAATCTACCAGCCCCAGTTCATATTGGCTCTTGGAAATATCAAGAGCACGCCTGCCCGCGGCAACGGAGGTCTGCAGGTTCTTGCCGGACTCCTGCTCATGGGAAAGGGCCACCATCGCATTTTCCACCTCCACCAGTGCATTGAGCACAGTCTTTTCATAGACAATCTGCGCCCTGTCCCGGCGGCTGTCGCTGGCCTCAACACCGGCCCGGGCCTTGCCGGCATCAAAAACATTCCAGTTAACCGCAGGCCCAACAGACCAAAGGCGGCTGCCCGAGGTGACCAGATCGGAGAGATTCGGGCTTTCAAATCCCAGGAAAGCCGTAAGCGAGAAATGAGGAAAGAGATCCGCCGTTGCCACGCCGACATCAGCAGTGGCAGCAGCCAGCTGCCGTTCAGCCCCCCGGATATCGGGTCTCTGACGGAGCAGCTCCGAAGGGAGCCCCACGGGGATCCGGGGAGGCGCGGCGGGGAGGTGTCCTTGTCCGGACAGCTCCGGAGCCAGGATATCAGGTCTCTGACCGAGAAGCAGGGCCAGCTGGTTTATGGACTCTTGGGTAGCGGCCTCCAGGAGCGGTATCTGCGAGAGGCTCAGAGCCAGCTGCGCCTGGGCCTGCTTGACGGCAAGCTCTCCCCCGAAACCGAGCCGGAAACGTTCCTGGAGCATGTCGATCGTCTTTTCCTGCAGCGCCCGGTTATCCCTCGCGACGATAAGCCGTTGCTGGGCGCCTCGCAGTTCCAGATAATTTCGGGAAACCTCCGCCAGCAGGGAAACCAGCACGTCCCTCTTCTCTTCCACCGTTGCAGCCAGGGCTGCATCCGCTTCCTCCGCGGCCCGGCGTTTGCCTCCAAAGAAATCGAGTTCCCACTTTGCATCGAAGCCAGCCTGATAGAGATCCTGGTTGGCCTCCAATTGATAGAGTTCCTGGCTTACATTGTTCTGGCTGAGGCTCTGGCCGAACTCCCCCATCAGGGCGTTCTGTCCCACCTGACTGTGCGTGTAGGCCGCCGAAGAATCGACAGTGGGAAAACGGTCGGCTCCGATCATCCTCCGCTGAGCCCTGGCCTCGCGAATTCGTGTCTCGGCAATGCGGACCTCCTGATTGGATGAAATTGCCCTGGTTATCAGGGAGGTGAGAACAGGGTCATTGAAAAGCGTCCACCAGGCGGCAATTTCGGAATTTTCGCTCACGGATACCGTCCCGGATGCGTCACTCCACCGGGCGGGGATATCGGGATTGGGCTGCTGATACGAGGGTCCAACCTCCATGCAGGAGGCAAGCAGCACAGAAAGCGCCGCTCCAAGGATTTTCACAAATGTTCTGTGCATTATCTATCAGTCTCCCCTGAGATTTCAAGAAAACGGAGGAGAATTCCCCGGCCCCAAATGCCCCTGCACCATCGGGGCATTACTTTTTCCAACCCTCCGCCTCAGCAACTGCAGCACGTCATCCACATAGGTAAAGACGACCGGTATGACCAGAAGACTCAGGAAGGTGGATGTAATCAAACCGGATATCACAACAAGAGCCATAGGAGCCCTGAAACTTGGATCGTTCCCCAGCCCCAGGGCAACGGGCAGCATGCCGGCGCCCATGGCGATCGTTGTCATTACAATGGGACGGGCTCGCTTGAGACAGGCGTCCATCAGGGCGTCACGGCGGCTGAGCTTAAGCTTCCGCCTGGCCATCAGGGCATATTCAACCAGAAGGATGGAATTTTTCGTCGCGATCCCCATGAGCATAATCAGGCCGATCATGGCCGGCATAGACAGAGCGGTTCTCGTCAGGAAAAGGCCGAAGAAGGCGCCGGGAACGGAAAGAACCAGCGCGGCAAGAATCGACAAGGGCTGGACAAAATCTTTGAAGAGCAGGATCAGGACGATGTAAATGCACAGAACACCGGTGGCCATGGCCAGACCAAAGCCGGAAAAGAGTTCGTTCATGGCCTCTGCATCGCCCACCGGAGCCAGACTGACACCGGGCGGCAGGTTTGCAAGCGCCGGCAGAGCCAGTACCTGGTCCTTAACAATCCCCATCTCCCTGCCGTTCAGCTCAATTTCAAAGTTCACATTGCGCAGACGGTCATACCGGTCAATTTCTGACGGACCGCTGGCCAGGCTTAATCGGGCGAGACTGCCAAGCGTCACAGGGCCATGCGTACCGGGAATATTCAGCTGTGAGAGGAGCCCGACATCCTGCCTTATCCCGGAACGCAGCTTTACCAGCACCGGCACCTGACGAAGGGCAAGATTCAGTTTAGGAAGGTCCTGGTCGTAATCGCCAGCGGTGGCAAGACGCAATGTGTCGGCAATAGCCGCCGAGGTCACGCCCAGACTGGCCGCCCGGGCAAAATCCGGGCGGATAATCAGTTCGGGACGCACCAGGCTGGAGCTGGCCGTCACATTGCCGATACCGGGAACAGTCCGGATTTGGCCCTCGACCTTCCCGGCCAGGATATCCAGAGCCTGACCATTCTCACTGGCAAGCACCAGCTCATATTTTTCCCCGCCAAGACCGATCTTGACCCGCGTTCCCGGCAGCGTCTCCACCGCCCGGCGCAACTGATCCTCTATTTCCTGTTTTTTCACCCCGCGCCGTTGGCTGCGCGGCGTCAGATTAATGGTCAAGGCTGCCTTGCGAACCTCGGCGGCCCCTTGCTGCGCAAAGGGATCGCCACCGGATTTTCCACCGCCCACCGCCGTATAAACCAGCTTCACATATTTGTTCTTCTCAATCGCATGGCGCGCCTGTTCAGCCATCGACAGCGTCTGCCGGAAAGTGCTTCCCGGCGGCAGCTCCAGGGAAATCATGGTCTGGGACAGGTCATCCGCCGGCATAAAACCCGTCGGCAGCAGACCTGCCAGCACGAAAGAGGCGAAAAAAAGCACCGTCACCACCACGGCTGTGCGAAGCCTGTGCCGCAGACACCATGCCACCCAGGACGTATAATGTATCAGCCATCGCGGCTCTTTCCGGGATTCAGCAATGGGTTCAAGGATGTACGCGGCCATCATGGGCGTCAAGCCCCGCGCCACCACCAGCGAAAAGAAGACGGCAATGGATGCCGTCCAGCCGAACTGGACAAAGAATTTACCGACGACGCCGCTCATGAAGGCTGTGGGCAGGAAAACGGCAATCAGCGAAAATGTCGTGGCAATCACCGCCAGCCCGATCTCGTCCGCCGCCTCCATCGCAGCCTGATAGGGGCTTTTTCCCATGCGGAGATGACGCATGATATTCTCGATCTCCACGATGGCATCATCCACCAGGATGCCCACCACCAGCGACAAGCTGAGCAGTGTGACCACATTGATGGTAAAGCCCAGGAAATGCATGAAGGCAAAGGCAGGAATAATGGAGAGAGGCAAGGCTGTAGCCGATACAAGGGTGGCCCGCCAGTCACGAAGGAAAAACCAGACGACGATGATCGCGAGAATCGCCCCTTCGTAAAGAAGAGACATCGAGCCGCTGTAGTTTTCCCGGACCGGATCGACGAAGTTAAAGGCCTCGACAAAGGCAATATCCGGGAATCGTATTCTGAGCTTTTCAATCTCGGCGCGCACCCCCTCGTCGACCTCTATCTCGCCTGCGCCGCGGGAGCGGGTTATCTCAAAGCCCACAACGGGTCTGCCATTCAAAAGCGCGGCAGAACGCTGCTCGGCCACCGTATCGGTGACGGTGGCAACCTGGTCTAGGCGTATATACCGTCCATCCGAGAGCGGTATCTCGATTGCGGCCAGATCTTCCGCCGTCTGGACGGAACCGACCACCCGGATGGACTGCTCCGTACCCCCCACATCGGCTCGCCCGCCAGGGGCTTCCTGTTCCATCAGACGCAACTGCCGGGACACATCCGCAGCGGTCACCTTGAGCGCAAGCAGGCGCAGCGGATCGATTTCCACCTGAATCTGACGGGTGACACCGCCCACCCGGCCCACGGCGCCGACGCCCTTCACAGAGAACAGGGCCTTGCTCACCGTATTGTCGACGAACCACGACAGTGCCTCGTCATCCATCCGGTTTGAGGACAACGTATAGGTGATGATCGGCAATCCTGCCAGATCCATCTTGGCAATCACCGGATCAAGCATGTCCCCGGGGAGATCGGAACGGATGCGCGATACGGCATCGCGAACATCATTTACTGCCTCCTGGGTGGATTTCTCCAGCCGGAATTCCACCATGATGTTGGCGTTGCCATCCTGCACCTTCGTGTAGATATGCTTGACTCCCTGCAAGGTGGCGACGGAGTCCTCGATCTTCCGGGCTACATCCACTTCCATCTGCCCGGGTGAAGCGCCCGGAACCGATGCCGTTACCACTACCGTGGGGAGATCGATATCAGGATAGTTCTGAATTTTCATGGCCCTGAAGCCGGCCAGGCCCATGAAGGTAAGCAGAGTAAAGAGTACAATCGCTTGAATCGGGTTCTTGATCGACCAGGCGGAGACGTTCATCATTGCCCCCCGGGCAGGTCGCCGGATGCTTCGACGACACGGACCGTATCGCCGTCAACCAGGAAGGCAGCCCCTGCCGCCACCACCCGGACACCAGGATCAAGGCCCTGTACAATCTCCACGGCCTGGTTCAGCCGGCGGCCAAGCTCCACCTTGGCCTGCCTGACCGTATTTCCCGGCTCCAGACAGAATACATAGCTAAATCCATCACGCTGGATCACCGCGCTCTGCGGGAGGGTCAAGGCCTTTTTACGGCCGAGTTCAAAGGTCCCCTGCGCAAACATGCCCGCCTCCAAACCCGTATGGGACCCAACGTCCACATACACAAGACCCATTCTAGTCTGCGGATCGATTGTCGGGGCCAGCATCCGGACAAAGCCCTGGGCTTGAATATTCCCTGGCGCGGTAATGGATACATTCTGTCCCGGGTGGATGCGATGGAACTGATCGGAGGTCACCTCCCCCCTCCATTCCAGTCTGCCTGCCCGAATGAGACGGAAGAGTTCCTGCCCCGTGGACGGGACTGAGCCGAGACTTGCGCTCCTGGCCGAAATAACTCCGTCGTCCGGCGCTGTGACCATGGCCTGTTGAAGCCTGATATTCTGACTGAGCAACTGCGCACGCGCAGCGTCCAGCCGGGCTGCAGCCGTCCGTTCGGCGACAAGATATTCATTGATCTGCTGGGCGCTGATCACCCCCGGCCCTTGAGCCTTTCTGGCGCGGTCCGCATTGGCTTTAGCCTCTGTCAGCACCGCCTCAGCCTCAGCTACCGCCGCCTGGGCCTGGGCCGGAGCGGACCGGCGCCCCTCGTGGGCGGCCATGTGGACCTGGGTGGCCAGGGCCCTGAGGAAGCTCTCCTCCCCGAGCAGGGGGCGCAGTCGCAGGACCGCCCGAAGGCCCAGGATGCCATGGGGGACATGGGGCTGGTAGGCCTCCCAGTCGATGCGTGGGACGAGGGCCTTCACGGCGTCCCGAACGGCGTCCCGAACGCCGTCCGGCTCGGCGACCCGCTCCGCGAAGGCCCCGAAGAAGGCCTCCGTGGGGGCCTCCAGCTCCTGTTGCCAGCGGCCCTCCGGCGTCATACCCCCTCCAGGGGCAGGGCCCATGCGGCGGCCACGAGCCGGGCCCAGTGGTGGTTCCAGGCCCGCTTCCACACGAGGCTGTCCTCCTTCATCTCCGCGTCCTCCAGGCGCTGGCGGAGGTCCTGCCTCAGGGTCCCGGCGGCCGGCCCCAGGGCCGCCTCGGCCAAAGCCAAGAGGGCGGCGCGGGCTTCGCGTTCCTGGTCGTGATGGGCAAGGTAGCCCGCCGCCTCGGGTGAAGGCGCCGCCGCCCGCAGGCGCTGCCACTGCTCGAAGGCCGCCTTGGCGGCGGGATCGTCCCGCAGCGGCGCCTTCACCTGGTTCCAGTCCCTGCCCACATCGAACTCCGGTCCCGCCCGCAGCAGGGTCTCCCGCAGTTTCACGGCCTTGGCCACGTCCCGGTCCAGGTGCTTGAGGGCCACGAAGGTGCGCGGCTTCTCTCGTTTTTCGCGGCGGTCGAAGAAGGCGTTGAGGGCGGATACCACCAGGTCCATGGGCACGCCCCCCGCCTCCCAGGCCAGCACCTGCCGATAGTCCTCCG
>Ga0214228_1000391_pt1 | contig 13135 bp, 11 predicted proteins | sample TroBogypolimnion_21_FD_153066 | JGI IMG/M metagenome (GOLD analysis project Ga0214228, IMG submission 153066) | Freshwater microbial communities from Trout Bog Lake, WI - 05NOV2007 hypolimnion | ecosystem: Environmental > Aquatic > Freshwater > Lake > Hypolimnion/Profundal zone | place: Trout... | reverse complement strand
ATATGATAAGCCAATCAGAAAACTCAACAATGGAAGAAAGGCGAAAAGCTTTTTCAAATATGGGCTAACTTTTATTGCCTCTGTGCTATTAAATGCTGACTTTCAATCAAATATAGATATTTTCAAATTTTTGTCATGTACTTAGAAAAATCTGTCAAAACCAGGAATTAGAAAGTTATTTGATGAAGAAATTAAAGAATTTGGTATTTCTTATTATGGTTTGGAGAAGGTGATTGGAAAAATGTAGTTTCATGTCAATGATGGCACATTTACGACCCAGCTGGTGCACGTTTGCAACGTGTGCCAATACAAAAAATATCGGCTGAATTTCAAAGGAATTCAGCCGATTCTATTCTGTTTAAAGAGATGTTCAAGTAGTACATTTCATATTTATAAATCGATTATCACTTGATTTTCTGTCGGTTTTTCCACGAAATAAACCCCTTTCTTCTTCGTTGCATCAAAAAGCAGTTGGGAATAGACTTTTTTCCTTAAACAGGGCATGATTTCGCGGGAGAGTTATTTTAATAGTGAAATAACGTTCCCGACATTCCGGTTGAGTTGTTTTACTGCTGAAATAACCTTTCTGTTGTAGTGCTGGAGTTGTTTCAACTCAATTTCTTATAATTGGCATACTATTTATCTACTGCCGGAAGTACAACTTAAACAGCTGCAAATAATTTGTGCCTGTTTATTTTTATGTCATTTAGATACTTATCCAGCCTTAAACTTATAGTTTACTGATAATAATACCAATAAAATGTCGTGGAAAGATGATATTTCTTACATTTTTTTTGGATTTGAGTTTTAATATGTTCGCAAAAAAAACTAACTTTGCAACTCTAAAAAAAGGGTATTCAAAAAATAATTTTTAAATTTAATAATTCAATATGAGTAACACGAAAAGAGTCTATACATTCGGCAATGGAAAGGCTGAAGGTAAAGCAGACATGAAAAATTTGCTTGGAGGTAAAGGAGCAAATCTTGCTGAAATGAATTTGATTGGTGTACCGGTTCCTCCTGGATTCACCATTACTACCGACGTTTGTACCGAATATTATGCATTGGGTAAAGATAAGGTGGTTGAACTTTTGAAACCGGAAGTTGAAAAAGCCATTGCAGGCGTTGAAGTTTTAATGAATTCGAAATTCGGTGATATCGAAAATCCTTTATTAGTTTCGGTACGTTCGGGTGCTCGTGCTTCGATGCCGGGTATGATGGATACCATTTTGAATTTAGGTTTGAACGATGCAGTAGTTGAGGGTTTAATCCGTAAAACAGGAAATGCGCGTTTTGCATGGGATTCGTACCGTCGTTTTGTGCAAATGTATGGTGACGTGGTGCTAGGCATGAAACCTGAGAACAAAAATGATATGGATCCTTTTGAAGAAATCATTGAACATATCAAAGCATCAAGAGGAGTTGAATTAGATACTCAATTATCTGTTGATGATCTGAAAGAAATGGTTATCCGATTCAAAGCTGCCGTGAAGAAACAAACCGGACATGATTTCCCTGAATCGGCATACGAACAACTTTGGGGTGCAGTATGCTCGGTATTCGACTCTTGGATGAACGACCGCGCTATTCTTTACCGCAAAATGGAAGGAATTCCGGCAGAATGGGGAACAGCTGTAAGCGTTCAATCCATGGTGTTTGGTAACATGGGCGAAACTTCAGCTACCGGCGTATGCTTTAGTCGTGATGCTGCTACCGGTGAGGATCAATTTATAGGTGAATACCTGATTAATGCTCAGGGTGAAGATGTGGTTGCCGGAATCCGTACACCACAGCAAATTACCAAGGAAGGTTCACAACGTTGGGCAAAATTAGCCGGAGTTTCGGAAGAAGATCGCCTTGCTAAATATCCTTCGATGGAAGAAGCTATGCCATCGATTTACAAGGAACTTGATGCCATCCAGACTAAACTTGAAAATCACTACAAAGATATGCAGGACATGGAATTTACCGTACAGGAAGGTAAACTGTGGTTCTTGCAAACCCGTAATGGAAAACGTACCGGTGCCGCGATGGTAAAAATTGCCATCGACATGTTACATCAGGGAATGTTGGACGAAAAAACCGCAATTTTACGTATTGATCCAAATCGTTTGGATGAATTATTACACCCTATTTTTGACAAGAAAGCCATCAAAGAGGCCAAATTAATAGCCAAAGGACTTGCTGCTTCTCCGGGAGCTGCTTCAGGCCGTGTGGTGTTCAATGCTGATGATGCAGCAGAATGGGCTGCCAGTGGTGAAAAAGTAATCATGGTGCGTGTGGAAACTTCTCCTGAAGATTTAGCCGGTATGGCAGCTGCTCAGGGAATTTTGACTGCCCGTGGCGGTATGACTTCTCATGCGGCTGTTGTGGCTCGCGGAATGGGAAAATGCTGCGTTTCAGGTGCTGGAACCTTAAAAATTGATTATTCAGCCAAAGTAATGGAAGTGGATGGTCTGACTGTAAAAGAAGGTGATTATATTTCGTTGAACGGTTCGACCGGTGATATTTTCCTCGGAAAAGTTGCAACCAAAGAAGCAGAATTGGATGACGATTTTGCTGAAATTATGGCACTTTCGGACAAATACACCAGAATGACCGTTCGCACGAATGCCGATACTCCACACGATGCACAGGTAGCCCGTAAATTTGGTGCTACCGGAATCGGACTTTGCCGCACCGAACACATGTTCTTCGAAGGCGAAAAAATCAAAGCCATGCGCGAAATGATTCTTGCCGAAAACGAAGAAGGTCGTCGCATTGCTTTATCTAAAATTTTGCCTTATCAGGAAGCTGATTTTGAAGGAATCTTTGCTGCTATGGAAGGTTGCCCTGTAACTGTTCGCTTACTTGACCCACCGTTGCACGAATTTGTTCCTCACGATGAAAAAGGACAACGTGAAATGGCAGAAGCAATGGGAGTTTCAATAAAAACAATCAAACAACGTGTAGACTCACTTCACGAGCAAAACCCGATGTTGGGTCACCGTGGCTGCCGATTGGGAAATACATATCCTGAAATTACCGAAATGCAAACCCGTGCAATTTTGGGTGCTGCGTTGGCGTTGAAGAAAAAAGGAATTAAAGCAATTCCTGAAATTATGGTGCCACTGGTTGGTATTAAATTTGAGTTTAACGAGCAGGATAAAATCATTCGTGATACTGCTGCTAAATTGTTTGCCGAAAAAGGTGACAGTATTGAATTTAAAGTGGGAACCATGATTGAAATTCCACGTGCCGCACTTACTGCCGGTAAAATTGCTGCAACAGCTGAATTCTTCTCGTTTGGTACAAATGACTTAACCCAAATGACTTTCGGTTATTCGCGCGACGATATCGCTTCGTTCTTGCCTATTTATTTGGAAAAGAAAATCTTATTGGCTGACCCATTCCAGGTATTGGATCAAAACGGTGTTGGACAATTGGTACAAATGGCTACTGAAAACGGTCGTGCCGTAAATCCTAACCTGAAAGTTGGTATTTGTGGTGAACATGGCGGTGAACCTTCATCTGTTGAATTCTGCCATAAAGTTGGCTTGAATTATGTGAGTTGCTCACCATTCCGTGTGCCTATTGCACGTTTGGCTGCTGCTCAGGCTGCTTTGAAGAACTAAAAACTTTAAGATAGTATAGTACAAAAGCCGGTTGAATGAACTTTCAACCGGTTTTTTTGTAGTTCAAAAATAAAAATGTAGATTAAAATAGTTTAACCTGAAAAAACTTTCATCTCAGATTCAATTAAAAACGATTTAAAACCTTATTTTTGCACATTAAAATTCTACTAAATTCAACTTCAGATGAAACGATTTAAAATCTTTTTCGTATTAACACTACTCATTCAGTTTTCATACGGATCTTTATTGTACGATATTTTAGATGGAAAATACAGAGCCAAAAGTGTGGAAACACCACAATCCCTGTTGGATGGCGAGCATTACAGTGCGTTGGTAAATAACAAAGCTGTCGTAAAGTATGATTATAAAACCGGTGCTGTTACAGATACAATTTTCAGCTTGTTTAGACTAAAGAATGCACCCATCAAACAAATTTCCGGCTATGAATTCAGTCCGAATGAAAGTAAATTATTAGTCTATACCAATGTGAAATACCGTTATCGCCGCACATTTACGGCCGATTATTACATTTACGATATTAAACGAAATGAACTTACTGCACTTTCGGAGAATGGTTCACAAGAAGTACCTCTTTTCTCGCCCGATGGTCGCTACATTGCGTTTGCCCGTGAAAATAATCTGTTTATGAGAAAGCTTGATTTTAATACCGAAATGCCGATTACAACCGATGGAGTAGTTGGAAGCATTATCAATGGGACCCCCGATTGGGTTTACGAAGAAGAGTTTTCGGGAACACGATATTTTGAATGGAGTCCCGATAGTAAATTACTGGCTTTCGTGAAGTTCGACGAATCAAAAGTGCCTCAATACTCATTCACAAAATATCTCAGCAAATCCGAAAATAATGACGAGTTGAATCTTTATCCCGATTTTTGCAGTTACAAATATCCAAAGTCAGGTCAGAACAATTCAGTAGTGAGTGTTTGCGTTTATGATGATTTCTACAAATCGATTAAAACCATGAAGTTGGGTAATGATGATGGAGATTTTTATGTCCCGCGTATAAAATGGACTAACGCGGTGGATCAACTTGCCATTTTTAAACTTAACCGCAACCAAACTAAACTCGATATGTATTACGCCAACCCGCGTTCTACGCTTTCTAAATTAATTTTGCGACAGGAAGATAAATATTATATCGACTATCAGAACATTGACAATATTCAATTTACCTCTGACAATAGTTATTTTTTCATTCTTGGCGAAAAAGACGGTTACCGCCACATTTATCAATATCAGATAAATGGTACTTTAGTGAAGCAACTCACAAAAGGGAATTGGGATGTGACTAATTTTTATGGTTATGACGAAAAGAAACAACTAGCTTATTTTCAATCGGCAGAATCTTCAGCACTTCAACGCGACATTTATTCGGTAGATTTAAAAGGAAAAAAGACACGCATCAGCAATGGTAAAGGAGTTCACACGGCTAATTTCAATGCCAACTTCACGCTTTTTGTTGACAATGCTTCGGACATTAAAACACCAAATACATTTACACTTCGAAATGTGGCAGGCTCAACAGTCAGGGTAATTGAAAATAATGCCAAATTAGCAGCTACTTTCAACGCGTTGAACTTGCCGCAAAAGGAAATTTTCAGTTTCACAAGTTCGGAGAATATTAAACTTAATGGTTGGATTATTAAACCACAGAATTTCGATGCAACAAAAAAATACCCAGTACTGATGGTTCAATACAGCGGACCAAACTCGCAGGAAGTGCTGGACAGGTGGAAAATTGACTGGGAATATTACTTGGCAACTCAGGGCTACGTGGTGGCTTGCATCGACGGGCGGGGAACGGGAGCACGTGGAGTTGAATTTCGCAAATGCACGTATCAGCAACTCGGCATTCTTGAAACAAAAGATCAGGTAGAAGCTGCCAATTATCTGGCGAATAAATCTTTTATCGACAAAGATCGTATTGGAATCTGGGGTTGGAGCTACGGCGGATTTATGACCTTGATGAGTATGACAACTGGTGATAAGGTTTTCAAAGCAGGTATTGCTGTTGCTCCGGTTACTGACTGGCGATTTTACGATGCAGCGTATACCGAGCGGTTTATGCGTCGTCCACAGGAAAACTTCAAAGGTTACGATATTTCGTCGGCATTGCAACGTGCTAATAAGCTTGAAGGTCGGTTGTTGATTGTGCATGGAACAGCCGATGACAATGTTCATGCCCAAAACACCATGCTATACATTGATAAACTGGTAGCTGCCGATAAGCAGTTTGAAATGCAACTTTATACAGATAAAAACCACAGTATACTCGGAAAACAAACGCGGCATCATTTATATACCCGCATGAGCGAGTTTTTGTTTAAAAATTTATAAACACGGGCTTGTCATTTTTGATAAATTCACTATCTTTACGCACGTTTTTATCAAAATGTAAGAAAACACAACCCAAAATCTTTAAATCAAATATCAAACAATTCATAAATTTACAAACTATCAAATTTAAAATTTAATCACATGAACAAACAACAGTCAAAAAACTATGCATTGCCTATCGCAATGATGTTTGCACTTTTTGCAATGATTTCTTTTGTAACCGGATTCTCGAATCCATTTGGAGTGATTGTAAAAAATCAATTTCATGCATCTAACTTAATGTCGCAGTTAGGAACTTTTGCTAATTTTATTGCTTATGCATTTATGGGTATTCCTTCCGGGTTATTACTTAAACGAATTGGTTACAAAAAAACTGCATTATCTGCTATTGTTGTAGGTTTTACAGGTGTTGGGATAATGTTTTTATCGGGAATTTTCAAAAGTTTTGAAGTTTACTTAGCAGGTGCTTTTGTGGCCGGTTTTTCCATGTGTATGTTGAATACTGTTGTAAATCCGATGCTCAATACCTTAGGTGGCGGTGGCAAGAAAGGAAACCAGTTAATTCAGTTTGGTGGTTCTGTCAATTCATTATCAGCAACTATTGTACCGGTTCTTATTGGTTACCTGATTGGTGATGTGACACATGCCTCCATTGCTAAAGCCAATCCTGCATTATTTATTGCTTTGGGTATTTTTGCGTTAGCTTTCGTTATTTTATTGCTGGTTCGCATTCCTGAACCTCATGTTGAAGTTGTTAAGGAATCAAAAGTAAAAGACAAATACTCACCTTTATCATTTCGTCATTTCATTTTAGGTGCTATTGCCATTTTTATTTATGTGGGTGTTGAAGTTGGAATTCCTAATTTTATCAATTTATTCATGACATCCACCGACAAAGGTGCATTGGGAATGAATACTACTGTTGCCGGTGCTGTTGTAGGTACATATTGGTTTTTAATGATGATCGGTCGTATTTTTGGTGGAATTATAGGAGGAAAGGTAGCACCTAAAACAATGCTGACAGTCGTGTCGTCACTTGCTGCCATTTTGGTAGCAGTAGCCATCTTTATTCCTGTTACAACTACCATCAACATGCCTGTTTTCAAATCAGATATTTCGTTTGGTTTCACCAATGTGCCATTAAGCATTTTCCTCTTTGTGTTGTGCGGATTATGTACCTCGGTAATGTGGGGTGGGATTTTCAATCTTGCTGTAGAAGGTCTTGGGAAAAAATACACGGCTATGGGATCGGGAATCTTTATGGTAATGGTTTGTGGTGGTGGTATTCTGCCTTTAATTCAAGGTCAGTTTGCCGATATGTTTAACTACATTTCCAGCTACTGGGTAATATTTGCCGGTTGTGCTTACATGTTATTCTTCGCGCTCATCGGTTCAAAGAACGTAAACAAAGATATTCCTGTAGAATAAAAATTATAATAAACAATATATATTAGCTATAAATTATGGAAAAGCCCTATGTAATAGGAATGGATATGGGTGGTACTAATACCGTTTTCGGTGTGGTTGATGCCCGTGGCAATGTAATTTCGAAAAGTGCCATCAAGACAGGTTCCCATACCGATGTAAACCTGTATATTCAGGATTTGTATAATGAATTAATTAAACTGATCGATGCAGCCGGTGGTGCCGATAAATTTAAAGGAATAGGTGTAGGTGCACCTAACGGTAATTATTATACCGGTAACATTGAATTTGCACCCAACTTGCCTTGGAAAGGTGTTGTGCCGTTTGCCAAACTTATGACTGATAAATTTGGAATTCCTGCTGCTCTTACTAATGATGCTAATGCAGCTGCTTTGGGCGAAATGACTTACGGAGTAGCGCACGGCATGAAAAACTTCATCATGATAACACTTGGAACAGGTGTTGGAAGTGGTATTATTATCGATGGCAAATTGGTGTATGGTCATGATGGATTTGCCGGCGAGTTAGGTCACGTTACAGCTATTCGCAACAACGGTCGTTTGTGTGGTTGCGGCAAATCGGGCTGTCTGGAAACTTATGCATCGGCAACCGGTGTGGCTCGCTCTGCCCGCGAAATACTGGAATCGAGTACTAAAGAGAGTTTGCTTCGTAATATTGCAGTAGAAAGCATAACTTCAAAAGATGTATTTGATGCTGCTATTGAAGGTGATGAAGTGGCAAAAGAAATCTTCAATTTTACCGGAAAAATTTTGGGTGAATGTTTGGCTGATTTCGTGGCTTTCAGTGCTCCCGAAGCAATTGTACTCTTCGGAGGATTAACTAAATCGGGTGACCTCATTCTGAATCCGATAGTTGAAAATATGGAAAAGAACTTGTTGCCCATTTGGAGAGGCGGTAAGATAAAAGTACTTTTCTCCGATCTCAAAGAAGCTGATGCAGCCGTGCTGGGTGCAAGCTCGCTTGCCTGGGAACTGTAAAATCAGTTGACAGTTGACAACAGTCATTAGTTAGCAAAATCGTAATGAATCCCTTTCCGATTTAATAGGGAAGGGATTTTTTGCAAACTTGTATACTATAAACAAATGAAATCCTGCAAACAGATACAGCTGTTTTGAAGGTTATTTTATTGAAATAGATATAGATTGTTTTTTAGGGACTGCCAAAATCAAAAAGCAGGGTCTTCATCAAATCGATGAAGACCCTGCTTTTTATATATGCTGAACTTATTTTGCGTAGCTGACAGCTCTTGTTTCACGAATAACGGTAATTTTCACCTGACCGGGATAGGTCATTTCGTCCTGTACCTTTTTGGCAATATCAAACGAAAGCAATTCAGTTTCTTTATCGTCTAATTTATCCGCACCGACAATTACACGTAATTCGCGTCCTGCCTGGATGGCATAAGTTTTCAAAACACCCGGATACGAAAGTGCCAATGCTTCCAAATCGTTCAGGCGTTTCACGTACGCTTCAACAATTTCGCGGCGTGCACCGGGACGAGCTCCCGAGATGGCATCACAAACCTGTACAATAGGTGCAATCAATGTTTCCATTTCCACTTCATCGTGATGGGCACCGATGGCATTACAGATGTCCGGTTTTTCTTTGTATTTTTCGGCTAAACGCATACCCAGAATGGCATGTGGTAATTCCGGTTCATCATCGGGCACTTTACCAATATCGTGTAACAATCCGGCGCGTTTTGCTTTTTTAGGGTTCAACCCAAGTTCAGCAGCCATAGTAGCACAAAGGTTTGCTGTTTCGCGTGAGTGTTGCAACAGGTTCTGTCCGTACGACGATCGGTATTTCATTTTACCTACCAATCGGATGAGCTCCGGATGTAATCCGTGAATACCCAGGTCGATGGTAGTGCGTTTACCTATTTCCACAATTTCTTCTTCCACTTGTTTCCTGACTTTATTCACGACTTCCTCAATGCGGGCAGGGTGAATGCGTCCATCTGTTACCAATTGGTGAAGTGAGAGTCGGGCAATTTCGCGGCGTACGGGATCAAAAGCTGAAAGTACAATTGCCTCGGGGGTATCGTCAACTATAATTTCCACACCGGTGGCAGCTTCTAAAGCCCGAATGTTTCGACCTTCACGACCAATAATCCGTCCTTTTATTTCGTCAGATTCAATGTGGAAAACCGTTACGGCATTTTCAATGGCTGTTTCGGTGGCAACACGCTGAATACTTTGAACTATAATTTTCTTGGCTTCCTTGTTGGCTGTCATTTTGGCTTCTTCCATGATGTCGTTGATAAACGACATGGCATCGGTTTTGGCTTCTTCTTTGAGTGCTTCAACTAAGCGTTGTTTGGCTTGTTCGGCCGACAGTCCCGAGATTGTTTCAAGCTCAGCTTGTGCTTGATGATGCAAGTGTTCAAGATCTTTTTTCTTTATTTCCAAAGCGTGAACCTGTTGTTCGGTACTGTCTTTCAAAGCATCTATTTCATTGATTTTGCGCTGAACTTCGCTTTGTTTCTGATTCAGCTGCATTTCGCGTTGCTGAAGTTTTACTTCGCGTTCCTGCACTTTTGCATTTCGTTCCTGTACCTGTTGTTCATGTTCGGCTTTCAGTGCAATAAATTTTTCTTTTGCTTCGATAAGCTTATTTTTCTTAAGCAGTTCAGCTTCGGCTGCTGCTTCTTCCACTGCCCGTTTGTTGACAAATCGCAAAAGCACATAAGAGCCTCCACTTCCGACAACTAAAGCAATCAGACCAATGAGTATGTTTACCATATTGTTAGTTTAAAGTATGTAAATTATTAGAGTTAAAAGAATTTGTAAAGTAATTATAAATAAAAAACGCATTGACATTGAAAACATGAAGTCTCAACCGAAGTGAGATTCTACTTAATCAACGTAATGCGGAAAATGGTGTTTATATAAAAACGTTATTTATTGGAAAGCAACTCGTTCAGTTCATCGTCCAACACTTGTATTTTTTCAGCTAACGGTACAACATCTTCAGAAAATTCGTTTTTAAAAATGATAGTAGCCAATCGAAAAGCCACTAAAATAAGAATTTCTTCGGAAGGTCTTTGTCTGTAAACCTGCTGGTATTCGTTCATGTACTTTACCAACAATTTTTCTGCCGATCGATAAACTTCTTCATCTTTCCGCGGAATTTTTAAAGGTATTCTCAACCCTCCAACCTGTACATTTATTAAAAAAATCTCGTCTTCTTTATTCATTGCTCTATTCATCTAAAAGAGCCAAACACTTATCAATTTCCCGCACCATCTTATTTATTCGCTGTTTCGATTCGGCTTTATCAGCATCCGAACCAACCATGTTTTGGGCGATTTTTAAATGGTCGTAATTTTTTCGAAGTTCCAAAACTTCCTGATGAGCAAGCATTAAATCGGTTTGTTTGCGATTCAATTCCGTTTTCAACTGGTTGTTCTGATCTTGCAAAGACTTATACTCCGAAATTAATTTTCGCAGTTTTATTTCAAATGCGCCTATAAGTTCTTCGTATTGATTTGTCATTTTCAAAAAAATCTATACAAAAATACGCTTTTGCTTTGAATTACTAAAATGTTTTGTGGTTTTTTGTCGAAAATCGTAGTTTGATCCTTTATTTCTTTACTTTTACAATCTCCTCAGCCCGTGCAAGGGCTTCATTAATATTGCTGCACACATTGGCTGTGCCGAGTAATTCCACGATTCCGTTTTTATCCAGCACAGCGTGTACATTCTCGTTTACGCCCGAAAGCAGAATTTGCACTTTATCTTTTTGTGCCGAATGAATCAGGTTTTTGAGGTTATGCGCACCGGTCGAATCCATAAACGGGACTTTACGCATTCGAATAATCTGCACTTTGTGGCGGTCGCTAAGGGTTTTCATGGTCTCTTCAAATTTATTAGCCACGCCAAAGAAGAAAGGACCTTCAATTTCGTACACTTCCACACCAGCGGGTAAATGAAGTTTCTCTGTATCAACACTACCTTCAACAAAATCGGCTTCGTGCACTTTTTCTTTAAATATGGAAATGGATGAAGTCTCTGAAATTCTGCGGATAAAGAGCACGGCAGCCATTAGTAAGCCAATTTCGATGGCTATGGTCAAATCGAAAATAACCGTCAGACCAAATGTGCTGACTAAAACAGCCACATCCGATTTGGCATTTTTGAGCAAACCTTTAAATGTACGCCATTCGCTCATATTATAAGCCACAATGACTAACACGCCGGCCAGACAAGCCATGGGAATATGCTTGGTAAGTCCACCCAGAAAAAGCAAGATAAGTGCCAGTACCACGGCGTGAATTATTCCTGCCACCGGTGTACGTCCGCCGTTATTTATATTCGTCATGGTTCGGGCAATTGCTCCGGTAGCCGGAATACCACCAAAAACAGGTGCAACCACGTTGGCAATTCCCTGCGCAATCAATTCTGTGTTCGAACTGTGTCTGTCGCCAATAACTCCATCGGCCACCGTTGCCGATAGTAAGGATTCGATGGCACCCAGCATGGCAATGGTAAAAGCGGTGGGTAATAAAGTTTGTATGGCAGCAAAATCAATTCGGGGTGTTATCGCTTTGGGTAGCGAAGGATCAATGGTAAAACGGTCGCCAATGGTTTCGATGCCCGTAATTCCAAATTTATTGCGCAAGACATATACTATAACTGTCATCATAACAATGGCAATTAACGATCCGGGAATTTTCTTCGAGAATCTTGGAGTGATGGCAATGATAACAATGGAAATAATACCCACACCTAATGCCCATAGATTTACTGTATCGAAATGTTGACCATACACAATCCATTTGCTGATAAAATCGCCCGGCACTTTGTCAATATGCAATCCAAACAAATCTTTAATTTGTGTGGCAAAAATGGTAATCGCAATGCCACTTGTGAAACCAACTACCACTGGATATGGAATGAATTTGATGACACTCCCCAATTTAAACACGCCCATAAGGATTAGCATCACACCGGCTATCATGGTGGCAATGGCCAGACCGGCAACGCCAAATTGTTGTACAACGCCGTATACAATGACGATAAATGCGCCTGTCGGACCGCCAATCTGAACTTTACTTCCACCCAAAAATGAAATAATAAAACCGGCTATAATAGCAGTGAAAATACCTTTTTCGGGCGAAACACCTGATGCAATCCCAAAAGCAATAGCTAAAGGCAACGCCACAATTCCAACAATGACTCCTGCCATAGCATCGGCATAGAATTGTTCTTTGTTATATGTTTTAAGTGTGCTGAATAACTTGGGATTAAAATGAATCTGCATAATGCTAAGAATTAATTTAGACTGCAAAGGTACGGTTTTTGAATAAAAAATTGTCCGGAAAATCGATCCTGATTGACATTTTAAGTTCATTTTCTCAACTTTTTGACCGGATTTACGTTTCTATGGTCAAAATGAGTATTTTTGTGACTCATTATAAATTGTGAATTATTAATTATTAATTGTCTATTATGTATAAACTCAATCCATTTAATTATAATCGCCGTCAGTCTGACACCATTCAAATAGGGAAACTGCTTTTAGGTGGGAATCAGCCCGTTCGTGTGCAGTCAATGGCAAATACCGATACAAATGATATCGAAAATTCGGTTGCACAATGTTTGCGTATAGTAGAAGCGGGTGGCGAATTGGTTCGTTTCACCACGCAAGGTGTTCGGGAAGCTGAAAGTATTGGTAAAATTCGTTCGTTACTGAATGAAAAAGGATGTGATGTG
>Ga0214228_1000385_pt1 | contig 13273 bp, 8 predicted proteins | sample TroBogypolimnion_21_FD_153066 | JGI IMG/M metagenome (GOLD analysis project Ga0214228, IMG submission 153066) | Freshwater microbial communities from Trout Bog Lake, WI - 05NOV2007 hypolimnion | ecosystem: Environmental > Aquatic > Freshwater > Lake > Hypolimnion/Profundal zone | place: Trout... | reverse complement strand
AAATAAACCTGCTGTAGTAGCTTGTACCGGACTGAGTATGTACCTCACCCCTGAAGCGAATCTGGCCACTTTGCAGCAAATGGCAAGACTGGCTAAAGGCTCCACATTAGCCATGACTTACCTTTTGCCCATTGAGCTAATTGAAGAAGAAGATGTGATGTTGCAACAAATATCCGAAAAAGGTGCCCGTGCTGCAGGAAATCCGTTTATCAGCTATTTTACTCCCAAAGAAATGCTTGATTTGGCACACGAAGCAGGGTTTAAAAATCATGAAAATATAACTTCAGCCGATCTGGACACACGTTATTTCGGTGAACGAACCGATAAACTCAGCCCGGCAAGTGGCGAAGTGTTTTTGATAGCGACCACTTAAATGAAAAATAATCTCTGTTCAGATTGTATGACGACTCGCATGTACTTTCAGCGTTAACTGGTCGCCCTACAAGTTGCTTGGTAAAAGTTGTTACCTAAGCAATAGCATACAATATTTGAGCTTTTCAGCAAACAAGAATGAGCCGCATAGAAAACTAATCTTTGCGGCTTTTGTTTTATCTTTACAGCATCAAAGTAAACAGATAGTATTATCAATAATCAACATAAACAAATTATGAAAACAACCATTGTAAAAGCATTTGGGACAAAAGCAGCAGACAAGCCTTTAATACAAATGGATATTGAGCGCAGAGATACTACTGCGAAAGACATTGAAATAGAGATATTATATTGTGGCGTATGTCATTCCGACCTTCATACGGCGCGAAACGATTGGGGTGGAACACAATATCCGGCTGTTCCGGGTCACGAGATTGTAGGAAAAGTGACCAAGACAGGAAGTGAAGTGACCAAACTCAAAGTAGGTGACTTGGCTGCTGTGGGATGCTTGGTAGATTCTTGCCGCGAATGTGACAGCTGTAAGCACGACCTGGAACAATATTGTTTCTCGGGCATGACCGGAACCTATAACGGAAAAGACAAACACCTGGGAGGACATACCTTTGGTGGATATTCCGAAAAAGTAGTAGTCGACGAACATTTTGTATTGAAAGTGCCATCGAATCTGAATCTGGCTGCTGTAGCTCCATTGCTTTGCGCGGGAATTACCACTTGGTCGCCACTCCGTCACTGGAACGTAGGCAAAGGAAGCAAAGTTGCTGTTGTAGGTTTAGGTGGACTGGGACACATGGCCATCAAGCTGGCAAAAGGTCTGGGTGCCGACGTAACACTGTTTTCAAGAACACCCGACAAGAAACAGGATGGATTGGATTTGGGAGCTCAAGAAGTGATTATATCCACAGATGCAGAACAAATGAAGTTGGTCAGAGGGAAATTCGATTTAATTATTGATACTGTTCCCTATGTTCATGACATTAATCCTTATGTTTCAACACTGAAGATAAACGGAACCATTGTATTGGTAGGTTATTTGGGCGGATTAGAACCGTTTCTGAATACAGCACCCCTGATTTTGGGACGTAAATCGGTAGCCGGTTCGGTGATTGGTGGTATTGCCGAAACTCAGGAATTGCTCGACTTCTGTGGCGAACATAATATCGTTTCCGAAATAGAAATCATTAATATGCAGGATATAAACGAAGCCTATGAACGCATGTTGAAAAGCGATGTGCGTTACCGTTTTGTAATTGATATGGCTAGTTTGAAAAAATAATAAGATGAAAGTGACTAAAATACTTATCGCTCACATGAAAACAAGAAAATTAGGAATCAGCGGATTGGAAGTATCCGCCATCGGACTTGGCTGTATGGGTATGAGCTTTGCTTATGGTGTCATCCCCGAAAAAAAAGAAATGATTGCACTATTACGCAAGGCCGTGGAAAGCGGCCTCAATTTCTTTGATACTGCACAGATTTATGGACCGTTTACCAACGAAGAACTGGTGGGCGAAGCATTGGCTCCGTTTCGTAAGGATGTAGTTATTGCTACTAAATTTGGCTTTCAGTTTGAAGGTGGAAAGTCGGTTGGGCTGAATAGCCGTCCGGAATATATCCGCCAAACAGTCGAAGATTCGTTGAAAAGACTGAACATCGAAACTATTGATTTGCTCTATCAGCACCGTGTTGATCCAAATGTTCCTATTGAAGACGTAGCAGGAACCGTAAAGGATCTTATTGCCGAAGGAAAAGTAAAACATTTCGGACTCTCGGAAGCCGGCGTAAACACCATTCGGCGCGCACATGCTGTGCAACCCGTAACGGCTTTGCAAAGCGAGTATTCCCTTTTCTGGCGCGAACCGGAGGATGAAATAATGCCTGTGCTGGAAGAATTGGGCATTGGTTTCGTACCATTTAGTCCTCTGGGCAAAGGCTTCCTTACCGGAAAAATCAGCAAAGACACTGTTTTCAAAGAAAATGATTTCAGAAATTCAGTTCCACGTTTCGATTTGGAAAATAGAATAGCTAATCAACCGTTAGTAGATTTAATAACCGGTATTGCGGCTCAAAAACAAGTAACACCAGCACAAATAGCACTGGCCTGGATTCTGATACAGAAACCGTGGATAGTACCCATTCCGGGAACTACCAAATTGGAACGCTTCAATGAAAATATCGATGCTGTGAATGTTGAACTTACTCCTGCCGACCTACAACAAATAGAAGATGCTGCTGCAAAAATTACCATTGTAGGCGAACGTTATGCGGCTGCAAATGCGAAAATGATTGACCGCTAATGCTATCAAAATATTTTTAAAGCATCTCTATACATACAAAATTCCCTGTTGAAATTTTAAATCTCAACAGGGAATTTTGCTTTTCGGATTACTGTCTCAAAAGCATCATTGAAAACAGCAAACATAATGGCTTCAAATACCTGCAGAGTACGGTAAAACAGAGTATTTGAAAAATTATTATTTCATCAGTTCCACAAATTTAAAACTCCTGCCATCAAATAAGCCTTTGTCACCCAGTTTCAACTCAGGAATAACCAGCAACGACATAAAAGCAACAGTCATAAAAGGTGCCTGAAGTGTCGATCCAAGCTCTTTTGCCATAGCATCAACTTCTTCGTATCGTTTCGCAATTTCGTGTCCGTGCATATCCGACATCAATCCGCCAACAGGCAACGCCAACAAACAAGTTTTATCATCCGAGCAAGCCAGAATACCGCCGGTACTTTCAATAATTTGATTGATAGCTGATACGATTTCAGCATCAGAAGTACCCACAGCCACAATATTGTGACTATCGTGTGCCACAGTGGAAGCTAATGCACCGCGTTTTAATCCCACATTTTTGATGAATGCAATGGCAGGCTCTGAGGGTTGATAGCGGTTATAAACCACCAGCTTCAACACGTCATTTTCAATATCAGAAATAACATTATCGTTTTGAATTTTTGGGACACAACTAATTTCACGCGTAAAAAGCTGACCATCGTCGACATGAATAACTTTTAACGCATCACCGTTGGGAGTGACACGAAGCTGATCAAGAGTAATTTTTTGCACTTCAAACTGATTAATCAATTCTGTAGGCACATAACGGGAATAAGTTGGCAATCCATTTTCAGACACTTTCTGTCCTTTGATGTGTGTCGATTTAATATTAAAATCAATCAGATTATCTACAATTACAAAATCGGCATCGTCACCAGGTTGAAGCAATCCCACATCCAATTTATAGTGTTTTACCGGAATATACGAGCAAATCCGAAGGACTTCAATCGGATCATAGCCTTTTGCCACGGCTCTGCGTGCCAACGCGTTGATATGACCGTTTTTCAGCAAATCGTCGGGATGTTTGTCATCCGAACAGAACATTATATTGTCAGCATTCGAATCGAGCAATGACAATAAGTCATCGAAGTTTTTAGCTGCACTTCCCTCCCTGATCTGAACAGTCATTCCCAATGCGATTTTAGCTTCGGCCTCAGCAATACTCATGCACTCGTGGTCGGTAGTGATTCCACCGGCTGCATACGCAATCAAATCATCACCCAAAATTTCGGGTGCATGTCCGTCAATAGGTTTTCCAAGTCGTTTAGCAGCATCAAGTTTGGCGTGAACCTGCTTGTTTTTATGAATAACACCAGGGAAATTCATCATTTCAGCCAAAAAATAAATATCGTCCCGTTGCAATAAAGAATCAACAGCTTCGGCATCCAATTCGGCACCTGAAGTTTCGAAATGTGTGGATGGAACACAGGATGGTGCCCCAAAGTAAAATTTCATGGGCGATTGATTCCCGTTTTCAATCATATAATCAACGCCGGCAATTCCACAGACATTGGCAATTTCGTGTGGGTCGCACACGCACGCCACTGTACCATGTATAATGCTGTATCGGGCAAACTCGGATGGTAACATCATCGAACTTTCGATATGAATGTGTGCATCTACAAATCCGGGTATTATAAATTGGTTTTCAACTTCGTTTGTGGGGTGAATTGAAATAATTTTCTCATTTTCAATCGTAATTACTCCTTTGATAATGGTTTTTGAAACCACATCAACAATGTTTCCAGTGATAGTTTTCAATATTTATTCAGTTTTAATTCGTTTTGGTGGCGCAAAAGTAATCTAAATATCGGAAACTGATGAAAAAAGAAAGTTAATAATAGAAAGCTTCGGGCAAGAAAATTTTAAAAAGGAATTAGTTGGAAAAGCATTTATTCGAAACTCAGGTATGGTTTTAAGCGAATCAAATCATCAGCTGTAAAATCATCCAGTACTTTTAACTCATTCATATCTTTAAGTTTTCCTTTTTTACGGCGAAGTTCATACAACGCTTTAGCCCGATAGAATCCAATATAAGGATGGCCTTTCAACTTTTCAACGGAAGCAATATTTACTTTGATTTTTTGAACCAATTCAGTATTCACCCTACAGAATGGTTTGATTTTTTCCAAATTTTCGGGCTGCATACCGAAAACTTCACTCAATTGATCGACCGAAACAAATCCACCGGTTTGTTGCCGAAAACGTACAATTCCTTTAGCAAACCCATGCCCAATGCCTCTTAATTGCATCAATGTGGTGGTGTCGGCCGAATTTAATTCAACGATAATATCTTTTTTCTGCTCTTTTCGTTTTAGTATTAACGAATCGGCTTTCGTCAGTTTCTTATCGTGAATGGAAATATAGGGCTCTAATTCTTTGAATTTTTCAGGTAAAATTCCGTATACTTTGCCAAATTCCTCTTTCGTTTTGAACCAGCCACCCGCTTTTCGGTATTTTAGAATATTTGATGCAATAAAAGGCTTCAATCCCAGTCGGACAAAGACTGCTGAATCTACCGCATTCGGATCAAAGCTGAAAAGTGTATACGGTTCTGCTTTTTTAAATTTTGGGAAAGCCTTGTATTTTTCTTCATATTCCCGTTGACGTTCTTCGTATTGGGCTTTCCATTCGGCATTACGTAAACTATCACGCGACACCAATGACTTTTTAAATTGTTCTGTTTCCTTCAAAAAAGCGGTATTATCTTTCTCAACCTCAGGCGGAAAAAAGTAAACCATTGAATAATTGGCAACTAATGCCAACAAAATTAAAGAAAGAAGCACAATAATTCCAATCCGTTGACCTTTAGAGAAATAGAAGAAATCTTTCCACATACTTGAAAAGTTTAAAATTTAAGCCCAAAAATAAAAAATAAATTTAAGATTAACAAGTAAAAATAAAAAAAAGACAACATTTCTGTTGTCTTTGAGAGCGGCAAACGGGACTCGAACCCGCGACCCTCAGCTTGGGAAGCTGATGCTCTACCAACTGAGCTACTGCCGCAAAAAATATTTTTTAAAATTCAATACAAAAATAAGCGTTATTTCCAAGAATACAAAATAAATCATATAACCTGATTTTAAATGATTATTCAGCAATTAAAATCAAGGCGTTTTCTGTTTTTTTACAGAAATCTTTAGCAACTCAGCTGGTTTTTGTTTCAATAATGGAACTTGGTTGTAATCCCAGGTCTCCTCAAAATCCCAGTTTGCTTTCAATGTAAATTTCTTGGGATAATAGAAAACCGTTTCGGGTTGTCGATGGGCAGATAAATCACCCTGATCCCATTTCCCATTTCCGTTTTCATCAATAAACATACGCAGATAATAATCACCGGGCTTGAGATATTGGAACAAAGCTCCCTTCTCGGCAGCTGGCTTTGTTGCCAATACTTCATCATTTGTATTCAACACCTGTAAAATTGCTTTCGGGTTCAATGGTGAAAGGATTATTTTGACAGACGAATATTCATCCAACGATCTTATTTTAAAATCAGACTTCATTTTATTAGCCGCTTTGTGATAAATGCTCACAAATGCAGCAGAATCGGTCTTTAGTTGATAGGATTTTTCGGGAATCCACTTATTTTCGAGTGCATACGTCATTTTAGTTGAATCAATCTGTCGCCACTTAAATGGAATTTGCTTATAAACGGTATCCACTTTCTGTGTCAACATTATTTTAGACAAATCAAAACGAGCTAATGGCGCATCAAAACTGAAAATTACCGGATTATAAACTTCGAATGTATTAATGATATTAGTAGAGAAGGTTAAAGGCGTTCGCTTAATTTTTACGGATTTTATTGGTTTGGCATGCGGATTTAGTTTACCTTTCCGCATCGAAATATGGAGCGTATCAGTAACCGGCTTCAATTGCAGCAATGAATCCGATTTCAAATAAGTCATTGCCATCACCAGTGTATCAACTTTTGAAATCAAGGTATCTGTAATCCAGAATGTCAAACTATCCAAATCAGTGTTCTTCTGTAACAAGTATTTTCCTTCCCAATTAAAATTAAGAGGTTTTATATCGGGCAATTTTGAGGAAATGGTATTAAAGTATAACGAAAAAACATGCGGTTCTTTGCGCTCATATTTTACAAAATACTGGCGTTTTTTAGCTTCCTTGAAATAGCGAAGCGTCACATTATCAGGTAGAAAATGTGTCCCAATGAATTTCCGAATACTGTCTATCTTAGTTGAATCTTTCCAGATAGTATCGTTCATTTCTTCTCTTCTGAAAGTCGGTGTTAACATAGAATCGCATAAAGCTAATCCTTCGCCCGGCTCAAAAAAATAATCGTGATTCGTATCGCCTAAAGCAAAAACTTTATATTTCCCTTTTTTCACATTATCGATAGAGAAATGTCCATTTTCATCGGTTTTGCCTATTCTCAGAAATGGTTTTTTAAAGAATACTGAATCGGAAGTTTCCAAATAAATCCCTACAAGAATTCCTGATAAAGGATTCAGATTTTCTGCATCAATAACAGTTCCGGAGATTTTAAGTGTATCTATTTCATCACCTGTTGAAAATGAAAAAGAATAATTTTTTAACACATTCTTTTCATTTAAATCAACAATAGCGTTTCCAAAATTAACGGTATAAGTTGTACTGTCTCTTAAATCTTCATTAAAATTAACCACAATTCTTTTTCCAAGTCCTTTTACATCAGGTTGTTTAATTTGTGGAGGCGAAATTATGATATTATCATTCGGCTTTTCTATCGAAATCATTTCATCAAAATCAATTCGAATCTGCTTTCCATCAAAGTTCAGCGTTCCGTTAGCCGGAAATGATTTCATAACCCGTGGTGGCGTTTTATCTTTTGGACCACCCGTGGGACCTGTTCCCTTATTGGCACAAGCATACACAAGCAATGTAATTGCTAATGAAAAAAGTATATAGTTGAAGTTTTTTGACATTTGAAAATTTATATGCATCAGAAAGTTTGTAAAGTTAATACTTTATGCCCAATGCGGCAACGCAAACATTTTTTTTCGTCGCAATAATTCTTTTTTAACTGTAACAATGCCTGTGTATCGTAAGCCGAATCTGCCTGCAAACCAAGTTTTTGCCAGTTGATAGCAATCGAATTTTGCTCTGCCGGAATTTGTTCTAAAATTTGTAAGGCTTTATCTTTCAGTTGCTGATTATTTTTTAAATGAGCATAACAAAACAGAAATGGAACCACGGTATTGATTAAAACACCCTGAACGGATTGTTTTCCAATCTTTTTAAGTCGCTCTGTGCTTTTACCCTCAAACGTATAAGCAGTTCGCCAGTAATCAGAAGGAGCGCAGTCAAACAATCTTTGAAGATATTCTATTTCGGGGTTTTCAACGATTTTCGAAAATAATTTGCTGGAATTGTGAATCAAAGCTGCAAATTGGGCAATTCGGATATAGGGGAAATTATCGGGTCTGAGTCGAAGTAGCTTCCATTGTGCACCATCAATAGGGCGTAAATCGTATTTGGATTGCAGAAAATCATATTCCTTTTTTAAGTTTCTGGAATAATCATCATATTCGTTAAGATTTAACAATCCAGCCTGCCCAAAAAGCAATGCTTCCAACTGAAATATCTGATCTTTGTGTTTTCCCAAAACAGTAATTGGGAGCGATTTTGCTAAGCTCTCAAATGCCTGGTTATTCGTTCCAAATCCAAAACTCCGAGCCAGACTTATATAAAAAGCTTCTTCCCAATGCTGATTATTTTCGTTCAACAACTGTTCAATGGTATTAATTTTTTGTTCTAAACGCTCGGTAAGTAAAGCATTTTTCCAACTTTGAATAAAAATCGGTGGAACTTGTCGTATTTTATCAGCACAAGCTATCCATTTTTGGAAGCCTAAAAGTTGTTCATAATTTTCTTCAATTCGCGGAGAAAAACTAAGTTCGAGTTGAGGAATCTTCTCACCATCTGTGCGGAACACATCGGTATCGGCATGTTTTACAACATGTAAAATCACACTGTCGTAAGCCGTATCAGATTGATGATTATGCTTATTCCAATCTGAAGAATTGATGTGAATTTCGATGTTTCCGGCCCAGGTTGTGTTGCCTATTTTTATTTTAGCATTGAAAAAGTCAGGACCGGAATCGGCATTATTTTTACCAACATCAATAAGTTCAAGCCGCTCGCCATCGGTAGTTTGCAAATTGTGAGCCGGAAAAAGCTTATTTTGCCAAATATAATGCAGAATAGATTCTTTCATCAGATTTCAGTTATCAGTTTTTAAATCAAAGAATTCCGAAAGTATATCCTTTATTTTTCCAATATTCAATAGCCATAGGCAAAACAGTCAGCACATTATCTTTAGCTTTAATCGAATCGTGAAAAACAACAATAGAACCGTTGCGGGTATACCGTTTTATATTCTCCAGAATTGTTTCGGGTGTTAAGCTCTGATTGTAGTCGCGGGTAAGCAAATCCCACATAACAATCTGATAGTTGCTTTGAAGTTTCTTCTTTTGGAAATAATTAATTCTACCATGTGGAGGGCGGAATAAATTGCTATGTATATATTCCGAAGCTTTCAACACATTATTAACGTATTGTTTCGTCGAAACGGAATTTCCTTTCAGATGATTAAATGTATGGTTGGCCGTTTTGTGTCCATTTTCAAGAACCTTGGCATAAATACCGGAATATTTAACAACATTTTCACCCACACAAAAAAATGTTGCTTTTACAGCATATTTATGGAGGATATCAAGCACGAATGGTGTAACTTCGGGCACCGGTCCATCGTCGAAAGTGATATAAATGACTTTCGACGATGAATTCTTGCGCCATACTAATTTTCCCAAAAATGGACGTAGAAAATCGGGAAACCTGTATTTCATCTACATTCTTACCCGTTTAGAATAATCCATAAACCGGGACATATATTTATCAAGTATTGGTTTTTGTTTTTGTTCATCACAAATTCTCAACACTTGTTGTAAAACCGCCATATTATGTCCGATTCTATTCGTAACACTATTTTGTTGATCTGTCGTCAAACTGAAATACCAATCGAGATTTTCAACACAATCTTTAGCTATGGCATTCATTATCTCATTCGCTTTAGCCGGATAATGCAATTTGTAATAAAATTCAGCCAGTTGAGCCGAAATGTAATCATGACGCACGGTAGTTCCAGGAATCATTAAATTACAATAATCCAGTGCATTTTTAGCTCTTAGGGTATCGTTTTTTGCCATCAATGCACTGATAAGTTGAGCAAACATCATACGGTGAGTATGACACATTCTCATTGTGTTCTCATCCAAATAAATTTTCGGATTATTAATATTCCCAAATTTGAATTTGTGCATCATATTATCGTACATTTCATCAACATTAATGCCGGCACCTGCACCTTTTACACCGATTGGTAATATCTGATAAGCTAAACCGGTAAGTTCAAAATGGTCATTTAAACCCAGATAATAGTCATCACCAACTGTTACTGCAAAATAGATAGGTCGTTTCCACTGGTTTTCTCTCAACAATTCCAAAATCATCATTTCGCTTTTTGTCAGCCTTTTCTTTAAATCAAAATTGATTTGCGGAATAATTTCAGACGCTCTTTTTTCAGGTAAAATTCCAGATTTAATAACCTGTTGAGCATCGATTGGCAGAAATAATTCTTTAGCGGGAATATAAGACTCACCACTATCTTTGACATCTTTAAAAGCATTTCTACGAAGAATAAAATCAAAAGCAAGATTAATATCAAGCGGCTTTTTATATTCATCGTTTACCCAAAGCACTTCGTTTTTGCCCGCTTCATAATCTTTTTGCTCCCACGAAATAGGTAGTGGAGCTGATTTGTAAGCACCGCGTTGCATCTGTCCGATGTACCAATCGGTTTGAAGATAGCTTAAATTACAAACCCGAATATCAGTTCCTTTTCCTTCCACTTCCTGATTGTACCAAAGTGGGAAAGTATCATTATCACCATTTGTAAATATAATGGCATTTGGTTTACACGAAGCCAGGTAATTCTGACCAAAATCAGAACAAGTATAACGTAAACTACGGTCGTGATCGTCCCAGTTTTGTTGTGCCATCAAAGCAGGTACGCCCAAACAGCAAATAACTGCAACCGATGCCACTAAAGTCTGTGAAACTTTTGGTAAATACTTTTCAATCACCTTGATAACTCCCAATACACCCATTCCAATCCAGATGGTAAAAGCATAAAACGAACCGGCATAGGCATAATCACGCTCACGAGGCTGATAAGGCGTTTGGTTCAGATAGACCACAATGGCAATACCAGTCAATACAAATAGTAAAAATATTAGCCAAAATCCTTCAATACCTTTTTTGCCGCCATAAATCATAAATAACATACCAAATATACCCAACAACAATGGTAACATAAAATACGTATTATGACCTTTATTATCTTTGAGTTCAGATGGTAGTTTTGATTGGTCGCCTACCAAAAAATTATCAATAAATCCAATACCTGTAATCCAGTTACCGTGATCAATTTCACCATAACCCTGAATATCATTTTGCCTACCACTGAAATTCCACATGAAATAACGCACATACATGAAGTTAACCTGATATTCAAAGAAGAAACGCATATTTTCAAAAAAGGTAGGTTTTATATCTGTTTTCTCCTGTCCACAATAATCATAGGTTACCGGTTCACCTTCAATGTGAGCCCAGTTTTTATAAGCTTCAATGTGTTGAGGCGTGGTACTGTACATTCGTGGGAAAAATGTCATAAACCTGTCATCCATTACATAATCAGTCTTATATCCTGTAATGATGTATTGATCTTTTTCATTTGGCGATTTCTTAACTTTTTGTGCGTAAGTGGGATCTCCCTGTTTCTGCTCTGGCACACACATATTGCCCTCAACACGAAGTTTTACAGGTGCATTGTAAAATGCTCCATACAAAAGTGGACTATCGCCATATTGTTCACGATTGAGGTAATATTTCAACGAAAAAACATTATCCGGATTATTCTGATCCATAGTTGGATTTGATATTGAACGGATTACAATGACAGAATACGATGAAAAACCGATTAATATCATTGAAATCATCAGAAGCGAAGTATTCATCCAACGCGGATTGATCTTTCCTTTTTTATAATAAAAATAACCTGCAACAGCAGCTATTATGACAATTCCTAAGAAAATATTTCCACTAAAAAACGGTAATCCTTCCATTGTAATGGCAAGTACAAAAGAAATTGCAACTCGGATATAACTTTTCTGTTGGTACGATTCATATATCCCCCAAATCAAAAGCCCCAATGTCAAAACAATATAAGCAAGCATTCCTGAATTGAATCCAAAGCCCAATACATTCACAAATAATAATTCAAACCAACTCGAAACTTGTAAGAATCCTGGAATTAATCCATATAAAACAGTAGCAAGTAAAACAATTCCGATAACCAATGAAAAAAGAATCCCTTTTACAGATGGAGTATATTTTTTGAAATAAAAAACCATTACCAAAGCCGGAATAGCGAGTAAGTTCAACAAATGAACACCAATAGAAAGCCCCATCATGTAGGCTATAAGCACTAACCATCGGTCTGAACCGGCTTCATCGGCAACACGTTCCCATTTTAAAATTAGCCAAAATACCAATGCTGTAAATAAAGCCGAAAAACCATAAACCTCTGCTTCTACTGCAGAAAACCAAAATGTATCTGAAAAAGTAAAAGCCAACGCACCTATTAATCCTGCTCCAATAATAGAGATATTGTTTTTAGTCGTATAGTCTTCTTCTGATTTAATTACAATTTTCTGTGCTAAATGCGTAATTGTCCAAAATAAAAATAAAATGGTAAATGCACTACAAAGTGCTGTCAAAGCATTAACCATAATAGCCACGTGTGCTGTGTCTTTAGCAAATAAAGAAAAAAAGTGACCAACCATCATGTGAAATGGTGCTCCGGGTGGATGACCAACGTCAAATTTGAATGCAGAGGAAATAAATTCCGGACAATCCCAGAAACTTGCAGTTGGTTCCATAGTGAGCAAATAAGTCATTGCTGCAATAGCAAAAGCGACCCATCCGAAGATGTTGTTCAATGATTTGAATCGTTTCATTTTATTTGAATTAGTGAATTAGTTGATTATTTAAATGCTGAAGCAGATAATATGTTGATAATTAAAATCATTTTAAAGTTAAAACAGTTTTCGTAGCATTGAAAAAACAAAACCATTTTTTAAATTTAAAAGAATTAACAACCAAGTAATTAACCTTTTTGCATTAACCGTTCAAAGATACAAAGAAATTTTAGTTTGTAATAAGAGAAACCTCAATTTTAGTTAATTTTATAGATTCACATCTATTTATAAAACTTATTGTCAGGTTTTTAGTTAACCTAAGCATGTGCAAAAAAAATCCCCGATTACATTAAAGTAATCGGGGATTCAAAAACGGCGGCTATCTACTCTCCCACTTTTCAGCAGTACCATCGACGTGGACAGGCTTAACTTCTCTGTTCGGAATGGGAAGAGGTGGAACCCTGTCGCTATAACCACCTGAATTACAATTGATAA
>Ga0214228_1000381_pt1 | contig 13321 bp, 6 predicted proteins | sample TroBogypolimnion_21_FD_153066 | JGI IMG/M metagenome (GOLD analysis project Ga0214228, IMG submission 153066) | Freshwater microbial communities from Trout Bog Lake, WI - 05NOV2007 hypolimnion | ecosystem: Environmental > Aquatic > Freshwater > Lake > Hypolimnion/Profundal zone | place: Trout... | reverse complement strand
AATGGTTTCTCCCTGTTCTGTGAGGCGGATATCGCCATTGATGGAACCCGGCGGTAATGCACGCAGAAACCAGTGCGTAGGTCCGGCACCTCGACTGATAGAACCACCTTTTCCATGGAAAAAGCGAATCTTCACATGGTGTTTACGACCTATTTCTACTAATTTCGATTGCGCTTCATGCAAAAACCACTGACTGGCAAAAATACCTCCATCCTTGTTGCTGTCGCTGTAACCAATCATTACCTGTTGCACCATACTATCCGCACCAGTGAGCTTTTGTTGCAATTTCAAACTGTTTTTGGTAACCTGATGTGACAGAAAATCATCCAGAATCTGTGAACTCTGCACCAAATCTTCTATCGTTTCAAACAACGGAACAACATGTATTTGCGAGGCTAACCCTTCCGAAGTGTGAACCATTAATCCTGCTTCCCGTTCCAACAAATAAAGTACCAGCAAATCCGAAACATTGCGCGTCATGCTTACAATGGCCGACCCAATGGCTTCATCGCTATATTTATTAATGTGATCAGAAACAACACGATAACAGTCGATGGCTCCTCTTGCTTCTGTTTCAAGTTCGGTTCCAGGTAAAGTAAACGGGCGGCTGGAACTTAATTCCTGATTGATATAATTGATTCTTTCCGATAAATCCAACTCCAGAAAAGCTTCTCCATCAAGCTGAGCAGCATTCATAAGTTGCGATAAAGCCAGTTCATTGAAACGACTATTCTGACGAATATCCAGTTTGGCTAAATGAAATCCAAAAGTGCTGACGATACGAATGGCGTCATTCATGTCGGTGTACGCAATTTCGCTGGCGCCAAACAAAATCAGGTTACGTTTCAGCAAGTATAAATCGGCTTTCAGTTCCGATGGCAATTTATAACTGACCTCGTCTTCATTCAATTTGTTTGACCCGGCTGACGTTGGAATCTTTGCCAATACAAATTCAAGGTATTGTTTGAATACTTCGCTCTTGTACAGCAATTTAAAACTACCACGCTGTTCTTTCAGTTCATTGTATAAATGAGCATATCTTTTTTGAAATTCCGGCGATAAATGATTGATGGTAACATTAAAACTCAGGTTTCGTTGCAACTCTGATAACTCTTTCCGAATAACAGCAAATGCCTTTTCACGCAGTTTGAGCAAGGTTTTACGCGTCACTTCAGCAGTTACCAGCGGATGACCATCACGGTCCCCTCCTACCCAGTTGCCAAAAGTTATTCGCGGAAAACTATCCGCCTTCCGAATCAGTTGCTGGTCAAATCCTGCTTCCTGCCATGCCTGAATCAATCTGCGGTCGTGCAGTTTTATTACTTCCGGAAAAACCTGTGTCAGATAATGCACAATATTGTCCAATTCCGAACTTACGTCAGGTTTTTCGGTATAAATGTCAGATATACGCCAAATTCGGTGCAACGCAATTTTAATATTTTTGCGAATCTGATTCTGCTCCATTTTGCTGTACATTTGGTTTTCGCGCTTTACCACCAACAGATAAAGTTCACGTAAATGTTCCAGCATGACAGTTCGTTTTGCTTCGGTTGGGTGAGCTGTAAGCACCGGTTCAACATGAATATCGTGCAATTGAGCCACAATTTCTTCGGGTGTGAAACCTTTATCTTTTAGCAACTGAAGGTTGTACGACCATAAACCGTTGATGGCAGTCATCGACTTTTCATCTTCTGTTTTACGACGATTTTGCACAGCACCGTTTACTTCTACTATATTAAGCAGTTGAAAACAAGTGGAATACAATTGTAAATGTTTTTCAGAAAAAGCCTTCTGATGAAAATCTGTGTTGGCAGAAATCCACGGAATATCATTTGCCAGCTCATTTTCGCCGGACTCTATCAACACTTCTTTGAGGCAAATCAACAAAAATTCCAAATCGTCATATACTTTGGGCAATTTTTGTTGAACAAGTTTTAATGTACTCATAATTTTTAAACTACTTTTTTCAATTAAACAGTTTTGAAATATGTTTGTTTAAACTTCTTTAAATAAATATACTGAATTGGTCAATAGAAAAAATCTTTTGACAGCTTTGGAGCGCTTTTTGTTTATACCCACCAACCCGAATAAATTTACAATAAGCTGAATTTTAAACGAAAAAATACTATCTTTGTCAGTCTTTTCGGGGAAAACTGACAAAACCGACAAAAAAACAACTGTACAATAATATAAAACATTGAAATAATGGGATTTAATGACTTCTTAGGAAAAATATTCGGAAACAAATCACAGCGCGATTTAAAAGAAATAACACCCTTCGTTGATAAGATAAAGGCAATTTACGATGAAATAGCCGTACTTTCGAATGACGAATTACGGGCTCGTACTGAAGCACTTAAAACACAAATTCAGGACTATGTTTCAGCTGAAGTAAACCGTATTGCCGAACTCAAAGCTAGTATAGAAGAAACTGAAATTGACCTGCGCGAAAAAATTTATACCGAGATTGACAAATTAGAAAAAGAAATTGCGGATAAATATGAAAAAGTATTGGATGAGGTGTTGCCTGAAGCTTTCAGCATTATGAAAGATACAGCTCGCCGACTGAATGAAAATCCCGAAATTATTGTTACTGCCACTGATTTTGATCGTGAATTGGCAACAAAACATGATTTTGTGAGTATTCACGGCGATAAAGCACACTACAAAAACGAGTGGACAGCCGGAGGTAACCTCATTAAATGGGAAATGGTGCATTACGATGTACAATTGTTTGGTGGTGTGGTACTTCACAAAGGGAAAATTTCTGAAATGGGTACCGGTGAAGGAAAAACACTGGTGGCTACACTTCCTGTATTTCTCAATGCACTGACTCGCAGGGGTGTACATGTGGTTACTGTAAATGATTATTTATCAAAACGTGACTCCGAATGGATGGGGCCGCTCTATATGTTTCATGGTCTGTCAGTCGACTGTATCGATAAGCATCAACCCAACTCAGAAGAACGTCGTCAGGCTTATTTAGCCGATATCACATTTGGAACAAACAATGAATTCGGCTTCGATTACCTCCGCGATAATATGGCCACTGCACCACTCGATCTGGTTCAGCGAAAACATAATTATGCTATCGTGGATGAGGTTGACTCCGTATTGATTGATGATGCCCGTACACCATTGATTATTTCAGGTCCGATACCAAAAGGTGAAGATCAGTTGTTTGAAGATTTACGTCCCAAAGTGGAACGATTGGTCAATACTCAAAAAGCCCTGGCAACAAAATACTTAGCCGATGCCCGTAACTTATTGAAGTCGGAAGATAAAAAAGTACAGGAAGAAGGCGCATTGGCACTGTTTCGCTCGTACAAAGGAATGCCCAAAAACAAACCGCTTATTAAGTACCTCAGCGAACAAGGAATTAAAGCACTACTGCTCAAAACTGAAGAGTTTTATATGCAGGAAAATAACAAAAACATGTACATCGCCACTGATCCACTGTACTTTGTAATTGATGAAAAGCAAAATTCCATTGAACTCACCGATAAAGGTATCGATTTGATTACCGATAATTCAGACGATACTCAATTCTTTGTTTTACCGGATGTTGGGAGCGAAATTGCTGAATTGGAAAAAAACAAAACCCTTTCGGCTGAAGAAAAACAAAATTTGAAAGATGAAATTCTTCAGACTTATTCTATTAAATCAGAGCGTGTTCACACCATCAATCAATTACTGAAAGCATATACTTTATTCGAAAAAGATGATGAATATGTGGTGATTGACAACAAGGTTAAAATCGTTGACGAACAGACTGGTCGTATTATGGAAGGACGACGCTATTCGGATGGGTTGCATCAGGCTATTGAAGCCAAAGAACGTGTTCAGGTAGAAGCTGCCACACAAACTTTTGCCACTATTACACTTCAGAATTATTTTCGTATGTATCACAAGCTTTCGGGAATGACCGGAACTGCTGAAACTGAAGCCGGGGAGCTTTGGGATATCTACAAATTAGATGTGGTAGTAATTCCAACCAATCGCCCCATTGCCCGTATCGACATGGAAGACCGCGTTTACAAAACCAAACGCGAAAAATATACAGCTGTTATTGAAGAAATTGATAGATTAGTAGCTGCCGGTCGCCCTGTATTGGTCGGAACTACTTCGGTGGAAATTTCCGAATTACTGAGCCGTATGCTTTCGGGTCGCAAAATCAAACACAATGTATTGAATGCTAAGTTACACCAGCGCGAAGCTGACATTGTGGCAGAAGCCGGACAAAAAGGAACAGTTACCATTGCCACCAATATGGCTGGTCGTGGTACGGATATAAAATTAACGCCCGAAGTCAAAGAAGCCGGTGGTTTGGCTATCATTGGCACTGAGCGTCACGAAAGCCGGCGTGTCGACCGTCAGTTACGTGGACGTGCAGGTCGTCAGGGTGATCCGGGATCTTCTATTTTCTACGTTTCGCTCGAAGATGACTTGATGCGCCTGTTTGGTTCTGAACGAATTTCGGGCATTATGGATCGCCTTGGTTTTGAGGAAGGTGAAATGATTGAACATTCGATGATTTCAAAATCGATAGAACGTGCACAAAAGAAAGTCGAAGAAAACAACTTCGGAATTCGTAAACGACTGCTTGAATATGACGATGTTATGAACTCTCAACGCGAAGTAGTTTATTCCAAACGCCGTCATGCACTTATGGGCGAAAGAATTGGAGTGGATATTACCAACATGATTTACGATACAGCCGAAAGTATTGCAGAAAATGCCAAAAACAACGGCGATTACGAAGAATTAGAAATTGACTTGCTGAAAGTTTTTGCGATGGATGTTCCTTTCGATGAGGAGGAATTTCATAACTCAAGAGCATCTGTGTTAAGCGAAAAAATAGCACAAGCCGGTATTGAAACTTTCAAACGCAAAACTGACAAATTAGCTGCCGTAGCGTTTCCGGTTATTAAATCGGTTTATGAACAAAAAGGACAACAATATGAAAATATTCTGATTCCGGTTTCGGACGGAAAACATGTGTTCAATGTAACGGCTCATTTAGAAACAGCTTATAAAAATGAAGCCCGCGAAGTGGTAAAGGCATTTGAAAAACAATCCCTGCTTTTTGTAATTGATGATGAATGGAAAGAACATTTGCGTCAGCTGGACGAATTACGTAATTCTGTTCAGAATGCCAGTTACGAACAAAAAGACCCACTGTTGATTTACAAATTAGAATCGTTTGGCTTATTTAAAGAAATGATTGATTCCATTAATCGAAAGGTATTGGCCATTTTGATGCGCGGACAAATCCCTATGCGTGAACCGGAACAAGTTCGTGAAGCCCGACCAAGTCAACGAATGGATTTGAGCAAGTATAAAACGCAAAAAGCCGATGCTGATAGCAATAGCCAGGATCCCACTAAACAAGATACACGCGAACTTCAACGCCCGGAACCTATCCATGTGGATAAAAAACCCGGCAGAAATGAACCTTGCCCTTGTGGAAGCGGAAAAAAATATAAAAATTGTCACGGAAGTAATTAACAACCAGTCTTTGAACCTTAAAGGGGAACATAACTACATTCGTGAGCATAAAAATCAATACTAACTTAAAATTTCCCCTCAGGGGTTCTTACTTATATGTTAAACTATATTACTTGGAACGTTGATCCGGTTCTTGTTCATCTCGGTCCACTTGCAGTTCGTTGGTATGGATTGCTTTGGGCAATCGGCATTTATGCTACCTTATTAATTGTTCAAAAGCTTTTCAAACACGAGAAACTACCCGAAGAATGGCTCGATAAATTATTTATTTACACCGTTGTTGGTGCCATTGCAGGTGCGCGACTCGGTCATTGTTTCTTCTACGAATGGAAACCACTGACCGAACCATTTACGTTTTTGGGTATAACATTTACCTACGGAAATCATTACTTGTCACATCCTTGGGAACTCCTGTATATTTGGCACGGCGGTTTAGCCAGTCATGGCGGTGCTATCGGCATTCTGATAGCTATCTATTTTTTCAACAAAAATGTATCAAAAAAAGGATATATTTGGGTTTTCGACCGCTTGGTGATTGGCGTTGCTATTTGTGGAGCAGCTATCAGATTAGGAAATCTTATGAATTCTGAAATTTACGGCAGTCCTACTTCCCTGCCATGGGGCTTTTTATTTGTCCGCAACGCAGAAACTCAACCCATGCATCCAACACAGATATACGAAATAATTTATTGTCTGATAACTTTTGTGGTGGTTTGGTGGTTGTATTGGAAAAAAGAAGCTTACAAAAAGAACGGATTGATATTTGGTGTATTTTTGATTGGTATTTTCGGCTCGCGTTTTGTATTGGAATTTATTAAAAATACCCAGGAAGCTTTTGAAAATGATATGTGGCTGAATATGGGACAAATCCTCAGCTTACCATTTATTATCTGGGGAATCTGGTTGATTTACAGGAGTCAGAAATAAATCCATAAACAAAAAAGACTCTAAACTCCATAAAGGGGAGAATGAAAAGATTGATTAAATGAAAAAAATATTAAAAAATAATAGTAATCCTGTTCCTCTTCAGGGGTTAGGGGTTGATTTTACAAAAGTAAAACCTTACAATCAGGATGAAGAAAAAACAGCTCAACTTGCCCGCATGTTTAACACCATCTCGGATAAATACGACAAGTTCAATGATATAATGACCTGGGGATTGGCACGTGTATGGCGAAGAACTTCACTTTTATCGCTTAAACCGTTTAATCCAAAACAAATTCTCGATATTGCTGCCGGAACTGGCGATATGTGTATCAAGTCATATAAATACTTAAATCCTGATTATGTAACCGGAGTTGATATTTCAGCCAACATGTTGGAAATGGGGAGATTGAAAATAGAAAAAGTCGGATTAAGCAATAAAATAAAATTAGAAGTTCAGGATGTGTCAGCCATGACTTTTACCGATGCGAGTTTCGATGCTGTAACCATTGCTTTTGGCATTCGGAATTTCGAAAAGCTGAACGAAAGTATCCAACAAATTCATCGGGTTTTATGTCCGGGTGGACATTTACTAATTTTGGAAATGAATGAACCCGAACAAGGATGGTTATTCAAAAGTTATCAACTGTACACTAAAGTTTTTGTACGTATGACTTCCAAATTCCTCTCGAGTGATAAAAAAGCTTACGATTATCTGCAAGCTTCCATGCACGCTTTCCCGAACGGTGAAAAATTAATTGCAATCTTAGCTGAGAATGGTTTCAAATTAAACAAATACCGCAAATTTACTTTTGGGGTTTGTAGCATGTACTTGGTGGAAAAATAATTACTTTTGTCCACTTAATAAAACTACCGACTATTAAATCTACTTCACACCTCGCAACAAATTAATATCACCTCTCTTCAGGTATTCACCAATTCTTAAATGCGTTTTGGGATTTGGAGTTGCATTTGGATCAAAATCGGAACCCGTAGCTTTGATAACATAAAAATACGGTCCTGGTTTAGCATCTACACCATTAATTTTACCATCCCAGCCCTTTGTCGGGTCAGTCCAGGTATAAACAAGTCTTCCCCAACGGTTATATATCCAGCATTGAAATGTCAATAACGATGTGTAAGCAACCCTGAATTCATCATTAACGCCATCGCCATTCGGAGTAAATACGTTTGGAACATACAATTCTGAAGTTCTTACTGTAATAGTGAGCGAATCGGAATAAGTACAAATATTGTTGCTAACTGTAACTTTCACTTTATATGTACCCGCATCATTAAATGTATAGCGTGTATCTTTGTCCGTCCGGCTTACAATCGATATATTATTCTGATAAATATTCCAGTTATAAAACTGAGCAACTGGCACATTTGCATTACTCAGAAACTGAATATCCAATGGCGCAGAACCATCAACCTGGCTTGCCTGAACTGGTCGTTGAGCTTCATTTTTAGCATCACGCAGTGTTACTATTGATGTTGGTTTGCAAATCACTGCATTCGTAACATATTCTGTACTTGAAACGCTATACATGGTCATTCCCAAATCGGTTGCTATTTGATCACCCTTAAGCGTAAAAACAGTGTTACAATATGGTGTAGGTATAGTTATAAGACTTTTTGGCAAAGTCAGCGTAACAATTGTATCTTTGGGTTGCCATGCAGTTCCATTCCAGTTCAAAGTCTGATAGTTAATACTGAAATTTCGTTGAATAGTATATTGAAGTCCATCTACAGATTTATATACCAAGGGATTAATCAGAGCATTTATCAACAAATTCATAGAGTGGCATTGTGTCCCAGGATTATTTTCGGCTTCAATAGAATTTAAAACAGGAAGATTATTATTATAATCAATAACCCAGATATTTTTTTTAACCCCGTCAACAATTAATGTATAACCGGTTGCATCTTCGGGCGAAATATAAGGTTGATTACTTATAGGTGTGGTAAGGTCGGAAAATTTGTACCAATTAATAATTGTTCCATTCCCATTGTATGTTATTTCGGTAGCCGGCGTAATACCATTAAATACAAATACATAATCAATTCCCTGTAAATTAGTATATTTTTTCCCACTATTGGCTGAAATTTGAGCTTTTGAGATAAGTGCTAATAGAAAAAAGCTTAGAAAAAATAGGAATTTTCTCATAAATAAAGTATTATTGTGTCAGTTGTTCAGAATTGTGTATGCAAATGTACATCTTTCTATTCAATAACAAAAAAAATCGACATTTATTACACGAGACAAAATAATGTTAAAACCTAAAAACAGTTAGCGGGTTTAAAAAAAATAAGATTACCTTTGCAGCATAATTTAAAACAAACATCCATCATGGACGACGACCCTGCGATACGAAATTTAGTAAAAATCATCCTGATTTAAAAGGTCGTCTGTTTGTATCTATTCCACAGTCAGCCTCTAAATCTACAAAAAAAGGAGGTGACAATGACATCACAAATCACATTTTACTTAAGCCAGGTTATTGGCTGTAAAATCTATGACCAAAACGGAAACCGTTTGGGTAAGGTTATTGATATTTACGTAAACACCATGCAGGAAAACCATTCGCAAGAAGAGGCTTTCAGACCTGCATTTGTCGGACTTAAAACTAAAATAAATGGTTCGGTTCGATTCTTGAATTATGAGTTTATACAAATTTCCACGTATCGGCAAAAATTCAAATTTTCATGTTCCAAAATTGTCGATCTCCCCGAATCGGTGGTTGACAGCAGTTTACCCTTAGCAAAAAATATTCTCGACCGCCAGATTGTAGATATTAATGGCAGAAAATTAGTACGTGTAAATGATATCCGCTTGGTATCAATAGCTGCCGGAACATTCGCAATTGCCGTAGATATTGGCACCGAAGGTCTATTAAGGCGCATTGGAGTTGCAAGTATTGTAAATAAAGTTCTGAATTTGTTTCATCTCGATTTAGAAACACATTTCATTCTTTGGGACGATGTTCAGGCTTTTGATACATCCAATTACAACATAAAACTGTCACAAAGTTCAAACAAACTTCAACGCTTACACCCATCTGATTTGGCTGATATCATTGAAGAAATGGGTTCAGCTTCACGAACAAAAATCTTCGAAGCTATGGACGAAGAAAGAGCAGCCGATGTTTTGGAAGAAATGGAACCTTATGCTCAGGCTCAACTTATCGAAAGCCTGTCGATTGGAAAGGCTGCTGATGTATTAGAAAAAATGCCTGCCGATGAAGTTGCTGACTTACTCGATACTCTTGAAGAAGAAAAAGTAGAATTGATTCTGAACGAGATGGAAAAAGAATCGTCGGAAGAAGTACGTGAACTCCTTGAGTATGAAGACAAAGAAGTAGGTAGTTTAATGACTACTGACTATTTATCTTTCCACGAAACAATGACTGTGGAAGAAACATTAACAGAATTGAGGCTCCAAAAACCAGAAGCTGATGTAATTTACTCACTATTCATTACAGATTCAGAAGAAAAGTTAATAGCCACTGTTTCGTTACGCGATTTGGTTATTTCATTGCCGTCCATGAAGTTATCCGAAATAATGAATAAGAATTTTATAAGCGTTCAGGACGAAGACAAAGTGAATACTCTTGCTGAAATTATTTCGAAATACGATCTATTGGCAATTCCGGTTACGGATGCTCAAAATACTTTGTTGGGAATGGTGGTCATTGATGATATTGTTGAAGACTTAATGGATAAAGGTAAAACGAAGAGAGGAGGTCGGTCATGGCGTTGATTAATAATAAAGATTTCAGCAAAAGACGCAAAACTTTTGTTCGGAACTTAATGCTTTTTCTGGCCATTCTTGGTCCGGGAATAGTTACCGGAAGCGTTGATAATGATGCCGGTGGTATAACTACTTACTCGGTTGCCGGAGCTTTATATGGCTACAATTTGCTCTGGACAATGCTTCCTTCATTACTTGTTTTGATTGTAGTTCAGGAAATGAATGCTCGCATGGGAATTGTTTCGGGTAAGGGATTAGCTGATTTGATTCGCGAGAATGCTGGGGTAAAAATCACCTTCTTTATTTTTATTGGACTGTTAATTGCAGACATTGGCAATACAACAACTGAATTTGCGGGTGTTGCCGGTAGTATGCAGGTTTTTGATGTTAGCAAATACATTAGTGTTCCCATCTCAGCCGTGCTGGTTTGGTGGTTGGTTGTGAAAGGAACGTATAAATTCAGTGAACGTATATTCCTTATATTCAGTGCATTCCTGTTGGTTTATGTTTTTTCGGCATTGATGGGAAAACCCGATTGGAATCAAATCGGTCATGCTATGGTTAAACCAAAAATTGAATATACAAAAGATTATTTAACTGTAGTGATTGGAATTATTGGTACTACCATTGCTCCGTGGATGCAATTTTATATGCAATCGGCTGTCATTGAGAAAGGTGTAAAAATTACAGAATACAAATATAAACTTTGGGATGTAATCATCGGCAGTGTTATAACTATTGTTGTGGCATTTTTCATTATTGTAGCTTGCGCTTCCACCCTTCATATCAAGGGAATAAACATAAATGAAGCTAAAGATGCTGCTTTAGCATTAGAACCAATTGCAGGGCACTTAGCCAAGATTACATTCGCATTTGGTTTATTTATTGCTTCCATTTTCTCTGCCACCATATTGCCTGTTGCCACTGCATTTTATGTGTGTGAAGCATTTGGGTTTGAAGCTGGAATTGATAAGAAATGGAAAGATGCACCACAGTTTTATTGGTTATTTACTGCAATTATTGTTATTGGCGCTGCCATAATTTTAATTCCTAATGCTCCACTTATTTTAATTACTCTGTGGTCGCAAGTTGCAAACGGATTACTGTTACCTGTGGTTTTGGTATGTATGATTTTGTTGGTAAACAACAAAGATATAATGGGAGAATATGTCAACAAACCGTTTAACAACATAGTTGGATGGGGAACGGTGATAATACTTATATTGCTGTCATTTACCTTATTGGTTACTTCATTTGTCTGAAAAATAAATTCCTTAAATCAAAAAAAAAGACTGTCACAAAATCTGAGCGACAGTCTTTTTTTAATTATACGTAACGTTTGAGATTCGAACTCACTAAATTTGTAAGTGTACCCTAAAATCTTTAATTAACTTTGCATCAATAATTTGGTTCTAAGATAATTCAAATGTAAAAAAAACAGTATAAAACCTAAAGTGTAAAATTTATAAAAACTGTATTGAACAGCTTCCTTTTTTCTTGTATTATAGAAATTTTTCAGTAATTTTGCAAGTAATTTTAAAGAAAAACATTCAATTGAATATCAAACTATTATAATAAATTACAATTATGAAATCAATGACCAAAAGTCCACTTCAACTCGCTCGTGCCAGTTATCAACCTAAATTACCAAATGCTTTAAAAGGAAACGTAGTATTAAAACAAGGTGCTGCAACTGTTGCTGTTGCTGACCAAGCCGATATTAAAAATTTATTCCCAAACACATACGGTATGCCGTTGATTACGATAGAATCAGGCGAGCAAAAAGAAAATCAAAAAGTAGGAGTCGGTGTCATACTTTCGGGTGGTCAAGCTCCCGGCGGTCATAATGTTATTTGCGGTTTATTCGATGGTCTAAAAGCTCTTAATCCAAGTAACAAACTGTACGGCTTTCTGGGTGGTCCGAGTGGATTGGTGGAACATCAATATATAGAACTGACCAAAGAGATTGTTGATGAATATCGAAACACCGGTGGTTTTGACATTATTGGATCGGGACGTACAAAATTAGAAGAAGAATGGCAATATGAAAAAGGTGCCGAGATTTGCAAAAAAATAGGAATTAATGCAATAGTAATTATTGGTGGTGACGATTCGAATACAAATGCCTGTGTATTAGCTGAATATTATTCTCAAAAAAATGTCGGGATTCAAGTGATTGGTTGTCCAAAAACTATTGATGGTGACTTAAAGAATGAAATGATTGAAACTTCATTTGGGTTTGACACGGCTTGTAAAGTTTATTCCGAATTGATTGGCAATATTCAACGCGATGCAAATTCCGCAAAAAAATACTGGCATTTCATTCGTTTGATGGGTCGTTCTGCTTCGCATATAACGCTTGAATGCGCCTTGCAAAGTCAGCCCAATATTTGTATTGTATCAGAAGAAGTTGAAGCTAAGAATATGACATTGAATGATGTGGTAGATGACATCGTTGAGGTTATTGTTCACCGTGCAAAACACGGACTTAATTTTGGAACAATTTTAATTCCTGAAGGTTTGATTGAATTTATTCCTGCAATGAAAACTCTTATTGCTGAATTGAATGATATGTTGGCTGATAATGATGATTTTAATGCATTGATTTCTGATGATGAAAAACGTGAATATGTCAAAGGAATGTTAACACAACAAAGCTGTGAAATTTTCAGAAGTTTACCAAAAGGAATTGCAAAGCAACTGACACTGGACCGCGATCCACACGGAAACGTACAAGTTTCTCTTATTGAGACTGAAAAATTGCTGATAGAGATGGTTGCTAAGCGATTGGCACAATTAAGAGCTGAAGGAAAATACAAAGGGAAATTTTCAGCTATTAACCACTTTTTTGGTTATGAAGGTCGGTGTGCAATTCCATCAAATTTTGATGCAGACTACACATACTCATTAGGTTACACGGCATCCATATTAATTTCTGAAGGAAAAACAGGTTATATGTCGTCGGTTCGTAATCTCACCGCTCCGGCAGCAAATTGGATTGCCGGTGGCGTGCCTATTACTATGATGATGAATATGGAAAAACGGCATGGTAAAATGAAGCCGGTAATACAAAAAGCTTTAGTTCAATTAAATGGCGCGCCATTTAAATATTTCACAAAACATCGCGAAAGCTGG
>Ga0214228_1000378_pt1 | contig 13348 bp, 9 predicted proteins | sample TroBogypolimnion_21_FD_153066 | JGI IMG/M metagenome (GOLD analysis project Ga0214228, IMG submission 153066) | Freshwater microbial communities from Trout Bog Lake, WI - 05NOV2007 hypolimnion | ecosystem: Environmental > Aquatic > Freshwater > Lake > Hypolimnion/Profundal zone | place: Trout... | reverse complement strand
CATTGTCCATTTTCAGGTCATCGAATCCCCCGATATTCCAGATAATGATAAAGAAGGGATGGTGAAGGACTACAGCGAGGGGGGAATCCGTTTTTCCACTAAGGAGCCCCTGGGGAAAAACACCAGAATCTCTATCAAGTTTGAATCCGAGGAGTGGGGAAAGGATCTGACGGTGGTCTACAGGGATCCAAATCACAGCCTGCTGGATGTGATCGGGTCGGTCATGTGGTGTCTGGAAAGTCAGGAAAGCCCCGGTGAATACGAGATAGGGACGCGGTTTATTGACGAAGTGGAGCACTGACCTTTCCAGGTGCGTTTTCCTGTGTCCTGCCCCGGGGCCCTCAAGACCCGGATTTGTCGATTTCGTTCCCTTCTCCTTCTCCTTCAAAGGTTGCTTGAAATTTTTGTAAATAGGGTTAGTGTAAGCGGAAAAGATCTATGGCCCCTTATTTTATAACCTTTGGGAAACATCATGATTTCATATAAATATATTCTTACTGCAGGTTTGCTTGCCCTTCTTCTCACCGGATGCGCCCCCTCCCTGAAAAGTCCTGTTTCATCGAGACCGGATACGTCGAATATACAACAGGAGGGGCAGACGCCAGGCACCTTTGACACCTCCACCCCTGACAAGCGGGGGCGGAGACCGCCCGTTAAACCGGAGCTTGACCAGTTCTCCGCGGATCCAAATGCCCAGTCTGTGGATGATAAAATGCGGTTTCTCATTCCGTCGACCAAGTTTATCAATAACCGTATCATCGAATATCAAAAGAAACTTGACAGATGGAAGGAAATTGACAGTCAGGCCGCAACCTTGAATCTTAACCGGGAAGATACGGAGAAGATGGCCCGCTGTTTTGGGGACATCCAGAAAATTATGAATGGATATAGTCATGTACATGATCTTATCCAGCAGATAGACACGATAAATCCAGCCCTGATCAATGAGGATGAAATCCTGGAGCTCCAGAAGGCCGATATCGCCTTCATGGAAGGGGATTGTAACCGGATATTGACTGCCGCCCCTTTGGAGAAAACCCAGGTGCAGCCGAAACCGCCTCAAAAGCCTTCGGCTGGTCTTTCCCAGATGGAAGTCCTTATCAAGCAGCATTCAGACAACAGGGAATATGAGGCGGTGGCGCAGACGTGGAGCAAGATACCTGATGGCCAGCTGAGAGATCTCTCCCTGCAGACCAAAATAGCCTATGGAAACGCACTGATGTATCTGCATCAGGAAGAGAAGGCGGCTGAGGTTTATCAACAGATTGTAGATCAGGTCGCAAACTCCAATGATCAGAAAACTGATCTTCTTTCCTTGCGCAAGACCCTTGCTGACTTGTATACAGCTTCGGGAAATTATCCTGCAGCCCAGAAGCAGTATATGAGTATAGAAAAGGAGTATCAAGACCTCGGCAAGGCCGATGACTGGTCAAAGACCCATTTGAGTATTCTTGAACATAATGACAAAAGCAGTCCGGAGCTGACTCAATACTCTGGAATATTGCGAAATTACATGGGATATATCCCTGAGCAGGACGGCTATAAAATTGTCTGGCAGGCTGATAAGTTCTTGAAGGCCTACCCGAATTCGGAGGTTGCAGCCAATGTTGAGATGATCAAGGCCGAGGCCGGGAAGCGCGCGGGCGGGTGGTTTAACGGGATTCTTGCGGATGTTGATAAACTGGCGGCGGATAAAAACTATGCGGATGCCATTAAAAAACTCCAAAGTATCCCAGAGGATATCCTCAGTCCTGAGCAGAGATTAGGAGTCAGAGATAAAACCGATGCTCTGTCCCTTTCCAATGCGGTGGAGCGGGAGACCGTCAAGATCGGCAAGAGCCAGGATCTTCAACGACGCTGGAATGATGGGATGGGATTGGTCGATGCCGGAAAATTTGATGAGGCTGTAAAGGTCTTCAGTGACATGCAGGGCACGGAATATGCCTCCAAAGCCATAGACGAAATCAAGGAAATATCAACTCTTGCAGCTAAAGCACAGAGGAGGAAGGCGGCGGAGCTCTTCATCCGGTATACAAAGACGACCGATCCGGAAAACAAAATGAAGCTTTTGGTCGAATCGCGGAATCTCCTTGCCGATATCCTTGTAAAGTACCCGAATATAGATTTTACCGATAAAGTTTCGGACAATCTGAAGAGGGTTGATGCGGAAATACGGGCTCAGGAGCAGAAATCTCCTGCTGGTGGGCAGGCTGCAGCCTCTCCGTCTGTGAACCTGCCCGATGTTTCCGCTGATCAAAAAAATCCGTAAATATTCGCGGATCCCGAAAGGATTTGAAAAGAGGCTGATCCTGGTGGGGACGGGCTTCTCCTTACGTGGAGGTCCAGCGGTTTTTGACCATGAAATAGAGGACCGGAACGGCCATTCTGCTGACAAGAAGAGAGGCTATTTCGCCGAACATCAATGAAATGGCAAGTCCTTGAAAGATCGGATCAGCCAGGATTACCGATGCGCCGACAACAACTGCCAGGGCTGTCAGCAGCATAGGCCGGAAACGGACAGCGCCGGCTTCGGTGACGGCCTTTGCCAGCGGCAGACCATGCTGCAAGCGCAGTTCAATGAAATCCACCAGGATAATTGAGTTCCGCACGACGATTCCCGCGCCTGCCATGAATCCGATCATGGAGGTGGCCGTGAAGAAGGCATGCAGCGCCCAGTGGGCGGGCAGGATGCCGATGAGTGAAAAGGGAATTGCCGCCATGACCACCAGCGGGGTGATGTAGTCCTTAAACCAGCCCACCATCAGCATATAAATCAGGACCATAACGACACAGAAGGCAAGCCCCAGATCCCGGAAGACCTCCAGGGTAATATGCCATTCTCCGTCCCATTTGATACTCGGTTCCTTCTCGGTGAATGGCTGATTCAGATTGTATAGTTCTATCGGTTTCTCCGTTCCCCCGTACTCCCGGCCATTCAACGCCGCCAGCTGCCTGTTCATTTTCAGAATGGCGTAGACCGGGCTTTCGATCGCTCCGGCCACATCGCCCGTGACATAGATGACGGGCTTCAGATTCTTGCGGTAGATGGGTTGCTCGACCGGCTCATCGGTCACATGTACAAGCTCCCGGAGGGGGACCAGGGCCGTTGCCGGTCCCGATTCCGGGCGCAGGGAGATATCGAGCAGCGAGTCGACCCTGGCCCGCAGGGCGCGAGGCAGTTCCAGGACCATGTTGATCTCTTCCTTGTCCGCGGGTTGATGGAAGAGGTCGATGGCAGTGCCTGACAAGGCCATGCGAATGACCCTGGTGATCTGTTCTTCCGAAATTCCGTTCAAGGCTGCTTTTTCCTTGTCCACCCTGATGGTTTTCCTGATTCGGTCGGTCTGCCGGTACCAGTCCACATCGACGACCCCGTCGGTGGCCGAAAAAATCTGTTTCACCTTTTCTGCCAGCTTGACCCTGTCTGCATCATCAGGGCCATAGATCTCCGCCACCAGGGTCTGCAGAACCGGAGGGCCGGGCGGAACTTCAGCCACCGCCAGAGTGGCGCCGTATTTTTTTGCAATCAGGGCAATTGCAGGCCGGATGCGTTTGGCGATATCATGGCTCTGGGCGTCTCGCTCGCCTTTGGGGCGCAGGTTGACCTGGATATCTGCGACAGCAGGGCCTGTGCGCAAGAAGTAATGCCGTACCAATCCGTTGAAATTATAGGGTGAAGCCGTGCCTGCATAGATCTGATAATTCAGCACTGCCGGATCCTTGCTGATGCTCTCGGCCATCTCCATGGCGACATTTGCGGTCTGCTCCAAAGGAGATCCTTCAGGCATATTCAGGATGATCTGGAATTCGCTCTTATTGTCGAAAGGCAGCATTTTGACCTTGACCAGGCCGAGGGCGACAAGGGAGCAACTGGCCAGGAGCAGGGAGATGATGACGATAAAGAAGACGATCCTCCACCTGCTGTGCGACAGGAGAGGATCCATGATCCGGTGGTAGAGTCTGGTAAGGAAATCGTCGGGGCTGGCCTCCTGGCCGCTCCGGGTATGAAGACGGCCTCGTTTCAGGATACGCGCTGCCGCAAAAGGGGTTACTGTAAAGGCGATAAAGAGGGAGAAGAGCATGGCCGCCGAGGCGCCGATGGGGATAGGGCGCATGTAGGGCCCCATGAGGCCGCCGACGAAGGCCATGGGAAGGATTGCGGCGATGACCGCCCATGTAGCCAGGATGGTGGGGTTCCCGACTTCCGAGACCGCATCCACTGCCACCTGGACCATCGGCCTTCCGGCATTTTCGGGAAGGCGCTGGTGGCGCACGATGTTTTCGACCACGACGATGGCGTCATCCACCAGGATACCTATTGAAAAAATCAATGCAAACAGGGTGATACGGTTCAGGGTGTAGCCATAGAGATAGAAGATCAGCAGCGTCAGGGCCAGGGTCGAGGGAATGGCCAGCAGGACGACGAGGGATTCCCGCCATCCCAGAAAAAGGAGGATGAGCAGGGCCACTCCGAAGACGGCGATGCCCATATGCAGCAGCAGTTCATTAGATTTATCGGCGGCAGTCGCCCCGTAATTCCTGGTTACGGTCACCGTGATATCGGGGGGGATGAGACTTCCTTTCAGGCCGTCCACCTTTTTTAAGACCGCCTGCACAACCTGCACGGCATTGGCTCCAGGCCGTTTGGCAATGGAGAGCGTCACCGCGGCCTCTTTGCTTTCCGATTCCGAGTTGCCGAAGAGGACGTAGTTGTCAGGCTCCTCGGGGCCATCGGCGATCCTGGCCACCTCGCTGAGGTAAACAGGCCTGCCGCTGGTGACTCCAATGACAATCCTTCCAATCTGGTCCGCATCCGTGAGAAACTCTCCGGTTCGGACCAGAAACTCACGGTTCATGGAGTCGAGCCCCCCTGTATACGACTGCAGGTTGGCAGCCTTCAGACGGGCAGCCAGATCGTCCACCGTCAGGTTCCTTGCGGACAGCAGCAGAGGATCAAAAAGAATCCGGACCTCCCGTCGCGTCCCTCCGATCAGTTTGGTCTCGGCGACATCATGGATATTTTTGACCGCATCGTCGACCTGGGCCGCCAGCCGTCGGAGCATGTAATGGTCATAGGCCGAGCTGTGAAAGGTCAGCGCCAGGACGGGAACATCATCGATGGTGTGCGGCTTGATCAGGGGGTGTGAGACCGAAAGGGGGATACGGTCGAAATTCATGGCCAGCTTCTGGTTCAACCGGACAATGGAACTCTCCAGGTCGGCTCCGACAAAAAATCTCACCACCAGAAGACTCTGGCCAGGCATGGAGGTGGAGTAGATATATTCAACTCCTGGAAGTTCATAGAGGAGTTTCTCCATGGGGATTGAAAGCCGTTCCTCGACTTCCTTCGGTGACGCTCCGGGCATGGACACCATCACGTCGATCATCGGGACCCGGATCTGGGGCTCCTCCTCTCTGGGGAGGAGGATGACGGCGAGAAGCCCCAGAAGCAGGGAGGCAATGATGGCCAGCGGGGTCAGCTTCGAGGCGACGAACATGGAGGCGATCCGGCCGGCAAATCCGGTTTTTGGGGCTGTGTCGGAGTTCATTCTCTTTGCTTCATTGGTTGGTATTCTCTTGATATGTGACTGTTTATGCAAGTGACTATTCACAAGGAAAGCCTCTTCCGAAGGGGGAGATCTTTCCGTTTACCGGGTGACGGCCTGGCCGTCCGTGAGATTTCCGCCTCCCGAGACTACGACCTCATCGCCGGGGAAAAGACCCGTCAGAATCTCAGTCTTGCCGTTTGCAGCTAAACCGGTCCGCACCAGTCGAAGCTGCGCCTTGCCCTCTTGAACAACAAAGGCCCTCTCCATCTGGCCGAAGGGAATGATCGCAGATGCCGGAATACGTATGGCATTTTCCGTCCTGTCAGGAAAACGGAGCCTGGCGAACTGTCCTGAGCGGATATCCGGCAGGGCCGGCAGGGAGAGTTTGACAGGGGTTGTCCGGGAGGCGGGATCGGCAGCGGGAGAGATTTCCACGATCCTGCCGGTTCCCGAAAACCCAGCCGCCGGAATAAGAACGGGGATTTCCTCGCCTATCCGCGTCTTCGGAAGAACGGATTCAGGAACATCGGCGGCAATCTGAAGCTTCTGCTGGCCTTCAATCTCCAGCAGGGGTTTTCCGGGGACCGCAAGATCGCCTGGATTGGCGAATTTTTTGGTGACGATACCAGGGAAGGGGGCGGTAATTGTGCTGTAATCGAGCATGGTCTGCGCCTCCTGCACCGAGGCAAGGATGATGCGCCGGGTGTCTTCAAGCGACTTGACCGTCTCCGGAGTCGACGCATTCTTTTCCAGAAGGCCTCTTTCCCGCTCGTAGTTCCGTTGAGCTTGAGCCAGGCGGGCCTTAGCCTCCTGCAGGCGTGTGAAAATTTCCGCGGCGTTTATCCTGACCAGCAGATCGCCTGCCTTCACCTGTGAGCCTGGGATAACAGGTATTTCAGTGATGTGACCGCTGATCCTTGCCGCGATTACCGCCCGGTCTGCGGCCTGAATCGTCCCCGTGATCTCCAAGGCGGATGGGGATTCTTCAGGATGAATGGTGATGGTCTGAACAGCAATGGCTGCCTGAACCCGGCTTGCGGCCGGACGTTGTTCTTTGCAGCCGGTCAGAATAAAAAAACAGAAAAGAAAGACAGGCAGGCAGCCTGCGACGTGCCGTGGCTGTTTCATTCTTGTTTCTCCCGTGAATTTTCTGTGATCTGTTCAAATTGCGGCAAGCCGGCGGCTCTTCGGAGATACGCTGTGGCGGTTTGCTGCATGGCTCTGGCGGCGGACTGCCGGACAAGGGCGTCGGTCAGGCGTTTTTCGACCTCAATCAGCTCTGATGAGAGGATCAGGCCGCCCTGAAAGCGCACCCTGTCCAGACGGGCGCTTTCTGATGCGGCGTTGACCATCTTCTCTGTGACCAGAAGCCGCTGCTGCGCCTGTTTAAACGTAAGCTCGGCCTGTTGCAGCTCAAGATTCAGCGCCAGCTCAGTCTTCAATTGCTGTTCTTTCAATTCAGAGAGCCGGGAACGGGCTGCGGCGATTTCAGCCTGGGTGCGGTCTCCATCAAAAAGGGTATAGTTGACCCGGACTCCGGCCATCCACGAGTCGCCTGTGCCTGCTAAAACGGTCCCTCTGTCATCCTGATAGCTGGCAAAGCCGTCCAGCGTCGGGTTCTTTTTCCCCTGTGCCTTCCGGACTTCGGCTTCAGCTGCCTTGATGGCATTTTCCAGAACCCGGAGTTCCGGACGGCGTGTATAATCCAGGGTTTCGGGAAGCGGCTGATCCGCTGAACCCCGGAGTTCGAAGGCCCAATTTCCGGGGGGAAGGCCGAGTACCGTGAGGAAGCCGCGTTTCGAAAACTCCAGGGCATGCTGCGCCTGGATCAGGTCTTCACCGGCAGCCGCCTCCTGCGCCTCAAGATTCAGAAGATCGGCCTTCAACACTGTACCTGCTTCGTAACGGGTCCTGGCCACGGTCAGAGACGACCCGATGGCCTTCAGGGAGGATTGCCTGGCTGTGACCGTCTCCTGGTTCTGGATGATACTCAGAAAAAGACGAACGACTTCGAATCCAAGCTGTTGGCGGATTGCTTCAAAGTTGGCTGCGGCGCTGCTCCTGTCCGCCTGGGCGGCCTCCACGGCTGCCTGGTCTTGCCCTCCGTTATAGAGGCGGTATTGCGCCTGGATCTTGAAATTCAGGTCGTCGGTCCGGCCTGGATTGTTGAAATCAACGGTATTGCTGAATTTCCCCTGATTAAGGATATTACCGAAGGAATACATGGGATTATCGGTCTGGGCATATTCGGAGCTGAGAGTAAGTACAGGCGAAAACCGGGATTGGGCTTCGGCAATCACAGCCTCGGCTGAGACGATCTTCTGCTGCGCGATCAGGCTGTCCGGACTGTTTTTCAAGGCAAAGCTGACAGCCCCATCAGCTGTCCAGACCTGCGGTATCTCCTGATCGCCTATCCTTTCCGCTGCCTTGAGAGGCAGAGGAAGAAGAAGCATGATCATGAAGAGGATGATCGGTTTGTCCATACTTTTTTCCTTTTAAAACACGGGAAGATAGAAGGTGCAACGCAAGAATTTAATTAAATTATTAAATGTAGATTAGTACTTCTGCTGACAATTGTCAAAAAAAAATCCTATCCATCCTGGAGAAGACCGCTGTCTGGAAGGTTTCAGGGGAAAGAGCGAATTCAGGCCCAGTGGCGCTCTTTGGCAGCGGGGCAAAGGGGAAAGAGAGGGGATATGGAAGACTTGTGCATCGGGATGGCGAAAATCCAGGGGGGGAGCATGGAGAGGATGGGGCGCTTCTAGATTCCATGCCGCTATTTTCCTTGGGCTTTTTTGAGTTTCCGCCAGAGAGAGACGCGGTCGATTCCCAGGAGTTTCGCCGCCTTCGTTTTGTTTCCGGCGACTGAGCTCAGTATAGAGAGGATATGCTCTCTCTCGTTATGTTCAAGAGTCTGCTCGTTGAGGGGATGAGGCGAGGTGTTGTGTGTCGGATGGCTCTTCAGCGTTGATGGCAGGTGATGCGCATGTATCACCGATCCGGTGCAAACCGCATGGGAATATTCGATTATATTCATAAGTTCTCTGACGTTTCCCGGATAGTTGTAGCCATGGAGAAGGGCTAATGCTTCAGGATCTATGGACTGTGCTTTCCCCTTGCTGTCCAGAAAATGACGGACGAGCAAGGGGATATCCTCTTTTCTCTGCCGGAGCGGTGGAATATGTAAAGAGATCACGTTGAGCCGGTAATAAAGATCCTGGCGGAAACGGCCGGAACGGGACTCCTCCTGAAGGTCGAGATTCGTGGATGCCAGTATGCGGATATCGAGAGCAATTTCTCCTGCTCCATCGCTCCGGCGCAGCTTTTTCTCCTGCAAAATTCGAAGGAGCTTGATCTGGGACGCCATGGGCATCTCTCCGATTTCATCGAAGAGGACAATGCCTCCATCGGCAGATTCCAGCAGTCCCTGCCATGATCTGCCGGTGCCTGTTGAAGCGTCGTCTCCGAATACCTCATCGGCGATGGGTTTCTCGCTCAAGGAAGCGCAGTTGATGGGAAGGAACCTCTTCTGCGCCCGAGGACCGAATTCATGGATGAGCCGGGCAACCAGTTCCTTTCCTGTCCCTGTTTCACCGGTGATGACCACATGACTGTGCAACTGCGCTATCTGGAAAATCGTATTCTTCAGCTTGATGATGGCAGGGGTCTGTCCGATGAACAGAGAGGTCCCTTTTTTTGCCTCAATCTCTTGCCGCAACCGCATGATTTCGTTTTTTAATGAGTTTTTTTCCAGGGCCTTCTTCACAAGTTGAAGCAGTTCGTTGAGTTTGATGGGTTTGGAAAGAAAATAGAACGCCCCGTTGGCCATGATTTCCACAGCATCATTGACAGTTGCGTAGCCGGTGACCACGATGACTTCTACGTCCGGCAGCCGTTTTTTGGCTGTGATCATAACCTGCACACCGTCCACATCCGCCATTTTTAAATCGGTTATTATCAGGTCAAAATGTTGTTGCTCCAGCAGGTCGATTGCAGTACGGCCGTCAGCCGCAGCGGTAATATCGTATTCTTCCAGGCGAAGGATATGACTGATATTTTCCAGATTGATCCTTTCATCATCCACTATCAGTATCCGGTTGTTCTTCTCCATCCTTATTGTATCCCTTTATTTTGAACATGTATGGAGGCGTTGCGTTCCGCCTTCAGAGGCAGGGTGATAATAAAACGGCTTCCTTTGCCCAGAACGCTCTTGACACGAATATTTCCATTATGTTTTTTGACAATTCCGTAGACAACCGAAAGCCCGAGCCCAGTGCCTTTGCCGAACTCTTTTGTGGTGAAGAAGGGTTCGAAGATATTCTGTTGATCCTCCAGGGGGATCCCCGGACCGGTATCGGCAACGATGAGCGTCGCTTCTGACAGACGCGTGTCGGCAGAGGCTGACACGAGCAGAGTGCCCCCCGGAGGAACAGGGATTGCCTGAATGGCATTTATGACAAGATTCAACAGGGCTTCAGCCATTTTCTGCGGGTCTATGTCGATGACGAGATCGGGCGGAATTTCTTTTTTTATGGTGATTCCTGGCGGGGTATTGTTCATAGCCAGATGCAGGACCTGATCGACGACAGAGGCAAGGTTCGTGGGGCGGATAAGGAAGTTGACTTCTCGTGCAAATTCGAGGAGGTCCTTGACAATCCCGGCGGCGCGTTGGGTTTCCTGGCCGATATTTTCCAGCATCTTCCTGAGACCTGAATGATCGTTGCTGTCCAATCCGGCAATGGCAATCTGGCAGGACGTCGAGATATTATTCAGCGGGTTGTTGAGCTGATGGGCGACGCCTGATGTCAGAGTGCCGATAGAGGAGAGTTTTTGCGCCTGGATGAGGTGCTGCTGTCTCTGGTCAAGTTCTTCGACCATCATATTGAATGCCATGCGCACACCGTATATTTCATCCTTTTGTTTTGGCAGGGTCAGAGGGATGAAGGTGCCGCGTGCCACAGTATCCGCAGCCTGCTGCAGGGAATCCAGAGAGTCGAAAAGTTTCTTCGAGATGAAGACGGCTAATCCGGAGGTGAACCCGAGCAGAAAGAACAGGGCTATCAAGATGGGGTATTTTGCTTCATTGATGAATCTTTGCAGAGTTTCCTGTTCATATTCGATGAGGTCGTTGCTCAGGTCTATGAGTTCTTTTCCCTGATGACGGATAGTGCTTCCCTGTAGCTCCTGGGCATTTCCGTGTTGAGTACTCTCTGTTTGCTCATGCAGGTCTGAAAATATCTGATTGTACTCCTCAATCCTTGTTTGCAACCTGTGCAGCAGGATCGGAGGGGCCGTTTCCTTGAGGTCGGAAACCAGCGTGTTCACATAATCAAGTCCTTCGCCGATGTATTTTTTTGCCGTCTGATAGTCTGCAGGATTACCGCTTATTACATAATTTTTTTCGTAACGCCGGATCTCAAGACAGATATTTCCCAATTTAACGGAACGGATAAGGATGAGGACATCCTCATTGAATTTCGTGAAATCAGCAAACACAGCACAGCCGAAGATAAGATAAATAATCAGATAACTGAAGAGACCGGCAATCACCTTTTCTCGTAAATTTAATGAAAACATAGGAAGTGTCTCTGTATGGAACGTGTTGGCCTCCGGATGGCATGGCTTCCTGGCGGATTGAAGGCAGCGGGCTACGGAAGCGTTGCAATGTGTAACGTTTTTGTCGTGCTTTCCTCTGGTGCCGCGGGTTGAAACAGGGCAGGCGGGGAGGTCTGCAAAAGTTTTCCGCTCATGAGCGTATGCTCTTGTGGAGAAGCGCAATACACGCATGAATTCCACCTTCTCGCCGGGTGTCGCACCTGACACAGAAAAAGACCACAATGGAAAACATGCCCATTTTTTCGGATCGCTCCGGTAAATTTTCCAAAGGCCTTTTCTGTGGGATAAATACTATTGCAATATTGCAACAATTCTTGTGTTTTGTCTATGAATTTCCTTGAGAAGCGGCTGTTTTCTCCCTGAGAGACGCCTCGATATTGTGTGAATAAGTATCTATTAATACAAACTTTCTGTTTTTTTCAGCATACGGTATGGAGCTGTTCTCGGTAGAGTGTTGCAAATTGTACTCTCCGGTTTCTGTTTCCCTGCCCATTTTCCGGAAAATTCCTTGTTGAGTTCGCAGCTTCATGGTTAACTGAAAGAAATAAATGATAAAATTTTCTTTGAGATGGGGATGGTGGCGCTCTTGCGGCCTGGAACGGGGGCCTTCCGAGGCTTTGCGATGGGCATTCCGGAGATGCACGTTTTCTTCCGGGGATTTACAGGCTGGGTGTAATTCCCCTGGAGGTCGGGTTAATCTTTGAGGCTGATTTTTCTTGACATTTTGCAAAAAAAAAGGAAGATCTTGAAGCTGAAGAATTTCAGAAGACCGTTGGCAGGATTTCCAAAGAAGTCGAACTGATAAATCGATATTCAATAATAATTTATAGCTCCCATGTATTTTCTGTTGAATGCTCAACAGATATGGGCGCTGACCTTGATATTTTGGCGCCGGATTCCCCATGCCTCCCCGGCTCTTGCCGTCAACGACTCCGTTCCGCTTTCAGGCTCTTCGGCCTCAAGGAAGGGCCCCTGACGCATCTGACCGGCGCCGTTTGATAGTTTTTTCGTATGCAGGATATGGAGGCGGGATTACTGCCCTGCCTCTTGACGGTCACGAATGCGGTGTGGCCGCAGCCCTGTGAGCCCGTCGCATGTGGGGCAGCGTTGAATTTAATATGTCTATCCTGATGAGGGCAGAATGAGGATGCATTCGGCATGCCTTATTTCTGGCTCCGCTTCAGGGGAGGCATGCAAGTATATTGTAAACCATAGATTTGAGGTGTCCGAATGATTTACCATGTGTTTCCATTTCTTACCTGGTTCAAGGATTACGATTTCGGCAAATTCAGGATAGATTTCCTTGCCGGTATCACTGTTGCTCTGGTTCTGATACCCCAGTGCATGGCCTATGCCCAGCTGGCCGGACTGCCAGCCTATTATGGATTGTATGCGGCGTTTATGCCGCCGCTCGTGGGGGCGCTCTTCGGATCAAGCCGGCAGCTTGCCACGGGTCCGGTTGCCGTCGTGTCCCTGATGACCTCGGCCACGCTTTCGCCCTTGGCGACAGCCGGTTCTGCCGAGTTTATTGCCTATGCCCTTCTCCTGACCTGCATCGTCGGGATCTTTCAGCTGTCACTGGGCATATTGAGGCTGGGCCTGGTCGTGAACTTCCTGTCTCATCCTGTTGTCAACGGGTTTACCAATGCTGCGGCCATCATCATTGCCACCTCGCAGTTGTCAAAGTTCTTCGGGGATGATGTGGTTGAAGCGGAACATCACTATGAGACCATGGTTCGCGTCTTTAAAGCAGCGGTTGATTATACGCATTTTCCCACCCTGTGCTATGGAGTGGGAGCCGTGATCCTCATGGTTGTTCTTAAAAGAATTGACCGGCGAATACCCAACGTGTTGGTGGCGGTGGTCATCACCACCCTCATATCCTATTTCACCGGGTACAATAAGGACGTCCAAGTTGATATTGCAACTATCAAGGTTCCGGAACTTCAGCAAAAGCTTGATGCCTTCAATGCTGTTGTCAACAATATGGCCACACTTGGCGCGGAGAGAAAAACCCTGACGCTGAAACTTGATGAGGAGGTCAGCGCCCAGAAGGCTCAGGGGCAGAGCGGAAAATCCCCTGAGTCCGTAAATCTCCAGGCTCAAATCCAGATTCTGAGTATGAAAATGGATGAAGAAAAGGAAGCTCTCGAAGGGATGCAGATGTCTCTCAGGACCCTGAA
>Ga0214228_1000373_pt1 | contig 13439 bp, 12 predicted proteins | sample TroBogypolimnion_21_FD_153066 | JGI IMG/M metagenome (GOLD analysis project Ga0214228, IMG submission 153066) | Freshwater microbial communities from Trout Bog Lake, WI - 05NOV2007 hypolimnion | ecosystem: Environmental > Aquatic > Freshwater > Lake > Hypolimnion/Profundal zone | place: Trout... | reverse complement strand
CAAAGTAAATTCAAATCGTATAAATTAGTTTTGTAATCGTCTTCAAATCCTTTGTTTTCAATAACTTTATCTTGTTGTGCAATTTTCAACAACAACAAATCTGATTGCTTGTAAATGGCATTATCCACCAATTTTTGCATTACTTTTAATTGCTCGTCCACCAATTTCATGATTTCTTTACCATTCTTGAGTTGAGCTTTTGATTTCAGACAAAGTAAATACTGATAACTTACCAATTGTTCCATTTCATGAATGGTCATTCGGGTTGAATTTTCATTTTGACGGTGCGAAATATCCGATTTTTGAACATAAGCCTTGTAATTCATATTTCCAAGCAGTGGCTGCTTTATAGCTACAAAAGCCTGATATTGACCGCCATTTGAAATGCTTAAATCATAACCTGTATAATTGCTTGCTCCATTGGAAGCAATATTCAAACTAGATGGATTTTGGTCGTGTGAAATAATAGGAGCAAAGAGGAGGTTTGATTCTAAGTCGATAGATGGACTTTTTAGAATTTTTTCAGTTTGACGTAAATCTAAATCTATGATTTTGGCATCATTTTTATTCTTCTGAATCAGTGGACTATTGTTTTTGGCTTGTTCAATATAAAAATTCAAATCGCGTGGCTGCGAAAATATTGAAGTTGAAATCAGGAATAGAAATATTGATAAATAAAACTTACTCATCTTTTCGGGTTGAATTGTTGAATCTCAATTTGTTAATCAGGTTTGCAAAGATAAATAAAATTCTCAAACTACCTGCAACGCACTTTTAGAACTTTGCAGGTAGAGTTAAAACTTTCAGAAATAATAATAAATTGAAGCAACTATCCTGTTATTATCCACAATGTAAGGGTTAGAAATTGATGCGTTTTTTTGAATTTTACCATATTGAGCTTTAGTCAAATCATATTCTATCCCAAATTTCAAATTGGGAAGATTGTAACTAATCTGTGGTGAAAATCGAACTAATCGGTTTAAAATTTCCTGTGTTGTACAGTAAAAACCATTTCCATAAACAGTTATTTTTTTTGATTTTCCTAAATCCAACCCTTCGTTTGAATCCAAATTATGTGATAAACCTACAATAGCTCCAACCTGAATTTTAGTACCGTATACGGCATTTATCCATACATTCAAGTTGTTAAGGTTGGTGTATTTAAGCACTGTTGAAGAGTCTGTCGCAAATTTGCTCACGCCGTATCCTCCCAACATACCCTGGTCAGTAAGATTTTCTCCAAAAGTAGCTTTAGCTTTCAATTCAAAGTTTGAATTTACATATTGAGAAAATGCCGTTGCACTAAATGATGTAATTGAATTTAAATCGGGTTTTATTGTTTTTAAATCAGCGCCAATGCCATTCGTCCAATGCGCTGTTTTACTCTCAAATCCAACAAATAAATCTGGAATTATTGCATTTTTAAGATATGTATTCGAAGCCCCAAGAGGACCTTGAGAGACGTATTGCATTTCGTAAATTGCAGCTGCTGTAAGTGCTAATGTAGAATTTATTTTTTGAATCAAACGAATTTGTGGACTGCGATTGAATGGATTAAAAGGTGCTCCTGCATTTGCCGATAATGTTGTCGGAATCACGTCAGTAAACATAGGATGCCAGGTTTGACCAATTAATAACTCTGATTTATCCCAATTTAACTTCATATAAGCCTGTCGAATTCGAAAGACATAATACGAAGTACTGAACCCAGCAAAGTCAGCTTCAATTTTCCCTGATGATTTTGCTCCGAAAAGCAAATTTCCTGTAATATCAATACCTACCCGTGTGTTTATTGAAATCATTTCGGCTTGTGGCACTGCATTTTTATCCATGCCGTTACTAAGTTCTATTGGTTTTGGAAAATAATTAAATACTCCGTCAATTGATTCTACATTTTGACGGGAATTATAAAAAAATTCATTACTTATAAAGCCATAAAGTTTAAATTTAGTTACAGGTTCTTCGGCATAAAGCATTGTTGTAATTAAGAAAACTAAAATTGCAGGGATTTTTTTTAATTTTATTGTAAACATTTGCTGTGAGGAAAATTTAGTTGTTATGTGTGATAAATTAAGTGTTCAATAAGTGCTTTAAGACCAATTGCAATAAGAATAAAACCACCAATCATTTCAACTTTCAAATGAAAACGCTTGCCAAAGTGAATGCCAACATACATTCCCAAAAAAGTGAAAATGAAACTGATAAGTCCTATAATCGTGATGGCAATCCATATTATTCCCCGATATGGAATAAAAATAATTCCGGTAGCAAAAGCATCGATGCTGGTAGCAAAAGCAAGTGCAAAAAGGGACGTCCAGTGAAATGGATTATTAATATTTGCTAGTTCAGAATCTGAAGATTTCAAACTTTCAAAAACCATTTTTCCTCCAATAAGCGATAATAATCCGAAAGCTAACCAATGATCAATACTCTGCATCGATTCGGCAAAGCCTAATCCCAGTATATAACCAAACAATGGCATCATTGCCTGAAAAAATCCAAACAAAAATGCCATTCGAAATGTCATCCAAAAATAATATCTCTTTGTCTGAATTCCTTTGCTGATGGATACCGCAAAGCAATCCATTGCCAGACCAATACCAATTATTGTGATGGAGAGTATATCCATGAAATTTTAAATGCTCCCAACCCCCTAAAGGGAATTTTAATGTCCCTTGAGGGGTTAGGGCACTATTTTAAAGCATTTTTTTAACTTGATTGTAAACATTTTTACCGTTAAAGCCAAGTTTTTCGTCTAACACTTTGTATGGTGCAGAGAAACCAAATGATTCTAATCCAAATACTTTTCCGTTCGAACCAACCAATCCTTCCAAATTCACCGGAAGTCCGGCAGTGAGACCAAATATCTTTGCTCCTTTAGGTAAAACACTTTCCTGATATTCATCTGTTTGACTGCGGAATAAGCCTTCGGAAGGTACGGAAACTAAACGCACTTTAATACCATCGGCACGCAATAAAGCAGCACCTTCGTATAAAGTTGACACTTCTGAGCCAGATGCAACTAAAATTATATCCGGATGTCCATCACATTCAACCACATAGCCTCCTTTCTCAGCTTGAGCAGCATCAATTTTTCTTCCATTTGCCGAGGGTAAATCAACAATATTTTGACGGGAAAGAATTAATCCTGTGGGGGTGTGCGTGTTTTCTAACGCCATTTTCCATGCAACGGTAGTTTCTTCCACATCGGCCGGACGCAATACCAACATAGAGTTGTGTCCCTTGTGATTCTTTAATTTCTCCATCAATCGAACCTGAGCTTCTTGTTCAACCGGTTCGTGGGTCGGACCATCTTCACCTACGCGGAAAGCGTCATGAGTCCATATAAATTTTACAGGTTGTTCCATCAACGCAGCCATACGAATCGCCGGTTTCATGTAATCCGAAAAAACGAAGAAAGTAGCACATGCCGGAATTACACCACCGTGCAAACTCATACCGATACAAACACAAGCCATAGTAAGTTCGGCTACACCTGCTTGTAGGAATGCACCCGAAAAATCATTTTTACTAAAAGCTTTGGTGTTTTTTAAGAATCCGTCCGTTTTATCAGAATTAGATAAATCGGCACTCGAAACAATCATATTTTCAACCTGTTTTGCTAATTCGCCTAAAACTGTAGCCGATGCAGCGCGTGTTGCCTGACCGGATTTCTGAACGATAGCATCCCAGTTCACGAAAGGTGCTTTTCCGGAGAAGAAAACTTCTAATTTTTTTGCCAATTCAGGATTTTCTTTTGCCCATATAGCTTTTGTTGCGTATCTTTTTGCAACAATTTCTTTCAACTCTTCAGCACGTTTTGTGTACAATGCTTTTGTTTCTTCGAAAATAATAAATGGATTCTCCGGATTTCCACCTAAGTTTTTGATACTTTCAGCATACGAAGCACCACATTCACTCAATGGCATTCCATGCGTTGCACACTGGCGCTCAAAGTTTGAACCATCCGCTTTCATTGCTCCTTTTCCCATAATTGTTTTCCCAATGATAAGAGTTGGCTTCTTAGCTTCTGCTTTGGCTTCCTTCAGTGCTGTACGAATCTCAACTGCATCATTTCCATTTATTTCAATCACTTTCCAACCCCAAGCAAGGTATTTCTGAGCTGTGTTTTCACTGCTCACTGAGCTGGTTTCGGTCGATAGCTGAATATCATTCGAATCGTAGAACATAATCAGGTTATTCAAACCAAGGTGTCCGGCTAACCGACCTGCACCTTGCGAAATTTCTTCCTGAATACCACCATCCGAAATAAAAGTGTAAATGGTTTGGTTCATTACTTCACCAAAACGTGCTTTTAGGAATTTAGCTGCAATGGCTGCACCAACGGCATAGGTATGACCTTGACCAAGTGGTCCTGAAGTGTTTTCAACCCCACGCATAATATCTACTTCAGGATGTCCTGGAGTAGGGCTTCCCCATTGGCGAAATTGTGCAAGTTCTTCCATACTGAACTTTCCGGTGCATGCCAGTACCGAATAAAGCATTGGCGACATGTGACCGGGATCAAGGAACATTCGGTCACGACCTTCCCATGAAGGATTCTGTGGGTCATATTCTAAAAATTCAGAATATAATACATTGATAAAGTCGGCACCACCCATAGCGCCTCCCGGATGTCCCGATTTGGCTTTTTCAACAGCCGATGCAGCCAAAATTCGAATATTGTCCGCTGCTCGGTTTAAAATTTGAATAGAATTCATACGTTTTTATTAATAGATTATTGATTGTTAATTTCCAAAGTTACCTAAAAATTTATTTTTTTTTGTTTAATATTTTCGAATGTATGTCAATCTTATACCCAATCGTGTATTTAAATCCCCAGTTACTCCCGGAAGTATTTCCAAAACCCGGAATCGATGCCGGAGTTGGATTACCTGTTGCATCTTGATTTATTAAACTTTTACTACAAACCGACCATCCCATAAAAATATTTTTGATTATCTCAACCCTAACGCCTGCTGAAATTTCATACCAAAGTTTAGTCACTAAAATATCCGAGTAATTTACTGTTTCGCTACCGCCCCAATAGTTATCTGCTATGATAGCATTATTTATATTGTAATTGAAATTTGACATTCCAACCCGAACACCCACTAAAAAGAGATTTGTTGTTCGTTTTGAGTCTTTTTTTGGACTAATGAGATTAAACTCAATACCTAATCGTTCGAATAATCCCTGAGTCTGATACGAAATATTACTGCTTGAAGTTTCATTGATTTTTGCATATCCAACTTCCAAAACCGGAAAATATTTGTGTTTCAGATCTACTTGTATTCCAGCTTCATAGGAATAATTCCCTTTTGTTGATATTGCAGAACTTATTGCCGAAGCTGCATCTCCCTGTAAATGAATACCGTTAAAAAAAGGTATAGAATCAACTTCTAATACTTTTGCTGTCTTCTGAGCCTGTACCGAAAACACCAATAAGCAAAGGATATAACTATTTATAAATAATGATATTTTGCGCATTACTCGTGTCAACGATTGGATTAGTAATATGTGCTGAATCAACGAAATGATGTGTGGTTTTTATAGAGTCTATCTTAAAAACTTTCACGCAACCACATTCCAATGAAAGATATTGATCGGAATTATTATGCGATACTGTGATAGTATCTTTTAGATTGTTAAATGTAATTTCAAATTTTGTTTGAGTTTTGAATTTTTGAAGCGGCAAGTTTATGGAACTAACACTTTTGGAATTATTGTACAAAATAGAATCTTTTAGAATGTAACCGGCAGTCAAACTATCATATCTCAACCCTTTGACCGTAAGACTATCAATACTATATGGATTTTTAATAATTGTATCCCCGGTTATACTTTTAGTAACTTGATATAAGTTCATATTCAGCTGTACAACTTTGTTTTTCCGACATTGCTCATCACCATTGCATGAGTTTGCAATCAGAATGATTAAAATTACGGAAATGAAAAAGTGTATTTTCATAATACAATTAAATGTTTTTCAATTAAATAAAGTTCGTTTCGTTAAAATAATAAACGAACTTCTTTTTTAAGTTTCAATATTGTAGATTCAGTTGGCGTCAGTTCACTATTGCTGTATGTTTGAATAATAATTTCTGCTAGCTCTGGTGCTGGATTTGTTGGGTTACATTTTGAATAACAGGTATTTACAAGTTGAAGCAGACTTTCCTGAGCATTTTTTATTTGAAACCACACTTCATCGCTCACATAAATTTGTTGTGAAATATTATGCGAAAATTCTTGTCGAATTGTTGACAATAATGAACTGTGAAGTTCGCTATTTGTCATGTCGGGTTTAATTATATCAACTATCATTTTGGCAGGTGCTGTTCGTTCTAAAACCAAAATAAGCCTTTCATAAGCGCGAAGTCGGAGCGGAGTTGTAATTGAGAAGTTACTTTTGGTCAACTCGAAATTTCTTTGTTTTTCTTCGTTTTTTAAAAGCTTATCAATCATTAAATATGCTGTCAGCAATACCAATAAAGCAGGTAAAGTTATTTTGAGAATATCCATAATTTCCATGCTGATTTTTATTGAATTTATTCTCGTTATTTTTTATTTTTTCCTACTTTCTGTAACTTAATATCTACTGGGTGCATCATGACTAAACATCCCTTAGTAAGTGTATTTAGATCAGATTCAATTGATTTGTAAAATGCTTCTAATACTTTAGTTTTATCAACCATTTCAATTACAACCGGCAATTTTTCGGTCAATTCCCAAAAACGTGAAGACTGAATATGCGTACTACTCTGTCCAAAACCCATAATGCCTCTATACACGGTTACACCTGCAATTCCGTTTCGTTTTGCCAGTATTACCAAGTATTCGTAAAGCAAATCATAACCAATTTTGTCAGATGAACTGGCATAAATTTTCAGGATACTGTTTTCAGATGTTGTCATTTTACAATAAATTTGATGTTACATATCCTAGATATACAGCAAGGAAACCTGCAAAAATACTTAATCCGGTGTAGATAAGAACTGTTACAAATTGTCCATTTTGCATTAAAGTCAGATTTTCATTTGTGAATGATGAAAAGGTTGTAAATCCGCCACAAACACCAACCATGAGGAATAGGCGCATTGCCGGAGTTATAAAGTCACTTTTTGCCGAAATGCCAGCTAAAAAACCAATAATTAAACTTCCTAAAACATTTACAGTCAGTGTTCCCAATGGAATGGAAAGAAAATGTAAATGCAAATTTAATTTTTGCACCATAAATCGTGCAATACTTCCAATAAATCCACCAAATCCGACTATGAAGAGTTGTTTCATTTATTTCGAATTTAATTTGTGAAATTTGTATATGTTCGTTGTACCTCGTATTTTAAATTTCCTTTTCAATCTGATAGTTATTTCTTTCAGTTGAATTTCTTGCTACTATCTCGCCTAGAAAACCTGCTAGAAATAGTTGTGTACCTATTATCATGGCTAACATCGATAAGAAAAAATACGGACTATCAGTAACTAATGGAGCTTTTACATGTTCTACTATGGCCACAAATTTAATAGTTCCAACTGCCAAAACTGCTAAAAAACCCAGAAAAAACATCAAACTGCCATAGAGTCCAAAAAAATGCATAGGTTTCTTACCGAATTTAGAAAGAAAATAAAGCGTCATCAAATCTAAGTAGCCGTTTACAAAGCGATTAAGACCAAATTTTGTTTCACCAAACTGACGTTTGCGATGTTCCACTACTTTCTCGCCAATACGCTCAAATCCGGCATTTTTGGCTAAAAAAGGAATATATCGGTGCATTTCGCCATAGACTTCTATATTCTTTATTACCTCGTTACGGTAGGCTTTCAAACCGCAATTCATGTCATGTAGTTTCAATCCAGTAACTTTTCGTGCCGTAGCATTGTATAATTTAGATGGCAAATTCTTTGTTAACTTTGAATCGTACCGCTTTTTTTTCCAACCGGATACTAAGTCAAGATTTTCGTTTTTAATCATCGAGTATAACCCCGGAATTTCATCCGGACTATCTTGTAAATCTGCATCCATTGTAATTACAACATCTCCTTGTGCCGCATTGAAACCACAATAAAGGGCTGGAGATTTTCCATAATTATGTCGGAATTTTATTCCTCTGACATTTTTCGATGTTTTTTGTAGTTTTTCAATTACATCCCACGATTTATCAGTACTTCCATCGTTAATAAAAATTACTTCGTAGCTAAATTTATTTTCTTTCATCACACGCTCAATCCATTCATAAAGTGTCGGTAATGATTCTTCTTCGTTAAATAGGGGCACAATTACTGAAATGTCCATAGTGCTGGGGTATATAATTTGGAGTTGATGAAACTGTTAGTTGTGTATTTTCTATTATTTTGATTCTTGATCAAAAATGGATTTATTCTTTTTGATAAAACCGGCAAGAATTAATCCCCAGAAAGCAGCTGTAAATAAACTTGAAAATAAATTAAGAAAGGAGAAAGATATTGGTTTATATATAGTTTCGAGAACTTTATAGGTTTGGTCGTCAATTGGTATTTTAAAATTGCTGTACACTTTCATTATGTTGTTTAAAGCCTCTTCCAGATAACCGGAATTAATGAATTTAGTATAAATAAGCACTACTAAGGTTGAAATTATTGCTCCATACATATATAAAAGAAAAAGATGTTTAAATGCCTGTCCATAAGATATAAAGCCATCCGATTCAGTTTCTCTGAATCTTACAGTTGTTAAGTACATTTGCACAATAATGAGAACAGAAATAACTAAACCGAAAAAAACAAATAAACCTTGTTTCTGTACTGATAGTAGAAATTTTACAGAAAGTAAAAAACCAATAATCAGTCCATTAAGCATAGCAGATTTTGAAATATTTGATTCCATATAATATTGTTTTTATTAAATGCACAAAAGTACAAAAAATCCCATAGAAATAAACTATAAATCAATTAATCGGTTGGATTTTGCTTTTAAATAGGTTAATAAGTAAAAAAAATAGAGCTAATCAAATTGATTAACTCTATTTTAAATATAAGTTTAGCAAATTATGCAATTAATTTTCTTGCTTTAAATCCAGCAAAGGTAATTGCCAGTACAAACAAAAATGTAACTCCGTTACCAATAGGGAGATTCGGTGGAGTCGGATCTACTCCAGGATGTGTACCACCTCCGGTCCCATTATTTTGACTGTTACCATTTTGTTTGACTGTTGCCCCGGCAGGTGAAATTGTTTTTCCTTTACTTGGAGTTGATACCGCAAGTAATCCATTATTTTTACCTGAATTTGAGTTTCTGGAAGCCGAAAAAGCTATATTATTACCGTTACCTGAATTATTTGACTTACTTTGCTTAAAAAGTAAATTGGAAGCATCATAAGTTCCTTCATTATTGCCAATAGCAGTACCTGAATTAAGCATCTTTCCGTTATTCGTAGTAGAAGCAAAATCAAGACCGATAGGTTCATATTGATGTGAATCTGCTATCTTACGTGCATTTTTAATCTTACCGTTCAAGTCTACACCCAAAGTAGATGAAATCTGTTCGGCAGCTTTACCTGTAATACTTTTAAACGAGCTTCGAAGAGGAGTGAAAGGTAATGCTAAAATAATGCTTGTTACAGCAAGAACAGCAATTAAAACAATGTTTAAACTTTTTCTCATATTATTGTTGTTAGTTTTGTCGTATAATTATTCTTTGTTTAGCTTCTTCGATAGCATTTACAGCTTTGGCAACATAAACTCCAGGAATCAAATTTAATGTTTGAATAGTTGTAATTCCATTAGCTTTAGCTTTAGATTGCAGAACTACTTTACCCTGAATGTTGTAAAGCATAAAATCACAAGCATTATCTGTGAAATTCTGAACAAATACTGCACCTTCAGAATTGTAAATTTTCAATTTCAAAGCTTCTTGATTCCCTACTGATGTAGTTAAATTAGAATTTGTAACGATTTTAAAACGATTTGTTGCCGGAGTTGAGGCTGTGGCAGTAAATGCATATTCTGTTCCACTGGCAGTTATATCAACCGTTTTGTTGGCAATTAAATCAACTAAATAAATTGAAGAATAATTAGTTGCAGTATTTTCATGATTGAAAACCAATTTAAAAGAGCTTTCGATACCGGGTTGGAAACCCAAATAAGTCTCATTCATTGTATTTACGGCATCAATTTGATATGCTCCATCTGTTTCAGAGCCATACAACTGAGTAACATCGGTTGAAGCCAACATTTTTTTACCGTCCCAACCGTTATCGAAATTACGGGTGCAAGTCGGATTGCTGAAAATCCACATTCTGTCTGAGAAATTTGTTCCAATTACATCAATTCGGGTTGATACTTTATCCGATGTTGAATTAACTGCTTTAACACGTTGTTGGGTGGTATTGGTTACAGTTGCAGAATACGGTAAAGTAATAGAACCAGTTGTATTAATAGCTTTTACCAAAAATCCCTGCATGGATGGAATCTGACCCGGAACACCATTTGATCCAGCAGTTCCTGGCGTTGAAACTGTGTAAGTTCCAGGTCCACTCCCTGGAGAATTTGCACCATTGCTCGAAGTCCAATCTATGTATGTTCCTGTATTATACTGGTAGATTGCCTGTTCTGTATTTGCACCAAAAGTAATTTGATTAATTGCAACAGCTGCCGTAAAAGGATTACCAAAAATATGTTGTCCGGGGAATGCTGCACTCGCAGTATAGGATAATGATTGAGTGAAATTACTATTTAATAAAGAACCGCTGAAAGTATAAGTAGTAGGAACCTCCTGAACAAGTTCATATCCATTGTTTTGTGTTAAAATAGATCCAGAGCTTTGTGAAAGAGTTGTTCCATTATTTTGTTTTACCCATACTCCATTATAATCTGTTACAGTTTCATCCCATTTGCGAACGTAACATGTTGAATTTAGTCCTGAGAAAGTAGTTCCGGCTGTTGTTGATACAACGGGAATTCCGAAAAATTGCCATTTATATTTGTTATTTACCGGGTTACTTAAATTCCAGTTTGCTTTTGAATACATTTCCACATTTGCTTGTGGGGTTCCAGAACCGAAAGTTAATGTTCCGTTAGGAGCGTCTGCCGCTGATCTGATAATTAATGCTGAAGGAGCACCACTGTTCGTTAGTAATCCTATTACATTCATGGACTGACCTGTGTTTACGGACAATTTAGGAATAATGCCATTATGACTTGCTTTTATAGTCAGGTTATTAGTTTCAGCAACATTTGTTACTTCACAATTTCCATCTATATAAACCAACACAGCCGAGTGTAGATTTTTTGTCGGAATGGTATCGTGATCCCATCTTGCTGCAGTATTCCACGCTTCAGGAGTTGAGATGCCGGTACTGTTTGTCCAGGTCGTTGAAGGCCAGGGAACAAATGTTATGGGATTATTTGCTCCTACAACATCTGTAAGATAATATTCCGAACCGGGATCTCCCTGATATTCATAAGCCTGAACTGTATAAGTTTTGCCCGGATATAAATGAGTTAGATATACCGAAGTTCCTGTGCCATTATAAACACAATAATATCCAGAACTTCCTAATTGATCACCTTTAGTTTCCCAATTTGAATTTAAAATGGGTGAATATGTAACTCCATTTGTGGGAAGTGTTATTGCACCCGTTCCTTCTTTAACGAATACAGCTCGTTTAGTCAAATTCCCATTTGACCAATTTAAGGTTGCTGTAGTAAATGTTGGTGATGCAGTTATATTGTAAGTCTGAATTCCGCTTGTAGTTGTAAAAAATACAGCATCTGAAAAATCACCGTAGATGTCAACGGTAACTGATTGAACTCTATAGTAGTATTTTGTTCCCGGAACTAATCCGTCGATATTAATAAATTTATTGTCGGTTGTAGCTGGAATAATCGTATTGTCGTCAGGAAAAGTAGGATCAGTAGATAGGTACAATTGATACCTTGTATTCGCATCATTTAATCCATTATCTGCGTTCCAGTTGGCGGTAAACGAAGATGTAGTAATATTTGATGGAGTTAGATTGTAAGGAGCTTTTGGTAGAACCTTTAAGGACTGTGTAACTGGTGATGCAGCTGTATAAGCACTGTTTCCTGCTTGTGAAGCTGTAATGTCAGTGTAGCCCGGACCAACTATCGTTACAGTATTTCCACTAATAGTAGCAACATTTAAGTCACTGCTTGTATAAGTAATTCCTAAATCACTTGTTGCATAAGGAGCTGTTAATTGGATATTTGTATCTCCATAGGTTGCATCATCAAACGGATTGAAGTTTTCTATGGTTTGATTTGTCATAGCGGTAACGGAAACATCATCAATTGCCATACTGCTATTATTTGCATCTTTTAAATCATCCCAACGAAGCATTATCTCATTATTTGCAGCTAACCCCCCTGAAATAACAATGTCAACGGTCATTGTTGTTCTGTTTGCAGCATTAGTTCCATCTAATGATACAGTTGAAGCTCCTCCTGCCCACAAAGCTTGAAATTGAGAAGAAGCTGTAGTCCAGGTTCCGCTTGTTAATGAAGTGACTGTTGAACCTTTCGAATAATATAAGCGAATAAACTGTTGAGTGTCAGCATTAGCAGCCTTAGTCCATTGCTCACCGGTCCAAACTACTCTTAAAGTGTTAATAGTTGTTCCGGTGTTGTTTTTTAACCTCCAACCGTAATACCCATAGGTTGAACCTGTTGTTCCTCCGGGTATCCATCCTAATGCTCTATTGGCACTCATATTATTACCGAAGTTATATAACGCCCCTGAGGTATATGTAGTTCCATTATTTCCAGTGTAACTGCTTGGAGTAGCAGTATTGTAAGCATACCACCCTGTCAAAGTAGTGTTATTGGTCCACGAACCACCTCCATTCCCCAAACTGTTGAAATTTTGAGAAAGTGTAGTTCCAATACTTGCAATAGAAGTCTGGCTATTTGCATATTGTCCTGAAAGAGTCAAACCTATGACAATAAGCAATATCCTGATATTTTGTGTAAACATATTCTTATTCATAGGGCATCTTTTTTTATTTGTAAAAAACCAATAGCTGAATAAATGAATTAGATAAATGAGAAGATATAAATTGGTTAATTAAATATGTTATAGATTTACTGCACAAAAATACGAACATATACCTATACATTAAAAACAATATAGTTAAATAAAATTAATTTAATTGTAATGATTACAAATATTGCTGTATTTTTTATTGAATTGCATGAGTTTTCTGAAAATATGGCTTTTTGTAAAAACAATTTGAATTTCAGTCAAATATAAATTAGGGCTATACAAAAAATTATTGCTACAACTCTTGTGGCAATTATTATATAACTTAAATTTTCATTGTTTCGGCTGAATTAATATTATTAACTGTGTAATTGTTGTTTAAAATACTATAAACTTTTATTCGATAAATATCGTTCAGCTTCAATGGCAGCCTGACAACCTGATCCTGCGGCGGTTATGGCTT
>Ga0214228_1000364_pt1 | contig 13630 bp, 9 predicted proteins | sample TroBogypolimnion_21_FD_153066 | JGI IMG/M metagenome (GOLD analysis project Ga0214228, IMG submission 153066) | Freshwater microbial communities from Trout Bog Lake, WI - 05NOV2007 hypolimnion | ecosystem: Environmental > Aquatic > Freshwater > Lake > Hypolimnion/Profundal zone | place: Trout... | reverse complement strand
CTAAATCCCCTCAGAAACCAATTACCATCCCAAGCATGAGTTTGTATATTAATATCTAATGTGCTTAATACCTTCTCTGCCCAAACTTGTTCTTTAGTTTCATTGAGTAATTCGCAAATTTCAATATATGTTTTCAACGCATAACGAAGTTGCATAGCAACAAAAACGGATTCTCCATCGTTCCCGAATTTCAAACAGTCGTTCCAATCAGCTAACAAACCACATGGTAAACCATGAATTCCTGAACGATCTAAATTAAATTGAATGGCACATCTTAAATGACCAAGAACTGTAGCTGAACCTTTGTCGGCATACGGTAAAATTTCTCTGTAAAAGTTTATATTTCCGGTTTCATTAACGTATGCAGGAACTGCATTAAACAACCACATACTATCATCTGAACGATATTGATGCTCATCGGGACAAATTTCACATCCAGGCTTATGGGTCACTTTATTTACAACTGGCATTGCTCCACCAGAGGAAACCTGACCCGTTATCATTAAACGAAGTCTTTGTCCTGCATCGTCGGTAATACTATGCATAACCCCCAACAAATCCTGAACACTATCTCGATAACCCAAGCCATCTCGTTCACTGGCTGTATAAACCAAACTGGCAGCTCGACTCCATGCGAAAGTAACCAAACAATTATAAGGACTCCACATGTTAATCATACTGTCAAACTCCTGATCTGGAGTTTTCACTCTCATTGCATCAATTTTTGAGTGCCAAAATTTCAAAAGTTTATCAAATTCAGAGTTTACTTTTTCAATATTCCCAAAATCAGCAACAATCCTTCTCCCCTCTATTTCTGCTTGACCAACTCCCATCATTACAAAAAAATCTTTCACTTCTCCCGGCTCAATAAGAGTTTCAGACTGTAAAACTCCACATAAATTATCACCAGCGGCTATGAAATTTGAACATATCCCTTTTTCCACTGCAATTGGATTAGCATATGTTCTATAATTACCAATAAAATGCTCCAAATCTGTTTCAAAGCCAGTAAGTTTTCCACCTACTAATGCTAAAAAAGAATATCTTCCCTGATCTTTATTATTGAAATCCTCAGGCATCATAGGGATATGAATATTAGTTCCGTGACTTATTATATCATCAACAATATTCATTTTCCCAATGTATTGTGTGTATTGTAGGTTCTGTAAGTCATCATGAGCATTCCAGTTATTGGCATACTCAACAAAGCTATATAAACTCAATTCACGGTGTGAAGTGCCTGTATTTTTTATTCTCAAGTGCCAAATTTCAAAATTTTCACCTAGTGGTACAAAATAACGGGTTTCAGTTTTTATTCCACGGTATTCTGAATCTATAATTGTGTAAGCTGAACCGTGCCGGCAAACAGACTTATATTCACTTAATGGTTTTCCCACAGGCTGCCATGATGCTGACCAGTAATCTTCTGTCAGTTTATCTCTCAAATAGATATATCTACCAGGTTGATCAAGTGGAATGGAATTAAACCGAATACGAGTAAATCGACCGATACCTCCCGACTTATAAAAGCTATAACCTCCTGCATTGTTTGTAATAATTGCTCCATATTCAGTAGAGCCCAAATAATTACTCCATGATTTTGGTGTATCCGGTCGGTTAATTACATACTCCCTTTTTTCATCATCGAAATATCCGTATTGCATATTATAGTTTTTTTGTAGCTTAATTTTATAAATATATAGTTTAAGTGTTACCTTTACCCATAAACCAGATCGATTTTTTTTTCTAAAAATGATAAACTAACTTTAAACAATTCACTTTTAGCGAATTTAAAATCATTTATGTTGTCTATAAAAAACAGACATAAATAAATTTAACCTTGTGGAATTTGTTTTAACTGCTCAAAACCAACTATTTATTGGGATGCAAATTATTGGACAAATAGATAAAATGTTTTACATATTTTTTAAATCAAAGCGTATTCTGCTCAATTCGTCATTAATGTATTTAACTTTTTTTTCATCCAAAGTATAAAACATAAGTGTTACAACAGCAATTAAACTCCATATTGCAGGCATTAACCCAAATAATATCTTAATACCATTTTCGGTTTGTAAAGAAACTGGAGCATTGGCTATGAATCCAAAATAAGCCAAAAGATATCCGGAAATAGCTCCACCAATTGACCAGCCAAACTTTTGTGCAAAGTTAGCAGAAGAATATATTAACCCTGTAGCCCTTCGACCCGATTTCCATTCCGAATAATCAGCTGCATCTGCATACATGCTCCACATCATTGCCATAGCAGGTCCTACTGCAAAGTTACAAAATGCTTGAAATATAAACATGATTAAAATCTGGTCCTTATCTAGAAAGTAATATGAGATACTTATAATTGTACCTAAACTCATAGAGAAAATATATACATTTTTCTTCCCAATCCACGCTGCCATGGGTTTAAGCAAAACAGTTCCTAAAATACTAAAAACAGTACCTATAACCATAAATACTGATATCAAAGCATCTCTATTCAGTTGAACACCCCAAAAAGTTAAGGAATTAGTTGTACCTGCATAATACTTAAAATAGTATATGATAGATCCGTTCCTAACAGCAACGTACAAACAAGTCATCACACCTACAACTGTCAACAACAACCAGGGTCCATTTTTTAAAAGATCTTTTATGTCAGTTTTCAAAGAATTGTTTTTTTCATTTATTGGTTTAATCCGTTCTTCACAAAAGAAAAACGTTGAAAAAAAGAGTATGATTGACATTACAGCATAAATTCCCATTGTTACTGCAAAACCAAATTTTTCATTCACATTTCCATTGTTTGCGGATTGTAATAACCCAAAATAATGAACAGCCTTAAGAGTAAACCCTTGTACCACAATGCCCCCAACAAAAGCAGAGATGGAACGAAACGCTGATAGACTAGTTCTTTCAAGAGAATTGTCACTGATGACTGCCATTAAAGCTCCATAAGGGACATTTATTGTAGAGTATACAAACATCATTGCTGTGTAAGTTATATAAGCATAAACAACTTTGGAATTTGTTGCTAAATCAGGTGAGTAAAAAGTTAAGAATCCAATAATACCAAAAGGTAAAAGACTATATAAAATCCATGGTCTGAATTTACCATATTTTGAATTGGTTCGGTCAGCCATTATTCCTACCAATGGATCATAAAATGTGTCCAACAATCTTACAACTAAAAACATTGTTCCTGCTGTTGCAGCTGATATACCAAAAATGTCTGTATAAAAGTATAATAGAAAGAGTGTGAAAGTTTGATAGAATAAATTTGAAGCCAAATCTCCTGAACCATAGGCTATTTTTTCTAAAATTGAGATTTTTCCATTATGTGTTTTCATATAAAATTTTTAAGTGTTCAGTTTTTTAATATCCTCAAAAATGTAATTATTGATAATTCTAGAATAAAGTTTAAAAAGTTATTACGATTTTATTATACAAATTAAATCCTATAGACTTTTTAAAATAAAATAATTAGAAACGTGAAATGAATTAATTTCAAGTCACATTATCTTAAATAATATTGAAATTAAATAGGTGACTTTAAAATACCTAATTAATTTGCTGTAATTAAAATGTAAATTGAATCATATAATTATAGCAACTTTCTACCAAGATGTAGTATTACTGTTTTATAAGTTTGAGTGTATATTTAACTCCGTCTTTTTTTCGGATAGTAACAAAATAAATACCTGGAGCAGTATTATCTAAATCAATGAATTGGTTTGACTTTATTTGATTATCAAAATACATTATTGCTTTTCCACTAATATCTGTAATTTTAAGTTCTGAAACTTCACCATCGTAGTTTATATTGACACCGCGTCTTGTTGGATTGGGATAAATACTACATTTATTTTCTTTATAACTAGTCAATTCTGTTTGGTCATTTTGTTGAAGTTCAAAAATCACTTTAAATTTACCACCTTGTCCTGGTTCTATTGTGAGTGTCCTTTTATCTTTATCAAATGCTACAAAATTTTCACCGTCCAAAGTTACAGATTTAATTTTTAATTTATTATCCTCAATTGAAATAGGATTTAATTTTATTGTTTGTACCTGAGTTGAAGGCTCAAATTTATAATATAGTCCTACAGGTTTATTCAGATAAAATAGATTACTATACAAATAAGCAAAATACCCTAATTCATTAGAATGATAACTCGCTTTAAATTCATCAGCTTTTATTCCACTTCTTATTATATACCCTGTTGGGTCGAGTTCGCTAAATATTTCACCATAAATAGAATCTACCTGGTGTTGCATGAAAAAACTTAGGGCTTCATCCGCCATTTGAAGATAATTTTTATTTCCACTAATATAATAATTAATCATTGGTGCTGTGAATCCCTGTTCAATGGTCCAATAATCCTTGTTATCACCACCATTTGAACCCCACATTCCAGTAGTAATATTTAAAACATTAAAAGGGCCCCCATTTGTATGATCCCAAATACTTATACTTCCATTACTATAATCCCATGACTGATCCAGAATCTTTTGCGCAGCATATTTAAATTCTGATTTGGTTGTGTCGCACAAATAAGCACGTCCTAAGCACCATGAAGTTTTAAGGAAGTGCCCAATACTTCCATCTGTAGCTGTCATATCTGCATCCCAGTTTGTATTGTAGTTTTCAGGAAATAAAACTTTAATACTAGAATCAGACATCATTGTAATGAATCTGTTTGTAATAATTCCGGCTAATTGCAAAAAGCGATTTCTACTTTCCAAATCGTTGAACAATAGATAAGTTAACTCAGCATTAGTCGTAATTGCATCTACCGTTGGAGTAAAGCCTTTACCAGTTGGAGATGTCCAATCAATTCCGGCATCAGAATAATAGCCTTCAAAGCCATTTCGTGAATCCCACATATGTGTGTATAAAGAATTTATTCCCTTATTCAACCAGTTTTTTACTATTGTATCATGAGTAGCTTCATAATTTGCCAGTATTCCAACCAAGGCATAATGTTGTTGAAACCCCCATTTTTCATTATTTGGATCCCACCATTGCCCATGATCAATTGATCCATCTTCTTTAGCAAAACAATACCAGCCATCATTATTCGAATCCCAACCATTTTTAAACAAGAAATTTAGCGCAACCTTTGCATAGTTCAAATAATTTTCGTCTCCAGTGAGCATGAAAGCTCTTGTAAATCCATATCCATGGCGAGATTGAGAAATGAAAGATTTTCGTTTGTAATATTTATTAGTATGAACATCTAATAATGACATTACATTTCCATAACGGTCTATGTTAGAAAAAAAACCACCGTTTATTGAATCATAAGCATGTTTAATCCAGAAATCAGAATTTTTCCGGACATACTCTATATTCAAATCAGGGTTTAATATATTTTTGCATTTAACGTTGTATTGTGAGTAAGATGACAAACAAATAAACAGTGTGAATGACAATAATATTGCCATTTCAACAAATTGATTGAGATTTGGATGGTTTGCAGTCTTAATCAAGTTAGTTCGATATTTTTTGATTAATATTTATTTCACCTGAAATTTTTTTATTCTTTTTTACAAGTTTCTTAATTGACTCAACTGATGTTGTTGAAGTATAACCATCTTCTGGCGTATTCATACAATAATCCACTAATTTTTCAATATTAGATGTTGCTACGTGCATTCTTGTATCTGAAGATGCATAATAAATAAAAACTGTTCCATCACCATCAATTATCCAACCATTACAAAACAGTACATTAGAAACATCACCAATTCTTTCTTCGCCATCTGGTGCCATAAAATATCCAGCTGGTTCTGCTATTACTTTTGTCGGATCTAATAAATCTGTCATATAAATATATAAAACATAACGTAAGCCAGCTGCACAACTACGAACTCCATGTGCTAAATGTAACCAACCATTTTTTGTTTTAATTGGTTGGGGACCTTCGCCATTTTTCAGTTCTTTTATTGTGTGATAATATCTATGATTAATAATTGTTTCCTCTTTAATTTCAGCATTTTCCAAATTATTGACGATTGCCCAACCAATTCCGGCTCCTTTCCCTGCATCAATAAATCCATCCTGTGGACGTGTATATAGTGCATATTTTCCATTAATAAATTCGGGATGCAATACAACATTTCGCTGTTGGCATTTTGCTTTAATATTAGGTAAACGTTCCCAATTTTTAAAGTCTTTAGTTCGAATAACACCAGCCGATGCGAGTGCTGAAGATAAATCACCCAAAGGGGCAGCAGGATCTTTACGTTCACTACAGAATATTCCATAAATCCAACCATCTTCATGTTGGGTGAGCCTCATATCGTAAACATTTGTTTCAGGAATATCACTTTTAGGCAGAGTCAATGGTTCTTCCCGAAAACGAAAATTATCAATTCCATTATCGCTTTCAGCAATAGCAAAAAAGGATTTTCTATCGTAACCTTCTACTCGAACTACTAAAAGATATTTTCCATTCCATTTTATTGCACCAGCATTAAAAGTCCCACTGACCCCAATTCTTTCTAAAAGAAAGGGATTTGTATCTGGATTTAAATCATATCTCCAGGTTAGATGAACATGTCTAGACGTTAAAATCGGATTCTTATATCTATTATAAATACCATTATTTATTTTCAGCTTTTCATTCTTAATACAAAGAAAATCTTCGTGTTGTGTCAGCAGCTCATTTAATTTATCAGCAAATTTAATCATATGAAATCAAATTGAAATTATGAATTTAATCACTTAAAGTCTATTTTTTATTAATACAAAATTAAACCATCAATTTTTTAAATATATATATATTCTTGTCTAAAGATGATACTATTTCAACCGACAATATTTTCTAAAAAAATGAAGTTGATTTTGATTTAACCAACTTCATTTTGATAAAATTAATTTAGAGTATGGATTTGCTATCTAATAATTTTTTTGATTTCGTTATTTGCATTGACAATGAAGGAACCTTTTCCTAATTTGTTTAAATCAATTTTATCAACATTTTTCATGTTAATTATCAGTTTTCCAAGCATATCGTAAATCATTACATTTGAATTGTAATTCAAAACAATTTCAGTACTTGTGATATTTTTATATATAGTATTTGCTATCAAAGTCTGCTTAACATCTGTTGCGCCTTGTATTCCAAGAAATCCTGAATAATAAGTTAATGCATAGCCGTCATTACTTGTAGAATTCCACCAATAGCTTGCACTTATTCCATTATCTCCAGCATCATCATCATTTACTTTAATATCGAAAGAAATCCCTTTCCCATTGTTAAGAGTTTTCCAAATTATTGGGTCAAAATTTGGACGAGCATCACCAGTCAAAGCACCATATCCAATTGTAAATATCTTCTTAATAACATTCGATCCCGTTGATGTATGATCATTCTCAAAAAGATTAGCTGCTAAAATTGCAGGAGAATCACTCCAACCAATATTACCAGCACCCGTTGCATCAAAACCTACAGTCATAGCTGAAGAAAACGCCTGATCCGAAAATGTTGCCTTATAGCCACCAAAAGCAGAATATCTAACATATTGTGCACCCGGTGTTGCAGCTGCAAATATATTTTCGATTGCATTTATTTTATAATAAGGTGCAAACATCAACTCATAAGATTCATTTCCTGTATGAGAATCGTCAGTATACTGTAAAAATATATACATATTTGCATCGTCATAAAACACCTTAAAAGCACCTGAAAAATCAGTCGCACCTTTATCTGCACTTGGGTTATTTACAGGGTTAGCAATTGGGTATGAAATTGTACTTGAAGCCCAAACATTATCAAAATTACTATTTAATGCATCAAAATTAGTCGGTGCAGGCATGGCCACTGCCTGATTATTAACAACGCCAGAAATAATTGAAGAGTTTGGGAACCACCCCTGAATTGGAAATTGCCAATTGGCAACTATAGTAGAGTCACCCGAATCAGCTTTTGCAACACTAGTAAATACACAAAAAAGAACTAAAAGAATGTAAGAAGTCAATGTTTTCATAAAAATTAAAAATTAAAAGTTTATATAATAAAAGAATCTGTTTATTTTACATTTACAATTATCTGATAAGTACTAGACAGGGTAGTTCCTTTATACAAAGAAAAACTTACTGGTGAAGAAAAATCGTTCGTTGTAGATCCATTCGTCTGAATGATAGATCCAACCATTACTTTTCCTGAAGTACCTGTCCAAAGAGCCGCTAAGTTTTTAAGATTAGTCCCGTTTAATACATTTAGCGTAATTGTATGAGCAGTATTATCAATAATACCGATTGGAGACGGAACTAACCCGGCAAACGTAAATGTTTGAAATGGATTCTGATCCGCAAGATTCAATGAGTAATTTTTTTGAGTGCCATTTTGTGCTACCACTGTTATTTGAGTAATAGTATTTAAATTATAATTTTTTTTAGATGGATTATAAGCAAGTCCATCAATAAATATGGAACTTCCAAATGACGATTCAATAATTAGTTGAACGGATGTTCTTAAAGTGCCATAGTTTAATGATAAACTCAATGTTGAATCATTAACATCAATTGCCGCCGTTTCACCAAATGAATTTTTGTAAGCAATTGCTGCATTGTATGCACCAAGACTAAATTTCGTAATGTTTTTATCAGAAGATGCCTGATATTTTTTTGCTTTCACATGATATATTTTAGAATTGCCATCATCTGCAACTACTTTGTAATCCAAATCCTGAGCAAAACTATTAATATTTGCACCTGAGGATTGAACAATATCATTTACATAAACTTTTGCAAGGTTCGATGAAAGTACGAATATTGGATAAAAATTTAGATTTGTTAAAATATTTGGAACTGGAACATTTATGCTATCTTCAACAATTTTACCAGTATATAATATCTTTCCAGTATTATCAGCAAAATAAAACTCTACAATTGAATTTCTATCATCAATTGTATTTATTTCAACAGTCTTTATTTGCCTTAATAACTTTGAACCAAAGTTCTCTGCACTCGATGCTACCACTGTCAATTGATATTTACCCGGTTGGCTATAATTTACAGGTAATGAATCTGCATTATTAAAAAAAACGCCAGTAGCATCTTGTTCACCCCATACATGTCCAGGAGAACCATCATACAATGTGAAGAATTGTCCTGTTCCTTTGCGGATTACATAAAAGTTTGTCCCAACATATGCTCTATTAACATTTGTCCTTTGAAAAGACAACATAAAATCCGGATTAACTTCAATGAGGTTATCTGTTACACACGAAGGTATTGTTATTGAAAATATAAGCAAAAAAATAAAATTATATATTAGTTTCATATATAGAACAAAAAACAAATCGTACAAAGACATAAACGGATTAATTTGATAAACAGAGAGTTACGACAGCTAAAGAAAAAACAAATTGTACATTTACTTTAATTCTGCTTTAATTTATGCGCCGGAAAGGATGTGATATTAATGCTTTACTTTAATTACTACTTAATAACCGTTTAAATAGCCCTGAAAAGCCGACAGAATAAAGATATATGCCATAAATACAGCACTGAGTACAGCCCCAAAACGGGGCTTTTTTTATGCCCCAAAGTGCCGGTATTATACCCACCAGAAAACACTACAAATATACTGAAAAAATGCAATGGGGATACTAATGGGGATTCAAATGGGGATTCAAAACAGCATTATTTAACACGGATATAATGCCCTATAATGACCAAAATGCAGTTAAATAACGCTGTTTTATGCGGATAAGTACCCCCATAATGCCATAAATAAACACAATAAAACAACGATAAACCGCTGTAAAATACAGAAGTAGGCGCAAAATTAGATTGTAAGTGTGCGTGTGGTGTGTAAAGTGTGCGTGGTGCGTGTGTTATTTGTGTGCGGGTTCGGCAGCTATGGAAGTGCTTAATTTCTGCGTAGGATCTGTATAAGGAATAGAATCAGAACCGTTGCCCCGCGACTGCTTTAATTGTTCAACTTCCTGCTTTAATTGTGCATTTTCGACCGCTAAAGCCTCGTATCTATCTAAAATAAACCCCATAGAAGCACTATCTACGACCGGAGTAGGATTATCTGATCTAATTTCCTTTGCTATTTCATTCCTAAGCATTGTACCATTTCCGGAGAGCAACCAATTTGCGTCAATATCTACGCATTTCGCATATAATAATTCGTAGTCAACGCTGCATCTTGAGTACCAACTTGATAGAGTTTGAGGTGCAATTCCCAGAAATTTAGCAAAATCAGTGTTAGACTTAAAATTATAATATAATTTTAAATCGTTTAAAATCAATGGTATATGATTTATTTTACTCATTATGCGTAAATAATTGAAAAATAATTTTGATACTACGCAAATTGCGTATATATTTGCACTTTCAAATAGAAACACAATGCAAAGATAATGCACAACTAAATAAATTGTTCAAAAAACCGAAAAATGAGTGGAATAAAAAAATTGACAAAAGAAGAAATTAAACTGATAACGACTCTATACGTAAATGGGGAGAGGAGCAGAAAAAAACTTACAGCTGAAATTAATGGTAGGAGAGCAAAAAAGAATTTAAAGCAAATAAAATCTGTAAATACCATTAAAAACTACTTAGTCGACGCTGGAGTATATGTACCAAATAAATATGTACCTGTTTTCCTAAATAAAATATTGGTTGATCATACTGAAAAAACCGAAATAATGAAATTGCTCAATACCACATTACCGACTGTACGCAAAGCATTGAATGGAAAGTGTGGAACTGATATATCTATAAAAATAAGAAATACCGCCATTGAACGTGGTGGAGTTGAATATATACCAACTAAATAATAATACAATGAAAAACCTATTTATCGCGGTATTCGACAAATTACTGTCTGAGCCGACAAACACAACAATTTGTAACTGGGGACTGGCAGTGGCCGGAACTCTGTTTTTTGGAAACCTGATTATTCACTATTTAATACTGAAATTATGAAAACAATTTCTTTGACTGAAAAAAGCAATCCAGGAAATAACCTGAATTCAAAAGAATCTGTGATAAGTGCTTCAACTCAGAGCGAATTGCAAGCTTCTGATCCTTGGTATTACAAACTTTGTAAAACTGATAAACAACGAATGGAAGTTCAACAGGTTCAAGCGGTTCGAAAGGCACTTGGCGGACGTCCACTTTCAAGAAAAGAGATAATGAATAGATTAGCTGTTCAAGTTTAATGGCTTCAATTCCTACATGTTTGGAACCGAAGCAAGTAACTAAATTTTCTTTTAAAACGATTTTTCTCATAATGATTATTTTTTTTGAGTACAGCACAAAGATAATCAAATCCCGCAAAATAACACGATGGCTCAGGCTCGTGTGGATTACTTCAGGTTCGAGTCCTGAGCGGGAACAGCCCTAGGAAGCCACAAAACCCCTCCGCTTCGCTCGTCCCCTTGGGAAGGGGACATAAAGAGGGGAGATAAGTCAAAAAAGATTGCAATGACAACCGTGAAAGAATGGTGACAGCTCGGAGAGACGAGTAATTTTAAAATACTTACAACTATGGCAGTAGAATATTATAACGGTACAAAAGCGATTCAGGCGCGATTCCTTATTGATGAGGGAATTATGACAGCTGTCAATATCAAAAATCTTAGTCGTCGTAATCAGATTAATGTTGTTCGCCGTGGATGCCTGAACACGCCAGCACTTATTGACCTGAAAAGTATGCCTGAGCGATTCCGTAGGATTTTGGAAATGGACTATGCCGATATCATCAACAAACCAGCTGTGAATTTCCTTGCTGAACAGATTATACAAGACTCGGCAGCCATTGAATTTTATAGCAGCTATGAAATTGAGCCGGACAGATTCCTACCCCGCGATGTAATCAATGAATACTACACCAACGCCATTGTACTGAATGGAATACGCACTTTACTGAACTCACGCACCACCATGCGCAAAGCCCTGGGCGGAAAAACTACCGGACTTTGGGTTAATATAGCCAAAACTGTTTTGGATATTGACCGATCAAAATTTCCTCACACCTTACCGGCTAACGATCGCCGGTTGAAAGACAGATACAATCAATACCTGAAAGATGGCTACGAATGCCTGATACATAAAAATTTCTGCAATAAAAATAGTGGAAAAATAGTTGACGACAGGCAACAGGCATTTATCATTGAACTGTTGGCAGATCCGCGCAACCTGGATAATGAACAAGTGGCTTATATGTACAATATGGTAGCCACAAAAATGGACTGGAAAACGATTCAACGCTCGGCAGTGGCTGTTTGGCGCAAGAAATTTGCAACGCAGATTTATCCCGGTCGCCGGGGTTCGGTAGCATTCTCGAATAAGATTGCAATGCAGGTAAAAAGGTCGGCTCCTACATCTCCACTATATTATTGGACAATGGACGGTTGGGATGTAGAGTTGCTTTATCAGAAATTTGAAGACGGACGCACAACTTATCACCACCGGCCAACGGTAGTTGTAGTTTTGGATGCCATGTGTAAATATCCTATCGGTTATGCCATTGGAACTCACGAAACACCCGAACTTATCAAATCGGCTTTGCGAAATGCAGCCAGACATACAGCTGAATTATTTGGAACCAAGTACAGAGCTCACCAGCTACAAAGTGACCGATATGCTATTAAAGCCATGACTCCAGTGTATGAAATAATGGCAAAACACAGTACTCCCGCACGTGCAAAGAACGCAAAAGCCAAGATAATTGAGCCTTATTTCAACTCTATCAATAAAAAATACTGCCAATTAATGGCCAACTGGAGCGGATTTGGGATAACAAGCGACAAGGAAAAACAGCCAAATATTGAGTATTTGAACAAATATAAAAGCTCATTTCCTGATTTTGAAGGCGTTTGTCAACAGGTTACTCTGCTTATAGAGCGGGAACGTGAGGAAAAACGAGAACAAATGCTTGAAGCATGGGCACAGGTAGCGGAAGCGGATAAACTGATATTATCGACTGAGAGTTATCTGATGCAATTTGGCGAAAAAACAGGAAAGCGCAATATGATGACAGGTAGCGGATTGCATGTTACCATCAATGGAGTGAAGCGCGACTATGATAGTTTTGATTTAAGCTGGCGAAATCACGAAGATGTGCGTTGGGAAGTACGATATGACCCGGAAGATCTGACACAGGTAATGGCTGTGAATGAGGATGAGTCCTTACGATATCTACTTACTGAAAAATACGTGCAGCCAATGGCACTTAAAGACCGGAAGCCCGGCGACAGTGTGCAACTTCAACTTGTAAAGGATCACAACAAACAGTTGGAAAAACAGATAACAGATTTACGCGCCAAAAACATTGAAGCCATTACACCTATTTTGGAAATAATACCACAACTGGACACGCTTGGAAAATTATTGCTTACCGACAGCAAAGGACAACATAAAAATAACAGGAATGCGCTAAGAGGCAAGAGCCAAGAACCAAGAATCAAGATGCAAAATACTGCGGTGGATGTAGAAACTGACGAATTAGATCCTTATAAATTATACTAAATACAATACACACACATGGAAACTATTCAAAAACAACAAATTGTAATGACGCTTAACGGATACGTTGAACGTTTCGGGAGCCAAAATAAAGCGGCTAATTCTCTGAAAAATGTAAGTTCGGCAACTTTGAGCCAAATGGCCAAC
>Ga0214228_1000357_pt1 | contig 13768 bp, 12 predicted proteins | sample TroBogypolimnion_21_FD_153066 | JGI IMG/M metagenome (GOLD analysis project Ga0214228, IMG submission 153066) | Freshwater microbial communities from Trout Bog Lake, WI - 05NOV2007 hypolimnion | ecosystem: Environmental > Aquatic > Freshwater > Lake > Hypolimnion/Profundal zone | place: Trout... | reverse complement strand
TTATAGTCATCTTTATGTTGACAGACATTATTTATTGACATTTAGAGAGTGTTTAATTATCATTTAATACGTTTAGTTTAAGTCATTAGACCTTTGTCCATAGACTTTTGACTTTTTTATCGAAGTTCGGTATGTTTATAAAAATTCTGGTCGCTGTAATCTAAGTTTTCACCGGCCATCCCCCATATAAAAGTGTAATTGCTGGTTGCAGCAGCCGAATGTATAGACCATTCGGGTGAAATAACTGCCTGGTCGCCTTGCATCCAGATGTGGCGTGTCTCGGTGGGTTCACCCATAAAGTGACAAACAGCATTTCCTTCAGGTACTTCGAAATAAAAATACGCTTCCATTCGGCGGCTGTGTGTATGAGCCGGCATAGTATTCCAAACGCTTCCGGGAGCAAGTTCCGTCATGCCCATTTGAAGCTGACACGTTTCTAGCACCTGACAAACAAGCATCTTGTTGATATTTCTATGATTAGAACCTTCTAGTGATCCAAGTTCCATTACCACTGCATCAGCTTTTGTGATTTTTCTGTCAGGAAATGTTTTATGAGCAGGAGCGGAGTTGAAATAGAATTTAGCAGGATTTTTTGAATCAACACTCTCAAAAGTTACTGTGCGATCACCGGCACCAAGATAGAGTGCTTCTTTATAATCCAATTCAAAAACTTGTCCATCAACAGTTATCTTTCCGGCACCACCAACATTAAAAGTTCCAAACTCACGTCGGGAAAGAAAAAAATCTGCTTTTAATGGATCAATAGCTTCGAGTACAAGTTTTTCACTTACTGGCATTGCACCGCCCACTATCAATCTATCGTATAAACTGTAAACCATATTAACTTCATCGGTTGAAAATATTTTTTCTACCAAATGTTCTTTTCGCAAACGGGCTGTGTCGTAATGTTTGGCATCTTCGGGATGTGAAGCATACCGTATTTCATAGTTTGTCTTCATATATATTTATATTGAGTTAGTTGTTGATATTTAATTTGTTATAAATTTTACGATTGGTCAACCAAAAGTACTGCAAATTTTTTATGCGACAAAGTGTTATTATAAATATTTCTTCGAATTAACCTACATTAACGTCAAAACAAGATTTAGACATAAATTAATCGTTTTTATGGTACAAAATTACATAATAATAAAAGGCATGACTGTACACTTTTGTCCATTAAATGAGCAAAATCTGACAAAATTGAAAGGGAAAGCTGTGTAATTTTAAGAAAGTGCTATTTTATTTGAATAAGCCATGCTAAATTGACAGCTAAATCAAAGTTGTTGGAAACGCTGAAATTATCGGTTTTCAGGTTATGGTAAATATCGCTCAAACCATAGTTCAGACGCGTGTCGAGTTGGATAATGTTACCTTTGATGTTAAATAATATGCCCAGCCCACCACAAAGTCCGTAATCAAAGCGATTTTGAATGGGCGTAATTTGTTCTGCTTGTGTCGAATTAAGAGTCTGGTTGACTAATTCTTTTTCGGAAAGTAAATAACTGATTTTCGGGCCTAAATTGATAAAAAAACGTGTTTTTTTTCCAATAAAAATATGAGTCATAAATGGCAACTCAATATAATTCAATTGTTTGGTATACGAGCCGTTTGATTCATCCCAACCGCGTTGCGAAAAGTTCAATTCAGCCTGCATACCCACATTTTTTTCGGCAATATATCTGAATACAAATCCAGCATTATATCCTTTTAGATATCCTTGTGCTACCGAGGGGTTAAACATTACCTGCGATTCGGTAATCCCACCGTTTATTCCAAGATAAAGTTCGGGTTTAATCAATCTGTCCTGAGCCGTAACAGAGCTAATTATTAATGAAATAATCAAAAACAATAAATTTTGTTTACCAAAAATTTTGAACCAATTATTGAACATTTATATCCTCTCCCCAATAAAGTTGTTTGTTAATAAATCCAGATTCGTTTGAATTTCTTTCAAATACAGGTTCTGACTGAATACCTGAGATGCTGTGAGTTAAGCCAATTTTTGTGCCAAACTTACTTCCATATCGCTGAATTAACGTGATGAAGTGACTCGTCAGGTCATACCCGAGTAAATCAAATCGCGGAGATTCAACAGGAGCTTCTTTTCCAAAATATTGGTCAAGCAGTGCATTGAAAGTAACGATTTGTTCCAGGTTGAATTCGGGTTTGAATGGAGATATATACACATTTTTAGGCAATTTTTCTGCTTGAATTCGCCAATTGTATTGCTCGAAAAGAACAATATCATATTCATTCGATTTTGACCTCAGTGAATTAAAATAAGGGCTCACATTGCTAAATTTATCTGAATTAAAAATAATCAGATTTGTAATCCCTTTTTTCAGGTAGGGTGTGAAATTTGTTGTTTCGGGTGTAGTCAGTTCAAGCTTCGAAAATTGTTTTTTATCTCTCAGAAGTTGGTTTTGAATATATTCATTTCGTGTTTTCCCTTCATCGGATGAATTCAGTCCTTGAATTTCGGCAAAAACAAGATGAAATTTTTTGTATTTTTCTGAAATTATTCCCGATAAGAATTTCAATTCGTTTTCCGAACCCGGATTAAACTGAAACAAATACGGGTTATCATCGATGTCGGTTACTTTTGCCGAAAAAGGTATTAATGTGTTTATTCTGAACTCTTTGGCAAAATTACTAACCAACGAAACATGATTACTAAATGCAGGTCCTATGATTAAATCTACCGTTTTTAATTCGGGATTATTTAAAACTTCAGTTATTTTTTCTTCCGAATTTCCAGTATCGTAGGTAAATATCTCGAGCGAAATTCCTTTTTGTTTGGCTTGTTGAATCGCTATCAGCGCACCTTCATAAAAATGCAGAAATCGGTCTAATCCTGCTTCTTTCTTGGTTTGTTCGAGCATAAATGGCAGTAAATAGGCAATCCTGATAACTTTAGCCTCGGTTTGTTTGGGTTGGATTGTAACTTCAATTTTTGCGGTTGATTCGGGTTGTTCTGCAATTATCGTTTCTTTAGCTTCAACTGGTTTTGAAACTTCCGAATAAGAAGGAATTTTTAGCTCTGAATTTACACTGAGCTTTTTATCCGAACCAGGATTCAGCTTTATAAGATCCTGAATACTAACATTGTATTTTCGACTAATCGAAAAAAGTGTTTCGTCAGGTTGAATTTTATGTATGGTTTCAGTAGACTTAATGTTCGTTTTATGATTTAAAGTTTCATGGTTTTTAATTGGTATTTTCAATATCATTCCTTCTTTTAAACCACTATCAAGTTCGGGATTGTATTTTTTTATCTCTTCCTGCGACACTTTATAACTGTTGCTTATGGCAAAAAGGGTTTGTTTCTTTTCAACTTTATGTTCCAGAAAGCTCAGTTTTGAATTCTCAAGTTTGTTACGAAACGGAATTAGTAGTTGTTGACCGGGTTTTAATCCGGTTTTTACTTCGGGATTGGCTTTGATTATTTCGTCGGCAGAAATTTCAAATTTGCGTCCAATAGCTAACAAACCTTCGCTTGGTTGAACTGTATATAACTGAAATTCAACTCCATTAATTTTCTTTGTTGGATAGTTGATGTTTTGACTCATGCCGGTAACTGAAATGACAGTAAGACTGATAATCAGTATGCAGAATAGCTTATTTTTCATGTGGGAGTGCTTACAAAAACGTTTTTCTAATCAAATGCAAAAGTACTAAATTATACCTTATTGAACGAATGAGAATCAAAAAAAGCATTTTTAATTTCGATATATAAAAGAAATTATCTATTTTTGCAACGCTGAATAAAAAACGAATTAACAAAAAGCAAAACACAAACGGTCTTATGGCAAAGAAAGAAGAAAAAAAACATGATGAATTAGAAAATGTTCAACATGCATTGACGAGTACTGAAGCATTTATTGAAAAATATCAAAAACAAATTTTAATGGGTGTGGGCATTGCCTTGCTTGTTGTGTTGGCGGTTTTATCTTTCAATAATTTTTATTTGCAACCTCGTGAAATTACAGCTGAAAATGAAATGTCAAAAGCACAGGCTGCTTTTGCAACCGATTCATTTCGCATTGCACTCGAAGGTAAAGGGGTTCAGATAATGGGCTTTAAAGAAATTGCTTCTACTTATGGTATTACAGCTTCCGGAAAACTTGCTACTGCGTATGCCGGTATTTGTTATTTCAAATTAGGTCAGTATGATAATGCTATCAAATCACTGTCGCAATACAGTGGCAAAGATAAAAACCTGTCAACAACGGTCTTAGGATTGACCGGTGATTGTTATGTGGAATTGGGTGAAGCCTCCAAAGCAGTAAGTTATTTCGAAAAAGCTGCCGACAAGGATAATGCAGTGTTAAGTCCGGTTTATTTGAAAAAAGCAGGTTTAGTATATGAATCGCTTAATCAAGCTGAAAAAGCTGAAAAAGCTTATACTCAAATCAAAGAAAAATACCCAAAAAGTAACGAAGCTTCGGATATTGACAAATATTTGGCTCGCGTTCAGAAATAATTGTCCGAAAATTGATTTCTAAAAGCTGCTTCAATTTTTGAAGTAGCTTTTTTTAATCTAAAAAAAACTACTACCTAATTTGTTAATAATTCAATCAATCAAAAACAAATGGCTACAAAATATCAAAATCTATCGGAGTATAATGCAGAGTTAATGCCAGATAAACAAACCGTTTCGGAACAAAAATATGCAATTGCAGTTGCAGATTGGAATCCCAAAATTACGCATACCATGTTACAAGGTGCCATCGATACACTCGAATTAGTCGGTGTTAAACCTGCAAATATTCAAGTTATTCATGTGCCTGGAACTATTGAGCTGACTTTTGCCGCTAATCGCTTGATGAGTCAGGGAAATTTGAATGGAATAATCGTTATCGGATGCGTCATTCAGGGCGACACACCGCATTTCGATTATGTTTGCCAAAGTGTTACTGCTGGAATTACGGAGCTTAACTTACGCCCTGATGGATGTCCCGTAATTTTTGGAGTGCTCACAACCAAAACATTACAACAAGCCATCGATCGTTCGAGCGGAATACATGGAAACAAAGGTATTGAAGCGGCTACAACTGTACTAAAAATGGCAAATATTGTTTGGTAGTTTGCAAAAATAAAATTATCTTTGCACTGCTTTTTGAAAATGGGTAGTTACCAAAGTGGCCAACTGGGGCTGACTGTAACTCAGCTGTCTTTCGACTTCGGAGGTTCGAATCCTTCACTGCCCACAAAACCAATTCATAATTGATAATTCACAATTAATTATGCATTATGAATTAAATCGCGGAAGTAGCTCAGTTGATAGAGCATTAGCCTTCCAAGCTGAGGGTCGCGGGTTTGAGTCCCGTCTTCCGCTCTCAAAAATGAAGAGGCTGTCTCAATGTAAAATTTGAGTCAGCCTTTTCTGTGTGAGAAAAATTTGAATGGATATGAAGTACTTTTTTTTACTTTTAGGGGGTAGGGGAAGGCACAGAAAAACCGCATTGCCATTAGTTGAGAAAACTCCTATAAATAGGATTTGAGGTGTCAGTTTTCGTTGTAATCTGCCGTCCACTATGGATACCCGAAGGCGCAGCCCGCCATTAAAAACCAGCCACTACTCGTTAATTTTTTTAACGTTGAGTTTTCCAATCTCAGAACAATGCGGTCGTTTTTCTTTGATACAAAGATAAATCATTATTTTTAATTTTATTCTTAAAGTGCTTGAAATTTAAGTTAATAATTTGTTTTTTTTGATTTACTATTTGGTTTATTTCTTAAAACAAGAAGTTTGTGATATAATTGTGCTAAAAAAAATAATTTGTATCTGATTAATAGCAACATAAATTTCTCTCCTGTTTTCAATTGATTGAAAGCTTGTTTTTCCTCTTCACTGAATATTCCTGCAAATTCTTTTCGTAATTCGGATGAATGAGTGTCAATCATAAGGCGAACTTTACTTTGAAGTTTTGGGAGAACCATTATTTCTCGAAAATAGTCAAATTCATTTTGTACTCGAAAAAAATCATCCATCGAATTCCAAAAAAGCAGCACATTTTCAAAGTGCATTTTTTTTATTGTTTTTGTTAATGCGTTCAAATTATATTGCACATAATGGTAAAATGGTTCATTAACTTTCACAATTTTTTCTGCAAAATAATAAAGACGGGTACTGACAAATCTATCTTCGTAATAATTCATATTATCCACAACCAAACAATCTTCGCGTTTATACAATGAGCTTTTAATCAGCTTATTCCATAAAGCCGGTGTCGATTTATCAAACTGGAGCAATTGATTTAATTGATTTTTTTTCCCTTCGGGCAAATAATCGGATATAAGTATTGTTTTATCGGCATATTCAAGAAAAAAATCGCAAACGACAATATCAGCAGATTCTTTGATCGCCTGCTCGTAAAGCCTTTCAATCATGGTTGGTTCGATATAATCATCGCTGTCAACAAAAAGAATAAAATCTCCACTTGAAGCTTTGATTGCTAAATTTCTTGTCGCACCAACTCCAAGATTTACAGCATTATGGATTAGTTTTACCTGATTACTTCGTAGTAGAAATTGGTTTTTGACTTTTTCTAATTTTTCAATACTATCATCGGGTGTTGCATCATTGACAAAAATATACTCAATATCATCAAAAGTCTGGTTGAAAAGACTTTCGGCACATCGTTCAATATACTTTGAAGCTTTGTAGACCGGAATCAATATCGAAACTTTTGGATTCATCTTATTTTATTAATGCTTAAAAATTTATTTTTCAGAATCAATCCTTCATGAAGCATCCAAAAAAGAACAAACATTCGGTGTTTTAGCAGCCACAAAAAACGTTGTTCACCTTTTGAAAATTGATGAATGCATCTGTTTTCTTCTTCCCTGAAAATATCGGCATATAGCCTCCTGAGTTTAATATCTTGTGTATCAATCATTAATCGGATTTTTCGGTTTGTCTTTGGATAATCCATCAACAGTTTGTAGTTTTCAAATTTGCCTTGATTTTTTAAAAATTCATCCAACAGATTCCAAAACCGAACCGTGTTTTCGAAATGCATTGCAGTTATTTTTTTCGTTATCGACTGGTTATTTCTAAAGTCATAATGATAAAATACTTTGTCCATTTTTTTTATCGTATCGGCAAAATACATGATGCGCGTACACACATGAAAATCTTCGTGATAATTTAAACCGTGGGGAATCCGACATTCATTCATTTTATATAACTTGCTTTTTACAAATCTATTACAAAGATTATGCGAGTTTTTTTCAGTTAAAATATCGGTAAAGATTTCTTCCTTTTGACTGGAAATTTTATCAGAAATTATCTCAGTTCGGTCATTAAATTCTATTTGCATATCAAAAACTACTATATCCGCATTCTCGCGTGTCGCATATTGATACAATTCTTCAATCATGCCTGGTTCAACATAATCGTCGCTATCCACAACAGCAATAAAATCGCTGGTTGAAGCATTAATTGCTGTATTTCGGGCTGAAGCCAAGCCTTCGTTGACTGTGTGATGTAAAATTTTAACCTGATTTTTTCGACTTGGATAATCTTCCAGCACTTCTTCTAAAATCGCAATACTATTATCAGGACTCGCATCATCGACAAAAATGAACTCAATATCATCGAAAGTCTGACTGAATAAAGAACGGGAACATCTCTCAATAAACCGAGATACATTATAAACCGGAACCAATATCGAAACTTTTGGATTCATAGCATTTTATGTTTCTTAATCACGTATTTACAATAACCAATCTCACACAATCCGGACAATGTTAACGAAATGACAATAACCCATATATTTTTAAAAATAAATAATCCCGGAATGCAAAATACGAACAAAGAAATAAAAGCAACTAACTGATTTTTAGTGACATAATAAAACTTTTCCTGAGGTACAAACACAAAACTGATATAGCTTCCTACTACCAGCCAAACCACAATAGTTACGCTTAAAATAATAGCCATCGGGTAAGCTTGAATCATTAATGCACCGCCCAATATAAGTACAATCCATTTTCCAAAGAGTACTATTAAAGTAATGACTGCCAATCCAATCCATACTTCATAACGGATTATTTTCTTTAAATTTTCTTTGTTTTTATCTAAAATCATTTTAGGAAATAATGCACCATTAATATTCATGGTCATCATACGTGGAATTGAAATAATTTTTTCGGCTAAGTTGTATAATGCTACGTCTTTCATGCCAAATAATGTTCCAATCAGTATGTTCACACTTTCTTCTTTAATGGTACCGGTGGATGTTGACCAAAAAAAAGGTAAAGCATCAACGAAATATTTTTTTAAATTTTTAAAAGTCACAAAGTAAAAACGGATATTCTCTTTTAAATACAAATAATATACTGATATCAAGGCGCTTGAAATATTAGTAGCAGTAACCAAAATGGCATATTTTACAATGTCATGTGGATTTTTGATAAAAATAAATGTAAAAGGGAGAGACAAAATACGTAATGATAACTGTATGTAGGTGATAATTTTCATTTTTTGAATGCCCTGAAAATACCACAACGGAAAAAGAATAGTTGATAAAATCTGTAGATAATTGATTGTGAAAATAGTTTTATTCGCATAAAACATGGGGATTGAATAAATTAAAATGACAAAAACAAGAGTTGAAAGCAATGCCAAATAGATTTTTGCAGTTAAAACTGCCGAAAAAACCTGATTTTTAACGGTCGGATTGGTTTTATTTTCTGAAATCAGTTTTAAAGCCGGAAAAGTGAAACCGAACGAAACGGCTAAATTAAAATAACTGGTTACCGATAATGCAAAAACGTATAATCCATAACTTTCGGCACCCAAAGCCCGAATCAGATAAGGATAAATAATGATACCAAAAAGTGAGTTGATAATTTGAAGAGCTGTCATAAAAAAATAATTTTCAATCACTTTCGTGTTGTTTGAAAATTTTTGTTTCAGTTTATGATAAGTCTTTTTTGGCATTTTTGGGATTCGATTTTATAATGCATTCTTATAAATCTCATGAAGCTGAGAACCAACATGTTGATAGCTAAATTGGCTCATTGCCTTGTCGCGAATTTTATCTGGATTGTAATTCGTAAGATTGTCGAGCAAATACGACATTTTCTCAATTAATTTCTTTTCGTCAGCCACAGGAATAATGATTCCATTTGTTTCATTCAAGTACTCCGGTGCAGCTCCTACATGAGTACTCAGAACGGGTTTTCCACAAACTAAACTCTCGGCAATGACTACTCCTGCAGTTTCATAATTCGAAAAAAGTATCAGAAAATCACTATTTTGTAGCCAGTTTGCAACTTCTTCAGGTGTTTTTTCTCCTAAAAAATGAATTACTCCTTTTGGAAAATCTAAAGAATCACTATATTCAGTAACAGATTGAAAATCAATTCCGATACCAATTAATATCAACTCAAAATCATCTCTTATTTTGCTTAATTCAAAAGTAGCCCGAATGATTCCTTTTACATTTTTTGCCTGTTCATCGAAACATGAAATGTGAATCATACGTTTTTTTTTTCGAAGAGTTAGGGTAGTTTCTTCATAAAAATAGTGATCGACTACGTTGTTAATTACTTTGTAGTTATCGTTCAGCAACTTATGATTAATCATTGCATTTTTAAGAATTTCTGAAACCGGTAAGACAGCTTTCGCATTTCTAACAACTAATCGGGTAACGAATTTACGAATAATACCATTATATCCCTTTCGTTCAGCTAAATAACGTGACCAATGTTCTGTAATAAGATAGGGAACTCCTTTAAATTTATTATACAAAAAGGCAATAAAACCTGTTCTTGTTAAAATATTTACATGAACTATATCAGGTTTAAAATTGTCATCGTTTAGTAATTTGAAGCCTGTATAATAAGCTTTTAAATAGTTAAATGTTTTTTTGACAGTATAACATGATGAATTTTTATTAACAGGAAAATATACAATCAGTTCAGAGAAATTTTCATGTTGTAGTTTTTCTGTTTCTATATGTTTAATGTTTTCAGCGGCATGAACGTAAAGTACTTTCACATCACAATACAAACTCACTGCTTCGGCATGTTTTTGAACAAACAAACCGGCCATTAAGTCATAACGATTTGGATACCATTGTGATAAGAATAGAACTTTAATCATAGTTGCTTTATTTACGAATCAAAAACGCCGGTCGAAAGCGTTTTAGTATATAATACGGATGATATTTTGCGCCAAATCCGCGATAAACGCGCGCAACTCCTTCTATTTGAGAACCTTCAAAATCAAGTATCTTAGCCGTTCCTGCATTTTCCTGAATGATGTAATTAATCAATTTAAACATGGCAAACGATTCTTTTCCTTCATCGTTTGAAATCGGTAATAAATAAGTTAGTCGTTGGGTTGAATTTAGAAGACATAAACTTGCAATTAATTTATTTTCGGCAGAATAAACGCCATAAATTGATAGTGATTTTTTAGAAATACCTTTTTTAATCAATTTTTCTAATAAAGGTTGTTGAGGTGACAAATAATGTTTATCAACGGAAAAATAAAAGTTTAGGTATTCGTCCATTTCCACATTTTGTTGGATGCGTAATTTTAATTTTGACGCCTTGTCTATATTTCTAACAGTATTTTTCGAAAAACAGGCTGAGATATTAGCGTATTTAACGTTTAAATTTAAGATGTAATTTGGAAAAATCTCTGCTTTCGAATAAAAATTTTGTTCGTTTAGATTTAACTCATAGCTGAAGTATGGAATTTCCTTAATAAATTCTTCAATAATCTCTTCTGAAATTTTATTTTTTGAAAATAATCCAAGTTGTTGAGTTAGTAATGGTTGTACTAAATAGGGGATTTTGTATCTTGATTTTACGGGTAAAGGCATCACATATTCATAATCTTCGGAAATCAGAGCCTCCCAATTAGGAGAGACAACATCTAGATACCATGCAAAAGCATAAGTTAACTGATTGATGGATTGTTCAATACAATTATTCCATCGTTCAAAATCAATTTCTTTGTGCCGGAAATGAGTTATCTTCATGCATTCAGGATTAACAAAAATCAAAACAAAAGTAATTATTTCTAGCCATAAATCAATAGCGAAATTATTAAATTTTAATTACAGAAAATAGTTATAGCTTTAAAATTCCTGAATTTATTGCATAGATTTTAAGAAAATGTTTTGTTATTCAGAAAGAAAGCAGTAATTTTGAACGTTCAAAAAAAATTAGCTAACGGAATATTATGGCAAAAGAAATTGTTACAAATACCGGTGCAATGTATAATGCACTTACCAATGGTAGTAAAATTGTCGGTAAAATTTTTGCTGACAGCGATTTTAGGATTGATGGTGAAGTAGAAGGTACAATCACTTGTAACGGTAAGGTTGTAATTGGACAAAAAGGATACTTAAAAGGCTCAATTTCATGTATTAATGCCGAAATAATTGGTACTGTTCAGGGTGATTTAGTGGTTTCTGAAACCTTATCGCTTCGAGGCACTGCCATAATAAAGGGCGACGTGAAAACAAAAATATTAATGGTTGAACCAAATGCGGTTTTCAATGGTAGTTGTTCTATGAAAGAATCGGCTGGTTCGGTTGTATCAGAATAAATTTGATGAAATGTAAATTATATAAAAACGTTGAAGTGATTTTTTTACTTCAACGTTTTTCTTTTTTTAATTTTAAAATCAATCGAACAATCCATCTTTTTGAAAGAATTACTTTATTTAATGAAAAAAAAAATGCAATTTTGCAGTTTGAAACGAAGAGTCAACTCTTATTTTAAATAACTTTTCTCACGGATGGCATTAGCGAACGAAAACTATTTAAAAACTCCCGAAATCTATTGTTTTGACGAAATAGAGAAGCGCGTCAACGCTTTTAAGGTTTTGCACCCTAATGCCAAATTAATACGTCTGGGAATAGGTGATGTAACTCGTCCACTGCCCAATGAGGTTATTCAATCCATGCACGAAGCAATTGATGAACTGGGTTTTTCCGAAAGTTTTAAAGGCTATAGTCCACCTCATGGTTATGATTTCCTGATTGAAAAAATATTAAAAGATTATCGCGCTTCAGGTATTTCGTTAGATAAAGAAAGTGTTTTTATTAACGATGGAGCTAAATCTGACATTGGGAATATTGGTCATATTTTAGGTCGTGATAATATTATTGCCATTTCCGATCCTGTGTATCCTGTGTACGAAAATGCTACTATTATGAGTGGCAGAGCAGGTGTTTTGACTGATGAACTAAAGTGGAGTAATGTTGTTTACCTGAGATGTACCGAAGACACAGGTTTTGTGCCTGAGTTGCCTACAGAAAAGGTTGATGTTATTTATTTATGCAATCCGAATAACCCTACCGGAACGGTTATTAAAAAGGCTGAATTAAAACGTTGGGTTGATTATGCTATTGAACATCAGAGTATTATTGTATATGATGGAGCTTATTCTTCATTTATCAATGAACCGGATGTTCCGCGAAGTATTTATGAAGTGAAAGGGGCAAAGAAAGTGGCTATCGAGATACGAAGTTACTCAAAGACAGCCGGATTCACTGGTCTTCGTTGTGGATATTCAATTTTTCCACCCGAATTAATGGTTTATACCAAAATGGGCGAACAAGTTTCCTTGGTAAAACTTTGGAGCAGACGAATTACAAATTACACCAATGGTGTTTCATATATTGTTCAACGGGCAGCCGAGGCAGTTTACAGTAGAAAAGGAAAAACTGAAACACAAGAGCTGGTAAATTATTATCTGACCAATGTTTCGCTTATTCGAAATGAATTAGTTTCCTTAGGTTTTAAAGTTTTTGGTGGTGTAAGTTCGCCTTATGTTTGGTTCAAAACTCCTAATAATATATCGTCCTGGAGATTTTTTCAACAATTATTATATGAAAATCAAATTGTTGCAACACCGGGTATAGTTTTTGGTATTTCGGGTGATGGTTATATGCGTTTTTCAGGTTTTAGCAGCAGAGAGGAAACTTTAATTGCACTTGAGAGAATTAGAAAAAGTAAGTATTAGGACAACAAAAGAGGTGAATTAAAGTTAATTATAAAGAGTTACAAAATTGGAATTATTAATTATTAATTATATTAATTATGTGTGGAATTGTAGGTTATATTGGTAATAAACAAGCTTATCCTATTTTAATTAAAGGACTTCAACGCCTTGAATACAGAGGCTATGACAGCGCCGGCATTGCATTGATAAATAATGCTAAATTAAATGTTTATAAAGCGAAAGGAAAAGTCTCGGATTTGATACATTTTGCTGAACAAAAAGATATTGAAGGAACAATTGGAATAGCACATACCCGCTGGGCTACACATGGTGAACCAAATAAAGTCAATGCACATCCACACTATTCCCAATCTGAAGAATTAGCATTGATTCACAATGGTATAATTGAAAATTATGCCGTTCTCAAAGAAGGATTAGAAGTTCAGGGCTATACTTTTAAAAGCCAAACAGATACAGAAGTGTTGGTACAATTAATTGAATATGTAAAGAAGTCGAATAAGGTTGATCTGACTAAAGCAGTTCAATTGGCTTTAAATCAGGTTGTTGGAGCTTATGCTATTGCAATTATAGAAAAAAATAACCCGGATGTAATTGTTGCTGCCCGAAAAGGAAGTCCGTTAGTTGTAGGTATTGGTGAAAATGAATTCTTTTTAGCTTCTGACGCCACTCCGATTGTTGAATTCACAGATCAGGTAGTTTATATCGGAGAAGAAGAGATTGTAACATTGCAACGGGGAAAACAATTGAAAATCAAAACGATTGGAGATG
>Ga0214228_1000345_pt1 | contig 14120 bp, 16 predicted proteins | sample TroBogypolimnion_21_FD_153066 | JGI IMG/M metagenome (GOLD analysis project Ga0214228, IMG submission 153066) | Freshwater microbial communities from Trout Bog Lake, WI - 05NOV2007 hypolimnion | ecosystem: Environmental > Aquatic > Freshwater > Lake > Hypolimnion/Profundal zone | place: Trout... | reverse complement strand
AGATACGAAATTTCAAGGTCTTTTCCAAATAAAATGATACCTATTTTATTGATAATCAAATAATTATATCGCTATATAATTTTTGTCATGTACTAAACAGATTTTTATTTATTCCAAATAACCATGCCGTCCAAACTTCCTCAGGAATTCTGTTCTGTTTATACCAATAATACTCTTCTGCACAGAGATTAAAATAATCAATAATTATCAACTTTTTATCTTTGTCTTTATCATCTAAATCTAATTGAATTGTATTATTTTCAAATCCATTAAAGACATCATTTATATCACCATTATATCTGCCATTAAAATTTTTAAATAGTTCAAGATAGAATCTATCATTTTCAATTTGGTATTTAATAACACCTAAGTAGATTGTTGCAATAGAAGCTACAAAGCCAATAAAAATTTCCTTTTCGTAAATTTCACAACAAAACAACATACAATTAATTATGAAAAGGACAATTGCAACAATTGAATATTTATTACGAATAAACCATTTTCTAATACTCATATAATTTCATCTTTCCGTTTTTTACCTACTCATAAGCTTTTCGGTTGCCGCTATCAATAATTATTTTTTAGAAATTTATAATAGAGAAGATTACATGATCTCACGTATAAATAAGATTGAATATGTTAGTAGCAAACATAATCCATTGTTTTTTATTTGAAATTGCTCCTGTTCGTTAAACCCAATTGATATTTTTTCAAAATAATTTTCAACTTCAACCTTTTCTTCATTTGAAAAAATGATTTTCAGCTTGTTATCAAAAGTTCCTTCCAAATATGTAAATAATGATTTTGTCCTTATTTTATTATGTAAAACATCAATGTCAATAGACTTACCTGAATCAATAATCATATTCAATTCCAAGCAGAAATTTGATAGTTTTAAAATTGGATTTTCCATAAATATTTCTTTTTTATTTTTATCTACTCTTAAGCTTTTGGGTATCCGCTACCTTAGTCTTTTAAATATGTACTTACTTCTATATTTAATTCCTAACAGTCTACAAACTAACGAAAAAAAATGAAATTACCAAAATTTCATTTGTTAAATATAAAAATCTATGTGTTTTCTTTTAGTTCTTTATCCGAAATAAAAAAATCGTGGTACTCTAACCGTATCACGCGCCTGGGGCCTTCGACTGCCCTACACAAGTAATAAGTTAAAGCAAGGGGAGAGCAAAGTTGCCGAAATGCACATCAGCCGCCAACTGCGCATAGAGCGTGTGTTGGCGGTATGTATCTTTTCAGATTAGAAATTTTCCACAAATTTTATTCTATAGGGTCTAATTGCTCTAACTACTCCGATTTCCATTTCAATTAGAGCATAATTTTCGTTGATTAATCCAGAGTCTCCAACGTGAGTCTCATTAATCCACTTGTGAAAATACCCATTTGTAACATGTTCTCCAGATCCATCTTCGTATTTTGAAATTTTTACTTTTCTAAGTTCTTCTTTTTTCATCTTTTTTAATTTTAAGTTTAATGATGTGTTTTAGATTTTCCTATCTCAACAAATTCCATTCTAAGGCAGTCCTTACACTGATATAAAGTTCCAATATCATTAATTTCCCATATAAATTCGATATCATTTTCTATTTGTTCACTCAATCCTTCAATTGAAATATTATATTTCAAGCAAATTTTAATAAAGTCTCCAATTGTTTTTTTTGTTTTATTGAAATCATTTGCAAAATCATACCAATTTATTTTATTTGTCATATTATTTCTTTTCTTGAGTTATCTAATCTTCTATGACCCTCTGCTGCAGCACGTTTTCAACGTGTGTCAATACTAAATTATTTATTTGTTTTCCCACACGATAAAATTCGCTCGGTAGCATGGGATTTTGTTTTGTAATTATAACTAATTGGAGGAAGTAAATTCTTAGAAATATTTTCGTTTTCAATTATACTTCCATTTTTCAAATGTAGTTCAAAAGAATTATCTCCTAAGTTTTTATATAATTGGTAACCCGGTCGACATTTATGCATTCGATCAATTAATGCTGAGATTCCTTTTGAAAAGCCATTTTCTTTGGTTACTCTATAAACGTATTTTGAACATGACTCTTCAAAAAGACATTTTCGTCTTGTTGAAGATGGATATAATTTCCAGTATAGTTGAATAATTAGAATTAAAATATAACTCATAATCGTTTGAAGACTGCCATTTTATAGATTACGGTTGATCCTGGTGTAGCACCAATGCCAAAACAACCCATATCAGGTTCTATTTTAGTTTCTACATTTTCTAAATGCATAAACTCCCAGCCAAGTTCTGTTTGCTCATTAATGAGATTTTCAAGCTGATTTGCAACTTCATTTGTTGAATCTTTTTTTGTTATTTTTGCTACAAATGGCAATACTTTGTAAATCATAATTTTTAAAATTTTAATATATTATTTCATTGAGTTTATTTCTTGCTCTATTGCTTTCTCATCATAAGTTGTTAACTTAGAATCTTCTCTTAAAGAACTATAATACCTACGACCTAATTTTAATGCTAATTCTTTATCAGTACTTTTTAAAGCATCTAAATACTCATCTTTATAGACTGATCTATTTTCAACTATTTCAACTTTCTGTCTTAATATCTTTTCGGTTTTAGTTTCTCTTACAGGTATTATTAAGAAAACAATACCTGTTATTATAGAAAAGATTGACATAAAATTACCATCTGGATCTTTTCCATACATTAAAATTCCACCACCTGTAAAAAAGATTAAGGCAAGAATTTTTGATAGTACAGCATATTTTTTCCGTGTTTCAAATGAGGCCATAATATTTATTGAATTTATTTATTAAACATTTCCTTAATACCACCAATAGAACTTAATACGCCAGTAGCTTCGTATGGCAGATAAATCACTTTGTTATCTTTTCCGCTTACCATGTCTTTTAGAGTGTCAATGTAGCGAATGGCAACTAAATAATTAATAGGGTCGCCTTTTATTGAAGCAACAGCTTTTGTTATTTTTTCAATTGCTTCTGCTTCACCCTCGGCAGTTCTTATTTTGGCTTGTGCTTCACCTTCGGCTCTTAATATCCGTGATTGTTTTTCACCCTCTGCTTTATTAATCTCTGAAATTTTCAATCCTTCAGAAATTAGTACTTGTGATGCTTTAGAACCTTCTGCTTCAAGGATTGATGCACGTTTTGAACGCTCAGCTTGCATTTGTTTTTCCATTGCTTCCCGAATGTGTTGTGGTGGATTGATGTCTTGCAATTCAACCCGATTGACTTTTACGCCCCATTTGTGGGTTGCTTCGTCAAGTACTGCTCTCAATTTACTATTAATAGTATCTCTCGAAGTTAATGTTGCATCCAAGTCCATCTCGCCAATAACGTTTCTCAATGTAGTTTGAGTAAGTTTTTCAATAGCATCGGGTAAATTTGAAATTTCATAAACTGCTCTTACAGGATCAATAACTTGAAAATAGAGAATTGCATTAATTTCAGTAACAACATTATCTTTGGTTATTACGTTCTGTTTCGGGAAATCATAAACACTTTCACGTAAATCTATTTTACTCGTACTTACTTTGATAATGTAGTTTTTACTGTTCAAATCTTCTTTGATGTAACGCCACATTATTTCCCTCGGTCTGTCTATAATAGGCCAAATAATATTTATACCTGCTCCCAATGTTCGACTGTATTTTCCAAGCCGTTCAATAACCATAGTTTCAGATTGCTGAACAATCTTAAAGCCCATTAATGCAAAGACAATTACAAAAAGTGCAATTAGTCCTAAAATGATTGTGATACCCATAATTTTAAATTTTAATAATTGGTGAATATTATAAATAATCAACTAACTTCTTAAACTCCTTGGAATTCATTATTGAACCATGTTTCCCTCCATCTAAATCTTCAAAGATAACTTTACCAGTTGTATCGACAGAAAAATCAAAATTTCTAACAACTTCATTATCAATAAAAATTTTCAATTGTCCTCGTTCTATAGTAATTTTATAATCTCTTATTCGGTTTTCAAAATCATGTTCTACTTTCCAGTTTTGGAGATTTTTTTCTAATTCAATTAGATCCATATTATTTTCTATTTTAGTTTTACCTACTCTCAAGCTTTTCGGCGTCTGCTACCCTAGTCTTTTAAATATGTACTTACTTCTATATTTAATTTCTAACAGTCTACAAACTAACAAAAAAAAATGAAATTACCAAAATTTTATGTGTTAAATATAAAATTTATGTGTTTTCTTTTATTTCTTTATTGGAAATAAAAAAAGCGTGGTACTCTAACTGTATCACACTCATGAGGCCTTCGACTGCCGTATACAAATGATAAGTTAAAGCCCACGCCGTTTGGCGCAGGCGTTTACTAACTTATCCCTTTGTATTCTGAAAGTGTCGAAGTTTCATGAGTAGGAATAAAAGCTAACGCTTTGCAATATGTAATGCCGCTGTCGCTACAGCAGACGAGTTAATCTAATGAGTTGCAAATATAAATATAATTTTACAAAACAATATCTAATTTTGAAAATACTTTTTCTAAAATTTCTTGCGTTTCCAATGACTCCCCAAAATGCTGAGTAGTTGGTGCAGCATGAAAATAGGGTATTGAATCAGGTTGTTTAATAAAATTTGTATGACCATGCCATTTGCAAAAGTGAACTTGATTAAAACTTCTATCAAATTAACTGACATATTTGCAAAATTACTGCAATATTGTCTTGTTTTTCAATTATTTATGAAATTTAACTGCCAAAAAAACAATAAAAAATGATTGGATGATTATTTGATACAAGTATTAAAACAAACTAAACCTGTAAACAACTAAATCTTACAAGCATGAATTTTAATAATTTTACTATCAAATCGCAGGAAGCCATTCAGGAAGCTATTGAGCTGGTACAATCCAATGGTCAACAAGTGGTCGAAACGCCTCACTTGTTCAGGGCTTTGCTCACTAAGGGCGAGGACCTTACTCAGTTTCTGTTTGGAAAATTAGGCGTAAATGTGTCTGCACTGCAGGCGGTTGTAGATACAATGATTGCCGGATTTCCACGTGTGTCGGGTGGTGGTGAACCATACCTGAGTCGTGAAGCAAATGCAGTGTTACAAAAAGCTACTTCGCTTTCGACCAAAGCCGGCGATCAGTTTGTGTCCATGGAGTATTTGCTGTTGGCTTTTACAGCCGAAAAAAATGCGTTGACCAAAGTGCTGAAAGATGCGGGTATTTCTGAAAACGAATTGCAGAAAGCCATTACTGAACTTCGGAAAGGCGCAAAAGCCGATTCCGCTTCGGCTGAAGAAAGCTACAATGCGCTGAATAAATACGCCATTAATCTGAACGAACAGGCTCAGGCCGGAAGACTCGACCCTGTAATCGGGCGTGATGAGGAAATTCGTCGGGTGCTACAGATATTGAGCCGCCGTACCAAGAATAATCCAATTCTGATTGGTGAGCCCGGTGTGGGTAAAACGGCCATTGCCGAAGGTCTGGCACATCGTATCGTTCGCGGTGATGTGCCCGAAAACCTGAAATCGAAACAGATTTTTTCGCTCGATATGGGTGCGCTGATAGCCGGTGCCAAGTACAAAGGCGAGTTTGAGGAACGGCTGAAAGCCGTGGTAAACGAAGTAATCAAAGCCGATGGCGAGGTGATTCTGTTTATCGACGAAATTCATACGCTGGTGGGAGCCGGCAAAAGCGATGGCGCCATGGATGCTGCCAACATTCTGAAACCTGCCCTGGCGCGTGGTGAATTGCGGGCTATCGGAGCAACCACGCTGGATGAATATCAAAAGTATTTTGAGAAAGATAAGGCGTTGGAACGTCGTTTCCAGCTTGTAAATATTGACGAACCGGATGTGCCAAGTACTATTTCCATTCTGCGTGGATTGAAGGAACGCTACGAAAATCACCACAAAGTGCGGATTAAAGATGACGCCATTATTGCTGCGGTGGAACTGTCGAGCCGTTATATCACCAATCGTTTTTTGCCTGATAAAGCCATTGACCTGATGGATGAAGCGGCTGCAAAACTGCGGTTGGAAGTGGATTCGGTGCCCGAAGATTTGGATATTATCGACCGTAACATCAAGCAACTGGAGATTGAACGCGAAGCCATTAAACGCGAAAACGATACGCGTAAACTGGCGCAACTCAACGAAGAAATTGCCAACCTGAAAGAAGAAGGCAAGGAAATGCGTGCCAAATGGTCGAGCGAAAAGCAACTGATTGACAGCATTCAGCAAACCAAAGTAGAGATTGAAGACCTGAAATATCAGGCAGAACGAGCCGAACGCGATGGCGATTACGGACTGGTGGCGGAAATCCGTTACGGAAAGGTAAAAGCTGCCGAGGAGAAAATAGCTCAGTTACAAACCAAACTGGCTACGATGCAAGGCGTTCATGCGTTGATAAAAGAAGAGGTAGACAGCGAAGATATTGCCGATGTAGTAAGCCGTTGGACAGGCATTCCGGTAAATAAGATGCTGCAAAGCGAAAAAGACAAGCTGCTGCATCTCGAAGACGAATTGCACAAACGTGTCGTTGGTCAGGAAGAAGCAATCGCTGCGGTTTCGGATGCAGTACGTCGTAGTCGTGCCGGTCTGCAAGACCCTAAACGACCAATCGGTTCGTTTATTTTCCTAGGGACAACCGGTGTGGGTAAAACCGAACTGGCGAAAGCACTGGCCGAATATCTCTTCGACGACGAAAATATGATGACGCGTATTGATATGAGCGAGTATCAGGAAAAATTCTCCGTTACCCGTCTGATTGGTTCGCCTCCGGGCTATGTGGGTTACGATGAAGGTGGTCAGCTGACCGAAGCTATTCGCCGGAAACCATATTCAGTAGTGCTTTTCGACGAGATTGAAAAGGCGCACCCCGATGTTTTCAATGTGCTGTTGCAAGTGCTGGACGATGGTCGTTTGACCGATAATAAAGGCCGGTTAGTGAACTTCAAAAACACCATTATCATTATGACTTCCAACATTGGTTCGTCGCTGATACAGGAAAGTTTTGAAGGCATGACCGATAAAAATCAGGCGGAGATTATTGAAAAAACCAAGCTACAGGTATTTGAATTACTGAAACAAACCATTCGTCCTGAGTTTCTGAACCGTATAGATGAACTGGTGATGTTTGCACCGCTCAACGAAAAGCAGATTGAAGAAATCGTGCGGTTGCAGATTTCAATCATTCAAAAAACACTGGCCGGAAACGGTGTACAACTGGAACTTACCGAAGCGGCTGTTCAGTTTATTGCTGCCGAAGGTTTCGATCCGCAATTTGGAGCGCGCCCCGTGAAACGAGCCATACAGAAGTTTGTGCTCAACGATTTGTCCAAACAACTCATTGGCGGAACCGTTCACAGCGACCAAACCATTGTGGTGGATTATGACGGAGAAAGGTTAGTGTTTAGAAATTAGGTTTCCAATTCTTATACTCACAGGGTGACTTTGAGTCACCCCGTGAATTACTTTAAATCACCCCCGTAATTTTTTTTAATAGCATTTTACTCATAAGGTGACTTTGAGTCACCCTATGAGTAGTTTCAACGCAGAGCAACGATTAAAATCGGGTTTTGCGTTTTTTTTATGTTAGTGTACGGTATTTTTATTAAGAATGTATATATTTGCAATGCATTAACTTTAGTTGTCACATTTCACAATAGGAGCCTATGTCAGTTATCCATCGTACCATTAAAGCAATTCTGTACCCCAACCCAATGAATAATGCCAAAGGCAAGTATTTGGCTCGAACATCGAAGTATAATACCTATAATATTCGAGAAATCTGTGAGTCGTTGAAAAATAAATCAGGGTTAGTAAACGTGGATGCCATGGAGTACCATGTGAAACTCTTTCTCGAAGAAATGGCCGATTTACTTGAGTATGGCAATAAAATCAATACCGGTTATTTCAGTGCTCAGGCTACTGTTCGGGGTTCTTTCGACTCCAAAGCTGATCAATATGATTCCGAAAGACATAGCGTCCAGATTGTGTTTAGCACCGGACACCTTATCCGGCAAAGAGCAGCAAAGTTGAAAGCCGAGATTTTGAGAATAATACCAAATAACTATGGTATTCGCACTGTAACTGATGCACAAACAAAGTTAGATACTGATAAACTGGTCTTGAACAGATTACTGGTTATTAGTGGCGACAAAATAAAAATTACCGGTGATGACCCCACCGTAGGACTTTACCTCATACATGCCGAAAGTGGTACTGAACTCCATTTTACAGCCTCCACCCTGTATCAAAACGGGAATGGAACATTGATGCTCATTGTTCCTGAATTAGTCTCAGGCACCTACCAGCTAAAGATCGTTACACAGTATGGAGGTAAAGGCAGTCCGTTAGCCCAACCGCGAAGTTGCACATACGCTAATCTCCTTCATGCCGACTAACTAATGTGGCTTGGTTTGACAGGTACCTGTCAAAGTATATGACTAGTATATGTCAAACTGCTTGACAGGCACCTGTCAAAGCTCCTTTGCTTAGGCTATGTCAGATAGTGAGATTAGGTGAGTGAAAGGGATGATGTTAGGTGTGATAGATAAACAGTATTCGGGGTGTGGCTTTGAGTTGTGCTCCGAATATAAAATTGGGCTAACACTCTTATGATATAGTTTCGTTATTTGGCTATTGACGGGGTGACTTCAAGTCATTTAGTTACTTGGCTATTGACGGGGTGACTTCAAGTCACCCCGTCAATAAAATACTAACTAAATCAACTGTGAAAATAATGTTATGAAAAATTGTAATTGTGAAAAGGAATGTGTATGTTTGTGGGAGAAAATAATATATGACATGAAAAGGAAAAATTAGAAATTAACTTATGCTGATATTTTTAAATGTTCTGCAATAGTTTTCTTTATTTGGGGTATGGTATTCTGGGGTGTCGTTTGGTTAACATAAAGTCTTCCCCCTTCTGATATTCGAATTTCATTGTATTCAAACCTTGCAACTGTATTAAAATTATTAGTTGCATTGTTAAGATTATGTATATTTGTTGGTCATTAGTGAAAATAATCTATTAGGAGTTTCATTTAGAGTTTGACCCTTTACAAATAAAAGTAACCACATAAAAAAACTACAAGATTTTTGTTATGAACTTCGAAAATGGTCACCTGTATCACCTCTATAACCAGGGTAACAACCGTCAGCGGATTTTCTTTTCGCGGGAGAACTACCTTTTTTTTCTGACTAAAATCAGAGATTATATCTTGCCACATGCCGATGTTTTAGCGTGGTGTCTAATGCCGAATCATTTTCATATGATGATTTATGTACATAATGTGGAGGTGATTGTGAGTGATGGTGCTCAGTATAATGGAGCTACTGAGAGGGTGACTCTAAGTCACCCTCTCAGTAAGAATGCCAAAATGCGTAATTTGAATGATAGCATTGCAATACTTTTACGATCTTATACTCGCGCCATAAATAAACAGGAGAATAGGAGCGGAGCTTTATTTAGAGAAGGTACCAAAGCCGAATGCCTCACAAAATTTCAGGGTACTACACCTGCTTATTTCAATACTGCTTTTGGGGCACTAATTAATGTTAGAATCCCTGAGCAGGAATATCCACAGGTGTGTTTCAATTATATTCATCAGAATCCACTTAAAGCTAAATTGGCGAAGAAACCTGAGGATTGGGAATTTTCATCATATCCTGATTATTTTGGCGGTCGTAAAGGAAAGCTGATCGGCATATTCCAACGCTTTCTGCACAAAAGCAATTGATTTGTCGCCCATCACCCTCATTGACTTTCTTTCGTCGGCCGTGAGGTTGAATAATAATGTATTTGCCAACGCTGTGTTTATAGCAGTCAGGTTGGTGTTGATAGCAGCCAAGGTTTCGGCAGGTATCGTTGTCGAAATTTGATTTTCTTGAGACATAAATTTTGGTTTTAAATGTAAATAAATAGATATAATTGTAGCTTTCAAAGCTGTTTACAGGTCGAATTTATTAGGTTAATTAACAAACTGCAAATATAAAGTTTTTTTACTAAAAAATAAATATATTCCAGGAAAAATTTATCAAATTTACTTTTGATTTTTTCAGTGTACAAAACACGGTGTTTTTGCTTTGTTGAATGGATGGGGTAGGGAAGTGATGAACGGGTTTTGAACACAAAACCGGTGAAAAAAAAATTTTTTGAAAAAATGGACAAGAAGTTGTCTGAAGGCTGTCAGTTTAACAGCAGAAACCATAGACAAGCATACAAGCCAGGCTAATGAGCAGAACATAAATCGGTACTTTCGTATCTGTTACGTTGGTTTCAAAAATTTCGGGTTTCAATTTTTCCAGCATCCAAAAACAAAGTACTGCTGCCAGCACCCCGATAATAATTCCACCCACGATATCCAACGGATAATGAAGACCCAGGTAAATGCGGGAATAGGCAGTCATACTCGCCCATCCGAAAATGAAATAGCTATACAGCTTCCGATGGAGAATTAAAGCCGACAGCGTGGCAAATCCAAAAGCATTGGAAGCGTGTGAGGAGGCAAAGCCGTATTTGCCGGCACTGTAATTTCTCACCAGGTGTACCATGCCTTTTAAGTGCTGTGCATGTGAAGGGCGAAGGCGATGAACCAAGTTTTTGAAAACTCCCGATGCCACCTGATCGCAAATAACGATGCACAAAATCAAGGCAATAGCGAGCCAAAGTGCATCTTTTTTCCAAAACCGAATGAGGACATACAAAACCGAGGCATAAAGCGGAATCCAAACCAATTTGTTGCTTACCGCAAACATGAAATTATCGAAAAAGGGAGAAAAATGGCTATTGATGAACAAGAATAGACTTGAATCCAACTGCCTGATTAATTCGAATACAATCATAATTATTTGAATATTAGGGTAAGCGTCAAATTAGCTTGCTGCGAACTCACGTTAATTATATTTGCTCGATATTTTCCTGCTCTACCCAACCGATATTTCCATTAGCTAATTTGATTTCCGTCCATTTTCCAAGCGTACTCCTAACGGTTACTTTTGTTCCTTCGTGCAGTTGAAATAAATCGGTTCCACTCTTATCGGGCGAGCTTTTTACACTAATCACACCGGTCATTACTATTGCTTCGTTATGATTAATCAATTGGTCTTTGCGGACTGCCGCGAAAATTAGAACAACAAAACTTATTGCTAACAGCACGCTACCCACATAAAACGATGATTTCCGAATGGAAAGGGACGGTCCAAACACGAAAATAAACGAACAAATCAGACAAATGACAAACAAACTGAAACTCATGAAAAACCACTGATTGGAATTCAGTAATTTTATCAGATTATCAATCCATCGCCCGATAAAAAACGAATTGTTTTGTATATTTGAGTCTACTACTTTTAATTGGGCAAGTTCCAGATTCACTCTGGCATCGTCGTACAAGGGGTAAAGTCGTAAAGCCCGTTCGTAATTCAAAATAGCCCGACCGGTTTCATTCGATTTATAATAAGCATTTCCCAGATTGAAGTACAATTCGGGTGCTACTCCTTCGGTCTTTAAAACCTTTTCATACAGTTTAGCCGCATCGGTATAATTTCCTTTAGCATACAGACTGTTGGCCTGCAAAAGTATGTCTTGTTTTGAAGAAGCAAAAACATTGAAACTCAAAATTAAGCTTAAAAAAAGAATGATTTTTTTCATAATTTCCATGGAAGTTTGAGTTTATAATTTTCTGAATTTATCCTCTAAATCACTGATTGCTTTGATGGTATCATCAAACAAATTGCCCATTTCCTGTTGCCCCGAATTGGGTGCATAGCGTGCAAACTCACAGGTATTTAAAATGGCTATAAACGGTTGAATATTCGTGTCATCAAGCTTGCGGGTAGTAAGCTCCTCCACAACACGTTCCTTGGTCAGATTTGCAGCAGGGATTGATAGTTTATCGCTCAAATACGTCCAGGTAGCTTTTAGTACTTCTTCATAGAATTGATCTTTCTTACCCTCGTTCAAGAGTTTCTGAGCTAATTTCAAGCGTTTTTGCGCCACTTTATTCGCCTTTTTGTTTTTTACCAAACTCGAATCGGCATTTTCTTTTGCCTGTTTGCGGAAGAAAACAAACAAAGCCAGCGATAAAACAAGCGGAATGATAAACATCAGCCAACCCAATCCGGTCCCGAATATCGGATTTTCTTCTTTAGTCAGCTCAAATTTTTCGGTTTGAATATAGCGTATATCCTTTCCAAGCTGTTTGACATCTTCTTTTTCGACGTAATTTCCTGCAACCACGGGGGCTTCATTTCCTGCTCCTTTCAACACTTCCAGGTTGTAAACCGGAGTTCGCAGGGTTTTATAGGTTCTTTCCTGCGTATCGAAATACGAAATCTCGGTCGATGGAATTTCAAATTTACCCGAATGACGAGGAATCACAAGGTATTCAATACTTTTAGTACCGGAAACTCCTGCTCCCGATGGCTTGAAATTATTTGTAACTTTCGGATCATACAATTCAAAGCCATCCGGAAATTTGATAACCGGATTTTTAATTAATTTCATATTACCACTTCCGGTAATATTTAATTTCAAAGTTACAGCTTCATTGGCTTTCACTTGCGAAGCTGTAATGTTGGAATTCAACGAAAAATGTCCTACAGTTCCATTAAAAGAGGCCGGTTTGTTGGCAGTCGGCAAAGCATTAACCGTGATTTTTACTGCCGGTGCAGTAATAAATTTTGATACATTGGTGTACGAATCGAAGAAATCGTCAAATATACTCCGAACTGCAGCCCTGTTTTGGACGCGAACCACTGCTTCAAAATTCCATTTATCAATCGTAATAACACCCGAATGCTGTGGATAAAGCAACACTTTATACAAAACAAAAGTGCTGTAATTCCTGCCATTATAATTTTCCAATACTAATTGTTTGTTCGTCGGCTGTTCGAGCTCCTGTTTCATAAAGCCGTTAAAATCAACAGCATTCTTTGGATTACATTGCACCACATCTACCAGCGAGTAAAGTTTATATGTTACCAAAATGGCTTCTTGCTCATAAACATTGGTTTTTGAAACTTCGGTACGTAAGAACAAACTTTCATTGTTGACTGCTCCCTGACCGCCATTCTGATTGCCACGACCATTTGACGGAGGAGGTGTTGCATCAGCCGGAAGTACTTTAATAGAAAGCCCATTGGAAGTATATTTTTTATTATCAACCAGTATACTGGCCGAAGCAATTGTAAATGTGCCGGTTTTTGAAGCTTGCAAGGTGTATGTATATCCTACAGAAACAGAAGAAGTAGCTTTACCATTTACTACCTGATAACTCGAACTGTGCGACTCGAAAGGCCCTGCAAGTACTTCAAAGTTTGAAAAATCAGGAACTCGCAAATCTTTTCCCGTGGCATTAACCGTATAGACCAATTGAAAAGGCTTATTTGCCACAACTGTTGATGGCGCTGAAGCTGTAAAACGCACCGGTTCATCAGCTCTGACCATCCATGTAGCCAAAAATACCAGCAAAAACGATATGTAAATTTTTCTGCGTTTCATATTTTATATCAATTCAATAGTAAATTGTAACTTTTTAAACTCTAAATCTCAATTACCAATCTTTATCTGCTTTTTTTGTTCCTCTTACTTGTTGCTTTTTTGCTTTGTCCTGAGCATTTTTTTCGTCTTGCTGCAATGCATCCAGGATTTGTTGTGCATTTTCCTTCGACATTTTAGGCTGTTGAGGTTGATTTTGTGGCTGTTGAGGTTGATCTTTCGGTTGTTGTGGTTGTTTTTGATCTTGTTTGTTCTGATCTTTATTTTTATCCTTATTTTTATCTTTGTCTTTCTTCTGTTGTTTTAAAAGTTCTTGTGCATAAGCCAGATTGTAACGCGTTTCATTATCTTTCGGGTTCGATTTTAAAGCCCGTTCGTAGGCTTTAATGCTTTCTTCCACCTTGTTGTCCATCAACAATGAATTTCCGGTATTGTGGAATGCTGCAGCAATTTTTTCTTTTTCCTTTGGTTTAATAGTCAACGCATTGCTGTATTGCTCCTGGGCTTCAGTATATTTCTTTTGTCTGAATAATGCATTACCAAGATTATAAGTTGCTTCAAATGATTTTGGATTTTTTGAGAGTCCTCTGCGATAAGCAGTTTCTGCTTCTGAAAACTTCGAG
>Ga0214228_1000344_pt1 | contig 14131 bp, 10 predicted proteins | sample TroBogypolimnion_21_FD_153066 | JGI IMG/M metagenome (GOLD analysis project Ga0214228, IMG submission 153066) | Freshwater microbial communities from Trout Bog Lake, WI - 05NOV2007 hypolimnion | ecosystem: Environmental > Aquatic > Freshwater > Lake > Hypolimnion/Profundal zone | place: Trout... | reverse complement strand
AATTGCTAGTAAATCAGGGCTTGAAGGTCTCACTATCGGCACTATTGCGGAGATTGTAAACATGAGCAAAAGTGGTGTTTTTGCTCATTTTGGCTCTAGAGAAGAATTACAAGTTGAAGTTGTACGAGCCTACCATCAGGGTTTTGAGGAACAGGTATTTGCGCCCGCCCTATCTAAGCCCAAGGGGCTACCACGCCTTAAGCAAATGATTGACTCATGGCTCAAGATGAGTGTTGGTGGCGATACCTCCAGCTGCTTCTTCATTTCTGGTGCAGCTGAATATGATGACCGCCCTGGCATTGTGCGCGATGAACTAGTACGAAGTGTTGAAGATTGGCGCGCTGCAATGCTCAGAGCTATTAAAGAATCGATTACAGCCGGCCATTTAAAAAAATCGGTCAATGCAGATGCCCTGCTGTTTCAACTCTACAGCATAGTGCTCGGCGTTCATCATGATTCGCGCTTTTTGGGTCACTCCAAAAGCCTTACCACTGCAAATGAGTTAATCAAAGAAATCTTTGCAAGCAACAAAGTAAATAAATAAACCTAACAACCATCTTTCTCGAAAAGTTATATGCCCCAATACAACCCTCCCTTGCGCGACATACAGTTTGTTATTCATGAGCTCCTCAATGCGGATAAAGCCTTTACCGCCTTGCCGGCATTTGCAGATGTAGATAAAGATACCATCAATCAGATTATTGAAGAGGCCGGAAAATTTGCAACGGAGATTGCCTTTCCCTTGAATCAAGTGGGCGACAAAGAGGGTTGTACACGCCATGAAGATGGGTCTGTCACCACCCCCGCTGGATTTAAAGATGCTTATCAGCAATATGTGGACAGCGGCTGGCCTGCATTGTCATGTGACCCTGAGTATGGTGGGCAAGGATTGCCGCAGTTACTCAATAGCGCTCTATATGAAACACTAAATTCTGCAAACCAGTCTTGGGCGATGTATCCAGGTTTATCGCACGGTGCATACGAATGCCTACATGCACACGGGACAGATGATCAGAAGAAAATTTATCTTGAGAAATTGGTGTCTGGTCACTGGACTGGCACGATGTGTCTCACCGAACCTCAATGTGGCACCGACTTAGGTATTTTGAAGACTAAGGCGGAACCTCTAGCAGATGGAAGTTATTCCATCACAGGCACAAAGATCTTCATCTCTAGCGGTGAGCACGACTTTACCGACAATATTGTTCACTTAGTCTTGGCGCGACTGCCAGACTCGCCTAAGGGCACCAAAGGAATTTCTTTATTTGTAGTTCCAAAGTTTTTGATCAATGCAGACGGCAGCTTGGGTGCAAACAATCAAGTTTCTTGCGGCTCACTAGAGCATAAGATGGGTATACATGGCAATGCGACCTGCGTCATGAACTTTGATGGTGCGATTGGTACGCTTGTAGGAGAGCCTCACAAAGGTCTTAATGCGATGTTTGTGATGATGAATGCCGCACGCTTAGGTGTAGGCATGCAAGGCCTTGGCTTGACGGAGGTTGCTTATCAGAACTCTGCCGCCTATGCCAAAGAGCGCTTACAAATGCGCAGTCTTACTGGCGCTAAAGAACCTCAAAAGGCAGCTGATCCGATCATTGTGCATCCAGATGTACGCAGAATGCTGCTCACACAGAGGGCCTATGCTGAAGGTGGTCGGGCCTTTGCTTATTGGGTCGCCTTAATGATTGATACGGAACTGAATCATCCGGATGAGAGTGTTCGTAAAGATACTGCTGATATGGTCACCCTGCTCACCCCCATCATTAAAGCTTTCCTCACAGATAACGCGTTCACTGCTACAAATGAAGGCTTACAAGTTTTTGGTGGGCATGGCTATATTGCCGAATGGGGCATGGAGCAATATGTTCGTGATGCACGTATTAATATGATTTATGAAGGTACTAATACGATTCAATCCCTTGATCTTTTGGGGCGCAAAGTACTTGGTGATATGGGTGCGAAACTCCGCAAGTTTGGCAAACTCGTTGAAACTTTCATTGAAGAAGAAGGTGTTCGCAAAGAAATGCAGGAGTTCATCGACCCCTTAGCCGACATCGCTACCAAGGTAGAGAAACTGACCAAAGAAATTGGCATGAAAGCCATGATGAACCACGAAGAAGTGGGGGCTGCGGCCGTTCCTTATCTTCGTACTGTAGGGCATTTGGTCTATGCATATCTCTTTGCCCGTATGGCCAAAATTGCTTTGGCCAATAAGTCAAGTAATGATCCTTTTTATCAGGCCAAAATCGCAACTGCCCGCTTCTACTTTGACAAGCTCCTTCCTGAAACTGCCACCTTGATTCGCCAGGCACGCGCTGGCTCGAAATCATTAATGGCAATGCCTGCTGAACTCTTCTGAAAGACTGGATATGACTGAAAATAACATCATTAAAAAAGTAGCCATTTTGGGTGCCGGAGTGATGGGCGCTCAAATTGCCGCTCAATGTATTAATGTTGGTCTCCCAGTAATTTTATTTGACCTGCCTAGCAAATCTGATGATGGCAAGACAGTGAATAAAAATGCTATCGCACTAAAGGCTATTGAGAATCTTAAAAAACTGAAGCCAGCACCCTTAGGCTTAGCAGTAGATGCAAATTTGATTATTGCAGCCAACTACGAAGATGATTTGGGTCTTCTAGCAGATTGTGATCTGATTATTGAGGCAATTGCTGAGCGTCTAGATTGGAAACATGCCCTCTATGAAAAAGTAGGGCCCCATATTCCGGCGCATGCCCTCTTTGCCACCAATACCTCTGGCTTACCGATTGGTGAGCTAGCCAAGGGATTTTCTGGTGACCTCAAGCAGCGTTTTTGTGGAGTCCATTTCTTTAATCCGCCAAGGTATATGCACCTGCTAGAACTTATCCCAGCAAGCGATACTGATCCAGCGGTATTAGATGCTCTTGAAACCTTCATGACCTCCACTATGGGCAAAGGTGTTGTTCGAGCAAAAGATACGCCGAATTTTATTGGTAATCGCGTGGGAGTTTTCTCGATTCTTGCTGTGTTTGCAGAGGCTCAAAAATATGGTCTGGGTTTTGATGAGGTAGATGCGATTACTGGTAGTAAATTAGGTCGCGCTAAATCTGCCACCTTTAGAACGAGTGATGTTGTTGGTTTGGACACCATGGCTCACGTCATCAACACCATGGAAGTCGCTTTACAAGACGACTCCTTTTCAACCTTATTCAAAACACCGGATGTTGTTGCCAAGTTAATTGCTAAAGGCGCTTTGGGTCAGAAGACTAAAGCGGGTTTTTATCGCAAGGATGGCAAAACAGTACTTGTATTAGACGCTACTACTGGAGAATACAAGCCCTCTACTGCCACAATCGAACCCATTATTGAGCGCATTCTTAAAAAGCCGATTGCCGAACGTCTTGAGCTTCTCAGAAACACCGATGATCCACAGGCGCAATTCTTATGGTCTATTTATCGGGACATCTTCCACTATTGCGCCATTCATCTAGGGAGTATTGCGGATTCTGCTCGTGAAATTGATTTTGCAATGCGCTGGGGTTATGGCTGGGATAAGGGTCCATTTGAAGATTGGCAAGCTGCTGGTATTACGCAAGTGGCTAACTGGATCAAAGAGGATATCGACACAGGCAAGACGCTCAGTAAAGAGCCTTTGCCAGCTTGGGTATTTAGCGGCCCTGTTGCAGAGAAGCAGGCTTTCCATACACCAGAGGGATCGTGGTCTGCAGCAGAAGGAAAATATATTCCGCGTTCCTCCCTTCCCGTCTACAAGAAGCAAGCATTTAGAGCATCTCTTCTGGGTGATGGTTCACCCGATCCAAGAACGGCTGGTACCACCATCTATGAGAATCCAGACCTGCGCGCTTGGGTAGATGAGCGTCAACCAGAGGTCTTGATTGCTTCGTTTAAATCCAAGATGAATACCTTTAGTCCTGATGTATTAAATGGACTTCAAAAGGCCGTTAAGATTGCTGAAGAACATTATTCTGGTTTGGTTATTTGGCAACCCACCTCATTGAAGTTAGGCACACCTGGCGGACCTTTCTCTGCAGGTGCAAATTTAGAAGCTGCCCTACCCATGGTTATGAAGAGCGGTCCGTCTGGAGTTGAGCCTTTTGTAAAACTCTTCCAAGACACCATGATGAGAGTTAAATACTCTCAAGTACCAGTGGTCGCTGCAGTATCGGGTGTTGCATTGGGTGGTGGCTGTGAGCTCGTGCTGCAATCCGCGCGTAGAGTTGCGGCAATGGAAAGCTATATCGGCTTAGTTGAAGTTGGTGTTGGGTTACTCCCTGCGGGAGGCGGCCTTAAAGAAGCGGCCATTCGTGCGGCTCAAGGTGTAAATCTTGCAGGCAACACTAACTTCCTAGATTTCACTAAAGCCTCTTTCGAAAATGCTGCCATGGCAAAAGTATCTTCATCTGCCCAAGAAGCAATGAAGATGGCTTACTTGAAAACAGGCGACATTATTGTCGCTAACGTATATGAATTACTTGCGCTGGCGCAAAGCCAAGTTAAAGCAATGCGTTATTCAGGTTATAGGCCACCGATTCCAACGCTTATTCCTGTAGGCGGACGTTCTGTTGCTTCAACTGTGATGGGCCAAGTGGTGAATATGCGAGATGGGGGATTCATCTCTGAACATGATGCCCATATTGCTCAAAAAATCATTGAAATTATTACTGGTGGCAATGTTGATGCAGGCACCCTCGTAACTGAAGAGTGGCTCCTGAAACTAGAGCGTCAAGCTTTTGTGGAATTGATTGGGCATCCCAAAACAATGGAGCGCATTATGGGCCTGCTCCAAAACGGCAAACCGGTTAGAAACTAGGCACTCAAACACAATACGAGAACATATTCATGATTAAAAATATTCAAGACGCTTATATTGTTGCCGCCACTCGGAGTGCTGTTGGCAAATCAGGTAGAGGCTCTTTACGCAACACTAGACCGGATGACTTGTTGGGCAATGCCCTTCAACACGTTCTTACACAAGTACCTACACTGGATCCTGCTGCGATTGAAGATGCCATCATCGGCTGCGCTATGCCAGAGGCACAACAAGGCTTAAACATTGCACGTATTGGTCTACTGCTGGGTGGACTGCCCAATACTGTTGGCGGCATTACCGTAAATAGATTTTGCTCCTCTGGATTAAATGCTATAGCAATGGCTGCTGATCGCATTCGGGTAGGCGAAGCTGACATCATGATTGCTGGCGGTGTCGAATCAATGAGTATGGTTCCTATGGGCGGCAATACTCCGTCCATGTCTCCAGCAATATTTATGGGCGATGAAAATATTGGAATAGCCTATGGTATGGGTTTAACCGCCGAAAAAGTAGCTCAGCAATGGAAGATCAGCCGTGAAGATCAAGATGCCTTCGCTCTCGCCTCCCATCAAAAGGCGCTTGCTGCTCAAGCCGCTGGTGAATTTAATGCTGAAATCTTTCCAGTAAAAATAGCCAATCGAGCTATGAACTTTGATCAAGGTCAAGTCGATATCAAATGGAGTGATTTTGCAAAGGACGAGGGTCCGCGTATTGATACCTCTCTTGAAGGTCTAGCCAGACTAAAATCGCCTTTTGCCGCTAAAGGTAGTGTTACTGCTGGCAATAGCTCACAAACATCGGATGGTGTTGGTGTTCTTATTCTCGCTAGTGAAAAGGCCATTAAAACTTTTGGCCTCACCCCTCTTGCACGCTTTGTGAGTTTTGCGATCAAAGGTGTTCCCCCTGAGATTATGGGTATTGGACCCAAAGAGGCTATTCCCGCAGCACTGAAGTTGGCAGGACTCACTCAGCAAGATATTGATTGGCTTGAGTTAAATGAAGCTTTTGCTGCCCAGTCACTAGCAGTTATTCGCGATTTGCAGCTAGATCCGAGCAAAGTCAATCCATTGGGAAGCGCCATTGCATTGGGGCATCCCTTAGGTGCAACTGGAGCTATCCGTGCTGCAACAGCAATACATGCGTTACAAAGACGCAATCTGAAGCATGCAATGGTGACCATGTGCGTTGGCACAGGTATGGGCGCTGCTGGAATTTTTGAACGTTGTTAAAACGATTTGGAGACTCAATCATGATAAAAAAACAATTCTCTATCTTCTCCATCTGTTTGGTTAGCATAGTCTACGGCAATGCTTATGCTCAAAGTGCAGATCCTGCTATTGGTGTCTGGAAAACGATTGATGACAAAACTAATCAACCTGCTTCTTTAATCAAAATTGAACAAGTGAATGGGGTTTTGGAAGGAACCATCATTAAGACCTTTCCAAGACCTAATGAAACGCCATTGGTTTACTGCAATCTATGCAAAGATGATCGCAAAGATAAACCGATTGTTGGCATGAAAATCATGACCGACTTGAAGCAAGATGAATCTGGAGCTTGGTCAGGAGGAAAAATCCTAGATCCTAAAGAAGGTGAGATCTACAAGGTAAAAATTGTGACTGAAGATGGGAAAAAAATGGATGTCCGTGGCTATATTGGGATTCCCCTCTTAGGCAGAACCCAAGTTTGGTACAAGGCTGAACAGTAGGTTTTTCTAATTTGAAATATAAGCCAAGCTAATCTAGATCTTTAAATTTTGGAACACGTTTTTCCATAAAGGCGCTTAATGCCTCTTTGGCTGCTGGGCCTTTTAGCCTTTCCATAAATAAGCTCGCTTCAGCATCTATTTGCTCAAGTATTTCTGATTTCAATCTACCGCTCTTTAATAGTGCTTTGGTCTGTAATAGCGACCCAAAAGACATCGCTGTCAGCGCCTTTGCCCGCTCCTCTGCATAGTGAAGTGCGGAGGATTCCAATATTACCTTGTTAACAAAACCCATTTTGTGGGCCTCCTCTGCTGACAAAGGTTCGCCGAAGAATAAAATTTCTGAGGAGCGTTGGTGCCCAATAAGACGTGGCATCAATAAAGTGATGGCGCCTTCTGGAACCAAGCCTAATGCGACAAATGGAAAAATAAATCTTGCAGCTTTTTGGGCGTAGACCAAATCGCAATGAAATAACATGGTTGAGCCAATGCCCACTGCAAAACCATCAACGGCAGCAATTAGCGGCTTTTTGAGCTCAGCAAGAGCCCTAAGTAAATTAATGGGCGGAGCATGTTCGAGCGTAATCGGCGAGTTTATAAAATCCTGAATATCGTTACCAGCTGAAAAAGTATTGCCTGCTCCTGAAAGCAAAATGACCTTAACCTCAGGATCCAGATCTGCAGCAATCAGTACCTCCCTCAACTCTCGATACATCGCACTAGTAAATGAATTTTTTTTCTCGGGACGATTAAATACTATCTTCAGTATTCCTTCTTGCTGTTGATGCTCAATCATGCGATGAATTGCCTTCAGTTGTATCAATGGGATCGAATCATATCAACTGCCTTTTCGGCAATGGCCATGATAGGAGCGTTTGTATTGCCGCCAATGAGCGTAGGCATGATCGAGCCATCAACAACGCGCAAGCCCTCGATCCCGTGAACCTGAAGTTTTGAATTCACGACAGACATAGCATCATTACCCATCTTACAAGTACCTACAGGGTGATAGACAGTATCGGCCCTATTGCGGATGATCTGGCGAATATCATCATCAGTATGCACATTCGGTGTAAAAATATCTTTCTGCCTAATATTGGCGAATGTGGGGGCATCCATCAGTTTTTTGGTCAACTTATAGCCTTTCACCAGGGTTTCCAAGTCATCATCCTCCTTTAAAAATCCAGGATCGATGAGTGGTGCTTCATGCATGCTGTTGCTAGCTAATGTGAGTTGCCCACGACTCTTTGGCCGAAGCACACATACATGGCATGAGTAACCGTGAGCCATATGTAATTTGCGTGCATGATCTTCAACCAAGCTCACTACAAAATGTAATTGCACATCCGGTGCATCTAAATTGGGGTCTGTTTTGAGAAAGCCTCCCGCTTCTGCAAAGTTGGTAGCAATCATGCCTTGGCGCGTGCGGATGTATTTCATGATTTCGCCAGTTAGTCTTACCGTTCCACCCAGAGAGATGCCAATCAGATCTAAGCTTTTTGCAGAATAGCCAAATATAAAGTCTGGATGGTCTTGCAGATTTTTCCCTACCCCTGGTAGATCGTGAATCACCGGAATTCCGAACTTCTGTAATTGCTCTGCAGGCCCAACTCCTGAAACCATTAATAATTGCGGTGTGTGAAAAGCACCAGCGCACAAAATCACTTCTTTGTTGGCTCGAATGATGTGCTGCTTACCTCCCTGGGTATAGCTCACACCAGCCGCACGACGACCTTCGAAGAGAATGCGCTCAACCTGCACTCCAGTTTGGACGTGAAGATTGTGACGCTTGTCCATATGAGGGTGGAGGTATCCACGAGCAGCACTCCAGCGTTCGCCATTTCGATGCGTTACTTGGTAAATACCCAAGCCCTCTTGGCTCTCGCCATTGAAATCATTGTTTATTGGGAAGCCTGCTTCTTTTGCAGCATTGAGATAAAGCGCTTGAAAAGGATTGTGAGATTGCAAATGTGAAACGTGCAGTGGCCCATCATTTCCGTGGTATCCACCCTTAAATGAAGCGTTATTTTCGCTTTTCTTGAAATAAGGCAGCATATCATCGTATGACCAACCGTCATTACCAAGGCTTGCCCAGTGGTCATAATCTACTCTATGCCCTCGGGTATAGATCATGGCATTGATTGCGGAAGAGCCCCCTAAACATTTCCCTCTAGGCTGATAGCCACGGCGGCCATTCAAACCAGGTTGAGGCACTGTTTCAAAAGCATAATTATTAATCTTGGTTGGCAACATCGCCACTGCTGCTGCTGGCGTATTAACCAACCAACTATCGCCCTTACCTCCTGCTTCTAGCAATGCAACAGTTGTATTTCCGTCCTCGCTTAGACGACCAGCCATGACACTACCACCAGATCCCCCGCCGATAACGACATAGTCAAATGTATTGCTAGCCATATTTGCCAGTCTTGTTGTGAGTAGTTATTCGAGTAAAAATGCTGAGTTCAGCCAGCGCCTATAAATTCTTGCACGAGCTGATGGCTGCAGATTTATTTTGTTCAAGTCGCCCGCATAGTGCTTGACTACACGATGATCCATTAAGGCAAACCACAGGGGTGGACAGTACGCAACCGTAATCATGGATGCGTATCCTCCAGGCAGTTGTGGCGCCTCATCAAAGTGCCGCAAGGCTTGATAGCGGCGCGTAGGATGGGCATGATGATCTGAATGTCTTTGCAAGTGATAGAGAACAATATTTCCAACAATATGATTGCTATTCCATGAGTGCTCAGGAGCGCAACGCACATATTGACCATTCGCATCCTTCTGACGAAGAAGACCGTAGTGCTCAACATAGTTCACCACTTCGAGCATCGAGGCGGCATATACACCCTGCAGCACAAGAAAGATGAGGGCGGTCCAACCAAGCCAAGTAATTAGGATGCCATAAAAAAGAATGCTTAAAGACCAAGCCTGAAGGTTTTCATTATGCAAACTCCAAACGCCTTTACCTTGTCTTTGGAGGCGCTCACGCTCAAGACCCCAAGCAGAAACCAAGCTATAGAAAACGGTGCGCGGTAAAAATATCCAGAAGCCCTCACCCATTCTTGCGCTTGCTGGATCTTCAGGTGTGGCAACTCTTTTATGATGCCCACGATTATGCTCAACAAAAAAATGGCCATACATTGATGGTGCCAAAGCAATTTTTGCAAGCCAGCGATCCAAGATTTCTTGTTTATGCCCAAGCTCATGGGCTGTGGCTATGCCGATACCATTAATCGAGCCCACTGAGAACACTAAAGCGATGTAGGCATACCACTCTAGGGACTGCGTTGTTGCTAACCAAGCGCTGTATATCGTGCCAGCAATTTGAAACGGTACATAAGCCCACACCAATACTCGATAAAAAAAATCTTGATCAAGTTGTGCAACAGCTGATTCTGGCGGGTTACTGAAATCTTCACCGAATGTGAGATCAAGTAAAGGAATAATCAAATGAATAAAGATAGGGGCAAAAAGAAGATAGAGCCACTGACCAGTCCATGCGTAAGTAAGTAAGGATGCGGTAAATGCCGCTGGGATGGCTGGACTAAATAGCCAGAACCAGCGCTTGTCGTTCCAATTGTTATCACTAGACAAGGTGAATGAACTCATTTGCGCGCTCCATTTAAGGCGAAAACTTATCCATTAAGGATATAGCTAAGTCAGAATATCAACCCTAGATACAAACCCCAATCATTAGCCCTTGGTGATACAGACAAGCAAACTAGCCAAATAAAAAGCCGCCCGAAGGCGGCTTTCAGTAAAACAGTTAAAACGAATTAAGCGGCTTTACGGCTTTTTGCAGCTGGCTTAGCAGGTGCGTACTGACCCTGAATGTTTGCCAATGCAGCGTCAACACTCTTCTCAAAGTTTGCAAATGCATCAGTTGCAGTAGCGCGAACTTGATCAAACTGTTGGAGTGAAGTTTCGAAAGCAGATGTGAATGCAGAGATAAAAGCCTCTGAACCAGCAGGAGCAGTCTTAGTAGCTTGTTTAACAAACTTAACTAGATCGTCACGTGCATCATCAATAGAAGCGTCAACTACTTGAGCAACTTCTTTGTTACCGTTACGAACTACTTTGTTAACTTTAGCTTGGTAAGCAGCAGCGTACTTAGCGGCTTCTTGAGCAACTTCTGGCTGAGCTAATTTAGATAATTGTTGTGCATCTTTAATAGCTAACAACTGTGCGCTAGCGTCTTGAGCTGCGGCTAAAGCATCTTTAGCAGCTGCTTGATTGATTTCTGCTAATTCTTGCGCGCTTTCAACGGCTACTTGAGCTAAATGTTTTGCACTTTCAACAGCTTTAGCTTGAGCTTGAGAGATTTGATCGTTTAATTGGTTTTGAAACATGATTATTTTCCTTACTTAAGTAGATGAGTTAATTTGTTGCGATGCACCATTCTAAGGAAGTTTTTGTGCACTTGCAACATTTATTTGGTGCAAAGCAACAAAAAGTTAGAAAAGTGCTCTGAATAGCCTAAAAATGGCCATATAAGCCAAGATTATGTTGATTTTGCCCCACGCGGATGTAAAGAAAATGACCCTGGAAGAGACGATAGTATGATTCGGAGGGTCTAAAGGAGTTAAAAATGTTTCGTATTGCTTTGTTACTAGTAGTAAGTTTTGGGTTATTGGCTTGTGCCAATAACGATAAAAAGGTTGGTTCATGGGAAATAAACGATGTATATCAATCGACCATGGTCACTCCCAATCCAGTTACTGGTGAAAAAACCTATGTTGGGCCACCCATCAACACAATGGATGCAGCCAATACTTACGAGATGTTTAGCTTAAGAAGCGAACAAACAAAGCAAGGTGTCAAATCGTATGAACTTCTCGTTCACCTCACCTATTTTTCACAATGGCGTTACTACGATTCAGCAAGCTTAGCGAACGCCCCTGCTCCTACTTTCAAAGTAATTTCCAGAGAAGCTGGTGTCTGTGAAGCGAGTGGCTGCACGTTTAAGGAGCTGCTCTCGATCAGCCTAACGGATGCTTTCTTAAAAGATCATCTGAAGAATGGCTTTCAAATGAACATCTCTTCAAAATCGGGAGTGAAGACTGATCTGTATGTGCCGCCTCAATATATCCAAGGATATTTGAAGGCCGTAGATGGAATCAGTCGTTAGGCGGCTTTCTAATACAGTACAGGGGAAATAAATAAAGGGGCCAGTAGCCCCTTTATTCATATAAATACTGGCGGAGACGAGAGGATTCGAACCTCCGATCAGAGTTTTAGCCCCGATGCTCCCTTAGCAGGGGAGTGCCTTCGACCAGCTCGGCCACGTCTCCGTATTAATGCATTTACAACGACCCACAGTTTAACGGATTACCGCCAGACAGTGGGATTACTGCTTAATCCTTACTTTTGATCGAGCTCGAACGCCTTGTGTAAAGCGCGTACAGCTAGCTCCATGTATTTCTCATCAATCACAACGGAGATCTTGATTTCGCTCGTAGAGATCATGAGGATGTTGATGCCCTCTTCCGACAAAGTACGGAACATCTTGCTAGCAATACCCACATGAGAGCGCATACCAACGCCGACAACTGAAACCTTAGAAACCTTTGGGTCGCCAGTAATCTCTTTGGCTTCAATATGGGCTTGAACACTACTCTTCAAGAGGTCAAGCGCCTTTTGATACTCGGCACGAGGGACTGTAAAAGTGAAGTCAGTCTTACCTTCGTATGACTGATTCTGAATGATCATGTCGACATCAATATTTGCATCAGCGATCGGACCTAAGATTTGATAGGCGATACCTGGGCGATCAGGAACTCCCAGAACGGTAATCTTCGCTTCATCACGCGCAAAGGCGATGCCGGAAATAACGGCGGCTTCCATAGTGCTGTCCTCTTCAAATGTAATCAAGGTGCCCGACTTCATTTCAATGTCGAGGGGCATCAAAGGATCTGTCAGGGATGACAGAACCCGGGTTTTAACTTTGTACTTACCGGCAAACTCAACCGAACGAATTTGCAACACCTTCGAACCTAAGCTAGCCATTTCCAGCATTTCTTCAAAAGTGATTTTGTCTAAACGACGCGCATCTTCACAGACGCGTGGATCAGTGGTGTAAACACCATCTACGTCGGTGTAAATCAAACACTCATCAGCCTTCAGGGCAGCTGCCATCGCAACAGCAGAGGTATCTGAACCGCCACGGCCTAATGTTGTGATGTTGCCTTGAGGGTCAACGCCTTGAAAGCCTGTGACCACCACTGCACGACCAGCATTAAGGTCAGCTAGAATTTTTTTGTCGTCAATGGATTTAATGCGTGCTTTGGTAAATGATGAGTCTGTATGCACAGTGACTTGCCAACCTGCATAACTCACAGCGTCAACACCTTCACGTAATAAAGCCAGCGCCAATAGGCCGGAGCTAACCTGCTCACCTGTTGAAGCAATCTGGTCAAGCTCGCGCGGATTTGCTTCTGGATTAATATCTTTTGCCAAACCCAACAAGCGATTGGTTTCGCCTGACATAGCAGAAGGAACCACCACAACCTGGTGACCAGCACGCATCCACTTAGCAACGCGCTTGGCGACATTCTGTATGCGCTCAACTGAGCCCATAGAGGTGCCACCGTACTTATGAACAATAAGAGCCATAAAAACCGTCTATTTAACTATCTGTAGCAGGGAAACAAATCCCTGTGTGTCTAAAAAGGGCTTATTTTACAGGGTTTTGTACCCATTCAGGCAGCACTCGCTTGCCTGATGCCTTTAGATGGGGGTAACTGACCCCAAGACCGGCGACGGCAATTAAATTGCCATCCATGTACAGCAATGGCGCTTGGCGCAACCAAGGGGCAATATCACCCTCCTGAAAGAGATTCTTCAGGGTTTTGCGTGGGGTGTTCGCCTTCAGTTGCAGCTTTTCAGAGCCCTGGCGCACTTTGAATTCCACGCTGCCCAGCTGCCGGCACTCTGCAACCCACTGCGCTGAAAGACCGGGAGTCTTGCTTCTTAAGGAGATGGGTCTAAATACCCACTGCCCAGTTTCTTGAGAATCTTGCTCTTGTTGGGTCACCTGCAAATGCCCGCGCCATAGACGAATACTCGAGCCATCATGGCGCCACTCCAGTTTGGAGTCTGATTTAACCTGTTTTAAATCTACCCACCAGGAATGCAAGCGTTCTTGTGAAGGCATTGCAAGCTGATGACTCTTAAGCCAAAAACGAATGAGATTATTTGCTGCGGGTAAATCTCTTTCGGCCAGCTTAAGCAAGGACTTAAGCATCAATTGATTTTTATTCAGAATGGCTTTGCCGTCTTGTTGAGCAACCCTATCTAACAACACTTGTGCATCAGCCATCAATTGAGCGCTTCTAGCTAAATTAGCAATTGCGTCAGGCTGAATTTTTTCTAGTCGCGGAATAATCTCTTTGCGAATAGCGTTGCGGCGGTAGCTGGTGTCTTGATTACTTGGATCTTCAATCCATTTAAGTTTGTTTTGCTTAGCGTAAGCCTCTAGCTCTTTTCTGCTTTGGTCCAAAAGCGGCCGTTTGAGAAAAATGTTTTTAGCTTCTGAATCTAAAAATCTCTGCTCTGGCATGCCAGACAGCCCAGCAGCGCCAGCACCGCGTAAGAGCTGTAACAAAACCGT
>Ga0214228_1000337_pt1 | contig 14264 bp, 10 predicted proteins | sample TroBogypolimnion_21_FD_153066 | JGI IMG/M metagenome (GOLD analysis project Ga0214228, IMG submission 153066) | Freshwater microbial communities from Trout Bog Lake, WI - 05NOV2007 hypolimnion | ecosystem: Environmental > Aquatic > Freshwater > Lake > Hypolimnion/Profundal zone | place: Trout... | reverse complement strand
TGATGGATCAATAGGTACAACAGGCAATTTGACTTTATCTGCAGGAGCAGTTACTTTATTGGCAGGTGGAATTCAGATTGCAAATAATTATGCTAATGGAGGAGCCGACCAAATTATTGAAAATACAACCATTGTAACAGGCAATGTTAAAGACTTAGCAAACGATAATGCCAATGCTTCCAAAGGAGCAAAGTTCACTTCACCATCTACAGTTACCGGATACAACACCGATGCATCAATAGCCCAATCCCGTTGGATGATAGGTTCAGGTTCCTATTTAGCTGCCAAAGGAATAGTTACAACAAACAAAACTGATAAAGCCGGTCATTCACTTGCTGCCACTCCATCAGTTGGAGCTTATGAATATGCATCTAATGTAATAACAGTGAATATTAACGAACCGGCTACCAGCACAAGTTCAGTAACCGGTGCAGGTACTTATGATTATGGAAGCAGTGTAACAATTGGTGCCACTCCTTATAATGGCAAACTTTTTTCAAACTGGACAGATGCAAGTGGAATACTCTCAACCAGTGCTTCTTATACTTTTGTAGCAACAAAAGACAATACTATTACAGCTAACATAGTCGTTGATCCAAGCACCGAAATAAGAAATGTATCTGAAAACTCTGTTGTTACGGTTAGAGCACACAACCTGTTTGTAAATGTTTCTGCCGAAGTGGAAATTTATAATTCAGTTGGTCGTTTAGTAATGAATGGCAAAACAAATAAATCTGAAATTCAATTGAATGAATCAGGAATTTATTTAGTAAAAGTAAAAACTCAAAAAGGAATCGTTGTACAAAAGGTGATTATCTAAATTGAAAATGATAATATCACAAACATTTGAATATAGTATTTTTTGTTTGTAGGTTAACAGATTGATAGTTGGATGTTTATAGTATTAAACTCCAACTATCTTTTTTTATGACAATCTTTATGACTAATAAAAACAAAAATACACCTATTCTCATCAATTCATCCACCTATTTTTGCGTGACTTATTTATAAAAATTGTAATCGTTTAATCATTTAATATCATGAAAAAAATTCTAACTTCAATCTTTTTTCTGTTATCATTCTTGATAGGAGTTAATGCAACTAATTTTGTAAGTAACGGCGACTTTGAAGCTTCAAGTGCAATCGCAAATAGCTATTGGACTACGACTGGTTCAAATCATACGTATTCAATCGAAACATCTTCTCCAATAGCAGGATCATATTCAGCAAAGGCTACAATTAATACAGCTGCTGCAGGATATGCTTCTCAAGGATTATTTACTTATGTAACACTTCCAAAAGCTGCTACTTATACAGTTACTTTTACTGTAAAATCAAGTGTTGATTTTACTCAAAATGGAACTATTGGTGTTGAAGGCATCTTAAGTCAATCGTATGGTGGATTTACATATATAGGGACATCTTCTCTAAATTCTTTAGTGGCTAATACAGCTAAAACAATTTCTTTTGATGTTACAACGACTACTGCTAATACTGGTTTGTGTAAATTGGGTGTTTATTATGGTGGATTAGCGACTAATGCTACTATTTTAATTGATAACGTGACAGTTACTGAAAAAACAGGAACTTCACTGACAAATACAAATCTCTGCAATGGTGATTTTGAGACGGTTTCAGGTAATGGAATTTATAATCCGGCAAATTATACATATAACGGACTTACTTCAGGTACGCCAAATGCAGCTCAAACTCAATTATATTATGGCTGGAGTTTAGATAAGCTCACTTCGTCTACTGCATCAATGACAGCTGCAATAGATAACACTACGCCTTTGTCTGGTACTAACTCCATGAAGTTAACTTCCAACGGAACTGCTACAGCAACAACCACCGATTTGCAATTCGATTGGGTTTTTGGCGGTATAAAAGATGCCAATTACACCGTTTCGTTCAAAGCAAAAACTGATGCAGCAGGTGGTTATAACTTGCGGGTGGCTTTGCAATCGTGGGGTGGTAATTACTACATAAACGAACAAACCTGTGCTTTAACTACAACAACTCAGACTTTTACATTAACAAGTACAGCCACTTTTGCTTATTCAGATGGTAGGAATATCCTGAGATTCTTACTTGGTACTCTGCCAAACGGGGTATCAGTTTGGTTAGATGATATTGTAATTGCTGTTAAGCAAACACCAACAATAACGTGGTCGCAATCAAGTCTGAACTTAAAAAGCACAGATGTGCCTTATATGAATTTAACTGCCGCCACTTCTAATATGTCTTCGGTCACAACTCCTGCACCTTCGTCAATTACTTATTCGTCGGATAATACTAATGTTGTAATTGTAAATGGACAAGTTTTGAGTATTGTTGGAGCTGGTACAGCAAATATTACAGCTTCTCAGTCTGCCGATGTAAGTGGTTTTTATAGCGCTGCTACACCTGTTTCAAAATCCGTTACAGTTAATCAAAATGGCTATCGTGGAGCATTAATAAGTAATGGCACTTTTGAATTAGGTACAGATGCTTCATCTAATGTAAGTTGGTGGCAAAAAACAGGGTCAACAGGCAATTTTACGTATGCTATTGATAATACGAGTCAGATAAGTGGCACGAATTCCGCAAAACTGACAGTAACAACCGCTGGGGCTTCTACATCTTGTGCATTGTTTCAGTATATGACTTTGCCAAAACCTTCAACTTATACTGTTTCTTTTAAGGCAAAAGCAAGTACAGCATGTTCTATTCAAGCGGCATTGGTGCAATCATATCAGCCTTTTGGTTGGATAACAGGAGGTAGTGCATCGTTTAATCTGACAACTTCTACACAAACTTTTTCGTATGATATTACCAACACTTTAGCTACAGGTCTTTGCAAGTTTGCATTCTATTTTGGAAATGTTTTGACAGATATATATTTAGATGATGTTACAATTGTTGAAAAAACTCCATTGACTAATGCAAATATGTGTAATGGTGATTTTGAAACAACCATGAATAATGCCATATATGCTCCTACGAACTATACTTATAATGGAATAACTTCGGGTACTCCTGATGCAACTGCTAACTCTCTGTATTTTGGTTGGAGCTTAGTAAAACTAACTTCATCTACGGCTGCAATGACAGCTACAACCGAAACTGGTGTTGATAAAATTACGGGAAGTCAATCAATTAAATTAACTTCAACAGGTACTGCTACTGCTACATCAACTGATTTACAGTTTGCTTATGTGTTTGCAGGAATTAAAGATAAACAATACAATATATACTTCAAAGCTAAAGCATCAACAGCTACTACTATGGGAGTGGCTTTGCAAGCTTGGAGCTATTCTTCGAGTCCGTCATCAACTTATTTGTCCGAACAAACATGCAATTTAACTACATCGGTTCAAACTTTTGGATTTACAACTACAAATCCATTTTTACAACCAGACGGACGTAATATACTACAATTCTTATTAGGCAAACTTCCAAATGGTGTGTCTGTATGGATTGACGATGTGGTAATACAACCTGTTCAAGCAGCTGTTACAACTCCAGCAATATCATGGTCACAAAGTTTAACAGGATTGTCGGTAGGCAGTAGTCCTGTAAGTTTAACTGCAAGTTCAAATTATTCACCTGCTTCTTCTCCGGCAGCTTCGTCGATAACTTATGGTTCGAGCAATACGGCTGCAATTACTGTAAGTGGCTCAATATTAACCGTTGTAGGAGCTGGAACATCAAACATTACTGCTTATCAGGCAGCCGATGCGACTGGAAATTATTCGGCAGCTACTGCAGTTGTACAATCGGTAACTATTGCCAAAGCTACTCAAACCATTACAGTAACTCCTGTTGGAACCTACACCTACAATGGTTCACCTCAAGGTCCAAATGCGGTTACAAAAGGTGGTTCAACCGGTGCTGTAACATACAGTTATGTGGGAGTTAACACAACTGTTTATACAGCAAGCTCAACACAACCAACTGAAGCCGGAAGTTATACGGTAACTGCAAGTGTGGTAGCCGATGCAAATTACTATGCTGCAAGTTCAAGTGCTACAGCATTTAATATAACACAAGCATTACTCACTGTTTCGAACCCAGTTGCAACAAGCAAACAGTATGATGGCAATAATACAGCAATTATAACAGGTTCATTGAGCGGTATTTATAATTCGGATGATGTAACATTGAATGGAACAGGAACTTTTGCAAGTATAGGAGTTGGAACAGGCATTGCAGTAACATCAACCAGCACGCTGAGTGGAACAAAAGCCGGAAACTATACATTGACACAACCAACAGGATTAACAGCCGATATTACAGCAATTCCTTCCACCCCTTCTTCCGGAAATCTTGGCACCGCAAGTACCCTGCTTGGCACCGATGTGACAGTAGCATCAGGGGTGATTCTGAATGTTGCTGATAATGCCACGGTGCATTCCATTACCGTACAACCCGGTGGTATGCTTACTCTATCCGATGGCAAAACGCTCAATGCACCGTTAGTATTACAGAATACCGGTTCTGCCACAGCATCATTTATCGATGGAAACTCGTCTATTACTCCACCTGTAATAACCGCCTCGGTTCAGCAGGATATACCTGCTACCGATCGTAACTGGTATGTTTCAGTTCCTGTATTGGGTAAATTAGCAAGCAGCATTACTCTTTCGGGTTCAAAAATCGTAACCCGCAACGAAGCCAATGTCAGTTGGGATGATGTGGCTGCAGGCACAACCCTGACACCCGGTGTAGGTTATATTGCCGTAGGTTCAGCTTCAAGCGGAACTGCCAGCTGGAATTTGTCCGGAAACCTGAAAAGTGGCAATGTTCCGGTAACACTCACCGCTTCAGGGGCAAGCTTTACAGGGTTTAATCTGGTGGGCAACCCTTATCCGTCATATCTGAACTGGGAGCAGGTGTTGAATCTCAGCACAGCCAATGCAGCACTTGTTCAACCTACCATTTGGTATCGCACCGGAAGTTGGAACAATACGACCAAAAAATACGATTATACCTTCCAAACCTATAACTCGGCCAGTCGTATTGCAGTTCCAACCAGTGCCTCGGGCTATATTCCGCCCATGCAGGCTTTCTGGGTACGCGCTAATTCGGGTGGAACACTCCAATTTACCAATGCCATGCGGTCACACGGTGATGGTACAGTCGGTTTTGGTTCAAATAATTTATTGAAAACAAAATCTGCCTTAACCCTTGCACAAACGGTATTACGTCTTCAGGTGAATAATACCACCACTAATGATTCTGACGAAACGGTAGTATATTTCAACCCCAATGCCCAAAATGGTTTTGATGCTTACGATTCGCCGAAAATGATGAACAACACGGCTAATGTTCCTGATCTTTACACCATGACAGGAAAAGAAAATCTGGTTATAAATGGGTTGAATGCCATTCCGTACGATACAGAAATCCCGTTGGGATTTGCTCCCGGAAGTGGTACGTTGTTCCAGCTAAAAGCTACCGAGTTGACTAATTTCGATCCCGGAACACGGGTTATCCTCCGGGATTATCTGAGTCCGGACAATGTGGTTGAGCAGGATTTGACGGACGGCACTGCTTATTCATTTGCTCCTGCTTCTGCAGCGACTACCACCACCCGTTTCACGCTGGTATTCAAATCGTCATCGGTTACAACCGGTATAAATGGTCACAATACGGATTTAAATGTACATGTTTTCAGAAATGGAAACGGACAAATAACAATTTCGTGTCCTATGGAATTAACTGGGAAAGCCACCATGAGTGTATATAATGCAGTAGGTCAGAAACTGGAAAGCAGACTACTGACAAGCACAGTTACAGTTTTGACCAAAGGATTTGAATCAGGAGTGTATGTTGTAAATGTAGTTGCAAATGGTAAAGCTACAACTCAGAAAGTAGTAATCAATTAATTAAAACAAAAACAATAAACGAACTACTCATGAAAACACAATATAAAGCTAAAGGCGAATATAAAGCTCCAATAATCATTCAAATACAGTTGGACAATGAGATTTCACTGCAGTTGCAATCTACACCACCAACCTATGAAAATGTAATCCAGAAAAATGCACCTGAGTATTTAAACAACGATCCGTTTAAAACAAATCTAAGTTAATCAGTCTCAACTATCACTCTATTATAAATTAGTCTTTAAGGCAAGAAAGAATGTTTGTTAAATCAAACATTCTTTCTTTTGTTAGTATCACATATAATCATATAAATAATCATTAAAAAAAACAGAATGCAGCTATTTATCACCAAACTCAACAAAAACCTCAATTGCCAATTACAAAAAATTGACTTGGAAGAAACAAATCTTATCATCAAAGCTCAGAAATCAATAGTATGTTTAAATAGTGCTTTAAGTAAACTCAGAACCTTTATATTGAATTACGATTTTAAAAATGAAGAAGAAGAGATTCAGTTTTTCAAAGTAATCAAACCTGGGATAGTAAGTCAACTCATTTACTTTGTCAAAATAAACAATATTGAAAGTAAAAAACCAATGGGAAGTATTGAAAATAAACAAAGCCATTTCAATCATGAATTAGAAAAACTCACCTTGTTTTCCAGTAGCCATCTCGAATTTTATCGGTATTACAGAATGAATTCAACTTTTCTCGATGATAAATTCTTTGTAAGAGGGAGAGAAGACATCAATTTTCATATAGATAATCCGTTGATTTATATTGATCCTGATTTTTCTACAAGTATGGATTACATGGTTGCAGAAATTATAGCAAATGATCGGTTGGAAGTATTCTTAAAAACTGAGTTAGATGCCTTGACAATAAAAGATTCAAATCCCAATTGGGGACAAATTGGGATGCAAGGAAACTTAACTCTCGAATGGACTGATGATAAATCGTCATTAGTAGAACTCATTTATGCGATAAATGCTGTGGGTTCTCTTAATCACGGAAAGTGCGAAATTAGTGTATTAACTGCATTCTTCGAACAAAACTTCAATGTACGGCTTACAGATGTTTATCGCACGTATATTGATATTAAAGGCCGTGATACCCCTACCAAATACTTAGACAGAATGAGAACTTCACTTCGTCATAGAATGGGAAAGGATTCTTTAAAAATCATACCAATAACATTACTCTTTCAAAGTTCAATAGAATTCCTTTGTTCAATTGACACCTTACTTTCTTAAGTCAAATAACAATTTTTCCGCTCATCCCTCTCCATTTGGAGAGGGTGGCCGAAGGCCGGGTGAGGTCGGGTCTTTTTTTATTTTCCCAGTTGGGTACACCTTGGGAATATAACTGCAAAATTCTATTACATGGAAATAACCAAATAGAATTGATATATCCTTAATGTGTTGAATTGTAAAGAGGTAAGCCTAAAATAAGTTAAGTAACCATAATTTCATACTCCCGTTACTTTCAGTCTTCAACCTGAAACTTTAACCTTTACCAACTGGGTCCACCTTGGGAAAAATATCCAAAAAAATCCACGAATTTTGCCACCATAAATCATAACCTTTGAGTATGTCTTACTCCCTCTCCTCAAGGAGGGGGTTGGGGTGAGGTCCTGGCTCTTGGTTCTAAAATCTAAAAACATGGCAGAATTCAAAACATCTCTTCAAAAAACACTCACACACGAAGGTGGGTACGTAAATGATCCCAACGATTTGGGAGCTGAAACCTACAAAGGTATTTCCCGTGCGTTACACAGCAATTGGTCTGGTTGGTCCATTATTGACGACTACAAAGCCAAATCCGGATTTCCCTTAATTCTCGACAATGATGTCGAACTCCAAAAACAAGTTGAACTTTTCTATCTGTATGAATTTTGGCTACCATTAAGAGCATACCAAATTGCCAATCAAATTACAGTTGACTCAATCTTCGATTTCGCTGTCAATGCTGGAATCAAAACAAGCGTTCAACTAGTACAATCTATCCTAGGCACTAAAGCAGATGGAATAATTGGAGAACAGACTCTCAAGAAACTCAATTCGTTGGATTTCGGCTATTTTCAACCGGCCTTTACTGTCGCTAAAATAATCCACTACATTTCCATTATCCAAAAACGTCCAATAAACAAAAAATATTTGTACGGCTGGATAATCCGCGCACTAGAATACCACTCATAATAATTACTGAATTTTTAGTCAACTCATCATTAAATCATTGCTCCGTACTCCCCTTTAGGGGTTGGGGGTCATATTACATTAAAATATGGAAGTTATCACAATTGAATCCAAAGCATTTAAAGACCTAATGGAAAAGGTCAACACCATTGCAAAATTTGTAGTCAACTATCAACCGGAAGAAATCAAAGATGAAGAAACATGGGTAGATGGTTATGAAGTTTGTACATTTCTGAAAATAAGCGAACGTACACTTCAGCGCCTTCGCACCAAAGGACTTATTTCATATTCAATTATTTCGGGCAAAACCTATTATACTATTGCAGAGGTAAAACGTATGTTGAACGAACGTCTGGTAAAAAGCAATCAGGAAGCACTTGATAATTTAATCGAAAGCCACAAAAACTATGTTGAGCAAAGAAGAAATACTCGCACGAACCGATAAAGGCTTAAATGTATTCAAGCACTATTTGCCGTTTCCCTTTCGTGTCGGGCGTAATTTCCTCAATCCATTGTACGAAGATAAAAAAGCTTCCTGCAATGTCTATTTCGACAGAACAAACGATCAGTACAAGTTGAAAGACTACGGGAACGACAACTACAGTGGGGATTGTTTCCAATTCGTGGGAATTCTACAGGGAACCGACTGCCGTCATGCAGCCGGATTCCTGGACATCCTCCAGAAAATCAATCAGGATTTATGTCTCGGTTTGGAAAACCCTTCTTCCAATTCTTTTCCCTCTCCTTGGGAGAGGGTGGCCGAAGGCCGGGAGAGGTCAATGTCCCCAAAGTCATCATTGTCCTCATTAATGGAATCTACCTCAGAACTCGCAAAACCACCTAAACCATATTCCATTAAAGTCAAATCCTTTTCAGAGCTTGAATTGACTTATTGGCAACAATTCGGTATTTCATTAGAAATTCTGAAAAAATATCAGGTAGTCTCTCTCAAAGAATTCGTCTCCGAAAGCAATGAAAATAAACCCTACAAGCTTTTGCCAACCGACAAAGAACCAATCTTTGCATATCAAGGCAAACGATACCTCAAGCTTTATCGGCCATTTTCAACCGTTCGCTTTCAATATGCCGGAGATTTGGGCGACAAATATTGTTTCGGTCTGGAACAGCTGCCACCCAAAGGGAATATCCTTTTTATTACCGGAGGTGAAAAAGACGCATTAAGTCTGGTCGCTAAAGGGTTTTCTGCAATTTGTTTCAATAGTGAAACATCCAATATTCCTCAGAGCACAATCCGGAAATTGACTTATCGTTTTAAGCACGTTGTTATGCTGTACGACTGCGACAAAACGGGTATGGAAGCATCTGCCAAACACCAGCAGCAGCTCTCGTCACTTGGAGTGAAGCGAATGATTCTTCCCCTCAAGGGAACGAAAGAAGAAAAAGATATTTCCGACTATTTCAAACTCGGAAATACGAAGGAAAATTTTCAAAAATTGTTCATACAATTTTTAGACATTATCTATGCCGAAACCATGGCAGTTTTAAAATCATGCGAAATAGATTTCACCAAACCACCCATATCAGCCGAAATGATAATATCCATCAATAACGTCCCACTCGGCACACAAGGCAATTTGTGCTGTATAACAGGAGGAGAAGGAACCGGAAAAAGTAACTATATCTGCGCATTAGTTGCAGGTACGTTGAATACGGAGGACGAGGATATCGATACTCTTGGAACTCGTATCAAACCCAATCGGCAGAAGAAAGCCGTTCTGCTTTACGATACCGAACAATCCGAATTACAACTTTACAAAAACACCATGAACAGTCTCAAACGGGCAAAGCAAAAGCATTTCCCAGAAAGCTTTAGGGCATATTGCCTCACTGGTATGTCCCGTAAAGAACGACTTCAGGCAATTATCCAAAGTATGGATAAATTCTTTTATGAGTTTGGAGGAATCCATTTGGTGATTATTGACGGTATAGCCGATTTAATCCATTCGACAAATGATGAATCCGAAAGCATTAGGATTGTGGACGAACTCTACCGGTTGGCTGGAATATATCAAACCTGCATTGTCTGTGTGCTTCACTTTATCCCTAACGGGTTAAAGCTTCGCGGACACTTAGGTTCGGAACTCCAGCGAAAATCAGCCGGTATTCTCTCCATTGAAAAAGACGACCAACCCGGAGTCTCGGTTGTAAAAGTGCTGAAAGTGCGAGATGGCAGTCCGCTGGATGTTCCGCTCATTCAATTTGCATGGGATAAGAAAGAAGAAATGCACGTTTATTTAGGTGAGAAAACAAAGGAAGAAAAAGAAAAACGCAAGGAGAATGAACTTACCGCAACTGCCAAATCAATCTTTGCACAAAAACGCTACTACACGTATCAGGAGCTAACCGAAAAACTACAAGAATACCTGGACGTAAAAGAACGTACCGCCAAAGGCTATATCAAATTCATGCGCGAAAAAGACGTTATTCTCAAAGACCCTTCAAAAGCGAACTATTTTGTTTTAGGGCGTGGGTAAAATTTATTTGTCCTCCATGTCCCCATTGTCAACTTGGTAGAATTAATGATTCTTTACCCCGAAGGGGTATAATATAATTAACCCCCGGTAAGCAAAGCGCAACCGGGGGATGCAAGCCCTCTTCATACCCCAACCACGGACGGGGTTGAACAATAATACATTTTTTTGTCTTCAAAATCCCCATTGTCAACTTCAAAATTAAAACAGTATGACACCAGAAGAAAGATATCAGACAAAACTGCATAAAAAACACTTGGACGAAAAATACCTTCAAAAGCAATTGACCAAACTAAAAGACGACAAATCAGAAATTCTAATTCGTATCAAAAATTACAAACGAATACAAAAACGCAAATATCCAAACTCAAAAGATTTTTACTTCAACCAACAACAATTAATCAAACTTTTAAAAACCAATAATCGAACCATAAATTTACTCGCCAAAGAAAAATTAATCAAAAACACTTATGGCTTTATGAAACCAATTTTCTCACTTTCAAATATTACCTTATTCATTCAGTTGTTAAAATAATCAATTAAATCGGCAGTCACTGCCTGCCGAAATTACAGAGGCAAATCGTCAAACGGTGTCGAACGATTTTAAAACGGTCATATTTTGCCTATTATTCACTTTTTGATACAACATAAACTTGGATTCTCTTTTACCCCGAAGGGGTTTAATTTGATTAACCCCCAGTGAGTTTGCGAAACTGGGGGGATGCGAGCCACCTCTCACACCAACCCCGGACGGGGTTGAACTTGACCTGATAGAGTAATTTATTGCGATATATACCGATTTTCGGTATATATCGCAATAAATTACTTTTATCTCGAAGGGATTGGATAATCATAGCATTTTATTTTATACCCCAATTATTTACATTAAATTCTACTTACTTGCAGTTTAGTAGAAAATATTTTCTTGAAAAAGGCTCTTAGTAGAAATTATTTTCATTTATATCCTTGAACTTTCTTTTTAGTGGAAAATATTATCTTGTTTAAAAAGCATTTGGATAGAGTGGTTGATAATCAATTAATAATTAGCAAACAGACAATAGAATAAAAAAGCAGAATGCATTCCTTTCAAATAAAAACTAATCAGGTTTATTTTGTCGCAAATATTTGCTATATTTGCGACAAAATAAAAACAAATTAAACCATGAGAAGTATTGTAAATGAGATAGAATACAAACTTAAGTCTGGTCGAAGAGGTAAAATCCTATTTGCAGCTGATTTTAGCTCGTTTGGACTCCCTAAAGCAGTGAATAAAGCTATGGAACGACTTACCGAATCAGGTCTGTTGATCAGGCTGGCTCAGGGTATTTATTTGTATCCTCAAATTGATACCCGTTTGGGACTCGGTGTGCTATATCCAACCGTTGAAACTATTGCACGTGAAATTGCCAAAAGAGATAAGGCAAGAATTGTACCCACTGGTAGTTATGCTCTCAATGTTCTTGGTCTTTCTACACAAATACCAATGAATGTGGTTTTTTTGACTGATGGAGCTGCGCGTAAAATCAAAATTGGTAATGGGCAAGGTGTTGTTTTTAAACGCACAGTAGCAAAAAATCTATCCTATAAAAACGATATGCTAATGCTTGTAGTGGCTGCTCTCAAAGAAATTGGTGAAGGGAACGTTACATCCGAACAGCTCACAAAAATAAAGGAACTGATTTCAAAAGAAAAAAAAGAAGATATTATGACTGATTTGCAATTAGCACCTGCATGGATTAAAAAACTAATTAATATATGAACATCAACTGGACACGCCTAAGCGAAACAGATAGAAGAACCATTTTTGAACAAACTTCTGTCAGAACCGGCTACATTGTACAGGCAGTGGAAAAAGATTGGTGGGTAACCACCGTGCTCGAAGCTCTTTTCTCTTTGCCATTTGCCGATCAACTTTCTTTTAAAGGAGGTACTTCACTAAGCAAATGCTGGGGAACTATTCAACGTTTTTCCGAAGATATTGATATTGCAATCAATCGCGAATATCTGGGTTTTCCGGGCGAGTTGACAAATAGACAAATTCGAAAAGGCCTAAGGAAAAAACTTTGCTCATATGTAAGAACTGATTTGAAGAATATTGTAGAAAATAGATTGCTTGAAATGGGTATACCACGTGAATGGTTTACTGTAACGGTGAACGAGACTGAAAATAGCACTGTCGATCCCGAAAGTATCTACGTGAATTTTACTCCATTGTTTCTTGTCGTAGACTATCTTCCTGCCAGTGTAAAAATTGAGGTCAGCGGACGCTCCATGACAGAACCCGTGGTGAATACTTCAATCAAAACGATGGTGGCCGAACAATTCCCAACTGCGCCTTATGCTGATACTGCTTTTAATGTATCGGCAGTAGCTCAAAAACGCACATTTCTGGAAAAGGCTTTTCTGCTGCATGAGTTACTCAGTCAACCCGGTCCGATAAATGTCGATCGTAGATCACGCCATTTATACGACCTTGAAAAAATGATGGGCTCGCAGGTGGAAACGGATGCTTTGGCCGACACAGCTTTATATCAAGATATTATAGAGCACCGCCGTAAATTCATTAGTTTAGGTGGATTCAATTACGAGACCCTGCAACCGCAAACATTGAATTTTATTCCTTCAGAGGAACAGGCGGCTGTTTGGGAGGCTGACTACCGAAGTATGCAAACCAACATGATTCCGGGAGAATCAAAGTCATATCCCGAATTAATTGAACGATTAACCGAACTAAACAGTCGGTTTAGAACGATAGATATTGAGAATGAATAACTTTTAAAATGAACCTCCCGATTGATACCCTTTTGTGAAGTGTACAAATAATACAAAATTATTTCGTCAGTCATTGTTCTTTAATAATTAACTTACCAAGAACCAAAGGTCAGACTTCGCCTGTTAGATAATTACGGGCAGCTCCGCAAGGCAATCACCGGCAGGCAAAAATCCTCACCCTTTCTCGTCTGCTCATTTAGCCTGACGGCCACTGAGCCTGCCGAAGTGCAGGGTTTGCACAGTCTTTTTGCCTCCCTCCGCACAATCAACCCTGCTGTTGTTTTTTTCTGTCACACTTTTTGCAGTACCCCCTTCCCAAGGGGGCTGGGGGTTGCAAAAAAGAAATCAGGCACTCCAACCGCCACCACCGTGCCTGAAATGCGCCAGAAAAAAACAACTCAAAGCTATGTATACATAATGCTTAGTTATGTGTGTTTTTTATAGGAATTACATTTCAATATTGATAAAGGATAAAAAAACACATAAGCTGACACTATGTATAATAGCCGCACAAAATCAACGCTTTTGCCCCGCTTCGCTGCCCGAAAACCTCAAGAGTTCCCCGCCACCCGGTAGTTGTTGCAGTATCAAAAAACAGGTCGGGTTTTATTTCCATGTGCTTGCGGTAGGTTCATTCTCTTCACTAATTACGTTTCGGGGGAGGCAGTTCGTTCCTCACCGCCATCCACCCTTCACTCCATTGCGTTCAGTTCATTTCACCCACCTCAGCACCGCACAGCATAGGTGGTTTAGTCGCTCCATTCCACAATCCAAGCAGTCATTCCATTTCGCTTTCCGGCTGTAATCCTCTCACAAATCAATCCACACACAAACAGCCTGTATCGTCCTGAAATTTGTTTACAGTTTTTTGTTTATAATCCTGTATTTACTTTACATTTAATTTTATCTTTGTGCCATCATATTCAAGCGGAGTT
>Ga0214228_1000334_pt1 | contig 14367 bp, 9 predicted proteins | sample TroBogypolimnion_21_FD_153066 | JGI IMG/M metagenome (GOLD analysis project Ga0214228, IMG submission 153066) | Freshwater microbial communities from Trout Bog Lake, WI - 05NOV2007 hypolimnion | ecosystem: Environmental > Aquatic > Freshwater > Lake > Hypolimnion/Profundal zone | place: Trout... | reverse complement strand
TAATTCATTTTCGTTCAGGGTACTGCAGTGAGTCTTTAGCTTGCTAATTAATCCGTTCAGGAATTTATCCATTTCGTTGTAAAACAATTCGGGTTCATCGTAGTGGAGTAGCTCTTTATAGATATTCCGAAGTCTCTTTTCGCGCTCTTCCGAGCCGGAGTTTTTAGATTCGGTCAGCATTTGTTTTTTGCGGTTTTCTATCTGTTGCTGCAAGCTTCCCCGCTTATCGTCAATCACTTTTTTATGAATACTCACTTTCTCACCCCTGTGTATTTGCTGCAAGTGTTGTTTTTCATCTCTGCTCCGTCGAGTGATAAAGCGGTACAGAAAATAAGCAGCTACGAGTATCAAGAAGGCTAATGTTGTCAAATACCACGCAATGTATTTATTTTTAGCAGCTTCTTTTTTAGCAATATGGGTGGTTTCCATATAACTGCCTTTAGCTTGAGTCTCTACCTTTCGCAATGAGTCGCCCAATGCAACATATTTGTTCATATAAAGCGACATTTGGCTCATATTGCCTCTCATATATTCACAATTTGTAAGAATACGATAACAGTCGCGTTGAGTTCTAAAATCTATGTCATATTTTAATGAATTGGAAGCAAAAATAATAGCTGAGTCATACTGATTAATTGAGAAAAAAAGATCTGCTATATACGAATAAATTATTGAACGATTTATTCCAATATAAGGATAATTTATAGATTTCTTATAAAAGTACAATGCAGAATCTAATTGTTTTGAACTGAAAAAATTCAATCCAATTTCCTGATATAGTGCCCCTTTTTGAAGGGAGTCTTTAGCTTCACAAACTATTTTTTTATAATAAGTCTGAGCAGTTTTATAATCTTTAGCTTCGTGATAAGTTCTGCCAATATTCAAAAGGGAATAAAATGCCTGTGGTTGAAAGTTCGCTTTTTTGAAACAGATGTATGCACTTTGATATTTTTTTCGGGCAACTTTATAATCACCCTGAATATTATTGATATCCCCCATATCCAGATTTATTCGTCCTAACAATAAATCATTGTTCGATTCATTAGCTTCATCCAATGCTTTCAGGTAGAAAGTCATTGCCTTTTCATATTGTGAGGCATATTTACAGGTTCTTCCTTTGAACAAATAGGAGGTTGCCAGTCTGTCACCATCCTTGTTGTTTTGATAGTAATCAATTGAAAAATCAAGCAGTGAATCGGGTTTTAGCGGGAGGTGCTTACGGTCTAATGCCTGTATCATCAGTAACCCGTACAATGCCCTGTTTTTATCTGATCCGTATTTATCGGGCGAGAGTTTACGAAGAATCTGTAATGCCGAATCGGGTGACGTTTCAACAAGATGTTCAGCCGTTTTCAGTTCTTGCGACTGAAAAGAGCATCCGTTTATCACTACAGCAACAGTCAGGATTAAAAAGTATCGGAAAAGCAATCTTAACATACTGCAAAGATAGAAAATTGATTGCCAACACACAAGCCGATGAACCTACGAGTCGAAAAAAAACCGGATTACCATAAGGCAATCCGGTTTTACAGGTATTTACTATTAAAGTATATTACTCTTGCGAATCTTTATCTTCCATATCAATCACGTTACGGCGGGCATCCACTTTCTTGTCGTACTCGTCGCGCGAGTAAACCACAATTTTGTCAAAGTCGCGCTGACCGGTTCCGGCCGGAATCAGGTGACCGCAAATAACGTTTTCCTTCATACCTTCCAGACGATCCACTTTTCCGTTGATTGCAGCGTCGTTCAGCACTTTGGTAGTTTCCTGGAACGATGCAGCCGACATAAAGCTGTTGGTTTGCAACGCAGCACGGGTAATTCCCTGAAGTATCTGGTTCGAAGTAGCCGCAATAGCATCGCGGGTTTCAATTAATTTGAGGTCACGACGTTTCAATACAGAGTTTTCGTCACGAAGTTTACGGGGAGTAATAATCTGTCCCGGCTTCAACGTAGCTGAATCACCGGCATCAAGAATCACTTTCTTGCCCCAGATACGATCATTTTCCTCCATAAATTCGTTTTTGTCAACGATTTGTTTTTCGAGGAAACGGGTATCGCCCTGTTCCAGAATTTCGACTTTCCGCATCATCTGACGAACAATTACTTCGAAGTGCTTATCATTGATTTTCACACCCTGCAAACGATACACATCCTGCACTTCGTTCACGATATAATCCTGAACCGCGGTAGGTCCTTTGATTAATAGTATGTCCGAAGGAGTCGTTGCACCATCCGAAAGCGGAGTACCGGCACGTACGAAGTCATTTTCCTGAACCAGAATTTGTTTCGAAAGCGGAATCATGTATTTTTTGATTTCACCTGTTTTCGAGGTTACAGTCAATTCACGGTTACCACGTTTGATTTTTCCGAAAGTAACCTCACCATCGATTTCAGCTACAACAGCCGGATTAGAAGGGTTACGAGCTTCGAAAAGTTCGGTTACACGTGGAAGACCACCGGTAATATCACCGGCTTTACCTACGGCACGCGGTATTTTTACCAACATTTGACCGGTTTTGATTTTATCGCCGTTATCCAACACAAGGTGAGCTCCCACCGGTAAGTTGTAGGTACGAAGAATAGAACCATCTTTCGATACAATGTGCGCACTCGGAACTTTGTTACGGTCTTTCGACTCGATAATAATTTTCTCACGCAGTCCGGTAGCATCATCTGTTTCTGTTTTGAACGTTATATTTTCAACAACATCTTCAAATTCAATCTTACCTTCCGTTTCCGAAATGATTACCGCGTTAAACGGATCCCATTCGCAAACCAATGTACCTTTCGTTCCATTATCACCGTCTTTGACATATAATTTCGAACCGTAAGGGATATTCTGAGTAGTGAGTGCAATGCCTGTGTTTATATCAATCACACGCATTTCGGCCAAACGGCTTACTACTACCTGATAAGTGGTTTTATCATCATCAATTGCATCTACCGTACGAAGTTCGTCAAATTCAAGACGACCATCATAACGCAATACAATTTTAGATTCGGCAGCAATGTTCGAAGCAATACCCCCAACGTGGAACGTACGCAATGTCAACTGAGTTCCCGGTTCACCAATGGATTGAGCAGCAATAACTCCCACTGCTTCGCCAATATGAACCATTCTTCCGGTCGCTAAGTTTCGTCCGTAACATTTGGCACAAACTCCTTTTTTCGATTCGCAGGTCAATACCGAACGAATTTCAACACGCTCGATAGGTGAATCCTGAATTTTACGGGCAAGGGTTTCGGTAATTTGTTCTCCCGAAGCAACAATTAACTCTGCTGTCAGTGGGTGATAAATATCATGAACCGATACACGACCAAGGATACGCTCGTAAAGTGACGAAATCACATCCTCGTTATTCTTCATTTCAGTAGCAATCAAACCACGTAATGTTCCGCAATCATCTTCGTTGATAATCACATCGTGCGACACGTCAACCAAACGTCGGGTCAGGTAACCGGCATCAGCCGTTTTCAAAGCCGTATCCGCTAACCCTTTACGGGCACCGTGAGTAGAGATAAAATACTCTAATACCGACAGACCTTCTTTAAAGTTCGACAAAATCGGATTTTCAATAATCTGACCACCTTCGGCACCTGATTTCTGAGGTTTTGCCATCAAACCACGCATACCTGACAACTGACGAATCTGCTCTTTCGAACCACGGGCACCTGAATCCAACATCATGTATACAGAGTTGAATCCCTGATTGTCGGTCGAAAGCTGTTTCATCAAAATGTTCGACAATTTCGAGTTAACGTGTGTCCAGGTATCGATAATCTGATTGTAACGTTCGTTGAAAGTGATGAATCCCATGTTATAGTTATTCAGAATTTCTTCCACTTCAGCATTACCTTCTTTTACAAGTTCATCTTTTTCGGGTGGTATAATTACGTCATTCAAATTAAACGAAAGTCCGCCTTTGAAAGCCATGCTATAACCCAAATCTTTAATATCATCAAGGAACTGAGCCGTACGGGCTACTCCACAAATATCAATTACATTTCCGATAATATCTCGCAACGATTTCTTGGATAATAATTCATTGATATAACCAACACGGGTTGGGACACATTTATTAAATAAAATACGTCCTACTGTTGTTTCAATCAACTTATCAACGATTTCACCATCTTCGTTCAGATCTTTTGTTTTTACCTTAATCCAGGCATGTAATGCCACTTTCTTTTCGTTCAGTGCAATTTCTGCTTCTTCCGGCGAATAGAAAACAAGACCTTCACCCAATGCTCCCGGACGTGGTTTTGTGATGTAATACAAACCAAGAACCATGTCCTGTGAAGGTACAGTAATCGGGGCACCGTTGGCAGGATTTAAGATATTGTGCGAAGCAAGCATCAACATTTGAGCTTCGAGTACAGCCTCGTTTCCAAGTGGTAAATGAACAGCCATCTGGTCACCATCAAAGTCGGCATTGAAAGCCGTACACGATAGTGGGTGAAGCTGAATCGCTTTTCCTTCAATCATTTTGGGTTGGAAAGCCTGAATACCCAGACGGTGCAATGTCGGAGCACGGTTTAGTAATACGGGATGTCCTTTCATCACGTACTCTAAAATATCCCAGATTACAGGGTCTTTGCGGTCAACGATTTTCTTCGCCGACTTTACCGTTTTTACGATACCACGCTCAATCAATTTGCGAATTACAAACGGTTTATATAATTCGGCAGCCATATCTTTTGGAATACCGCATTCATGCATTTTTAATTCCGGACCAACAACGATTACCGAACGAGCCGAATAATCCACACGTTTTCCTAACAGGTTTTGACGGAAACGTCCTTGTTTTCCTTTCAACGAATCGGAAAGTGATTTCAACGGACGGTTTGCGTCAGTCTTAACGGCACTCGATTTACGTGAATTGTCGAACAATGAATCCACAGCTTCCTGAAGCATACGTTTTTCGTTACGTAAGATTACTTCCGGTGCTTTGATTTCAATCAATCGTTTCAGACGGTTATTACGTATAATTACGCGGCGATACAAATCGTTCAAATCGGAAGTGGCAAAACGACCACCATCCAACGGAACTAACGGACGTAATTCGGGTGGAATTACAGGAACGATTTTAATAATCATCCATTCCGGTTTATTACGCAATTTCGATGCACGAAACGATTCCACAATTTGTAGACGTTTCAACGCTTCGTTTTTACGTTGTTGCGATGTATCGGTGTTGGCTTTGTGACGCAAGTCGTACGACAAAACATCTAAATCTAACCGACTCAACATATCGTGAATAGCATCAGCGCCCATTTTAGCTATAAACTTGTTAGGGTCTGTATCTTCCAGCAATTGATTTTCTTTTGGAAGTGCTTCCATGATATCCAAATACTCATCTTCCGAAAGCAACTCGCCCTGTACGATATTCTCGCCATTGTCAACGATACCTGCCTGAATGATGACATATTTTTCGTAATAAATGATTGAATCAAGCTTTTTCGTGGGCATTCCGAGCAAATAACCAATTTTATTCGGCAACGAGCGGAAATACCAGATATGAGCTACCGGAACCACCAACTGAATGTGTCCCATACGTTCACGACGAACTTTCTTTTCGGTCACTTCTACACCACAACGGTCGCAGACAATGCCTTTGTAACGGATACGTTTGTATTTTCCGCAATGACATTCAAAATCCTTGGTAGGACCAAAAATGCGTTCGCAGAACAGACCATCACGTTCAGGTTTGTAGGTACGATAATTAATGGTTTCGGGTTTGAGAACCTCACCACTCGATAATTTTAATATTTCTTCGGGTGATGCAAGACCAATCGAAATTTTATTAAAATTACTCTTTACCTTATTATCATTTTTAAAAGCCATAACTTTTTTTGAATTTACAATTTACAATTTACAAATTGACAATTGGTATAAATATAACCTAGAAAATAAAACTAACCTCAAAGTTCCTGTCTTACTCCCTCTCCTCAAGGAGAAGATTGGGGTGGGGTCAGGGATTTAGGGGTTCACTATTCTAAATTAATACTCAAACCTAATCCGCGAAGTTCGTGCAACAACACGTTGAGCGATTCGGGAATTCCCGGCGTTGGCATTGGATCACCTTTTACAATTGCTTCGTATGTACGGGCACGTCCCATTACATCATCCGACTTAACGGTAAGGATTTCCTGTAAAATATGAGCCGCACCGAATGCTTCGAGTGCCCAAACTTCCATTTCTCCAAAACGTTGACCACCAAATTGTGCTTTACCACCCAGCGGCTGTTGTGTAATAAGTGAGTATGGCCCGATAGAACGCGCGTGCATCTTATCTTCAACCATGTGACCTAATTTCAACATATAAATCACACCTACCGTAGCGGTCTGGTCAAACCGATCACCGGTTCCACCATCATACAAATATGTTTTACCATAATTCGGCACGCCGGCTTTGTCAGTCCATGCATTCAGGTCATCAATATTGGCACCATCAAAAATCGGGGTTGCAAAGCGAACACCTAATTCTTTTCCGGCCCAACCCAGTACGGTTTCGAAAATCTGTCCAAGGTTCATACGAGAAGGTACACCCAGTGGATTCAATACAATATCTACCGGGGTTCCATCTTCCAAAAATGGCATATCTTCCTGACGAACAATACGAGAAACAATACCTTTGTTACCGTGACGACCTGCCATTTTATCACCAACACGAATTTTACGTTTTTTGGCAATATAAACTTTAGCAATCTGAACGATTCCGTTTGGAAGTTCATCACCGATAGTGATATTGAATTTCTGACGTTTAATCTGAGCATCCAATTCCTTGTATTTTCTCAGATAGTTCATTATCAATTGTTTTACCAGTTCATTCTTATGTGAATCGGTAGTCCATTTGCTTAACTGAACAGCTGTATAGTCGATTTCGCGCAAACGTTCAATAGTAAATTTGCTGTTTCGCGAAATAATATCTGCACCTAAGAAATCTTTTACCCCCGCCGATGTTTTATCGCCAAGTAATACAATTAGTTTTTCAACCAATGTATTGCGTAAAATGGCTGCCTGATTTTCAAATTCTTCATCTAATTTAGGAAGAACAGCTTTGTCAGCCAGTTTCGATTTCCGGTTCTTTTGAGCTTTTGAGAACAAACGTTTGCCGATAACCACACCCGATAATGATGGAGTTGCTTTCAGCGAAGCATCTTTTACATCACCTGCTTTGTCACCAAAGATGGCACGAAGCAATTTTTCTTCCGGTGAAGGATCTGATTCTCCTTTCGGAGTAATTTTACCGATAATAATATCGCCCGGTTCGATGCGAGCACCGATACGGATAATACCGTTTTCGTCCAAATCCTTGGTAGCTTCTTCGCTAACATTTGGAATATCCGAAGTAAATTCCTCAATTCCACGTTTGGTTTCGCGCACGTCGAGCAATTGTTCAACCACGTGAATAGAAGTGAAGATATCTTCTCGTACCACACGTTCGTTAATTACAATAGCATCCTCAAAGTTGTAACCTTTCCACGGCATGAAAGCCACTTTCAGGTTTTTACCAATAGCCAGCTCACCGTTTTGGGTAGCATACCCTTCGGTCATAATCTGACCGGCAGTAACACGTTCACCTTTACGAACTATCGGACGCAGGTCGATAGTAGTATTTTGGTTCGTTTTCTGGAATTTTGGTAATTTATATTCTTTTACCGCTGAGTCGAAACTTACAAATTCTTCTTCCTCAGAACGGTCATAACGGATATTTATACAATTAGCATCAACAAATTCAACGATACCTTCACCCTCGGCAGCTACCTGAGTACGTGAGTCCCGAATCAACTGAGCTTCGATACCGGTTCCAACAATAGGAGCTTCGCATCGCAACAAAGGCACTGCCTGACGCATCATGTTTGATCCCATCAAAGCACGGTTCGCATCATCATGTTCGAGGAACGGAATCAATGCAGCGGCGATGGAAGCAATCTGCGATGGTGAAACATCCATCAAATTAACTTCCGATGGTGCTACAACAGGGAAATCAGCTCCTAACCGTGATTTTACTTTCGAACGAATAAATTCGCCATTTTCATTTAACGGTGCATTACCCTGAGCAATAACTAAGCTTTCTTCTTCTTCAGCCGTGAAATATTCAATTCCTTTTTCAGTAGTATCGACTACTGAATCAGCCACCTTGCGGTATGGAGTTTCAATAAAACCAAGTTCGTTGATTTTGGCATAAATACAAAGTGACGAAATCAGCCCAATGTTTGGTCCTTCAGGAGTTTCAATCGGGCAAAGTCGTCCGTAGTGTGTGTAGTGAACGTCACGAACCTCGAAACCTGCACGTTCGCGCGACAAACCGCCAGGCCCGAGAGCCGACATACGACGCTTGTGCGTAATCTCAGCCAATGGATTTTGTTGATCCATAAACTGCGAAAGAGCATTTGTTCCAAAAAATGAATTGATTACTGACGAAATACTTTTTGCATTAATCAAATCAATTGGTGTGAAAACTTCATTATCGCGAACATTCATGCGTTCACGGATGGTACGAGCCATACGCGATAGTCCTACTCCAAACTGATTGAATAATTGTTCACCAACTGTACGTACACGACGGTTGCTTAAGTGGTCAATATCATCCACATCGGCTTTTGAATTTATCAACTCAATCAGATACTTGATAATTTCAATTATATCCTCCTTGGTCAAAACTTTGATATCCGGATTGATATTCAAATTCAGTTTCCGGTTAATACGGAAACGACCGACATCACCTAAATCATACCGTTTTTCTGAGAAAAATAAATTATTAATTACCTCGCGTGCTGTTGAATCATCAGCAGGCACCGCGTTACGTAATTGACGGTATATGTAAAGCACAGCTTCTTTTTCCGAATTACTCGGGTCTTTTTGAAGTGTGTTGTAAATTATCGCATAATCACTTTGATTAGCATCGGCTTTGTGAAGCAAAATAGCCTGTGTTCCCGATTCAATAATTTCATCAATATGATGAGCTTCTAACACTGTTTCACGATCGATAATTACTTCGTTTCGCTCAATAGTAACAACCTCACCGGTATCTTCATCCACAAAGTCTTCTACCCAGGTTTTCAAAACACGGGCTGCTAACTTCTGACCAATTGCCTTTTTCAAACTGGTCTTGTTTACTTTAACTTCTTCTGCCAAATTAAAAATTTCCAGAATATCTTTATCACTTTCGAAGCCAATGGCACGAAGCAATGTAGTTACCGGGAGTTTTTTCTTTCGGTCGATATATGCATACATCACATTGTTAATGTCAGTTGCAAATTCTATCCATGATCCACGGAATGGAATAATACGGGCTGAATATAATTTTGTGCCGTTTGCATGTGTACTTTGTCCAAAGAACACACCGGGCGAACGGTGAAGCTGCGACACAATAACGCGTTCAGCACCATTGATGACAAATGTTCCTTTGGCTGTCATATATGGGATAGGTCCCAGATACACATCCTGAATCACCGTATCGAAATCTTCGTGATCAGGATCGGTGCAATATAGTTTTAGTTTAGCTTTAAGCGGCACACTATATGTTAAGCCGCGTTCAATACACTCATCAATCGAATAACGTGGTGGGTCAACGTAATAATCAAGAAATTCGAGGATGAAATTATTTCGGGTATCAGCGATTGGAAAGTTTTCAGAAAAAACTTTATACAAACCTTCTGATTTTCTTTTTTCAGGAGCAGTGTCCATTTGAAAAAAGTCCTGGAAAGATTTTAATTGTACTTCCAAAAAATCGGGATATTCCAACTGATTTTTAATAGAAGCAAAATTTATTCTTTGAGCTTTAGTTATTGACGACATTTTCAAAGAGGTTATTTGGGTGCGATGAACTCAATTATTTTATAGACAGAAAAAGGTTTAGAATCCCTCGTAACGAGGGGCTCTAAACCAAAGACCTGATAATCAGGCGATATTATTTAAGTTCAACTTCAGCTCCGCCTTCTTCAAGTGCTTTTTTCAAGGCTTCAGCTTCGTCTTTTGATGCACCTTCTTTAATAACTGAAGGAGCAGCATCAACTAAATCTTTTGCTTCTTTCAAGCCAAGACCAGTTAACTCTTTAACCAATTTAACGATTTGTAATTTAGCTGCACCAGCTGATTTTAATACTACATCAAAAGATGATTTTTCTTCTACTACCTCAGCGGCAGCTGCAGGACCTGCAGCAACAGCAACGGCTGCAGCAGCTGGTTCAATACCGTATACATCTTTCAAAATTTGAGCTAACTCATTTACTTCTTTAACTGTCAAGTTAACTAATTGTTCTGCAAAAGCTTTCAAATCTGCCATTTTACTTATTTTTTATGATTTTGTTTTTTTAATTTTACTATAAATTTATCGCTCTGACAATGTTTTTAACACGCCATGGATAGTCGATCCTCCAGATTGGAGTGCGGATATAACGTTCTTAGCTGGCGATTGCAATAAACCAATAATTTCGCCGATAAGTTCGTTTTTGCTCTTCACGTGGATAAGTGCTTCCAGGTTATTTTCGCCGATATAGAAACTTTCTTCAACATAAGCAGCTTTCAAAATAGGTTTTTTGAGTTTGTTGCTTTTTTGTTTGCTGAAATCAGAAATCACTTTCGCAGGTACATTAGCTGAATTTGAAAGCATTAATGAAGTTTCGCCTTTAAGCGTTCCATAAAGTTCACTGAAATCCACCGATGAGTTATCAAGTGCTTTTTGAAGCAAGGTGTTTTTTACAACTACAAGTTTTACATTTTCTTTGTAACACACTCTTCTTAAATCGCTGGTTTGAGCGGCATTTAATCCGGCAATATCAGCTAAATAGAAGTGTGCATACTCGCCAATGGTAGTTTCGAGTTGTTTTATAATAGCGCTTTTATCTTCCTTTTTCATAAACTTTTAATTTTATTCGTCAATTGATTTGGGTTCAACTTTAATACCCATACTCATTGTGCTCGAAAGATAAATACTCTTTACATAGGTACCTTTGGCGGCCGTGGGTTTCAGTTTCATCAAAGTAGAAACAAATTCATGAGCATTCTGCACCAATTGTTCAGCCGTAAAAGAGACTTTTCCTACTGAAGTGTGTACGATACCATATTTATCAACTTTAAAGTCGATTTTACCTTGTTTTACTTCTTTGACAGCTTTTCCAACTTCGTTGGTTACTGTACCACTTTTAGGATTAGGCATTAAACCACGAGGGCCTAAAACACGTCCTAAAGCACCTAATTTACCCATGATAGCAGGCATGGTGATGATAACATCAACATCGGTCCAACCACCTTTGATTTTTTCGATATATTCATCGAGTCCAACATAGTCAGCTCCGGCTTCTTTAGCCGCTGCTTCCTGGTCGGGAGTACATAATGCAAGAACCTTTACTACTTTACCTGTTCCGTTTGGCAACGACACTACGCCGCGTACCATTTGGTTGGCTTTACGAGGGTCAACACCTAAGCGTACATCAATATCAACAGAAGCATCAAATTTGCTGGTAGAAATTTCTTTTACCAAAGCTGCTGCTTCCTTGAGGGTATAGGTTTTTCCTGCTTCAATTTTTTCTAAAGCTAACCTTTGATTTTTTGTCAGTTTACTCATTTTTGATTGAAGTTAATTAATTTTTACTTGGAAAAACACCTTTTACGGTAATACCCATACTTCTCGCTGTACCGGCTACCATTTTCATGGCAGCGTCTAATTCAAAACAATTCAGGTCGACCATTTTGTCCGTAGCAATTGCTTGAACCTGTTCCCAGGTGATTTCAGCAACTTTTTTACGGTTTGGCTCTGCCGATCCACTTTTCAGTTTGGTTGCTTCCAATAATTGAATAGCAACAGGCGGAGTTTTTACAACAAAGTCGAATGATTTGTCGGTATAATAGGTAATGACTGCGGGTAAAATTTTACCCGGTTTGTCTTGGGTTCTGGCATTAAATTGTTTGCAAAACTCCATAATATTGATTCCTTTAGAACCCAATGCAGGTCCTACCGGTGGAGATGGGTTTGCTGCCCCTCCTTTAATCTGTAATTTAATTAGTCCAGCAATCTCTTTAGCCATAATAATATTTATTTTTGATGTTAAAGTGGAAAGTCCGGTTTGTAACAAGAACCGACTATTCCTTTTCTACTTGTGTGAAGCCAAGTTCGAGCGGAGTTTTCCGTCCGAAAATCATAACCATAACTTTGAGCTTTTTCTTTTCGTTGTTCACTTCCTCAATCACGCCGCTAAATCCGGTAAACGGACCAAATATCACCTTCACGGTTTCGCCGACATAGAAAGGAGTTAACATTTCTTCTGCTGTTTCCTGTAGTTCATCCACTTTTCCAAGAATACGGTTCATTTCTGAAGCTCGGATAGGAATTGGAGTGTGGTTTTTTTCACTCAGAAAACCGATAACATTAGGTGTATTACGAAGACGGTGAGAAATTTCTCCGATAAGATTAGCCTCTATTAAAACATAACCCGGCATGGCACTACGATCTTTCGTAATTTTTTTGCCATTACGAATCTGATAAACCTTCTCAGTAGGGATTAACACCTGAGCAACATATTGACCAAGATCCGAATTTTTGATTTCTGCATCAATATACTCTTTTACCTTGTTCTCTTTACCGCTGATAGCACGCATAACGTACCATTTCATGTTTGTTGACTCAGACACTTTGTTGACCTCCATGGATTAAAATTTAAAACAGTTTTCCGTAAACGAATGTCATAATAGACTCAAAACTTAAATCCATAAGCCAAACAATCAGTGCAAGAATGATGGAAGCAATCAATACCACAATTGCGCTGTTTGTAAGTTCCGAGCGTGAAGGCCAGGACACTTTCTGAACAAGTTCTGAATACGACTCTTTGATATAGTTAATTATCTTCATATAAAAATAGAATTTGCACGGGCAGAGAGGCTCGAACTCCCGACACCTGGTTTTGGAGACCAGTGCTCTACCAACTGAGCTACGCCCGTAAATTAACAGCCCCACCCAAACCCTCCCCAAAAGGGAGGGCTTTGATTAGTAGGGTTGATATTGTTTGCTCTCTTTATTCCCCCTTCGGGGGTTAGGAGGCTGATTAGTCTAACAATTCAGTAATCTGACCTGAACCTACTGTACGTCCACCTTCACGGATAGCAAAACGTAAACCTACGTTACAAGCTACTGGATAGATTAAAGTTACAGTTAATTCTAAGTTGTCACCTGGCATTACCATTTCAGTTCCTTCTGGCAAAGTGATTTCACCGGTTACATCCAATGTACGGATATAGAACTGTGGACGGTAGCGATTATGAAATGGAGTGTGACGACCACCTTCTTCTTTTTTCAAAATATAAGCCGCAGCTTTGAAAGAAGTGTGAGGAGTTACTTTTCCGGGGTGTGTAATAACCATACCACGTTTGATTTCGTCTTTATCGATACCACGAAGTAACAAACCTACATTATCACCTGCTTGTCCGTCATCCAAAATCTTACGGAACATTTCAACACCTGTTACTACTGATTTTTTTGCTTCGTGACCTAAACCAATGATTTGAACTTCTTCACCGGTTTTGATTTTACCTGTTTCGATACGACCTGTAGCAACTGTACCACGACCTGTAATTGAGAATACATCTTCAACCGGCATCAAGAAAGGTTTGTCAACTGCACGTGGAGGTAATTCAATCCATGAATCAACTGCATCCATCAATTCCATGATTTTATCTTCCCATTCTGGAACTCCGTTCAGTCCACCAAGAGCAGAACCGCGGATAACAGGAGTATTATCGCCATCGAAATCATAGAATGTAAGTAATTCACGCATTTCCATTTCTACCAGTTCCAACATTTCTTCGTCATCAACCATGTCACATTTGTTCATGAAGATAACCAAACGGGGAACGTTTACCTGACGGGCAAGAAGGATGTGTTCGCGTGTTTGTGGCATAGGACCATCAGTTGCAGCAACTACAATGATAGCACCGTCCATTTGAGCAGCACCAGTTACCATGTTCTTTACATAGTCGGCGTGTCCCGGACAGTCAACGTGTGCATAGTGGCGGTTAGCTGTTTGATATTCTACGTGGGCTGTATTAATAGTAATACCACGTTCCTTTTCTTCAGGTGCATTATCGATAGAATCGAAAGAACGCATTTCAGAAAGTCCTTTTTTTGCAAGTACCATGGTAATTGCAGCGGTCAAGGTAGTTTTACCGTGGTCAACGTGTCCAATAGTACCTACGTTAACGTGGGGTTTTGACCTGTCAAATTTTTCTTTTGCCATAACTCAAAGATTATTTAAATAATTAATTTATATGTTTTATAAAAGCTTACAAAGTTGAGCTGTTGATGAGAATTGAACTCGCGACCTCTTCCTTACCAAGGAAGTGCTCTACCACTGAGCTACAACAGCA
>Ga0214228_1000325_pt1 | contig 14543 bp, 6 predicted proteins | sample TroBogypolimnion_21_FD_153066 | JGI IMG/M metagenome (GOLD analysis project Ga0214228, IMG submission 153066) | Freshwater microbial communities from Trout Bog Lake, WI - 05NOV2007 hypolimnion | ecosystem: Environmental > Aquatic > Freshwater > Lake > Hypolimnion/Profundal zone | place: Trout... | reverse complement strand
TTGTTCCATAACCAATAGCTACCACTTCACCTAAATTTATTGAAGATGAATTTAAAGCAACATTGATTATGGAACTGCTCCCCACAGATATTTCCTGTCTAATCATACCTATATAAGTAAAAACAAGAATATCTTGGCTATTTGCTGAAATTCTGTATTTTCCATTAATATCTGTAACTGTACCGTTTGTAGATTTTCCTTTAATTTGGACCGTTGCTCCAATCAAAGTCTCATTTGTATTTTTATCAGTTACAATACCAGTTATAGTCTGCTGAGAAAAAGTGGAACTTGAGATTAGTAATATAAATAAAACTGGATAACACCTTGTTAATCCTTTAAGGTATCTTTTCATATTGTATTAGCTAAATGAGATTAATGTTTTAGTGGCGATTATTGTCTTTTGAATTCTAAATGCGTATTTAATAATCTAATTTTACAAAGAGTATTATGATACAAAAATATGTCGTTTCTATTAAAAAATTTCATATTTTTTCATCATAACATGATACTTTTCCAACAAAGAAATTAAGATGTTAAATTATTGCGTTGTATTGATGTATTGAATATCTATATTGATATTTTTGAAAAATGACTGAAAATAGATAGGTATTTATTGAAGCGGATAGAATTCTCAAAGAGAAACATGTGAACTTTTTAAAGAAATGAGTTTAATCTAAATAATTTTAGTTTGAAAATTCACAAAATTGTTATTGTTGATCCAGAATCAATCAAAACAGGTTGTTCAAATTCTATTTTTAAGTTGTTTCCAAAATGTTTAATTTTGCAACTAATGACCTTACCATCAACTAAAAAGTCTATTCTTTTTTTGTTGAATATATTGTCCAACACAACCTCGGAAAAATTTAATTTACCTGATTTTACTATAATTTTAATTGAGTTGCCAATCTTTTTATAGATGGCAGTGCCATCGGGCGTTACAAAGAACATTTGAAATTTTTGTTTCTTAATATGTGGACTGAATTTGATACAACCACGATTAATAGAAAATCCTAAAACAGAGTTCATAATTGCCCAAGCCGACATTGGTCGATAATAATGTCCTCCAAACTCCTGATGATCAAAATATAATCCGGATTTTCTATATCTGTCATCGACTGCTTTAATCAATTTCAATCCATCCTCAATCTGGTCTTCATAAATGAGAAATGAAGCAAATCCAAGTTCAACTCCTGTCCAAGGTGTATTTGCCTGATCAACCCATAAATTAGAAGTGTGAATAGGATATAAATCCTGATATGCTGGCCAAGAGCAATTACGAAGAAAAGAATTTTCCACAAAAGATTTTTTCATAATTGTCTTTAATGATTTATGGACATGTATAGAATCAAACAGATAACCTAATCCACAACAGTCTGCAACCCATTGACCTATAAGCTGATCAGTTAGGCATCCATTGTCTGTCCCTTTTGTACCAGTATAATCATTCCAAAGATTATAATAAGTTCCATTCCACAATTTTTGTTCCATCAATTTTGCACCTTTTGTTGCAATTTCTTTATATTTAATCGACAAATCAATGTCGTCCATATCTTTAGCAGCTAAGGATGCCATATTGAGCGCAACAATCCACTGAGACTGAATATATGAAGCTAATCCATACATTGGAAAATTGTCGTAACTACACATAATTCCGTTCATATCAGGCATTTGGTCACCATTTAAATCTTTCTTGGTGAGAATATAATTGATGCCTTTTTTGATGTTCGGCCACATTTCTTTCATATATTGTTTATTATTTGTCCAAAGGTAATCTCTTAATACTATTTGAATAAAATCAGGTACAAGGTCTACACGATCAAACACACCCCATGTTCCATTCTGATTAAAATCGGGATCATAACCAAGTCCATGATTTATTTCACCATCGATTCTTTGCAATCGTGCATGAGCTCGCATCATAGACATTTGTAATTCCGGGAATAAAGCAATAATCATGGGTGAACCGTAAAGTGAAACATCCATAGTCGCATTTGGACCCCAAGACTGATATGGAGTAAGACCTTCTCGAATAGAGAATACTTTATCTTTTGTTAAAACAGATGAGGTAATAAATGTATTCAATTGGGAATTAACTTGATTAAGAACAAAGTTGTCTAAATCCGAAGAATACATATCATTTACAAATTGATGCGTTCTGTTTGACAGATTTGATGATGAATTTACAAAATAATTTACCAAATTATTTATATCAGAATATGAAAACTGATAATAATGGCCAATAAGTTTTGTTTGTTTTAAATTAATAGAGTAATCTGATTTTTCACGATCTTCCATTAATCTACCATTCGTATTGTTTATTGCGCCGTAACTATTAGGGAAGTACCAATTTAAAAAAAAGGTTGAAGCAAATTCATCTTTATGATGATTCAATTTATGACTTATTGCAATTGAACTGAAGCAGCGTTGATCATTATCTGTGTCACCGAATCTTCCAACAATTTTACCATCCATAGTCTTCATGTTCCTGTTAGGAGTGTCATCAATATTATCAAGTTTATTTTCAATCAATAATTTTTCATAATATGGATGCTTATGTTCCCAACCCAGATAATAAGATACTTCATCTCCTCCAATTGCACCTAAGCCCATTTGTCCAAATGAAGACAAACTGGAAGAAACTCCAGACACTTTGTGAATAAAAAACTTATATTTATTATTGTCAATAAGTTCAGATTCAAACGCTTTGTTTAATTGATCGTAGGCTACAAGATTTCGAAGTGATCCAAGGAGCATAATATCTACTTTTTTATCAGTAAGAGATTTAATCTTAAAGTTAAAAAAGATTCCTGGTAGGGATGAGTTATTAATATCATGTGGTATGAAAGGAGAAAATGCCTCAAGAGATACTTCAAAAGGCATTTCCGAATCAGTAAATATCATGTCAACAAAGGGAAATCTTGCAGAATATTTAATTTTGTCTATGCCACTCATCCATGGATAAAAATAAATAATCCCATCTAAACCACCTTCCTGAAGACTCTGGTTCAATTGTAACAATTTAATTTTAGGCTTCTGACCCTCAACTTGATAACGTACCAAAAAAAACAAATAACTGTCTTCTACGTTTTTGCCTGGCAAAACGGGCAATTTAAAAACAGGGCCTGTACCTAAAGGATAATTATTGAAAATTGACCAATTGTAAAAGTTTCCATCTTTACGAAGCTCTATACTTCCGGTACCCAATCCACCCAGCGCAATCCCACTTCTTGCACGATCTGATGAGCTATAACTTTCATATTCTTGATCTGTTGTTTTTTTTGAGTAGCCTGGTAAAATGGTTGTATTAAGAAATACAAGAATTAAGATTTTTTTGAATATAGTTTTCATTTTACACAGTTTATTCTGTCCTGAGATGATAAATAAAACCTCCAAAAGAATTCATCGAAATATTGATTTTTTTTAAAATTAAAAATCTTTCTGAATGGTATTTAAAAGTCTTATTATCAAAACTATCTGTAATTTCATCAAGCTTATATTTGTCATTTTTTAAAAATGGCAAATTGATAGTAAAACTTTTAGACTTACCTTCACTGTTTATACCAACTAAATACCAATCAAATTTTTTGCGAGCTGCAATAACTATATCTTTTCCCGGTTCGCCAAAAACACAATGACTTTCATCAAAAACAGTTGGAACACTTTTCAAAAAACTAAGTACAAAATCTGGCTGATTTCTGTAAACATTACAATTGTCTGCAAAATGAGTAATTCCACAATTAAATATTATACTCAAAGCCAACTCATGAGTCATTGAAGTAATGTGTGGATAATTAAAATTTGATAGCCCAACTGGTGTATAATCCATTGGACCAATAACATTACGCGTAAATGCAAGAATTGAATTTTGAACGGGAGCATTTTGAGGATAGTTCGGCGAGAAAAGATAATTTTCTTCACCTTTAACTGCTTCCAAAGAAATAAGATTAGGGAACGTCTTTGACCATCCCCTGGGTATGGTACACCCATGAAAGTTTACCATAATATGATATTTTGCTGCATCACAAAGCACTTCGTGATAAAGTCTAATAAGTATTTGTTTATCGCTTCCCCAGAAATCAACTTTAATTCCTTTTACTCCCCATTGGTTGAGTTTTATGAACTCTGCCTGACGTTTATAAGGATCGAAAATAATATCTCGTGGGCGTTCTGTGACTGAATTATTCGGTCCACCAGAATTATACCACATCAATATACCTACTCCTTTTTGGTTGGCATATTTTACCAAATCTTCAATTGTTCCTCCTTTCATTAGATCCCAATTGGCATCAACTAATGAATACTCCCATTTCATTTCTGATGTAAAATCCACATACTCTTTTAATTTTTCAAAATCCTTAGTACTTGAATTATCAGACAACCAACTCCATGAAGCCCTACCTGGTTTAACCCACGAATAATCAACTGCTTTATCAGGACTATCTGCTAAATCATTCACCAAATGTGTTTCAATTAATTCTTGTGCTGTTGATGTAACTGTAATAAATCTCCAAGGTGATCTCCATGGTAAGGAAATTTGTGGATAAATATCACCAAATCCCTGTGCTTCAGCTATTTCTGGAAAACGAACCCGATAAAATCCGTTTTCTGCACTTTGATTTAGATGAATTCCACAATAATCAGGTTTTAAATTCGATTCAGAAACTAAAACCCAATTATTACCAGTGTTTACTAAAACGGGAAAAGCCCAACCTTCCTTATTTGGAGAAGAATTGCCAACAGGAATTGCATTTTCGTAAAAATTTTCATAAGCAGGACTATATTGAGTGGGCTTATCATATGGTTGTAACCACATTTTTGCTCCCTGTTGAAATTTAAATCCTGTAAGTTCGTCAATTACCTTTAGATTTGATGTTGATTTTTCAGGAAAAGCATATCTGAATGCAGCTCCATTATTGTAAACTCTCAAAATGAGTTGAAAAAGTGCTCCTGAAGGATTTTTAAAAGTAAGTGTAATTTCATTAGCTTTGTTATAAAAATGACTTTGTCTGCCCAATTTCATTGTATAATTATCATCAATTTTTCTACATTTACTAACATTAATGAAAGTAAGATTTGATGAAAAATCTTGATCACTGCGAATTATCCCTAATGGAGATGACTCAATAATTGCTGAATTTGAGTCATTTAAAATTTTAATAACCCTATAATTAAGATTTCGTTTTTGATAGATTGAATCATTTAACTCTACACTAAGCATAAGTTTATGATTAGGTGAGTATAGTTCCCAATGATTGGCAGATACAAAACTTATAAATATAGTTGAAATAATTAGAGAATAAAACCTATACCAGTTTATTAAATTTTTGTCTCTAAATTTCAAATTAAATTCATTCATCAATACAATATTTTATTGAAACCTTCATGTAATTTTACGCTTCTACCATTATATCTGTAAACTCCTCTTAAACCTATTGGTAAATAAATTTCACCTTTCAAACTTCCTGCAATATTCTTTTCAAATCGTACATTTATTACCCCTAATATGTGTGGAACTGAACCTTCAATCCATTTGAGGTTTCCTAGGTGAGGGGTAATTAAAACAGATTTAAATCCGGGTTCATTTGGTTGTATTCCACAAACAGTAGCTAGCAATTCGTAAGTAGGGCTTGCACTCCATGCATGACAATCTGAACGTGTAGGATCTAATCTTTCGGAAAAAGTTGTTAAGCCATTATCTATCATTTTTTTCCAAGGGTCAATTGTTTGAAGATATTTATCAGCCAAACCAACTCTTTTCATTGCTTGAGACATGTAAAAGCGATAGTAAACACTTGCCTGAATTAGAGTAGTATCAAAAAGAATGTCTTCAATTAACTTTGCATTTTGAATTGGTAATTCTGCATTCGCCATTACAGCCATTATATTTGCATGCTGGCTATATTCTTTCTTTTCAGGTGTATCTGAAATTAGATTTCGCTTGTAATCCCAACAAAGCGAAACTGTTTTTTTTGTAATGTTTTTTGAAAGGTTCCTATAGTTTTTAGATTCAGCCTTTTGACCGAAATATTCAAATAAATCAGCAGCTTCATTTAGTGCATAAGCAAATTGAAAGCTAAGTATAGAAGAACCTCCCTTACATGCTCCACGTGGTTCACCTCCACTAAGTGTTTCAAAACTCCATGCCCATTGATCTGGCCAATCCACGAAATTCCAATATGAAGTTTTACCAAGCATGTCTGTTTCAGCGTCTAGTCTATTTTCGTACCAATGTAAAACATTTTTTATGCCGAATAAAAGAGGCTTCACAAATGCATTATCATTATGAAGCATCCAATAGTCGTGAATCATATTAATCCAGAACAATGAAAAAGGTGGAATTACTTGAATTTCAGCACTCGGGTAACGACTATAAGTTAACCCTTCACTAGTTCTTGAATTATCAAAGCTTGTAATTGCTTTTCGTGTAAGTCTGTCATCCCCAGAAACATAAGCAGAAATAAGACATTGAATGCGTGTATCACCTACATATTGTAACTGTTCATAGAAAGGACAATCATAATGAGTTTCGTTACTGCATAAACGTAAAGTTCTCCAGCCTACTTCCCAAATCTTTTCCAGTTCGGGATTACTACAATGAAATGTAGCATTTTTCTTGAATGGATAAACCGTAAATTCCGATTTTAAATCTTTAATTGTAAGCGGATTATTTTTTGTTCTTACAGTTAATTGTACATATCTGAACGTACGAAACCATAATGGCCTAAAAGTTTGAATAGATTCATTTCCAACTTTGTAAATATCAGTAATTCCTCGAATTATTTTTCCATTAACATCATTGCGATTCCCTTTAATTCCTTTTGCGTCATACAATGCCTCGGAATAAGTAATTTCGATTTCACTTTTTGGGCTAGCACTCACAGTTATTTCTGGATAAGCTACTGTTTCTGTTCCTTGATCGATAAGTAGTACAGTTGTTGTGTTAGCTGGAATGGTGAAACTCTTTCTACCTGATAAAAATTCAGGATCAGGTTTTAAATTCTCAGCTTTTCGTATTGATTTAAATCGCTGTTCTGATTGTTCTAAAAAAGGAATATCGCGTGGCACTAGTTCCCACTCTTCTCCTGTATTAAATCCTTTCGGACGTCCTTTACAAATTTCTACAGCATTTTTCCATTGAGAATCATCGAAACCAATTTTTTCCCAATTCCAAGGATAATTTTCAGCATCAATAATTTCACCCGGACCTACAGTTATATAGTCATAGAGTCTAGGATTCAATGGCTGATAGGCATTATTCTTAAAAATTTTCCAAGTATTGTTTGTATTTACCACATTCTCTTTATCCGTATTTCCTTGAAGAATAAAAGCTGTCCGAAGTGAAATTTGAGCTCCGGGGTTTTCATCTCCAAAATTCCAAACTACAGCTGCAAGCAGATTCTTACCTGTAATCAAAAAGGGTGCAATATCAAGCGTTTCATAGTTCCAGTTTCTGAGATCACTACGTGCAGGGCCAAAACAAACAGCTATACCATTAATGAATAAACGATAACGGCAATCAGCTGACACATGAATGGTGAAATGTTCGGGAACAGACTGAATTTCAAATGATTTTCTGAAGTGATAAATACCGTAACACTTAATTTTTTCGTTAGAAAGACTAATCCAACTTGCGGGCCAATATTGGGTATACAATTCAGGATTTTGAAACGTTCGAGCAACATTTTCACAGCTAATCGAACAAAAAAAAGTAAACAGAAATATAAATAATATACTGATTTTCTTCATTATTTTGAAAATGTTTTATTTAATATTGTTTAGTCGGTTCAACCACAACTTAAGACTGTAAGTCCATGAAGCTATATGTTCGTTATTAGTACCTAAACCAAATCCATGCTCACCTTCTGAAATAATATGTAATTCAGCCTGAATCTTTTTTCTATGCAGTGCTTTATACATCAAAATAGAATTTTCTGACGGCACAGTGGTATCATCATCTGCCAATGCTAAAAAAGTGGGAGGTGTATCTTCTTTTACTTGCAACTCATTAGAATAATAATTCATTAATTGTTTATCTGCATTTTTACCCAAAAGCGCTTCGCGTGAACCCACATGAGTCACTGAGTCCACAAACGATATTACCGGGTAAATCAAAATCATAAAATCGGGGCGACAACTTTGCATTTCAATAGAATCTTTACTTGATTTATCTCCATAATCAAAATGAGTACCCAATGTTGATGCAAGATGACCTCCGGCAGAAAAACCCATAATTCCTATCTTATGAGAATCAATATTCCAGTTTGTTGCATTGATGCGCACTAATCTCATAGCTCTTTGAGCATCCATTAATGGTGCTTCGTGCGGAATCTTACAATTGCCTGAAACTGGCAATCTATATTTTAGAACAATTGCAGCCGCACCAATTGAATTAAGATATTTGGCTACCTCAGTTCCCTCCAAATCATATGCGAGTACCCAATAACTGCCTCCAGGACATATAATTACAGCTTGACCTGTTGCGAATTTCTTAACAGGTAAATAAACTGCAATATCAGGATTTTGAACATTCTCAATACATTCAATCCCACCCTTTAATATTTTTTCATGCTTTAATGTTTTAATTGAATTCGGAATTTCATTACCATATAAAAAAAGTCTGTATTCTTGAGTATATAAATCAATAATTACAGAAAAGAACAAAAAAGTAAAAACTAATTTTCTCATATGTTTATAATATTCATATTTTAAATCACAATGTCATAAGAATTGTTTCAGGTCTAAAGATTGAAAGAGTGTACTATCATATCAAAGAATATTTATGACATTATTTATTTGATTTAATAATACATTGAAAATTAAAACATTAATTTAAGATAAGTAGGATTAGCATTTGAGGTGAGAAAAAAAACTTTATTGTCATTCATAAAACGTTTGAAAATTCGTTTTGAAAGAAAGGAAATAATATATGTTAAATAGTAATTAATAGATTATTTTCTATTACATGCAAAAATAGAATAAATCACTGAAAATAAAACATATAATTTTACCAATTAATAATACTTTTTCAACAGTATTTGTCTTAGAATTTATTGATAAATCTGTATGTATACTAAAAATAAAAATATACTAATTATATCAATTTTCGCATTTTAGAATAATTTTCTCTGAATTCCTTAGGCGTTATACCTTTTCTTTTCTTGAAAAGTCTGTTAAAATTGGACATGTTGTTAAACCCAGCTTCAAAACTGATTTCGGCTACTGATTTGCTTGAATTTACTAATTCCCTGGATGCAATACCCAATCTGAGATCGTTAAGATACTCTATAAAATTTCTTCCTGTTCGCATTTTCATAAAACGACTAAAAGAAGCTTCAGTCATTCCTATATAATTTGCTACATCTTTAAGATGAATTTCATTTTGGTAATTAATTTGAAGAAAAGATATTATCTTTTGTACTCTTCTACTTTCTATAACATCTGTATCCTCTGTGAATGTACTGTTTGAAAGAATTCTAGAATTCTCATCTATAGACAATTCATATAAAATAATAATTAGATCAATAACAGACATAAATCCATTGGAATTATTTGTGAGAGAGATAATTTTATCTTTTACATTTTCAATCGTCTCTGTTGAGAAAACAATTCCTTTTTTGGCTTTTTCAAACATTATTGATAATGAATGAAATTGTTTTTTATTTAATAAACTTTCTAAAAACAAGTCCTTGTGGAATTGAATTGTAACTTCATGAATTTCATTTGAAGTGCAATTATAATCAATCCACCCATGTTCTAATTTTTCACTTCCAATCAAACAAAGCTCTATGTTATCAATCTCTTCAATAGAATCACCGACAATTCTACGAGCCCCTTTTGCATTTTCTATGAAATTAAGTTCATATTCTGGATGAAGATGCACAGGATAAGTGAAAGTAGTTTTGGTTCTGTCAATAATAACAAAACAATCTTCGGATGAGAGTGGTGTAATTTCGCGGAAAATATCAACTGTATTCATGTTAATTATATTTTATTGGGCGCAATTTACTAACTTATAATTACATGCAATATCAGGGTTAAACATTATTAACACTGTCGGGATTTTAAACTAAATCTATAATAGAAAACAAAATAATTTTAGCTATTAATATTACTCATTTACTATCAAGCACGAACTAATATACTTCAACAAAAAGAACCTCAGAACACTTATGGTCTGAGGTTCTTTTTAAATTATTGAACCTTATTTTACAATTAATTTTGACGTGATATTGTCATTTCCTGAAACAATATTTACAAAGCACATACCTTTTATTAAACTCTTAGTATTCAAAACAATCTTAGATACTTTATAATAATTTTTTTTATAGATAACATTTCCAGATAAATCAGACACTGTTACCATGGCACTTTCATTCATAGATTTTAAATCAATATTAACATAATCATTAGTGGGATTAGGGAAAATACTGAATTTACTATCATTTTCGTTTTGTAAAACTGAAACTACCTCATTTACATTTTGCTTTTTGTTAATATTAAGCCAATCTACAATCGCCTCATATTTGGGAGACTGAGAAAGAGTTGCAGAAGTAGATGGTTTTGCACCCCATGCGCCACCCGGATAATATGCTCCCGTATGGGTATAATGGTTTACAAATTGGAATTTTGCTTGTTTCCATTTGTTGAACATGTATGTATATTCTGTATAAATTGCCGGATTTGCTGACCATGCATCTGCATTAGTATTAAGTTGCTGACCAGCTTCATAGGTACAAATTGGTTTTCCATATTTAGCAGCCATTGTTACTGCTGGAGTTATATAATTAGTAAAATTCCAATCTACATTTGTACGAAAACGCGTTGCGATATTTGTAGCAGCACCATCCAAAGATGATCCATCACCTGCTGCATCATCGTACGGACCAATGTATGGTGCGATTGCAAATATATCTGCGGTTTGTCCGCTTGAATTCCATGTATTACCACCATTTAGTAATATATTAACATAAGCTTGTTCTGCAATGTCAAAGTTACCACTGAATGCATAAGTTCTCATTATACGATTTCCCATTGCCGAAGCACCAAAGACATTTTGGAATATCTGCCAAATGTTTATTGCTTGAAATAAAGTAAATGCTCCGCCTTGATAATAGATATTGTCTGTTGGAGGTAATCCAAGCGCATTTCCTTTGCCAATTACATAACCAAAAGATGCCATACCACCATTCCAAGTTTCATTGGCATATTCAATATATACTTTAAGATTAGAATTCAGGTTATTTTTTATCAAAGTAGCTAATTGAGTCCAATAGTTAGAATCACTTTTGTACGGAACATTTATCCACATATCATGATTGGTTCTGTTGCAAAGATCAATCATCCACTCCCATGCCAAACTCTTATTATTTACAATTGAATTATATTGATCATCGGTTTTTTGAGTTCGACTGCTCCATATGGAGTCGTTAGTATTATTTGCCCCACACCAGTCCATGAATCTAATAGGGCCATTATAAACAGCTATATCAGTAAGAAACGTTGATAACCATGGATTAGTCGTTGTCGCCCAGTTTATATTTGACTGAAAGCAATCACTCCATATACCCCAACCCAAGTTCCAAAAATTTGTACCTATTTTATAAGCTGGCCAAGCTAAGGTGGTCACATTAAGCGTGTTGCTTGAAGGAGATACATTTCCTGCCAGGTCTCTTGCTTTTACGGAAAAAACATACGCTGTTGTATCAGAAAGATTTAAAATATTCGCAGTTATTCCTGTCACTGTTGTATTAAGAGTCCCATTACAATATACATCATATGCAACAACACCAATATTATCTGTTGACGCGGTCCATGAAAGAGTTAATGTTGTTTGTTGAACAGAACTAGCTACTAAATTAGAAGGGGCGGTTGGTGTTTGTGTATCAGGAACATCAATATTTATATCATCAACAAAGGCAGTAACATCGGCACTTGTTTGCCCTGCTATAGTCAAGGTAACATTTCCTGTGGAAGCCGTAAATGTTGAAGTAGTAAAATACTGATAATTAGTGTTTGAAATAGTAAATGTTCCTATAACTGTCGATCCGACAGAAATTTGAATTGTTTGAGTACCAAATCCACTTCTTGCTGCAGCCTGAAAAGACATAATATAAGTTCCAGACGAAACTATAGGAATTTTTTGGCTTATAAATCCTGTTTGTTGTATAAATGCTGCCTGATTTCCAGTAGGCGCGTTTACATTTCCAAATGCACAACCATTGGTTACTATCCCACTGTTTCCACTAAATGTCCAATTTGAGTCTGTAGAGTTATATGAATAAGTCTGTAATGACAAAACTGGATACTCAAAACTTGAGTTTTGAACTAAATTTCCTGTAGAACATGGATTTGTAGTTACATTTAATACTGTACTTGCTGCAGAAATATTTCCGGCTGTATCTTTTGCTTTAATAGTTAAAGTGTGAGTTGTATTGCAACTTAATCCAGCTATATTCATATTAGTAGTACTTGTTGTACCCAATGAGTTAATCCCATCAAATACCTCATAAGAATAGACACTTGCATTATCAGTTGAGGCAGTCCACATTAAAGTAAGTCCTGTCTGACTCACAGCATAAGTCATTAGCGCCGTTGGAGCAGTAGGAAGTTGAACATCCGGAGAAGTAATATTTACATCATCAATAAATACGGTATTATCTGTCGAATTTAACCCTGTAAATTTAACAATTTGATTCCCTGCAGTCACAGTAAATGCTGGTGTTATGAATGTAGTATAATCACTATTACTAACAGTATAAGAAGCTATGATATTTGAGCCCACACTTATAGAAAATGTCTGATTTCCAAAACCATTCCTATTTGCTGCTTTAAATTTAATTGCATGAGTGCCCGCACTAAAATTAACTGTTTGTGATAGAGAGTTCTGTTCTTGAATAAAAGCAGCCTGAGTTCCGGTTGGAGCATTGGGGTTTCCAAAAGCTGAACCATTTGACACGATGCCACTTCCGGTAAATGTCCAGTAGCTGTCGGTAGGGCTTGATAAATAAGAGTTTACACTGATGACCGGACTTTCGAAACTACTATTGTAAATTGTATCCTGACACGAACTCGTTGTAACATTAAGAGGACTACTTGAAGCAGAGACATTTCCGGCTGCATCTTTTGCTTTTACAGTCATCGTATAGGATGTATTGCAACTAAAACCCGTTGCGTTTATAGAAGTAGAAGCAGTGCTTCCAATTGAAGTTCCATTTTTAAAAACCTCATAAGAGGTTACGCCAACATTATCTGTTGATGCTGTCCAAGAGAGTGTAAAAGTCGAACTCGTAATTGATGTACTAACAAGATTAGTTGGAGCTGTAGGAGATTGTGTATCTATATTATAAATTGCAAATTCATTCAGATAGACTCCTTTAGCGGTATTACTTCGAGTCGTCACATACAAGCGTATATACCTTGCATTACCATTTAATCCTGTCACGCTATCCAAACCTCCATTTTGTCCTAAAAGTGTAGTTAAGTCTGTCCATGTACTTGCATTTGAAGAGGTTTGAAGTTTGTAGGCTGTTCCATAGTAAGTTGACCAATTCAGTAGAACTTTATTAAAGGATTGAGTAGAGCCTAGATCTACATAAATCCATGGATTTGTTTCGGAATTAGAACACCACATAGTGGATGCATTCCCATCAACAGCTTTTGCTGCCGAATAAGTTGATGAAGATGTGCTACTAGCTGTTGCACTTTTGTTAAGTGCTAAATTAGTTTGCCCTACTGTGCTTTCCTGAAAAAGGAAGAGTACACAAAGTAATACTGAAAAAAAAAGAGATTTTCTCATTTTAGTAATTTTTGATTAGAACAGTATTGAATTAGAATGCAAAGAATAATAATTTGATGAAAAATCCAGATAAAATAATTCATACGATATTAAAGCATTTAAATACACTAAAGCCGGTTGACAAGGTTATAACATTACTTAGAAATTTATGTTGGTAAAAGTAGGATGTTTATAAACAGGGACTTTATACTTTCTTATCTAGATATGATACTTTTTCTTTTAAAACTTTTTTCAAATTTGTTAAACGCTCTAATGTATTTAATAAACGATGGATTTTAATTTTAATGGGACACTAATGCTGTAATCTATTGAAATAAGAATCATCTGACAGTCTTCCTTTCCTACAATATTATTCTAACAAGCACAGCACTATTCTTTTAAAATACTATAATAGAGACATACATATAATCTTAGATTCATTAAGAAAACCTTGACCATTTTCTGTGGTCAAGGTTTTTTATTCTGAGAAAACACCTGAAATATTGAATTTTACCTCAAAAAACTTAAGGAAACTGACTTTTTAGCCTGTTTTTTACTTATTAATCTCTCTAAAATAAGAAATTCCACATCATTTTTCCCTTTATTTTTTATGAATAAACAATAACAAAAAAACTAAAACTGAAAAGATTTTTTTCGCTTTTAATTATCCTTTTTTAGTACATGACAAAAATTATATAGCGATATAATTATTTGATTATCAATAAAATAGGTATCATTTTATTTGGAAAAGACCTTGAAATTTCGTATC
>Ga0214228_1000323_pt1 | contig 14577 bp, 6 predicted proteins | sample TroBogypolimnion_21_FD_153066 | JGI IMG/M metagenome (GOLD analysis project Ga0214228, IMG submission 153066) | Freshwater microbial communities from Trout Bog Lake, WI - 05NOV2007 hypolimnion | ecosystem: Environmental > Aquatic > Freshwater > Lake > Hypolimnion/Profundal zone | place: Trout... | reverse complement strand
GACAATGAAATAGCACTGGCATTGGAATCTACTCCTCCCGAAGGACCGGGGGAATCGCAATTAAAAGTTCCTGAATATCTTAATAATGACCCCTACAAAATTAGTTGAAAGTTAACAGCAGAAAAGAATCTCAGCGTTTGTTGGGATTCTTTCTGTTAAATTTTCAACTATGATTCGATACGTATGTAAAGAAATCTTGCTTTTATAGTTTAAATATTCCTAAGACAACCGAAACCATTAGTAATCAATATAACTTCAATCAAAATTATAAATACGTGAATTATAACAGCTCGTACTGGGGTTGAAATCACCCGAAAAGCAATCTGTTTTTGATAAATATTTATTCTGCGAACAAAAATAGGACTTTTCCGCACTATTTTATGACCTGTAATATTTAATTCACGCTTATATTTGCAGTATAAATCTGAAAACAAAAATCAATAATAACCAATTAAAAATTATTATCATGAAAAAAATTACTTTAGTACTTTCATTAGTAATGTTCTCATTATTTGGGAAGGCAACTTTTTATGTAGTACCCGGAGGTGCTGGTGCTATGAACGGAACTTCCTGGACTGATGCTTATGGAGATATTCAAACAGCGATTAATGCAGCAAGTACTTTATATGGTACAAGTTTGACTGCTCAGGAAGTTTGGATAAAAACCGGAACATATTCTACTTCAACAGCAGCACTTATTATGAAGGAGAGTGTAAGTATCTACGGTGGATTTGCCGGAACTGAAACGGATAAGAGCCAACGTGGAAAAGGGGCAAATGCCTGGAACTATACAAGTGTCACTACGCTTGATGGAGGTGGTGGTACAGGAAAACGCTGTATTGAAGTTGCAGCAAATCTTACGAATGTTACGGTTATAGATGGATTTACAATTACGAATGGTAATGGAGTTGGTGTCCAACTTAATGCCTCTGGTGGTGGAGTTTTAATTCGAGGTAATCTTAAATTACAAAACTGTATTGTAACAGGTAATACAACTTCAGGAAATGGTGGTGGGGTCAATTCAACAGGGGGAATTGTGTCTAATTGCTGGATTTACAGCAACTCTGCTAGTGCCGGAGGCGGTATGTATTCAAATCCCAGCACAGGCATTACTACATCCGTTGATAATTGTTTGATTGAGCGGAATACTGCTGCTACAGGTGGAGGTTTCAGGTTTCAGGGAGCAGGAGTTACTGAAACTGTAGATCGTTGTATTATTCGGAATAATTTTTCAACAGGAAATGGAGCGGGGGTATACGTACAAGGTACACCGGTTTGTACCATCACCAACTCTTTGATTACAAATAATAGTGGTGGTAATGCTGTTTACCTGATCAGTACTAAACTTATTAATTCAACCATTGCCAACAACGAGGGTGGTGTATATCTTGCAACAGCCTCATCGGGAGAGTTGTACAATAACATCATCGTGAATAATGTATCAAAAGGAACTACTTCAGCACTTGGAGTAAGTGTAACATCAGGTTATGCTGCAGGTAAGGTAAAAAACAATGCTATCTGGCCAAGCGTGGCTTATCAAACATGGGGAGGTGCAACCGACAGTATTTTAACTACTACTGCATCAAATGCTTACACACAAGTTAGTTTTAAATCACCAACAGCATTCAGGGGAAGAGTTCTTGCAAATGCTGATTCATTGAGTCAGATTTCAGCTGCTGACTGGACATTAAACAATACTTCAATCTGCTTAAATAAGGGTGATAATTCATTTATTCCTTCAGGAATTACAACTGATTTTGCCGGACTTTCACGTACACAAGGAACTTTTGTTGACCTCGGTGCATACGAACTTCCATATTACAATACTACTGTTACCTTCAACGCCAATGGTACTGTAAATAGTTATACGAGTGGTGATATAGATTCAGAACCTCAGGGAACTCAGTTGGCTTTTACCATTACTCCGACCGGTGGATACAAAATAACTTCGGTGCTTTACAACGGTACAGATGTAACCAGTTCGTTAGTAGGAAATGTTTACACTGCACCTGCTCTGAGTGCTGATGCAACGTTGGTTGTTCAATTTGATTTGGGAACAGGTTTGCAAAATGCTCAAACAGGTTTCCAATGTTTCTCGGCTGATAAACAGGTACAATTGCGTAATGTAACTCCTGGCGATGAAGTTACTATCTATAGCATTACAGGTTCAAAAGTAAAATCTGAGAAAGCCTATACTTCTGCTATTTCCATATCCTTGCCTCAGGGTATATATATGGTAAAAGTGGCTAATCAGATAGATAAAATAGTAATCAGATAATATTAAAAAATGGAAGAGTGGAGTGTCGGCAAAGAACACTTTTCTCTTTCAATAATTAAAATCAACTTAAATCACAAAAAAATAAAATCATGAAAAGAATAACATTAATGCTGGCGATTATTTGTTCTCTGGGACTTTTCGCCGAACAAAAAAATGGAATTGTATATGTACAAGCAGGTGCTACAGGTAGCGGGACTTCCTGGTCAGACGCCTTGGGAGATATTCAGGCTGCCATTACACTTGCCAAAAGCACGAGTACTGCTCGCAAAGATGTATGGGTAGCAGCAGGTAATTACTCCATTTCTACAGCAATCTTGATGGCAGATAGTGTGAATGTTTACGGAGGTTTCGCCGGGACGGAAACCGATTTGACACAACGTGTAAAAATTAGTGGAGGTAATGCCTGGGACTTTGTAAATGCAACAATACTAACAGGAAATGGAAATCGTTTAGTCGAAACAAGTCAAAATTTTGATATGGTAACTTCATTTGATGGGTTTACGCTGACAAATGGTAATGGTGTTGGTACACAATTAAATAATAGTGGCGGGGCTGCAGTAGTTCGGGGAAATATGACTTTGTCGAATTGTATTATAAAAAACTCATCAACCATTGGTAATGGAGGTGGGATTAATATGACAGGAGGTATTATTAGTCAGTGCTGGATTTATGGAAACACTCAACAAACAGGTACAGGTGGTGGAGGTGGAATATATGTAAATCCTACATCCCCCGTTATTGCAACTATCGAAGATTGTAAAATAAATGCAAATTTATCAGGAGTAAGAGGTGGAGGTATCAACATTCAGGGAACGGGAATGACCTATTGTTCAAATCTCAAAATATTCAATAACAGAGCATTGGCAGCTGCTTCTGCCTATAAACCTGGTGGAGCAATTTACACAAATAGTGGTAATAATCAAATTAAAAACTGTTTAATATATAATAACTCCGGCACAAATGCAATCTATTGTAATGGCGGAAATTTATACAATAATACCATAGTAAAAAATGCTGGAGGACTCTATATGGCAGGCACTTCAAGTGTAGTCAATGCGCTTAATAATATTGTTTGGGCATGTGCAACAGATTCAACCGGCACAACCGCAACGAGTATAACAGGAGCTGTAAATGCATCATTTAGCATTCAGAATAATGCAACTTATAATCCTGTTTCGACCACCAGCAGCTGGGTTAATGCCAATAATATTCAGTTTTCTTCCAATGTTTCTAATGGAGATGTAACTAATCCTGCTGCAGGCACTGTTGGCAGTGGGCCAAAGTTTAATCATGTAACCCGTTATATAGGAGCTGCTCTTACAGCCGACCAAATACTTCAACTCGACAGTGTTGATTGGAGTATACCAAAGACTTCGCCTTGTCTAGACCTTGGACAAACAGTTTCAGCAGTTACAACTGATATTACAGGACTTTCACGTCCACAAGGAAGTGCTTATGATATTGGTGCATACGAATTACCTTATTACACGGTGGTAGCAGGGGAATCTTCTACTGCTAATGGTGCTATTTATTCATCGTTGGGTGTGTTACAGGCTGAAAATACCAGCTCATTGTATGTCATGGGAAGTACAGTAGAATTTCTTTTCCAACCAAATACAGGGTACAAAATTGGTAGTGCCTATTATACTACTTCTACTGATGGTGGACTCACATTCACTGGAACTCAAACAGATTTTACATCTCAGATTGGTTCAGACGGATTTTGGACAGGTACGGTAAATGCGTCATTCAAAATTTCGGTGGTATGGAAAAGCCTGACTGCTTTACCTGCAATAGCAACTAACAATATCAAATGTTTGGTTTCAGATACCGGAGTTGAATTCGTTGGTCTCACCAAGGGTGATAAAGTTTCAGTATATACTGCGAACGGTATGTTGATAAATCAAGCCCAGTCTAAAAGTGATCGTATGAGTATTTCCTTGTCGAAAGGGGTTTACATTGTTTGTATTGCAGATAGCGCTACAAAAATGATAATCAAGTAAATAGAACTATCCCCTCAGGGCTTCCACCCTGACGGTTATTGCTCTAACCACCCCTGAAGATTGTTAAGTGCATGATTCCTAATTCACGTACTTTTGTGTACTATTTTTTTTAAGAAGAAAGATACTACAATTTCTTTATTCAAATATTATCAAAATTCATAAATCAAAATGAAAAAAGCATCACTGTCAATTTATTTCATACTATTGTTTACCGTATTTTCGTTCAACTCATTTAGTCAAAAAACGACTAATGTTGTTGGGACTGTAACCGATGAAAAAGGGGAAACATTACTCGGGGTTAATATTAAGGTAAAAGGTGTTTCGAAAGGAACCATAACCGACCTAAATGGAAAATTCAATATTTCAATGCCGGGATTATCTACTATTTTAGTATTTTCATATATCGGCTATGAGACTAGGGAAGAGAAAGTAGACTTTACAAAGCCAATGTTAATCGTCTTGAAGGAAGAGAGCAAAACTCTAAATGAGGTAATGGTTATTGGTTATCAAGATGTTCGTAAGAAAGACTTAACAGGTTCGGTTGGAAAAGCAAATCTGACCGATATGTTAAAAGCTCCGGTTGCCAGTTTCGATCAGGCATTAGCCGGACGTGTTGCCGGTGTGAATGTAAGTTCAAGTGAAGGAACTCCGGGTGGAACAATGAATATCGTTATCCGTGGGGCAAACTCCATTACACAGGATAATAGTCCCCTTTATGTAATAGATGGTTTCCCTGTGGAAGACCCGTCAGTCGGCGCGTCGATTAATCCGAATGATATTGAATCAATTGATGTATTGAAAGATGCCTCTGCAACTGCTATTTATGGTGCACGTGGTGCTAATGGTGTTATTATTATCACTACTAAAAAAGGAGCTGTAGGTGCACCAAAAGTGACTTATGATGGCAGTTATGGTGTTCAGCGCGTCATACACAAAATCCCGATGATGAATGCGTATGAATTTGTGCGTTTGCAATATGAAATTGACCCGACAACTGTAACTGCAGCAACAGGTTACTTAGGTACTTACAATGGAAAAACCTATACGTTAGATGATTATCGTAATATCAAACAGTTTAACTGGCAGGACATGGTATTGCAAGATGCGCCACAACAAAATCACAGTGTATCATTAACCGGTGGTACTTCAGATGTTCGTTACAATGCTTCGGTTTCGTATTACGATCAGGATGGCGTTGTAATAAGATCTAATTTCAACCGTATTCAAGGACGCTTGTCAACTGCTATTCGCCAAAAGAACTTAAGCATCAATTTATCCACAAATTATTCGCAGAGCACTACAACAGGGAATTCACCCTCACAACAAGCTTCCAGTGGAATGTATAATTTGTTTTATAGTGTTTGGGGATACCGTCCTGTCACACAACCCGGTGTTGATATAAACACCCTGCTCGACAATAGCACAGATCCCGGGGTTGATCCCTTAAATGACTATCGTTTTAATCCGATTTTATCGCTTAACAACGAGTACAGAAAGAATGTTACTACCAATAATCAATATAATGGGTCTGTGGAATATGAATTTATAAAAGGATTGAAACTGAAAGTTTCTGGTGGTTATACTTTAAACAGTTTACGCGCTGAAACCTTTAATAATTCTAAAACACGTTACGGATCACCTGCTTCTATCGATCATGTGAATGCGACCCTTGAAACGGCCGAACGTAAAACATGGTTGAATGAAAATATTTTGACATATCAAACGACTATCAATAATAATCATTCTTTCAATGTAATGCTTGGTATGACTTCGCAAGCTTCAAATTACAATGATTATAGCATGAAGACCAATAATATTCCTAACGAATCACTCGGAATGGCTGGTATGTCTCAAGGAACTCCTATTTTGGATTATTCGACATTAACCGACTGGAGTATGCTTTCGTATCTTGGACGTATTAATTATAATTATAAATCGAAGTACTATTTCACAGCTTCTTTAAGGGCGGATGGTTCGTCCAAATTTCCTGTCGAAAATCGTTGGGGATATTTTCCATCAACTTCTATAGCCTGGAATTTTATGGATGAAACTTTTATGAAGCCATTGAATTCTGTAATTAAAAGTGGTAAACTCCGACTCAGTTGGGGACAAACGGGAAATAATCGCGTGGGTGAGTACGATTATTTTGCTCAATTACAGGCACTTCAAGCAGCACAAGGGAATTATACAGGGACAGGTGATCTGATAACTGGAATTTATCCTTTCAACAATGTAGTATCAACCGTAGGAACAATTCCTTCCAATTTGTCTAACAGTGCATTGAAATGGGAAACTACCGGTCAGACCAATGCTGGTATTGACCTTAGTTTTCTGAATGATCGAATAAACTTCACTTTTGACTGGTATAACAAAATAACTTCCGATTTATTACTTCGTGCAACATTACCTATTTCGTCGGGATTTGGTAGTGCCATGAAAAACATTGGTAAAGTGCAGAACAATGGTATAGAGTTTACATTAAACACAGTGAATGTGAAAACAAAGAGATTTAGTTGGTCAACTAATTTCAATATCTCATTCAATAAAAATAAGGTGTTGGAACTTACAGAAAATCAACTATCTATGTTGACTAATGGTTATTTTGACCAAAATTTCACTGCTTCAAACTATATTGCAAAAATTGGGTATCCTATCGGAATGATGTACGGATATATATACCAAGGGACATACAAAGTGAGCGATTTTGATTTCAACGGTAGCACGTACACTCTTAAATCAGGAATACCACATTATACTTCAGAAAATAATACACAGCCGGGTTTTCCAAAATATGCTGACTTAAATCATGATGGTGTTATCGACTCGAATGATCAGACCATAATTGGTCGTGGTGACCCGATTCATACCGGAGGTTTTACCAATAACTTTGAATATGCCGGATTTGACCTAAGTATTTTCTTTCAATGGTCTTATGGCGCAAATATATTAAATGCCAATAGATTGATGTTTGAAGGTTTTGGGAAGAAAAAAGAACTGAATCAGTTTGCCTCCTATGCAAATCGTTGGACTTTTGATAATCAGAACAGCGATATACCTGTTGTAAGTAACTCTTCATCCAATGGACTTTTCTCATCCCGTGTTATTGAAGATGGTTCATACCTGCGTTTAAAGACTGTTTCGCTCGGGTACAGCCTGAATCAGAGGATTCTTAAGACTTTGAAGATATCTAAGGCTCATTTTTACGTTTCTGCTCAAAATCTGTTGACATGGACAAACTACTCCGGTTACGATCCTGAGGTTTCAATCCGAAACACAGCATTGACTCCAGGATTAGACTTTTCTTCTTACCCCAGAGCAGTTTCAATGAATGTGGGAGTTAATGTAGGTTTTTAATTTTTAAACAAATACAGCGAAAAATGAAATCAATTAAATTTATATCAATTATAACTATTGCCTTGTTGGCTTGCTGGTCGTGTTCGGATTTTTTGGACAAAACACCACATACGCTGACTCCTGAAACATATTTTAATACTGACACAGAACTCCAGCTTTTTCTCACTGGGGTGTATAGTCCGCTAATGCAGGAACATTTTTATGGTAATCATTATGTTGTTGAAGATGCCGGTGGCGATGATTTAAGCTTCTATCAACGTTCGACCCCCTCAAGTGGGATGATTTGTAATAATGCAAATAGTAGTAATGCTTATATTACAACTTTTTGGAGGGTATTGTACGATGGTATTAACCGCGCTAATATGTTGCTTGAAAATGCGGATAATAATCCGTCCATTGCACTGGCAACAAGAAATCGCGTGAAAGCTGAAGCTTTGTTTTTGCGTTCGTTCTATTATTTCAACTTGGTTCAGGGTTGGGGCGATGTGCCATTGCATTTAACTTCTACACAATCGGTGAATGGTTTAAGTATCTCCCGAACTCCAAAACAGGTTATTTATGATCAGATTATCAAGGATATTATTTCTTCAATTCCTAATCTTCTTGCTTCTAATGCGCTGACTTATACGGGTGCTGTAACTCAGTCGGCCGCCGAAGGTATTCTGGCTCGCATCTATCTGTTTCGTGCAGGTGAGAATAATCGCGATGCTGCAGTCGGTCTGCCATTAACCAATTCAGATGATTCTATAAAAGCCTATTTTACGCATGCACGCGACTGGGCATTAATGGTGAAAACGAGTGGAATTCACGGGTTGGTAAAATCATACAAGACCATATTTATGGATATGTGTTCGGATAAATACAACAGCACAGGCGTACTCGAAAGTATATGGGAGGTGGAAGAAGCCGGAGCCCGTTTAACTCCGACGCAAGCTGCCGGACGTATTGGTAATGTGATAGGATTTGGTGCTACAAACGATTATTCTACAGTTGATGCCTATAAAAACCTAACGGGAATGGCTAATCCCGGTTACAGTTACAAGTTTATTTATGCTTCGGTTAAATTATTCAAAATGTATGAAGCGGAAGGTGATACAGCGCGTGGTAACTGGAACATTGCCAATTACGAATATACTTATGCTTCATCAGCACCGAATCAGGTTACCGGACGTCTGTATTATTACGGGAAATTACCGACCGGACTTACTTCTGTTGAAGGATTTCCATGTACTCAGGGAACTGCAACGGCTGCAAATACAAATAAAACCCGTTGTGCTGCGAAGTATCGTCGTGAATGTGAAACGATTACACCAAAAAATAAGAACTATACGCCCAATAATTTTCCAATTCTGCGTTACAGCGATATTCTGCTGATGATCGCAGAAGCAGATAATGAACTAAGTTCAACACCAAGTAATCTGGCTTATGAATGCCTTGATGCAGTGCGTTTACGTGCACATATTTCTCCAATGAGTGGAAATGGTTTAACCAAAGATCAGTTTCGTGATGTACTGAAAAATGAGCGTGCCATGGAATTTTGTTTTGAGGCTACCCGCCGATGGGATTTGATTCGCTGGGGTGATTTTTATACGGCTATGAATGGTATGCAAACCTATATTAACAGTACAGAATGGGGTACAAACTATAAATATGCTGGACCTTATTATCAGGTATCTAAATCCTACAATTACTATCCGATTCCGGATATGGAAATTTCTGTAAACAAAGCTATTACTCAAAATAATCCAGGTTGGTAAACAATTTAATAATTATAAATATGAAATTCAAAATATTAAGTATCCTGATATTAACATTGATACTGTTCTCAGCTTGCCAGAATGAACTCGAACAAGCTCTTACATTCGATGTGAGTGTTGCTCAGGCATCCAATGTACAAATTGGAGACAGCGCGGTGACAGCTTCGAAAGGAACGACACTACAATTTAATTTTACCGGTGAGCCGGATTTTATTTCATTCTCATACAGCAGATTCAACCCAACAAAATCAGTGTTGACATTTGGTACACAACCTGCATGGGGAACTCATATTCAAAATACATTAAGCGTATTTCTGTTTCAAACCTCCGATACATTGTTGTTGAACAATGCAAAACTGGATTCTACAACCATTGTAAATAGACAATGGACGGATATAACATCGCAATGTAACTTGCCTGTAACAGCTAATGTAACTAATAAAGCAAGTGTATCGTTAAACGATTACCGTGGGAAAAAAGTTTGTATTGCCTTTCGCTACAATACGGTTTATGCTGCAGACTGGCAACCAACATGGACTATCAGCAATTTGCAGATAAATGATACAGTAATAAATACAACAACAAAGACTAAAACCGTTGTGGCAGCAACGATGGGTTTTACCCCGTTCGATATGATGAGCATGACTAATCCGTATTTGTCGGCTGACGCAGCTGGTGTATGGAATCTGGCTAATTCTGCTTCTATGGTTATTAAAAGAACTCCTTCAGGTAATACGTTAAATACGGACTGGCTTATTAGTAAACCAATTGACATTGCGAAAGGTGTAACTACTTTGTTTGTAAATCCCACAAATTCATCGGCATCGGCTATTCCGGTTAAAAATACCACGAACAAGGTAAGTTCTTTTTCATATCAGTTTACTACCGCGGGAGAATATACAGTCACATTTTTTGCTTCAAATGCAAATTATGTTCGTCAGTTAACAAAAGAGTGCAAAATCAAAGTCATCATCACTGAGTAAATTCTGCATTTCTCCAGTGTAAAAAAAACCGTTAAATGAAGAACTATTTAATCCTGTTTTTTGTATCCTTTTGTGTATCAGGAGTACAGAGTCAAAGTTTCTTGTTTGAAGACACAACTGTCCCGGCAGGTTGGGTGGCTACGAATGGTACTTTGACTTTATCCACAGAACATTTCAAGGAGGGGTCGCAAAGTTTATGTTGGGAAACAGCCGGAAATTCAGTCATGAATGTATCATTCACAGGTTTTATTGCCAGTACAGGAAACAGTGCTTTTATGCAAATTTATTCTCCGGAAATAACCAATGATACATTAAAAGTGGAGTTTTTGTATTACGCAACTGTAAAAAGAACAGCCATTTTTCTTTGCAACTTCAATGGCTGGAGGGAATTTAACCGCGCTTATACCGAATATGCATCAACACTTTCATCGACTATTAGTTCTGTAAGAATAACGCTAAAACCCTCTACATCTAACACACGGAAAATCTATTTCGATAATGTGAATTTCAATTACACTACAGAAACCACACGAATTGCAGGTAGTCAGTGGATTCTCGACATGAATTATTTTACGGCAGATACTAGCTCACTTGCGTTGTTTGCAAATCCGGTTGATTTACCTGTTAATACTCCGACAGCACAGGAACTGGCTGATTTGAATGCGTTGAGGACAACATTGAAACGAATTCCTACTGCCGGTACAACTACAACGCTGGCTGCTGCAAAAGCGTATGTTCAGTCGTTGAATATTGTCAGAAACTCAGACGGTTCGGTGCATGGAAATGTGATCAATACTTCGACTTCAGCTCTGACAATCGCATTTATGACAGATATTTCTTCTAAACTGGAAATTCTTGCAGCTGCAGCATTAAACGATGCCCCAACCATGACTTTGTTTCAGAATTTTGTAGATCATTTGCTTGACCAGGGAATAGCAGAAGGTTGTAATTTCGAACTGGCAAGTAATAATTACACCCCGGCGAGGGCTATTCCGGCCAGTTTTCTGAATATCTTGCCGGCTTGCACAGCAGCTGAGAAAGTGGAAGTATTGAAATTAGTTCGTTGGATGTCATTTTATGGGATGATGTATTACCCACAAAGTACTTATCTGGCTAATCAGGTATCAGATGTGATTTATCTTTTTCTGCCACATATAATTAGTGTCGCACTTTTTCAGCCCGATGATGCTACGGCAGTGAGAGAATTAAAGGCTTTCAAACGTTTTTTGGAACGCAATACCGAATATGTTCCCGGCGGCGGAGATATTTTAAAGCCGGATGGAACCGGATTTCACCATGGAATAAATTATAATAACTACATGTATTGTTATAAAACATGGACAGATCATTTGTATTATCTTAAAGGCACTCAGTTCAAAATTTCGACTGACGCATACCAGCGTTTTAAAAAAGCAGTAATTTCAGAATACACCATGGGTACGTTGGATACGGGTGATACACGTTATAATGCAAACTCGTTGTGCGGAAGAAATCCATTTGCTTCGGGCATGCAGATTCAATTTACGAAGGATTTATTTGATGAACTGATTTTGGTGGGTGGCGATTGTCTTGGAATAACCTATGACGATGACTTGTCAGCCGCTTATAACTACTTTTTCAAAACCACAAAATACAATGTCACTACCAAAAATTATGATGGCTTCTATCAATTTAATTACAGCCCAACAGGTATTTTCCGTAAAGCTAATTGGGTCGCTACCATGCATGCACCTACAACTAAGTTTTTAGGAGCAGAGATTTATAGTGGAGCTAACCGTTTTGGTCGTTATCAGAGTCACGGAGCATTAGAAATTTTATACAATGGTTCATTGGCTACAAGTGGTTATCCTACAAATGGGACAGGTGGAGGCTGGGACTGGAATGTAGTTCCGGGTGCAACGACTGTATTTTATACTTCGTGGCAGCAAATGATGCCGAATGGTACGACTACCGATCGCTTTGACCAATACACAAAAACAAAAAACTTTTCAGGTGCTCTCTCATTTGGCGATTGCGGCATGTTTGCAACTGATTTTGATCAGATTGATACATGGAGTAGTCAAAAATTTACTCCTACTAATCTGGTGTTTAAGAAATCAATGTATGCATTTGATAATTTGATTATCAGCCTTGGAAGTGGAATCAGTTCATCGGGAACATTCGATGCAAGTATGATTACGGCTACAAATTTGTTTCAGAATATAATTTCATCTTCAAGTGGAAATTTTATATTAAACGGAACAACTTTGTCAAATCCAAATACAACAACTATTACTTCAACTACCGATAACTGGTTGATTACCCCTCAGGGAACCGGATACTTTATCCCCCAGGGAAATGATCCAATTGAAATCAGATATGGAAGTCAAACTACTCCTTTACAGACCGGTGCAGATTATGCTGCGCCCACAACAACAAGTACAGCCGCTAAAGCATATCTGAATCATGGTGTAAAACCTTCATCCAAAAGTTATTCATTTGTTGTGGTACCCGCAACAAACAGTGCTTCCATGCAAACATTAGCTATGCAAATGGGTAATGGAGGTGGTAGTATTTATCAGATTCAGGCACAAAACAGTGCAGTGCATGCACTCACATATTTACCCTTAAACATTACTGCTTACAGTTTCTTTAGCGGGGTAAGTAATTTAAGTTTTGGTATTGTAAAGGCCTGTACAACTGAAAATTTGTTAATGGATAAATTTGATAATCAAACAGGACGACATTATTTTGCCATTTGTAATCCGGATTTAATGCCTATAACCGATGGGACTTATGGCTGGGTTTCTTCTTCAAACCAGACAATATTGACTTTAACAGGAAACTGGACACCGGTCACTCCAGTTAGCGGAGTTGTATTTTCAACTCCATCGGGTGGTCAGACTCAGGTAACAGTGACAATGTCAAATGGAGATCCCATCTACTTTGCTTTAAAAGTTTATGGCGATTCCACTGCTGTTAATTCAGTAACTGATTCTGAATGGGTTCACTTCTCAAATGACAAACAAAACATTCATTTGTTTTTTTCTGAAGTGGAAGACAACGATTTAAGTGTGAAAATCTACACAATGAATGGTCAACTTGTTTTTAATCAGAATTTAAAAACAACAATAGAAGCATTGGATATCCCTGTTCGGAGGTTTCAGGAGGGATTATTTGTCTGTACAGTGTATAATGGGAAAAAAACAAAAACTTTTAAATGGATAAATTGAAAAGCTACGAAGTATGAATATGAAATTAGTAAGAATTTGTATTGTGCTGTTAATTATCAGTATATTTGGTTGTAAATTAAAACAAACAAAATCAAATGTAGCTGAAGATGATATTGCAATGGCTGAAAAGCAAGTTGGTAGACAGGTTGATATTATTGAGCAATCGAAAAAAATGCTCAATCCTCGTACTCTGAAAAATGGAAAAGTGGAATATGTTCCAATAGATGATTGGACCAGTGGTTTTTTCCCTGGTACCATGTGGCTTATGTATGATTTAACGAAGAATGAAAAATGGAAAAAACTGGGAATCAAATATACAGAAAACCTAGATTCTATTAAATACCTGACTTGGCATCATGATGTTGGATTTATTATACGCACCAGCTATGGTAATGCTTATCGGGTAACTAAGAATCCTAAATATAAAGCTGTAATCATAGAAGCAGCTAAATCTTTAGCCACCCGCTTTAGACCAACTCCGGGAGTTATCCAATCGTGGGATGAAGACCGTGGTTGGCAGGGAACAAAGGGTTGGATGTGTCCTGTGATTATAGATAATATGATGAATCTTGAATTGCTATTTGAAGCATCTGATTTGTCTGGCGATTCTACTTTCCGAAAAATGGCCATCAGTCATGCTAATGTAACAATGGAAAATCATTTTCGTAAGGATTACAGTTGTTATCATGTGGTTGATTATGATAAGGTTAAGGGCGGAGTTCGCAGCAAATGTACTGCACAGGGATATTCCGACGAATCAGCCTGGGCGCGTGGTCAGGCTTGGGCATTGTATGGCTATACGGTTTGTTACAGGGAAACAAAGGACAAGAAATACCTTGATTTTGTTGAAAAAATCTATAGTTTTATTTTCAGCAATAAAAACATGCCAGCTGATTTGATTCCTTATTGGGACTTTAATGCCCCAAACATTCCAAACGAACCGCGCGATGCTTCTGCAGCAGCAGTTATGGCTTCAGCTTTATACGAATT
>Ga0214228_1000312_pt1 | contig 14873 bp, 21 predicted proteins | sample TroBogypolimnion_21_FD_153066 | JGI IMG/M metagenome (GOLD analysis project Ga0214228, IMG submission 153066) | Freshwater microbial communities from Trout Bog Lake, WI - 05NOV2007 hypolimnion | ecosystem: Environmental > Aquatic > Freshwater > Lake > Hypolimnion/Profundal zone | place: Trout... | reverse complement strand
AACCGTGTAACTAAGGTTACAAAAGGGGGACGTACCTTCAGCTTTTCAGCAATTGTAGTGGTTGGAAACGAAGATGGAATCGTAGGCTGGGGACTTGGAAAAGCAGGCGAAGTTACAGCTGCAATTGCCAAAGGCACAGAAGCTGCTAAGAAAAACCTGATTAAAGTACCTGTATTAAACGGAACTATTCCTCACGAACAAATTGCAAAATTTGGTGGTGCACAAGTATTTATCAGTCCGGCTTCACACGGTACCGGAGTTAAAGCCGGTGGTGCTATGCGTGCAGTACTCGAAAGCGTTGGTGTAACTGACGTTTTGGCAAAATCAAAAGGTTCATCGAACCCTCATAACCTGGTAAAAGCTACTATTGTTGCATTAGGCGAATTGCGTGATGCTCAAATGGTTGCTCAAAACAGAGGAGTTTCGCTTGATACAGTGTTTAACGGATAAATATACAACATTATGGCAACAATAAAAATTAAACAGGTTCGCAGTAAAATCAAATCGCCAAAGACTCAAAAGCTGACGTTGGAAGCATTAGGTTTGAAAAAAATGAATGCCGTAGTTGAACACGAAGCTACCCCCCAGATCTTGGGTATGGTAAATAAAGTGAAACACTTGGTTGAAGTGATCAAATAATATTAATCTTAGACACTTAAAAATATAAGAAATGAATTTAAGTAATTTATCTCCAGCAGCAGGTTCTACTTTTACCAGAAAAAGAATTGGTCGTGGTACCGGTTCGGGATTAGGCGGAACTTCTACTCAAGGACACAAAGGACAGAAATCACGTTCAGGATATTCCAAAAAAATCGGTTTTGAAGGAGGTCAGATGCCTATTCAACGTCGTTTGCCAAAATTTGGTTTTAAAAACGTGAATCGTGTTGAATATAAAGCTATCAATTTGGATACATTGCAAATTCTTGCAGAAACAAAGAAACTTACAAAAATTGGTTTAGTTGAATTGCGTGAAGCAGGTTTTCTTTCCAGAACAGCATTGGTTAAGATTTTAGGCAAAGGTGTTTTGACTGCAAAAATCGATGTTGAAGCAAACGGATTTTCTAAATCGGCAGAAGACGCAATTGTTGCCGCAGGTGGAACGATTGTAAAATTATAATCAGCATGAAGAAACTCATCGAAACAATTAAAAATATCTGGAAGATTGAAGATCTTCGAAGCCGATTACTTACAACCGTATTGTTTGTAATGATTTATCGTTTCGGATCATTTATCGTTCTTCCTGGTATTGACCCCGCAGCTTTGACTGCGTTAAAAAGTCAAACTCAAGGTGGTCTGTTAGCTTTGTTGGATATGTTTTCTGGTGGTGCTTTTCACAATGCATCGGTATTTGCTTTGGGAATCATGCCGTACATTTCGGCTTCAATTGTAATTCAATTGTTAACCATTGCAGTTCCTTATTTTCAAAAAATGCAACGTGAAGGTGAAAGTGGTCGTCGCAAGATGAATCAATATACCCGTTACCTGACTGTTGGTATCTTGTTGTTGCAAGGTCCTTCGTATTTGGTAAATCTTAGCGTGCAGCTTGCTCAGGCGGGTTCTGCACTTCCGGGTGGATTTTGGTTTACTGTATCGTCTACACTGATATTGTGCGGTGGAAGTATGTTCGTAATGTGGCTTGGTGAACGTATTACTGATAAAGGTATAGGTAATGGCATTTCATTTATCATTTTGGTAGGTATTATTGCCCGTTTTCCGGGAGCTATTATCAAAGAATTTGCTTCACGATTGGGTGATGCAGGTGGTGGTTTGGTAATGTTTCTTGGTGAACTTATCTTCCTGTTAGTGGTTATCGCTGCCTCTATTATGTTGGTACAAGGAACTCGTAAGATTCCGGTACAATATGCAAAACGCGTAGTTGGTAACAAACAATACGGTGGTGTTCGTCAGTACATCCCATTAAAAATTAATGCAGCAGGTGTTATGCCTATCATTTTTGCGCAAGCAATCATGTTTATCCCCATTACTCTGGTTGGATTTTCAAAATCTGAATCAATGCGTGGTTTTGTAGGTGCATTTATGGATAATACCGGATTTTGGTACAATTTCGTCTTTGGATTGTTGATTGTAGTATTTACGTATTTCTATACGGCTATTACTATTAATCCAACTCAAATGGCTGAAGAAATGAAACGTAATAATGGCTTTATTCCTGGTATTAAACCCGGAAAACGCACGGCTGAATATTTAGATTTAATCATGTCGCGCATTACATTGCCGGGTTCTATTTTCTTAGCAATTGTAGCTATTATGCCAGCTTTTGCTCGAATAATGGGAATTAATCAGGCTTTTGCCGCATTCTTTGGTGGAACTTCGTTGTTGATTTTAGTAGGTGTTGTTCTTGATACCTTACAACAAATTGAAAGTCACTTGTTGATGCGTCATTATGACGGATTATTGAAATCAGGACGTATTAAAGGACGTACCGGTGGTGCTTCTGCCTATTAATAAAAAATATTAGAATGATATTTTTGAAATCTGACGAAGAAATCGAACTGCTTCGTATCAGTAATCAAATTGTGGCTAAAACGTTAGCTGAAGTTGCAAAAATAATTGCACCGGGCGTTAGTACCGAACAATTGAATAAAATTGCCGATGAGTTTATTCGCGATAACAAGGGTGTTCCGGGTTTTCTGGGATACAGTGGCTATCCGAAGTCAATTTGCACATCGGTAAACGATCAGGTTGTTCATGGTATTCCTTCTGATAAAGTTTTCTTAGAAGATGGTGATATTATTTCGGTTGATTGTGGCGTTTATATAAATGGCTTTCATGGCGATTCGGCTTACACTTTTTGTGTAGGAAATGTAAAACCCGAGATTGTTGATTTATTACGTACAACCAAGGAATCTCTTTACAAAGGTATAGAGCAGGCACAGGAAGGTAAACGGCTGGGTGATATTGGCAATGCGGTTCAAAGTTATTGCGAGGATCGGGGTTATTCTGTGGTTCGTGAAATGATTGGACATGGTGTCGGACGAAACCTGCACGAAGCCCCTGAGGTTCCGAATTATGGACGAAAAGGAAATGGAACAATGCTCAAATCGGGTATGACCATTGCTATTGAGCCCATGATTAATCTTGGAAGTCGAAATTTGGTGTTTGAAAAAGATGGATGGACAACCCGGACAATTGACCGGAAACCTTCAGCGCATTTCGAACATTCAATCGCAATACGACGCGGAAAGGCAGACATTTTATCTTCATTTGATTATATAGAACAAGTTTTAGGCAACAAAGCAATCTGATTTTATGGCTAAGCAAACAGCAATTGAACAAGATGGAAAGATAATCGAAGCATTATCAAATGCCATGTTTCGCGTAGAGTTGGAAAACGGACACGTGATTACTGCACATATCTCAGGTAAAATGAGGATGCATTATATCAAGATTTTACCAGGCGATAAAGTGAAGGTTGAAATGTCACCTTATGATTTATCAAAAGGAAGAATCTCGTTCAGGTACAAGTAAACCTGCCCCCTAACCCCCTAAAGAGGGAATATGTGCAGGGAACTGGATGAATAGTAGTATTTCGAATATTAAATAAAATTTATAAATAACTCTTCCAAACTCCCCCTTTAGGGGGCTGGGGGGCATATAATTCATTAAATATGAAAGTAAGAGCATCAGTTAAAAAGCGCACCGACGATTGCAAAATTGTTCGTCGGAAAGGTCGCTTGTATGTTATCAACAAAAAAAATCCTAAGTTTAAACAACGTCAGGGGTAATTCATTTATTTTAGAAAAAAATAGTTTATGGCTATAAGAATTGTCGGAGTAGATTTACCCCAGAACAAACGTGGGGAAGTTGGATTGACTTATATCTACGGAATAGGTCGCAGTAGTGCAAAAAAGATTTTAGAATCTGCCGGTGTCGATATTGACATCAAGGTGAAAGATTGGACTGACGACCAAGCAGCTAAAATCCGCGAAATCATTGGAAGTGGATTCAAAGTAGAAGGTGATCTTCGTTCGGAAGTGCAAACCAACATCAAGCGATTGATGGATATTGGTTGTTACCGCGGAGTTCGTCATCGTATTGGTCTTCCATTGAGAGGTCAAAGTACGAAAAATAACGCTCGTACTCGTAAAGGTAAAAAGAAAACAGTTGCTAACAAGAAAAAAGCAACTAAATAAGGTTTAACTGTTAGCGAATTTTAGAAAGCTAAATAATTTATCAAAATAATATGGCAAAGAAAACAGTTGCAGCCAAGAAAAGAGTCGTTAAAGTAGATGGTGTAGGACAATTGCACGTACATTCATCATTTAACAACATTATTGTTACACTTACTAATGGTGACGGACAGGTTATTTCCTGGTCTTCGGCAGGTAAGATGGGATTCCGTGGCTCAAAGAAAAACACACCTTATGCAGCTCAAATGGCTGCTCAGGACTGCTCCAAAGTGGCTGCAGATTTAGGTCTTAAAAAAGTAAAAGCCTACGTGAAAGGTCCGGGTAATGGACGTGAATCGGCTATACGTACCGTGCATGGTGCCGGAATTGAAGTAACCGAAATTATTGACGTTACACCACTTCCACACAACGGTTGTCGTCCTCCAAAACGCAGACGTGTATAATTTGAAGATTTGAAAATTATTCAATTTGATAATTTGATAATTAACCAGGTTTGTTAATACTAGTTATTTAATTCGCTTTATGATTGCAGTAAATAACCTCTCAGCAGTCGCGGCAAAAATCGAAAAATAGGCAGTAACACGACAAACCATTTATAATAAATAAAAAAAATAAAAGAACAATGGCAAGATATATTGGACCAAAGTCAAGAATAGCACGCAAATTCGGTGAAGCTATTTTCGGACCAGACAAAGTGTTGGCTAAAAAGAATTATCCTCCCGGACAACATGGTCAGGGACGTCGTAAGAAAACATCGGAATACGGTATTCAGTTACGCGAAAAACAAAAGGCCAAATATACATACGGGGTATTGGAAAAACAATTCCGCAATATGTATGAAAAAGCTCAACGCACCAAAGGTGTAACCGGTGAAGTATTGTTACAATTGTTAGAATCACGGTTGGATAATATCGTGTTTCGATTGGGTTTAGCGCCCACACGTTCGGGAGCACGTCAGTTGGTAAGTCATAAACACATTACCGTAGACGGTAAAGTGGTAAACATTGCATCGTATCATGTTCGTGCCGGTCAGGTTGTGGCTGTTCGCGAAAAAGATAAATCAATGGAAGTTATCAATGCTGCATTGAATGGGTTTAATCACAGTAAATACCCTTGGATTGAGTGGAATGCCGCTTCCTTGTCGGGAACTTACTTACACATTCCTGAACGCGAAGATATTCCTGAAAATATCAAAGAACAATTAATCGTTGAGTTGTACTCTAAATAATAAGTGAAACCATGGCTATATTAGCATTTCAAAAACCTGAAAAGGTAATCATGTTGGAAGCTGACGCATTTCAAGGTAAATTTGAATTCCGTCCGTTGGAACCCGGTTATGGTATTACCATCGGTAATGCTTTACGTCGTATCCTTTTGTCTTCTCTCGAGGGTTTCGCTATCACTTCCATTAAAATTGAAGGAATAGATCATGAGTATTCAACTATTCCTGGTGTTATTGACGACGTTACCAACATCATTCTGAACCTGAAAAAAATTCGTTTCAAACAGATAGTGGAGGACATCGAAAATGAAAAAGTAACTATTAATGTCGGTGGGGGAGCAACTACTTTTAAAGCCGGCGATATAGGTAAGTATTTTACCGGTTTTGAGGTGTTAAACCCAAAATTAGTTATTTGTGAACTCGATCCTTCGGCTAATTTTCAGATTGATATTACGGTGAATAAAGGACGTGGATATGTTCCGTCGGAAGAAAACAAAACATCTAATCAGGAAGTGGGAGTTATTCCTATCGATTCAATCTTTACACCAATTCGGAACGTAAAATATTCAATCGAAAACTACCGTGTTGAACAGGTTACCGACTTCGAAAAATTAGTATTGGAAATAAGTACCGATGGCTCTATTCATCCGAAAGAAGCTTTGAAAGAAGCTGCTAAAATTTTGATTCACCATTTCATGTTATTCTCTGACGAAAAAATTTCGATGGAAGTAACTGAAGGAGAACCGGGCGATGAGTTTGACGAAGAAATCCTGCATATGCGTCAATTGTTGAAAACTAAACTGACTGATCTCGAACTTTCGGTTCGTGCGCTCAACTGTTTGAAAGCAGCCGATGTGGAAACATTGGGACAATTAGCCGGATATCACAAACACGATTTACTGAAGTTCCGCAATTTCGGTAAAAAGTCGCTGACCGAGTTAGAAGAAAAATTAGAAAGCTTAAGCCTGTCATTTGGAATGGATATAGCTAAATATAAATTAGAAAAAGAGTAAAGAGATGAGACATAATAAAAAATTCAACCACTTAGGCCGTACAACATCTCACCGTAAGGCGATGTTAGCCAATATGGCTTCTTCTCTTATTCAGCATAAGAGAATTGCTACAACGCTTGCTAAGGCGAAAGCTTTGCAGGTTTATGTAGAACCGTTGCTTACAAAATCGAAAGATGATACTACCCATTCACGTCGTACGGTTTTCAGTCATTTGCAAAACAAGGAAGTAATCACCGAGTTGTTTCAGAATGTATCTGTGAAAATTGCAAGTCGTCCCGGAGGTTATACCCGTATTTTACGTACCGGTTTCCGTCAGGGTGATAATGCCGAAATGTGTATTATCGAGTTGGTGGATTACAACGAAAACATGCTGAAAGAAAAAGCAACCAAGAAAGCTGCCCGTACACGTCGTGCAGGTGCTGCCAAGAAAGTGGAAGCTACTGCTCCTGTAGCTGCTCCTGCTGCTGAAGCAGTTGTTGAAGCTCCCGTTGCTACGGAAGAAACAACAGAATCGGCAGAATAATTCAAAAACAGAATATTTTTTTCATTCAAAGAGGGATAAGCCGTGATGGCTTATTCCTCTTTTTCTTATACAATACTATGTCCGAAAGTTCTAAGGTTAATGTATTCTTGTTATATTTGCAATCTGAGAATTGAACCATGAAACATTTTATTCTGATTTATACATTTCTTTCTTGCTTTATTTTTGTTTCGTGCAACAGAAATATAGATAACAGGCTGGCTAAAGCGGAGCAACTTATGGAGACTGCTCCCGATTCATCCCTTCATATCCTCCAAAAACTGAACGCCAAAACCATCAGAGGTTCATATAATCGGGCTTTATATGCTTTGTTGATGAGTCAGGCATTAGACAAAAATGATATTAAAATTGAAACTGACTCTCTTATCACCATTGCCACCGATTATTTTGATGACTCCGACCCTGTACATGCCGGATATGCATGGTTTTATCATGCAAGAACAGCTTTAAACCGCGACAGTGTAAATGAAGAAGCCAAAAATTTATTAAAAGCACAGGAATTTGCAGAAATAGCCGGCGATAATAAATTACTTGGGTTAATTTATGGTGATAAAGGGAAAATGTATGCTGCACAAAAACAGACAGATAGCGCAATATGTTATTCAAAAAAAGCATATTATACATTTAGTAAAATTAAAGACAACGATAATAGTATTATTGCATTATTAAATACTGCAACTGAGTATGTGAAAAAAACGCAATTTGATAGTATCAGATACTATTACTATATTGCACATGATATTGCAAAACATACACACAATAAAATTATTATATCATCTATTTATCGCAATATTGGTATTACTTATTTTCAACAGGGAAACTATCGGCTTGCCCTTAAAAATTACCGAGAAGCACCCCTTACAGGTAATAAGTTATACGACAGCAATAAATACTACTTAATAGCTGGTTTATACGTAAAAATAAATCAACCTGATTCTGCAGTATATTATCTGAGAAAAGTATCGGAATTAGGTGCAATGGCACCCGATTATTACAGGTTATGGCAAAGGATATCATTGTATAAAAGTGATAGAAACAGGGCATTGTATTATGCCAATAAAGTAAGTTTTGCTACGGATTCACTTTATAAAAGGAAACTCGAAGCAAGTTTTGCCGGTCTTGAAAAGAAATATAAATTTCAGGGACTACAAATAAACTATAAGAATTTGGATATAGAAAATAAAAAACGGGGATTCTTTCTGTTATTGGCACTATTGACTCTCAGTATTTTCGGAGTTATTGTTTTATTCTGGAGATTAAGGGTGAAAAGAAATGAAGTTGAATATCAAAAAGATATTGCCAATAAGAAACAAGAATTATTAGAGAGAGAAAAGGAAAACACTGCAAAGGAAAGGGAAAACAACATATTGCTGGAGCGTCAATTGAAATTACAATCCATATTATTATTAAATCTCGAACAGCATCGAAGCAATACAGTGAAACAACCCGGATTATGGAAAACAAAAAATAAAGAAATTAAATCCGAACGTAACAAGACATTTAATGAAGAGTTATTAGCTTGTATGGATATTGAATTTAATAATATTTCCATCCGATTAAAGGAAAAATATCCTGAACTTACTGACAACGATATAATCACTTGCTGTATGATTTTAGCAGGTTTCGAAACAGGCATGATTGCGACTGTCTTTGATGTTAATAACGATAGCATTTTTATTCGACGTTCCAGGGTTAGAAAGAAGTTAAAATTAGAAGAATCGGTTAAATTGGAACAATTCTTACGTGAATTTTAAATCGAATTTTAAATAAAAAACCATAGAATTCAGGATGTATATATAGCTTGTTAAATATGTTTTTACAACTAACTGATTTGTAGAATTTTAAGTGCCTTGTGAAGAGGCAATGTATATGAAATAAATCCGACATTTTGCTTAAATGTCGGATTTTTTATTTATTTATTTGCAGGATAAATCATTCAAAAATTTATCCTCATGAAAAAGTTCATTTCTATTTTTGTTGTAGCTGTTTCAATTACTGCTTCAACTATTATTCCAACTAATGGAATAACAAATTCCGATTGTCTTGCGGATGATCCACCAGTTTTCATTCCACCTCCCTACAAAATCTCAATAGAAAAGTTGGTTGTTGATTTAACTTTAGTGAAAACACCTATGCTAAATACAACCAAAACTGTGTAAAAATCAATCTCACAAATAGTGAACAAAGTGTTAACCTGACTTATCTGGACGGCAGACAGCTGAATACTGTCTGCCTGTTCCTGGAAAAAGCGGAATGTATAGCGATACAAACCCAAAAGCAACGAATCCCAGCAGGAAGTCAACGGATTCCAGCAGGAAGTCAACGAATTCCAACAGGAAGTCAACGAATTCCAACAAGAAGTCAACGAATTCCAACAGGAAGTCAACGGATTCCAGCAGGAAGTCAACGTATTCCAACAGGAAGTCAACGTATTCCAACAGAAAGTCAATGGATTCCAACAGGAATCTATATTATACCGAAAAAAACTCTGCATAATCGACAGAGATTTCAATAAATTACTAATTAATAAAAATGATTAAAGATGAAGAAAGATCGAATTGTTTTAGATTTTGTAAAAATTCCGTATGCTCATAAAATTGAGTTTGGACGTAACGTAGAAAAAATGATGACCGGTAATTCTAATTTTGAGCAGCCCGAAATAGCTGTTGAAGTTATTAAAACAAAAACCGACATACTCGAAACACGGTACGTGGCTTCGCTTAGTGGAGGAAAACAAGAAACCATTTTGTTGTCGCAGGCTGCTGATGACTGGAACGAAACCATTCGCAAATGCGCCCGCTATGTAGATAAGATAGCCGATGGCAATGGAGCAATTATTCTGAGTGCCGGATTTAATCTGGCAAAACAGCCTTCGCCTGCTGTGCGACCCGATTTTAGCGTTGAACTGGGTGAAAAATCAGGTTCAGTAGTGTTACGCCGTCAGGCAGTGGATGGTGCCAAGTCCTATATTTGGCAACTTTTTCAGGGTGATAACACCCCTGCAAATGAAACTGATTGGACTACCGCTCAAGTTACTTCAAAAGTAACGGTGGAACTTACAGGACTTGCACCAAAAGCCACGTATTGGTTCCGCACTGCAGTGGTTACCACTGCCGGCACATCGGCTTATAACTCTCCGGTAATGCAGGTGGTGATTTAAAATTAGTTCTTGGCAAGCCAAGCGGCAAAGCCGAGCGGACAGTAAATTGTTAACAATTTTTTCGTCTGTCAATTGTACTCACGCTAATTTTTTTTAAAAAAATTATATTCCAACAGGCTGAAAGGTCTGTTGGGATATAAAATAATTTCATAAAATAAATATGCCAACTTTAGATATGCAAGGTCCATATGACCTGACGACTGAAAAGATTAATGAAATTGTAACACAAACGTCTGCCGGAAATTATGCTTTAGGTTACATGAATGATAGCAATGCTTTCATTGTAGAATATGTTGGACGTTCAGATTCCAATCTCAATGAACGATTATTAAAACATGCGGGAGAAGGATATGAGAAATTCAAGTATAGCTATGCTCAAAATTCAAAAGAAGCTTTTGAGAAAGAGTGCAAGAATTTCCATGATTTTGGAGGCAGTGATAAGTTAGACAATAAAATTCATCCAGACAGACCTGCAGATAAAGATTGGAAGTGTCCTTATTGTGATAATTACTAATGATATATATATATTAAAATATAAAATAAAAATAATGGGACATAAATGCTTTATATCTTTTAAAACAGAAGATAAAGAATATAAAAGAAAAATCCAAGAAGATTTGGATGTTGATATGATTGATAAATCTCTTAATGTGGCTATTGACTCAAATGATGAAGATTATATCATGCGAAAAATTCGTGAAGATTATTTGTCTGACTCAACTGTTACAATTTTTCTTATTGGCTCTTATAGTGCTGAGAATTCTTATCTACAGAATCAAAACTTTATCAAGAGAGAGTTACAAGCCTCACTTTACAATGGAGAAGGTAATACTAAAAGTGGAATCTTGGGAATAGTATTACCAGAAATGTATAATACCATTTACTTAGGTTCGAATACATGTTCAATTTGTGGAGGAATACATAGTGTAGTAAAAATTGATGATTCAACTACGATTAAAGAGTTTTCTTATAACTACTATATCCCAAACAATAAATGTGCTTGGCAAGATGATGATAGATATTGTATACTTGTTAAATGGGAGGATTTTGAGAAAAATCCAAATGCGTATATTGACCAAGCTTTTGATAAAAGAAGTAGTGCAATAGCATCAAAAACAAAAGTAAAACCATAGATTATATTATTGTCTATAGAAGAAAATTTGCAAACCCCACTGCATAACAATTATATTGTATGAGAAAAATACCTGTTTTTGTATCATGTCCTACTACTTTAAATGAAGAGCAAGATAAAAAACGAAATGTTATAATTAGATTTCTGGAAGAATTACAACTTGAAGATAGGTCTTTAGGGAGAAGTGATTACCCCAATGATTATCCTTTGAAAGAAGTATATGTAATAGCCAAGCATTGTGCAGGAGGTATTATTCTAGGTTTCGAACAAATATTTGTTGAAAGAGGAATCCGAAAAAGAAATACAGAAGAGGAAAAAATAATACAAGCTTCAGATAATTTGATTTTGCCAACCCCATGGAACCATCTCGAAGCAGGTATTCTATATGGATTGAAATTACCATTACTTATTTTTAAGGAAAAGGACTTGGAAGGAGGAATCTTCGATATTGGAATTTCTGATGTTTTTATACATGAAATGCCTGCTTCAGATATTAAGGACGAAAAAGTAAATGAACTGAGACAAGTCTTTTTAAAATGGTTTGCCGAAGTTTCAAATCATTATTATAAATACTAGTAATATGAACGAAAATGAATATTTAAAGAATAGACTTGAAGAACAAATTTCTTGGTATAGTACCAAAAGTACAACAAACAAGAAATTTTATTATTGGTTTAAAACAATAGAAATTGTTTTTGCAGCAGTTGTTCCATTTCTTATAGCTTTATCTGATGGAGAGTGCCTTTATAAAATTATTGCAGGAATATTTTCACTTTTTGTTGGTATTGTTTCAGGTATTCTTATTGTATTTAAATTTCAAGAGAAATGGATTCAATATAGAGCAACTTCTGAAAATCTGAAACATGAGAAATATCTATTTGAAACTAAATCTGCAATCTATTCAACCAACTCAGATTTCAAAAGTTTAGTTGAAAGAGTTGAATTTATTATTTCGAAAGAAAATTCTGATTGGACACAGATAGTTATATCAAATGATTCAAAAAATAAAAACAAACAATAATGAAAACACCAAACATTTTTATCAGCCATCAATGGCGATATAACGAAGAGTATTATAGCTTAAAGACAAAATTTGATAATCTCGGTTGGGCTCACTTAGATTACAGTGTTCCGATTCATGATTCTTTTGATTTAGAAAAGAAAAAGCAAATTACAGCAGCATTAAAAGAACAAGTACGTCAATGTAATTTTTTTATTGTTTTTGCACGTATGGCAACAATTAATAGTGAATGGGTTCAAAAAGAAGTTGAATTTGCACTTGAATATGATAAATATATACTTGGAGTAAAACCGTGGAATTATCAAGGCAATATCCCTCTCTTTATTCAAAATGCATGTGAAACAAATGGGCAGATTGTTGGTTTTAATGCACCATCTATAATTAAAATAATTGAAACTGTATTGCACTAAATAGTTGTAAGACACACATCTAATTATGGAAGGAAAATATACAAAAATTGCGACAATAACAGGTCTGATAGTTTTAGGAATAACATTGTGGCAATTATTTTCAAAATCTGATAAAAAATTAGATGGAGAATGGCAAATGACCACTACAGTACAAGAAGCTGATTTAAAAGATTACAAAGGATTGCAGATAAAGTGGAAAATGTTTATTACTGAAAATGGCGAAGATATAAAGGGCACTGCCGAAAAAACGGCAATAAATAACATACCACTTGATTATAAAATTCATACCTCTATGACTTTTGAAGGACATATTAAAGGAAACAAAATGATATTGAATTACACGGAAACAGGTAAACTTCGTAACACATCCGGTATCATGGAAATAGAGTTACAGAAAAACAGATTTAACGGAACCTTCTCACAAACAGCATCTAACACAAGTGGTACAGTAACCGGCATAAGAACCACAAAAGAATAAGTCCCAAATATTGATTTATATAAAATTAAAAACAAATAATAAATTTCTATGAAACAACTCAATAAATAAGCAATAAATACGAACTGTTAAATAAATACTCTTATGAAAAAACAATTTTTCACTTTAATCATGGGGATAATTTTGTCCTTTTCTGTAAATGCACAAGAAAATGTAATTTATGGACCAAGGGCACTGCCTACAAACAACGGATTTGAAAATACAGCCATTGGCTTTAAAACACTTTTGAAGAACATTGATGGAATTAGAAACACGGCAATAGGAAGTCAGGCACTCAGATCTAACCTTACAGGAAAAAATAATGCAGCTTTAGGTCATAAAGCATTATCCAGAAATACTTACGGTAGTTTTAATGTGGCAATAGGAACCGAAGCTTTATATACTAATTATTGGGGTAGTTGGAATACCGCATTAGGAAACAGGGCATTAATAAGTAATAGCAATGGTAATTATAATGTTGCCTTGGGATTCGAAGCAATGGACCAAAATTCAACCGGTAGTGATAATGTTGGTATTGGCAGACAGTCACTTTTTTATAATAACGGCACGGCTAATATTGGCATAGGTACAATGGCATTATTCTCCAATACAACTGGTCTGTACAATAGTGCATTGGGATATAGTTCCCTGCATAATCTTACTACCGGAACTGGAAATATTGGTATTGGTCACTTGGCAGGTTATAATATTACCACAGGTAGTAATAATATTGTAATAGGATACCAGTGTAATACATTACCGGTAGCTGCCAGCAATAATATTGTAATCGGATATCAGGCCGGATGTTCTACTATGGGAGGTAACAATATTATTATCGGGAAAAATATTTCATTAAACAACGGAACTAATAATGGAATGAATATAGGTGGCTTATTATATGGTTTTAATTTATACGACAACACGAATGGAAAATTAGGAATCAATCAGCAAGTACCAACCGCTACACTCGACGTAGCGGGTGATGCCAAAATCAGTTCAACGCTTAACGTTACCGGACATGTTGGAATAGGTTCAATAGCTACTGACCCCACCGGAGCCATGCTAACTGTGAAAGGGAAAATACATACTACCGAAGTAATAGTGGATTTGAATGCTCCGGTAGCAGACTATGTTTTCGATACGAACTACACCCTAATGCCCCTGAATAAAGTTGAAAGCTATGTAAAGGAAAATAAACACCTGCCTGAAATCCCTTCAGCTACGGAAGTAAGCCAAAACGGCATGAATATGGGCGAAATGCAAAACAAATTGCTTCAGAAAGTGGAAGAACTTACACTTTATGTGATTGAACAACAAAAAACCATCAACCAGCAAAGTGCGAAAATAGAAGAGTTGGAGAAAAAGATAAAATAAAAAAATACTCTTCTAACTTAGCCGAAGGGAGAGAATAACTTTCTAACCACCGAACTTTCCGAATGTGGGGAAACTTTGGGAAAGTTGGTGGAAGAAATTACAGAAAATCAAAAAGCCATACAATTTCCAATTAATTTATACTCAATGAAAACAAAAATACATCTTTTATTTTTCATCGTGTTATGCTTTACTGTTCATGCAAAAGCTCAGACTGTAAATTTTACATACGATAATGATGGCAATATGACACAGCGTAAAATATTGACCATTCCTCCACAAAATGCAAAGGCTGCTCATAAAGACACCGTGTCAGCTCCTGTAACAGACCAGATAGGGTTGCAAAAAATCACTATCTATCCTGTACCAACCCGAGG
>Ga0214228_1000311_pt1 | contig 14926 bp, 11 predicted proteins | sample TroBogypolimnion_21_FD_153066 | JGI IMG/M metagenome (GOLD analysis project Ga0214228, IMG submission 153066) | Freshwater microbial communities from Trout Bog Lake, WI - 05NOV2007 hypolimnion | ecosystem: Environmental > Aquatic > Freshwater > Lake > Hypolimnion/Profundal zone | place: Trout... | reverse complement strand
TGATATTGAACAAACTTCCAGTAGGGTTCATTTGCAGTACCGGTATACAATTTCAAATCATTTGTAAGCCAACTTAGCTGAGTGGCATCACATCCGCTTAATTCGGAGTTCAACGAATAGATACGTATCAAATTTCCACCCATTCCGAGTGAAAAATAATCGTTCGAAATTGGAACATCAAACATGTTATAAACATCGGTAGTACCTTCATGATTACCCATTACGGTAATTATGGGCACAAGATGACCATCGCTTCCTAAACTAAACTGCCAATCGGTAAACCAATCTGTCCAATATGCTGTAGAACCACTGTACACAAAATCGCCGTTAAAAGTCACAAAATCTGGACGGATTTTGGCAACCAACGAATCACAAGCCTGACGGTTTGGACGACAAGTTAAATAATTTAATTCGGAAGAAGTTCCGGTTCGACTATCACCGCCGGCAATATAAGTAATTCCAACATTAGGATTATCGGGAATGGTTTTAAAGTACATCCGAGCACTTGTACCCTGATCATCATGAACTACAAAATAATAAATCGTGTTAGGCTTCAAACCGGTTAATCGCGAAAAATAATGATTCAGACTATAAGCACTTTGGGTCCGGTCAACTCCATGATTAAAAGTGTATAGTCCGTAATTAGTACCGTTATCGGTCTCGCCATAATAAACTTTGGCATTTGTCGAAGTGGAGGCACCATTATCACACCAACCTATTACAATGGTTGTTGATGGGTCATCCCTATAAGAGGCACGGTAGAATCGAGTTGTGGCACTGATAGTTACAAAAAAAAGTAGTAAAAAATGTGTAATAATAATTTTTCTCATATTCATTTCAAATTTATAATTGAAAGGCTAAATTACATAATATTGCTGTTGGCGCTTTATAAATTAAATTATTTTATAATAAAAACGGAATATATATACTAAAATGAGAATTAGTTTTTAAACTCACTAAAAAAACGCGAACCGATTTTTGTTCGATTCGCGTTTTATATATATGTTTTTCATTAATCAATTAGTGATTAATCACCGTTAATTTACTTGGATCGTGTTTGTGTTTAAAGAAGATAGCAAACAGTACAGCTATAATCAACGCGTAAGCCGAAAAGGTTAACCAAATAGAATGCCAGTCTTTCAAACCATTGGTCGTAAAATAATTATCAATGATAATACCGCTTATCTTGCTTCCCAAAAATGCACCTACACCATTTGTCATCATCATAAACAAGCCTTGTGCACTTGAACGAATACTACTATCGGTAGTAGTTTCAACAAAAAGAGAACCCGATATATTAAAGAAATCGAATGCCATTCCATAAACGATGCACGAAAGAATAATCATCCACAATCCGTCTGATGGATTTCCGTAAGCAAATAGTCCGAAACGTAAAACCCAAGCCAACATGGAGATAAGCATTACATTTTTAATACCAAAACGTTTTAAGAAAAATGGGATTAAAAGTATAAAGAGAGTTTCGGAAAACTGTGATATTGACATGATAATAGTAGAGTATTTCACTACGAATGAATCGGCATATTGAGGTATAGTTCTGAAATCGTCTAAAAACGAATCACCATACATATTAGTTAATTGAAGTGCAGCTCCTAAAAACATGGCAAATATAAAAAATACTGCCATTTTATAATTTCCAAACAGTTTAAATGCTTTTAATCCAAACAATTCTGCGATTCCGGCATCTTTTGAAATCGACTTTTGAGGCGGACATTTAGGTAAGGTAAATGAATAAATACCCAAAGCAATAGCCACGACCGATGCAATCAAAAATTGATTGGAATTGGCTTTACTTCCGGTCAGATTAGTTATCCACATGGCAGCAATAAAACCGATGGTACCCCAAACCCGAATGGGTGGAAATGCCTTGACAACATCAAAATCATTATTTTTCAGAATAGTGTATGCAATTGAATTTGACAGGGAAATAGTCGGCATATAAAATATCATAGCACTCAAAATAACATAATATAAAGTGTCCGGGTCGTTTACGAATGGAACATAAAGCAATACCAAACCGTATAAAACATGTAAAATACCATATAATTTTTCAGCATTTAACCACTTATCGGCAACAATACCTACCAAGGGAGGCATAAAAATAGATGAAATGGCTAGGGTTGAAAAAATAGCTCCAAACTGTGCTCCCGACCATCCTTTTGCATGAAAACAATAAGTACCAATAGTGATTAACCAAGCTCCCCAAACGAAGAACTGGAGAAAACTCATTAATGTAAGACGAAACTTTAAACTCATGATTTTTTGTATTAAATTAAACTAATTGATTAATAATTATTTTTTCGTTTAATGGCATCGCGTATGTTAACGGCCATTTCATATTTTTCTTCTTTTACTGCCATAGCAAGCAAGTCATTAAGCTCATCAACTGACAATAAATCAAGATCTTCATTCGTTAAATTCTCCGAACGAGCATTCAATGCTTCTGTTTCATTTTCAGGAATTTCTGTTTCAACTTCCGTGCCTACTATTTCGAGAATATCCGATTTAATAAAAATCGGACATTCAGCCCGAACAGCTAAAGCAACAGCATCGGAAGTTCTGGCATCCACAATAATTAATTTCTCATCCTTAATAATGTGTAATTCTGAATAAAAAACATCGTTAATCATATCGTAAATCAACACTTTCTGAAGTTCTGCTCCAAATGAATGTAGCAAACTTTTAATCAAATCATGCGTCAGTGGTCGTGGCGATTTCTTATTATTCATTTTCAAAGCGATAGACTGCGCTTCGGGCTCACCTATCATTACTGAAAAGCGACGATTTCCAACCACTTCGCTCAACACAAGACCATACGTTCCAATAACTGTTTGATTGTAAACCAATCCTGCTATCTTCAATTTTACCTCTGAAACCATTATTCGAATTTTTGATTACTTATATACTTCAAGTCCAAAAGGGCAGCAAATATACTGAAAAATTTTAAAAAGAGAATTCATATTTATTCAAAATTTGATAAATTAAAACCCATTATACTACTAAAATTAAGGATAAATCACTCAACCGTTAATTATTTGTCTGTAATCCATTTTTATTAATTTGTTATTGTACTTTTGTAGAAGAAAAGTTACAAGAAATGTTCAAAAAATCAAACATACTCATTCGCAATAAACGAGCTACATTCGATTACGAAATTTTAGATCGATTCGTTGCCGGAATTCAGCTTTACGGGACAGAAATAAAATCAATCCGAGATGGAAAAGCCGGATTGAGCGATACCTATTGTACATTTATTAACGATGAATTATGGGTTAAAAATATGCATATAGCCACCTATTTCTTTGGGACATATAATAATCACGATGTGCGACGCGACCGGAAATTACTTCTTACCAAACGGGAACTAAACAAGCTTTTACGTGGAACAAAAGAGACAGGGAATACCATTGTACCAACTAAGCTTTTTATTAACGATAAAGGATTAGCAAAACTTGAAATCGGATTAGCAAAAGGGAAAAAAACTTATGACAAACGTCAGTCACTCAAGGAAAAAGAAGACAAACGAAGCATTGATAGGGCTTTTAAGAGTTGAGCATCCCATTCAACCAATCAACCAATCACTTTTTCCTCGACTTGGTATACAAAAACCGTTTAATCTTCTGTGATGCCGTTTTCTCAAAAGGTTCTTCCATAATATCAACACGTTTAATCTGAGAAACTTTATTGAGTTTTTCGTTCAACTCTTTCGTAAAATGTTGAACCCAGATTTTGTGTTTCTCTTTTTTATCCTCATACACTAGTTTCAAATGATCTATCGCTTTTTCAAATTCTTCAATTTCGAGTAATACTTTAGCCACTAAAAATCCATCTTCTTCAATTACAAGCGATTCAACAACCAGCTTATGATTGTTAATTACAGTTTCAATATCTTCGGGATAAATATTTTCGCCGCTTGCCCCCACTATCGTATTTTTAATACGACCTTTAATATATAACCGTTTTCGCTTATCAAAACGGCCATAATCTCCCGTTCGAAACCAACCGTCAGCACTCAAAACTTCGACAGTCATTTCGGGATTTTTATAATAACCTTGCATCACGTTAGGTCCTTTTGCCCAAATCTCCCCTACTCCTTTTCTCCCCGGATTATTTATCTTTAAATCAACACCATGAACTGCATAACCTGTTGATTGTAATTTAGTTTGGTGAACACCCGCACCTGCCAATAAAGGTGCAGTTTCTGTCAATCCATAGCCAATTGCATAAGGGAAACGAGCTTCCTTCATAAAACGTTCAACCCGTGAATCAAGTTTTGCACCACCTATACCAAAGAATTTCAATCGACCACCAAAAGTACGATACAATTTTTTACCCGCAATACGATGAATAAAAATTCGAAATATCGGAGTTTTATAAATCATTCGTTTAAAATGATTTCCAGTAAACTTACTCTGAATCTGCGTTTTATATATCTTTTCCATGACAAGCGGCACGGAAAGCATCATTGTGGGACGGATTTTTTTTAAAGCAGGCAATAATGCTGCCGGAGTAGGTGGTTTTTCGAGATAATATATTGTAGCACCGTAGATAATCGGATATAACATTCCTATGGTATTTTCATATGTGTGCGAAAGTGGTAAAAATGATAAAAAAACATCGGTACGCGAAATAGGCTGAAAAGTATAAGATTGCATGCCAACAAATACTATATTCTTATGTGTAAGCACAACGCCTTTAGACCGACCCGTTGTTCCTGAAGTGTAAATAATGGCAGCAATATCATCTTCTTTAACTGTTATTTCAGGAATAGCAATATATTCACTCGAATTTTTGCCCGAAAACTGCGAAAAATCATCCACTAATAAAATTACATCAAGCATTGGTAATACCAAGCCTTCAATACGAGAAATTAAGCGTTCGCTAACAAATAAAGCTTTTGATTCGGAATGAAGCAACACATTTTCAACTTCTTCGCGCGTAAAATCAGGCAAAACTGGAACAATAATCATTCCTTTCGAAACCACTGAAAAATAAGCAATCACCCAGTTTGGCATATTGTGACTGAACAGTGCCACTTTATCGTCTTTATTTAATCCGAACGAGAACAAGAGAGTTGAGAGGTTTTCCATTTTTTTCCCAAATTCGGAGTAAGTTATTGGAGTTCCTTCAACAAAGGAGACACAAGGCATATTTGCAAATTTTTTTATTGAATAATCAATTACTGATTTTAGGGTTAATGGTTTGGGTTCAATCTTTTTGTGCATGATTTTGTGTGTTTTTATTTATAAACAGGGGAGTATTAGACTTGCTGTGTAAAATATTGAATGTTGTAAAGGTAGGAGTTTATTTCAATAATCTCTTGATAAATTGAACTTTTAACCCTATTGAGATGGGCGCAACAAGAGTACGACTTTGCTTCGTATCGTTCTCAAAAAAAAAAGAGAATCGGAGTTTTATTTTCTATTTCAAAAAAAAAGTCCGAAAAGAATTTCGAACTTTTTTGAAAATATATTTTTTTCTTTAATCTTCAGTAACAGGAGCGAAACCGGCTAATTCCTGATCGACTAATATGCGCCCACAATACTCACAAACAATGATTTTTTTGCGAAGACGGATATCTAATTGGCGCTGAGCCGGAATTTTATTAAAACAACCTCCACAAGCATCACGTTGTACATAAACCACAGCCAAACCATTGCGTGCATTCTTGCGAATTCGTTTAAAAGCAGTTACCAAACGTGGTTCAATGAGCGATTCAACCTCTTTAGCATGTTCACGAAGTTTTTCTTCTTCTTGTTTTGTTTCCGAAACGATTTCGTTTAGCTCGCCTTTTTTCTGCTCCAAATCAAGCTTACGTTCAGCCAAATGTTCGGCTGTCATTTTTAAATCCGCTTGTTTTGATTCCAAGGCAGCAGTAAATTCACGAATACGTTTTTCACAAAGTTCAATTTCAAGACTCTGAAATTCAATCTCTTTTGAAAGATTGTCGTACTCACGATTATTTCGTACGTTGTCCTGTTGTTCTTTATATCGGGCAATTTTGATACGCGATTCTTCAATCTCTATTTTTTTACCGGCAATAATTGCAGTCATGTCAGCAATTTCAGTTTCTGCATTTTCCATACGGGTATTCATCCCGATAATCTCATCTTCTAAATCCTGAACTTCTAATGGTAGTTCACCACGTAAAATCTTGATTTCATCTATCTGGGAAACCGCTTTCTGAAGCTCGTAAAGTGCTTTCAGTTTGTCTTCTACGGTAATTTCCTTTTCTGTTTTTAATTCTGTAGCCATATTGATTACAAATAGTTTATGGGGTTGGTTTTACTGTCTGAAATTTGGACTGCAAAGGTAGGCAATTTTTTTGTAATTATCTCAAAAAAAATCTCTTTTGTGAACTGTTCACTTTCAAAATGACCGATATCGGCAATTAAAATTCGATTTTCGGCATCAAAAAACTCATGATACTTAAAATCTCCAGAAATATAAATATCAGCATTGGCACTAATCGCATCCTTCAAAAACGAACTACCAGAACCTCCACAAACAGCAACAGTTCTAATTTTTTTATTCAATAAATTTGTGTGACGAATGGTAGGAATATTGAAAATTATTTTTAATTTCTTCAAAAATTCGAGTTCATTTACTGCTTCATCCAATTCACCTACAATCCCTGCTCCCACTTCGTTCCACGTATTTTTCAGTGAAATAAAATCGTATGCTGGGTTCTCGTAAGGATGAACGTTGAGTAATGCTTGAAGAACATTGTATTTCAAAAATTCTGGTAGAATTAGTTCTATTCGCACTTCCGGCTCCGAATGTAATTCATTGATGTTCCCGACAAAAGGATGTGCTTCTTCATTAGCCTTAAATGTTCCGACTCCTTCCACGTTGAAACTGCAGGAATCATAATTGCCAATTTTCCCTGCCCCTGCTTCAAATAAAGCTTCACGTACTTTATAAGAGTGAAGTTGAGGAACATAAGTAATCAACTTGAGTAATGTATTTTCTTTCGGTTGTAGAATGCGTAATTTTTTCAAACCGATTTTCTCAGCTATTTTTCCATTCACACCCTGAATCACATTGTCCAGGTTAGTGTGTGCAGCATAAATAGCAATATCATTTTTCAGTGCCTTGACAATGCAACGCTGTACTTCATTTTGACCCGTCAGTCGTTTTAATCCATTGAATATTAATGGATGATGAGAAATTATTAAATTACATTTTTTCTGAATGGCTTCCGAAATTACACTCTCGGTAACATCGATTGAGAGTAAAACCGAGCTTATTTTCTGTTGCGGATTACCCACAAGAAGACCTGCATTATCATAGCTTTCCTGCAATGCCAATGGAGCAACTTCTTCAATTAACTCACAAACTGATTGGACTGTCATTCTTTTGATTTGCAATTTAACAATTTTCAATATACGATAAAATTTAAATTATTCAACTGTCGCGATTTCTTCTTTTTCTTCAACCAGAAAATCAGTAATTTGAGCATTAATAAGCATATTGTACCATAATATTAATTTCCGAATATCGCTTGGATAAACTCGATCACGATCATAGTCGGGCAATATTTCTGTCATATATTTACGAAGTTTGTCATTATCTGATTTGGGATCAATTGAACTGACAGCTCCGTTTTCTTTTTCCTTGAGCTTTTCAAACACTTGCCCTAAAGGTATTTCGGCCGTTTCAGTAAAAATAGCAATATCTCCTAATGATACGATTTTATCTTTTGTATAAGCCGGAATTCGCTTTCCATCAAGCAATGATTCTACGATAAACATGTTTTTGCCCTGTGAAACTAATTTGAAAAGTCCGGGTTTGCCGGTAATGGATAAGATTTCTTTTAACATACATCAACTGGTTTTATAAATAAGTGTTTGATTATTGGAAATTTATTAGACACAAAATTATTTTTTAATCAATAATTTAAGAATTTCATTGACTCTTCCCTCCGCTGATTATTAATTGCTAATTATTAATTTAGTCAACTCAGTAAGACTTATTCTCCCTTCATAGATAGCCTTTCCCGTTATTACAGCAGGAATCCCAGCTTCATGCAGCAATTCAATGTCGCGAGCAGAGCTCACTCCACCACTGGCAATAAGATACATTTTAGGCTGTTCAGCAAGCATTCTTTTGTAAAGTTCAATGGCTGGACCTTGCAACATTCCATCTTTGCTTATATCGGTACAAATTACTTTATTGATTCCTTGACTCATAAATCCCTTAATAAAAGGCATTAGCTCAATTTCTGTAGTTTCTAACCAACCGCCGACTGCTATTTTATCGTTTTTTATATCGGCTCCCAAAATAATTTTTTCACCACCAAATTTTATAATCCATGATGAAAAAATATCCGGATTTTTAACAGCAATACTTCCGCCAGTTACCATACTCGCTCCACATTCGAATGCAATTCGCAAGTCATCATCCGACTTCAAACCGCCACCAAAATCAACGACTAAATTTGTAGATGAAGTTATCATTTCCAGGACTTTATGATTTACTATATGATGAGCTTTGGCACCATCTAAATCCACTAAATGTAAACGCTGAATACCGGCATCGGCAAACATTTTGGCAATTTCCAACGGATTTTCGTTGTAAACGGTTTTTTGAGCATAATCGCCTTGTGATAAGCGAACACATTTTCCATCAATCAAATCGATGGCCGGAATTATTTCAATCACTTTTTAGGTTTTGAATTTGAAAAGGTGAGATATTGGCTTTGTAAACAGTCTGACAAAAGTACAAAAAAGGAATGGATTTGCAAATTTCGGAATTATTCAAAACTAATGATAGTTTTTCTAATAATCTCCACACATTCGAACAATTGTTGTTTTGTTATAATCAATGGCGGTGCAAACCGAATAATATTGGTGTGCGTTGGTTTGGCAAGTAAACCATTATCAAGCAATTTCAAACAAATATCCCAGGCAAGATTAACACGACCATCGTTATTAACAATTAAAGCATTTAATAGCCCTTTTCCTCTAACAAACGAAGCAATATTTGATTTTTCACAGATACTACGCATTTCTGTTCTGAAAATTTCACCTAATTCAAAAGCATTCTCAGCTAATTTTTCGTCACGTATAACTTCCAACGCCGAAATAGCAACTGCTGCTGCAAGAGGGTTTCCACCAAAAGTTGAACCATGTTGACCGGGATGAATTAAATTCATGATTTCGTGATTTGAAAGTACTGCAGAAACAGGATAAGCTCCCCCTGACAAAGCTTTCCCCAAAATTAAAATATCGGGCTTAACATCTTCATAATCACAAGCCAATAATTTACCGGTTCGGGCAATTCCTGTTTGAATTTCATCTGCAATAAAAAGTACATTGTGCTGCCGACAAAGCTCATGGCATTTCTTTAAATATCCATCATCGGGAACGGCAGCTCCGGCTTCACCCTGAATTGGTTCAACCAAAAAACCCGCTATATTCAGATTTTCATTCAGCACTTTTTCCAATGCATTGCAATCATTAAAAGGTATGACAATAAATCCGGGGGTGAAAGGGCCGTAATGATTATAGGCATCGTGATCCACTGAGAATGATACGATGGTAGTGGTACGACCGTGAAAATTATTTGCGCAAACTATAATCTGTGCTGAATTTTCAGGCAAACATTTAATTTCATACCCCCACTTGCGACAAAGTTTAATGGCAGTTTCCACCGCTTCGGCACCTGTATTCATAGGGAGCACTTTTTCAAAACCAAAGAATTGAGTTATAAATTCTTCGTATCTCCCAAGCTGACTGTTGTAGAAAGCGCGGGAAGTAAGTGTTAGTTTTTGAGCCTGGTCAACTAAAGTTTTAATTATTTTGGGATGACAATGTCCTTGATTTACGGCTGAATATGCTGAAAGAAAATCAAAATACTTCTTTCCATCTACATCCCACACAAATACATTTTCGCCCCGCTCCAAAACTACCGGAAGAGGATGATAATTATGTGCACCGTATTTATTTTCAAGCTCCATCAGCTCAGGAGCACTCAATTTTAAGTTTGCCACAGTTCTTAAAAATAAATTTTCAGTTAATAAATTTCAGCCATCATACACCGAACGCTTCCTCCTGCCACTTTTTCAATAATCGGAATAGGAATGACAATTAGTTCATTGTATTTTCTTAAACACTCAATTTGTTTTTCGTGCAACGAATTATACGCCGTTTGGGATATAACCATGAACCTTTTGCCCAATTTGTTTTCAACCTGTAATACATTGGCAGCAAAATTATTCATCTGATTTTCATCTATCAAAATCAACTCTTTACCTGATTTTTCTAACGATTCAATTACCATTTTACGCTCACATGCATCATCGATACAATCAGCACAAATGACGGCATATTCACTGGCAATACTTAGCATGACATTGGTATGATAGACGGGAAGTCGAACGCCACCAACAGATTGATTAGAAGAGAAATAAACCGGTTTGTATTCAAAAACTTTACAAAACTGCAAAAATACAAATTTATCAGTTCGTTCGGATAAAGCCGCATAAGCAATCCTATTTTCACGATCAAAAACCATACTTCCGGTACCTTCCAAAAACAAATTTTGGGTTTCCCAAAAAGTAAAATCATCAATATTTTTAATCGTACAACCTTGCTTAATAAGATAATCCATTATATCTTTTCGGCGCTCTTGGCGTCGATTTTCAGCAAACATAGGATACAGAACTACCTGACCATCACCATGAAACGAAATCCAGTTATTAGGGAAAATTGAATCGGGAGTATGTGGGTCTTCAGTATCTTTAACAACAAAAATTTCTATATCATTCGCCTGAAGTTTTGCAACCATTGAATTGAATTCATCGAGTGCAAGTTGTTGAACAGCTGAAAAATCAAGTTTTTCTTTTTGCTGAAAATAATTATTTACAGCCGTCTGATTATTGAATCCAAATGCAATTGGCTCAATCATTAAAAATGAATGTGTAATTTGATTTGACATAATAAAATCTCCTAACCCCGTTTTAGTTTTTCTGTTTAAGTTTTCGTTCAATCGTTTTCTCTTATCAGTGGTAAAGTTGAACAACGCAGTAAGCCCCCCATTTTTGAGATTTCAAAATAGGGAATCTGCTCAACAGTAAAACCCCAATTATTTGCTAAATGGTTATTCAAACGCGTAAAATGAATCTCTGAAACAATTACCGAAGGTGAAATGGAAAATACATTGGCATTCATAAAATACATTTCTTCCTGCGTAATTTCAAAAATATTTTGCTTCCCGAACAAATCAATCAGCATTTGATAATCTTTTTTATTCGAAAAACCATCTTTAAAAATAATTGCTTTATCTCTACCAACTGGCATAAACGCACAATCCAAGTGTAAAACACATTTCAAAGGATTGCTATCATGCTTTTTTAATTCAATTGGAATAAATGTCTTTTCTGGAATAATTTCTTTCAAGAAGTTGAAAGCATACAAATTAGTACGAGCTGTTTTCAATTGAGAATAATCAGATTTCATATAAATTCCCAAAAAAACAATATCATTCATCAATACAACATCCCCACCTTCAACATGCGCTTTTTCCGGTAGATTATAAATTTTATTAAATGCTATTTGGTCATAAATGCATTCATAAGCTTCTTTTTCATCTTCCCGATCAGGAATAATGTTCGAATTGATAATTTTATCGTCAATTACAAATCCTACATCGCGGGCAAAAACCTGATTGCAGTTTTCGAGTGTCCAAGGGCGAAAAACCTGTACATTATATTTCAATAAAACCTTCTCAAACTCGCTCATCTCTTTATAGATAGCGTCCTCAGTCGGATAAACTCCATTTGTAACAGATTCGAAAGATTTTGCATCAAACGTTTTTTCGATTGTTGGAACAGGGCCTATTGAACCGGGCTGTCCTAAAACAACTGCTTTCAATTTGGATGTTTCATTTTTTACGTTTAATTGCATGGTAATGATTTTGGACAAAGATACAACTCAAAATTCATACCATCAAATAAAAATGATAGATTATTGCATAATTATTTAATCAAAACGTTAAATAAGAATCTATAACATGCTTTTTAATTGAATTTACAAATAGTTAAATATTTTCCATATAAAAAATTTAACACACCTTTAAATATTGAACAAATTGTAACAAAAAAAAGTGTTCGAATTATAAATCAAACGATAAAATAACAAAAAACAATCAATGAGAAATCGGTTAATATTTTCTTTGAAAAATTAATGTTTGAGATATTCGAATTTCATTCTTTTCTGTTATCTTTCGGAACTTTTAAATCTAATATACATATTTATGGAACGAATCAATAGCACAGAAGTCCTTGATTGGGCAAAAGATTTTTTATCCAAATCGGAAAAAGAAATTACAGCTGAAGAGCTAAAAGAACAAAAGAAATACGCCATTCTCATTCAAAACCCGAATGATAAAACCTTGTTATCGAAAATGCTTGACGAGTCGTCGCAAATCCACGACAACAAAAAACTGGCAAGGCGTATGAAATTATTGATTGACCGATATGGAATCCCTGAATTTTTCAATTCGTCCGATGCATTTTTAATTAAATTATTCACAACTTTCGGATATTGGTTTGATTTTATTGCAGTACCAATATTTAAAAGCCGGCTACGTTCCGATACATCCAAGGTGATTATCAACGAGAAAGCTTCATCTCTCAATCATCACCTCAGCGAACGCCGCAAACAACAAATTGGTCAGAATGTGAATCTGTTGGGAGAAGTTGTGCTCGGTAATAGCGAAGCAAATCATCGCTACGAACATTATCTGGAAGCTTTAAAAGATCCTCGTATTAATTACATTTCTATCAAAATATCAGGAATTTACGCACAAATCAATCCTCTTAATTATGTTCAAAACAAACTTGACCTATGCCAGAGATTAACACAAATTTATCAGCAATCTATCGACTTTCCATTTATTGACGAAAATGGTAATGCTCATTCGAAGTTTGTAAATCTCGATATGGAGGAATACAAAGACACTGAATTGACACTCGATGTCTTCAAAACTGTTCTTAGCCTCCCCCAATTCAAAAATTACACAGCCGGCATCGTGGTTCAAGCTTATTTACCCGATGCATGGAATTTCCAGACCGAACTACTCGAATTTGCAAAAAAACGAGTAAGTGAAGGTGGTGCTTCGCTCAAAATGCGCCTGGTAAAAGGTGCTAACCTGCAAATGGAAAGCATAATTTCATCGCTCAAAGGCTGGGAAAATCCGGTTCTTCATACTAAAATTGAGGTGGATGCTAACTACTTGCATATTTTAGATAGGGCTTTAGAACCTGAAAATGCAAATGCAATGGAAATAGGCGTAGCTTCTCACAATTTCTTCAGTATTGGATATGCTTATTTATTGAGTCAAAAAAATAAGGTTGAAAACCGTGTTACTTTCGAGATGCTCGAAGGCATGGCAAATCATCTACCACGAGTGATGCGCAGTTTGGGAAAACAAATTATATTATATACGCCAGTTGTTAAAAACGAACATTTTTTAAATGCCGTTTCGTATTTAGTTCGCCGATTGGATGAAAATACCGGAAAAGATAATTTCCTAAGTTATTCATTCGGATTAAAATACGACAGTAAACAATGGAATTTTCTGAAACAGCAATTTATCGAGGCTTTTGAATTGAAAGACAAAATTGAAGCCAAATCGTACCGCACGCAAGATAGAACCAAGAACCAGGAACCAAGAACCAAGAATCTAGACCTGTCAACATTTAGAAACGAGCCGGATACGAATTTTGATTTGAAACCAAATCGGTTATGGGCAGATACCATCCGAAAAACCTGGAAAAAATCAATAACAGATAAACCGTATCAAATTCCGATACAAATTGGTGAAAAAGAGTTTTCATCGGAAAAGAAATTGAGATATTTCGATCGGAGTCAAACCGATGAAGTTTGCTTTTGTGAAGCCAGTACATCCAATTTGGAACAAGTACAAGAAATTATTTCGATAGCAGAAAAAGATGCTTCGAACTGGCGAAAAACAACATTAGATAAACGAAATCTTATTCTACATCAGGTTGCAGATAATTTATGTCAACATCGTGGAAATTTGATTGGTTGTATGTCGGCAATAACCGGAAAAACCTTTGGTGAAGGAGATGTAGAAGTCTCCGAAGCTATCGATTTCTGTCGCTTCTACACGATTAGTATGAAAACTTTTGAGGATTTGAAAACGGTTTCAATTTCACCCAAAGGCATTGTATTGGTAATTCCTCCCTGGAATTTTCCTTTAGCTATTCCCGTGGGTGGAGTTGCAGCAGCACTGGCTGCAGGAAACACAGTGATTCTTAAACCTGCGTCAGTTGCATTACCCGTTGCATGGGAATTTGCAATATGTTTTTGGAATGCAGGCGTTCCAAAAGATGCTTTACAGATAGTTTGCACAGATGGGCGCAAACCACTTAATTTTCTAACTTCACACCCTTCTATCAAACATATTATTCTCACTGGCGGTACGGATACCGCCTTCCGATTGTTGGAAAATAATCCAACTTGTCCACTTTCAGCTGAAACCGGTGGAAAAAATGCCATTATTCTTACCGCCAGCGGCGACCGCGATCACGCCATTCAAAATATTGTTACTTCGGCATTCAGCAATGCAGGTCAAAAATGTTCGGCCTGCTCTCTTCTTCTACTCGAAAAAGAAGTCTATAATGATCCCGATTTTAAAACAAAGCTAATCGATGCGGTAACAAGCATTCAAACCGGTGGAGTTTGGCACGGAGGAAATATTGTCGGTCCAATGATAACGAACGAAAACGACAAATTATTTAATGCCATTGATAAACTTGAAGATGGCGAATCATGGTTAGTAAAACCTGAATTTGTTGATAATAAACGATACATTCTTAAACCATGTGTAAAATGGGGCGTAAAACCAACAAGTTTTAGCTTTAAAAACGAACTTTTCG
>Ga0214228_1000305_pt1 | contig 15151 bp, 14 predicted proteins | sample TroBogypolimnion_21_FD_153066 | JGI IMG/M metagenome (GOLD analysis project Ga0214228, IMG submission 153066) | Freshwater microbial communities from Trout Bog Lake, WI - 05NOV2007 hypolimnion | ecosystem: Environmental > Aquatic > Freshwater > Lake > Hypolimnion/Profundal zone | place: Trout... | reverse complement strand
TCCATTGTCAACTATCAACTAAAAACATGAGCTTTATAACCGATCTTTTCTCCGGCGGAGCCGGCAAGCTGGTGGACAGCGTGGGCAATGTGCTCGACAAAGTAGTAACCACCAAAGGCGAAATCATGCAGCAGGAGCTGGAAATGAAAAAAGCCGAACTACAATACCAGTTAGACAGCAAACGACTGGGCGTGGAAGAACAAAAAAACGTACTGCAGGACATCGACAGTGCCCGCCAGCGCAGTACGGCCGTAGAGACGAGCGCCAACGCCTCGTGGATCTCCAAAAACATCAGTGCCCTGCTGGCCGTGACGAGCACGCTGCTCACCTTCGCCCTGTTCTATATCATCATCTTCCGCAACGACCTGATACAAACCTCCGTGAAAGACGTGGTGCTCTACGTCCTCGGCGTACTGAGCGCCATCATCACCCAGGTATTCAGCTTCTACTTCGGCTCATCATTAGGCAGCGAAAATAAGAACAAGATTATTGAGGGGATGGGGAAATAGGAAGTTATTGACAAATTTTAATTGATTAGGTTAATTGTTTAAAAATAATGTTTATATTTGCGGGGCGTTAATAGAATGCAATGGCACATATTCCAATATTTAGTGGATATGCGCTGTATAAAAAAATATATACGATGTTAGCAGCAGCCATAAAAAAAGAAAAAGACAATGAGAAAATCAGACATTTACGAATTTGCGATTAAAATCTTAGGACTTTATTTAGTAGTCTCTGTGATTGACCATTTGAGAGAAGTTATTTCTTACGCGACAATTTTAATTCAACTCCATGACAAGCCAGAACAAATGGGTGGATTTAATCAAACACCTATTTTTATTGTGACTCTGTTCAACTTATTGTTGTTGACGACATTTGCTTGGTTATTAATCTTCAAGACAAGAAAACTGACTAGTTTAATCTGTACGAAAGAAGACTATTCAGAAACAACTAAATTATTTGCAGACAAGAAAACTATAATTGAAATAGCAATTATATTGGTCGGCTTAATGACTGTTATTTGGACCATTCCCGAATTTGCAATTAAACTCAAGAACTATATCTACATGACTCAAAACAGTTTTACGACAACAATGAATGATAAAAGCTTCTTATTTATCGGTGGACTTAAAATCTTAGTTGGAGGTTTAGCTATAGCGTACGCGAAATCAATCTCGACATACGTTTCGAAAGAGAAAAACAACAATGTAGAGACAGATAACGAATAGTTTAATTTCATGCAACAGTTGAGAATCAGGGAAAAAAACAAAAATGGTTACTGCTAACACACGCCTTGGCCTTGGCTGGCTGACGTGCATTCTGGCAGTTTTGCTCCCGCATTTCCTTTGTCGTTCCACGACAGCGAATGCTCCCGCAAACCGCCAAATGCCCCTAGCCTCGGTCGTTATATTTATTATAAAAACAAAAACGCAACTATGAAGATTATTATCAAACAACAATTTAAATCAATTACCGAACCATGTGAATTTGAATTGCCCGATTTTTCCGTTCTGACGGGTAAAAATGGTAGTGGAAAAACTCATTTATTAGTAGCATTATCAAACAAGACAATATCAGAGGTTAGCATTGATGGCAGAGTTTTACAAAACATTAGAATTATAAATTTTAACGGCTTAAATCCAAGAATCCAAGAATCATGTGATCCAAAATCTATTACAGAATATGTAAAAGATATATGGAACAAATACAATACTGCAAAACAACAAGTTGGTAATTCACCCACTAATAATATTCAATCAATTTTACAAAGAATTCCTGAAGAAAAAAATAAACAATTCATTCGAAAAACAATTGAAGCAACGCATAAACCATATGATCAATTGACAGAAGATGATTTATCAGATAATTTTGATATTGCGTTCATGGGACAAAATGATTTTTTTACAGGTCAATTTGCTCTAATCTTTAAAAACTACCACAGAAGACAAGAAGAAAACAATATTAATGAATATTACCAATCAAAAGGCAAACCGATTTCTAAGCCAGTATTATCTGAAGTGGAGTTTATAGCCAAATATGGCACACCACCTTGGGAATTCATAAACAAAATACTTTCGGAGACTAATATACCGTACGAAGTCAATAGTCCTGAAGGGACAAGGTTTGATTCAACTTTTATTTTTAAATTAAAAGATAGAGTTGCTGGATTTGAAATTAGTTCCGCTGACCTTTCAACAGGAGAAAAGGTTTTAATGTCACTTGCTTTAGCTATTTACAATTCGGGCGAGAACAATGAAAAGCCCGAACTATTATTGATAGATGAACCAGATGCGGGACTACATCCTGCAATGTCAAAAATGATGGTTAATGTTCTAAAACGTAATATTGTTGAACAAAATAATATACCAACCATTATTACTACTCATTCTCCAACAACTGTTATAGCAGCAGAAGGCATTTCTATTTATCAAATAGAAAGAGACAATAATATTCCTGTGAAAATTTCAACTCAAAAAGCAGTTGAGATTCTGTCCTGCGATATTCCATTTCTGAAAATATCAACTGAAAGAAGAAGACAAGTATTTGTTGAAAGTAAATATGATGTAATCTATTATGAACTTATTGCAAATATCATATCTAAATTAGAAAATTTAAATTCAGATCCTATTTTCATTCCAGCTAGAACATCAAATGGTTCAAATTGCACGGATGTAATTGAAGTCGTAACAAATTTATCACAAAATGGCAATGACCAAATTTATGGAATAATAGATTGGGACATTTCAAACAGTTCAAATGGAAGAGTTATTGTATTGGGCGAAAACGAAAGATATGCTATTGAAAATTATTTACTTGACCCATTACTCATGGGGTTATTATTTATACGAGAAAGAAAGCTAAATGTTATTGATTTTGGTCAATTATCTATTACAACTTATTCTCAAGTGAGTCAACTCACAATTGAAGATTCACAATTAATAATCAACAAAATTTTGTCTGATTTACAAATTCCTCTGAACAATGTTGTCAAATACAAAACATATAATGGTTGGGAACTAAATATCAGTTCTGATTTCAACCTACATCAAGGTCATAATCTTGAAGCTCTTTATAAATCTAAATATCCATTTTTGAACTCATACCAACGTGAAGACAGTTTAAAGAAAGATGTTATTGAAAAAGTGATAAATGATTATCCTCAATTTACCCCGCAAAGAATAATTGAGACTATTATGAAAATAAAATAACTACTGCTAACACACCCTCTATGTTCATTGGCTGGCTGACGTTCATTCCGGCAGTTTTGCTCCCGCAACCAACATCCACGACCAACGGGAATAAACTGCCAAATCCCCATAGCCTAGGGTCGTTAGTCAGAATTCAAAAAACGAAATGAAAGTTCGAAATGAACAGCAATTGAAAAAATAATTTGAGAATCTGCTTTAGACAAACAACTATAAAAACAACTATAATTTAATCTGAAAACAATATGGGAGAATGGTCTAAAAAAATTGGAGAGTATGGAGAAAACGTTGTTGAAAAATTTTTCTCTGTAATTGGTTGGCCTGATTTATCTAAAGGTATTGAATTGCCATGTTTAAATTCGGACAAACATCTAAATGAAAATGGAAATCCAAAAACAACACATGGTATAGATTTCTTATATTCATATATGAATCAGCTCGTTTCTGGGCAACTTAATAATATCGTAATTTCGTCGAAGTATAAAATGATTAAATATCCCAATAGTCCAACTGGTTTATTCAAAGATTTTATGGATGATTTAATAACGACACTTGAATGCTTTGATAGCTCTACCCTAAAAGACTCAATTAGAGATGGATTTTCTTGTTCTTCGATTAACGATGTTGGAGTTCTATTTTGGCTGAATAATCAAGAAGATAGTAATGATGACCTTATTAGTGTTGTTTCATCTGCACGCATTACTGACACATATACTGATAAAACTATTTATATAATGGATAACAAACGTGTTGCATTTATTCTTGAAGTAATGAAGTATATAAAAACAATGAGCGATGTATTTGATTACAATTTTTATTATCCAAATACTGGACAAAATATCAATCCACAAAGTAGAGAAAATATTGGGAAAACACTGCCCGTTGAATATCTTAATTCAAGTATTATTCCGATTAAACTAACAAATAAAAATAATCACAAAGAAACTTGTTTGTTTCTAGCAACATTGGATGATTTTGAAGAAGGTGATTTAATCCAATTAATTGGTTTGGCTAAAGATATAACCACAGATCTTATAGGACAGGTTATTATTGCCTTTCCAAATTACCGTGAACTTGAACATAAGCAAGCTGTGACTCAAGCAAAGCAAAAATTTCAATCAGCAGAATTCACTAAAACGGTTAAAATTGTAAATTTCAATAATCCTTTAGATGTATATTAAGTATGAATACAGAACATAAAGACATAAAGAAGATTATACCCTATGGTGAACAATTAAGGGGCTTTGTCAATCAGAAATTTATCTCTAGCGCAGAACTATATAGAATTCTTAAAGAAAGGGGAATTTTTCCTCTCTGTACAGAAAAAGACTATATGTCACCATTATTCCAGACAATATTATTATCACCAAAAGAATTCGAAAAAATTAGAGATGCTTTTCTAACAAAAGAAGATAATAAAAAGATTATTTCACGAGACATTAAATGGAATAATGAAATTCAAATATTTTCTCCTGATTTACTCGCTGTAGATGTTGAAGATTTTCTTAAGAAGAGATTGCCAAGTTGTAAATTAGAGCAACCAATTAGATTAGTTCAAGTAAATAATGACCCTAATCATTTAAAAGCTGAATTTACAATAAAAAGGCAGGATATAAATAAATCGTGGTATGAACAAACTAATTTATTTATTGGGTCTTTTGAATTTATCAATGAGAATAACGGCAAAGGAAGAGTTATTATATCACATACAGCACCAGAAACAAAGGAACTTGCAGAATATGCGGTTAAGGAACAGATAAAAGCATATAAACGAAAAGGATATATTGCAAGTAATGAAGAGTTACGAAAGATATTGTTTAGCGATTTTACAAACTCTGAAAGATGTAATTTTTTCTTTCGTTTGACAAACCATTTAGAGTCAGAATATTTTATTTGCGACAATATTAAAGATATTTCAATAAAACCAGAAGAGGATAGTCTCCCAGATGAAATAAAATGGATGGAAGATCTGAATAAGATACTTCTATCTGGCACATCACTAGATAAAAAACAGTTCATAAAAGACACAAAGTATCATAAGCATTTGATAATATGGAATGTAGATGCCACATTCTCTTATAATATAAAAGGTCAAACAGGAGTTTTTACAGTGAGTTTTGGTTTCCCAGATTACACAACAAATAAGAAGGAAAATTCTGAGTTTGAGCTAAATGTATCAACAATAACTCCTTCTATAAATTTAGATACCAAATCTAGGAAAAGTTTAAAAGCACAATTATTATCCGAAATGGATAGACAAAAATCGATTGTTTATAATAACTTTTTAGAATATAAGAAAAACAAATAAAATTATGGCAGCAGTTTTTTTAGAAACAAATATAAGAAGTCTCAGCTTACATAAGGTTGGAAATAAAGTAATTGATGAAGAATATACTTTGTCAAAAAAAACATTTGAAATTGAAAATGAGCTCAAAGATTTGCTTACACATTATTTTGTTACTCCTTTCAAATCTAACGAGTATTATACTCTTTATCACGATACAGATTTAAGTCTAAATGAAGTATATGTGTTTGTCAGTAAATTATTTGATAATCCAGAGCAGCTACACGAACAATCAGTAAATTTGGCCAAACATCTTTATGAGCAAAGCACGCATCCTAAAATAAAGAGTGGCGAGTTTTATACAGTTTATTTTAAAGACTGCATTGTTGATGGGACTAATACCGATGCTATTGGGCTATTCAAGTCAGAAAATAAAGATACCTTTTTAAAAGTATATCCTCATGGCGATGGTTTTGAGATAGAAAGCGAAAGAGGAGTAAATATCAATAGACTTGATAAAGGTTGTTTGATATTTAATATCGAAAAAGAAAATGGTTATGTAGTTTCGGTGGTTGATAACACCAATAAAGGTGCAGAGGCAAAATACTGGACAAATGATTTTCTGCATGTAAAACCACGTAAGGACGAATACTATAATACTCAAAATGTAATGTCCCTTTGTAAGAATTTTATCAAAGAAGGGCTTCCTGAAGAATTGGATATTTCTAAAGCTGATCAGGTAGAATTTTTGAATAAGGCAGTTGAGTATTTCAAAAAAAATGAAGACTTTGATATGACTGATTTTAAAAAAGTAGTCATGCGTAAGCCTGAAGTTGTCGACAGTTTTAATCAATACCAATCGGAATATGAATTTGCACGTGAATTGGCTGTATTAGACAGGTTTTCTATTTCTGAGGCAGCAGTCAAGAAACAAGCTAAAGCATTGAAGAGCGTCATTAAATTAGATAAAAACTTCCATATTTATGTCCATGGTGACAGAGGTATGATTGAACAGGGAACTGACGAAGAGGGAAGAAAGTTTTATAAGATTTATTACACACAAGAGAGTTAGAATTTGTTACAAATACACATATAGTGTGTTTGACATAAGATTGTTATTAATCCTAAAAAGAAACAATATGGATAACTTGTTATATTACCCTTACATAAATGTTCCAAGAACTGATTGGACATTAAGAACTCTTTTATATTACAATCAAGTCGGCTCAATTGTACCGCAAAGTTATTTCAATGAACCAGAAAAATATGACAGATTTATGAGGGAATTAGTTATAAATGAACTAGTAATAACAATTAATCCAATGGAAGTGTTAGACCGTCCATGGGAAATTTCACGTCCATTCATTGATTATATAAATAGTGATGAATTCATGATGAGGCAACGCAGAGACCACTTTCAAAGAGGTAGAATTGGAATGATTCATGAAAATAAATTTGAATTTAATGGGCCAAGAATTCATGTAGACAAGTTTGACGGAGAAATATTTTATCAATTAGAACAAGCTGGGCTTGCGAAAAGAAAAGATTATGAATGGTACGTTGTTGAACAAAAAACAGCAAACGACTTAATGTCATTTCTTGCTTCTGTAATTGGTGGTAAGTTGAATTTTCTACCTACGACAGATGTACAAGTTAGAAATGTAGCATTCACGAATATTTCAAAATCTGTTTATAAAACTAAAACCAAAGAAAATATAAGAAGAGAAGTCATATTGAAAGAATTAATCCCATTCCCTGAACAAATTGACTTGATGCAGTTGAAAAAATTCAAGGAAAAGCATATCGATTTATTGGATAGATTTAAAAATAAGGTAGAGTTAATAGTACTTGACAGCAAACTTGAAGAAGAAAGTCAACTGTTTAAAGAAACTATTAAAGATTTGATTTACGACAAAGAAGAATTGTCTGCAAAAATGAATGAAAGTAAATTTGGTCAACTTATGTTTGGAACTGTATGTGGTATCACTGGTGCTGTAATTGGACTAGCAGCTGCGGGCACGACAGGAGCATTAGTTGGTAGTTTATCTGCTTTACCTTCATTTGCAAACGCAATTCATTCAGCTATGCAAATAGAGAGAATTGAAAATATTACGAACCAATCAGGTATGAAGTATTTAGCACTAATAGATAAAAAAATAAAAAACAAAGTATAGACATCCGCTATTAGTTTTGCCTAAATTTGCGCGAGTTGCCCACCCTATTTAAACAAACACAATATCTATTATAGCATACGAAATGGAGCTTTTAGAATTTCCGAATAAAGAAAACTGGGAAAAACGGAATATTTGGATCGAGAATGAAATTGAAAATTCTATTCTGGGTAGTTATGGTGTGAGTGAACATGCTTCAGCACTTTTTTTGGATTTGCAAGCTTGTTATTGTATCGGTGCATGGCTTTCAGTTATAATTTTATCCGTCTCAGTTATCGATGCTCATTTAAGGGATACAGAAGCAGATGATTATGAAATAGGTACGGCAAAATTATTCAATCAATATTATTTAGGTAAAGATGATATTAATTGGTTAAGAAATCTAAGAAATAAATATGTTCATGTCGATATTGAGAATCCCATTTTAGATATGGATATACAATTTGACAAAAGAGGACAATTAGAAGAAGATGCTACAAGAGCTATTAAAATAGTTATTAACGCTTTCTTTCAAAGTCCTGGTACATAAGTTCAATATAAAGATAAGAAATATTAAAATCAAACCTTTAATTAGACTATGAAAGCACTTCTCGACACAAACATCATTATTCATCGCGAATCAAACAAAATAGTCAATCAGGATATAGGAACGCTTTTTAAATGGTTGGACAAAGGGAAATATACAAAATGTATCCATCCAATTACTATTGAAGAAATCAACAAAAACCCAAATAGGGCTACAGTTGATACATTCAATGTAAAACTGGATAGTTATGAGTTACTTCAAACGGTAGCTCCAATGGATGAAATTGTAAAGGCTGTTTCGGATAAATACGATTCCACGCCCAACGATAAATATGATACACTCCTGTTGAACGAATTATACAAAGGCAGAGTTGATTTATTAATCAGTGAGGATAAAAAGATACATACAAAAGCAAAAGCGTTAGGACTGTCTGATAGTGTATTTACAATAGATTCGTTTTTAGAGAAAGTAGTCTCTGAGCATCCGGAATTGATTAATTACAAAGTGTTAAGTGTAAAACAAGAGTACTTTGGAAATATAAATTTAGAAGATCCTTTCTTTGACAGTTTGAAAGAAGACTATCCGGGCTTCGATAAATGGTTTAATAAAAAAGCCAATGAGAGGGCTTATATAACCTATAATGCCGGAAGAGTATTATCCTTTCTGTATTTGAAAGTTGAAGGTTCTGATGAAAATTACATGGATATAACTCCGGCATTTAAACCAAAGAAGAGATTAAAAGTAGGTACATTTAAAGTGGTTAGCAATGGTGTGAGACTTGGAGAGCGTTTCTTGAAAATTATTTTCGATAATGCTCTTTTAAATCAGGTTGATGAGATATATGTCACAATCTTTGATAAGCGGGATGACCAACGCAGATTAATTGAATTGCTTGAGGATTGGGGGTTCGTGAAATATGGAATGAAAGTAGGTGAAATAGTTTATGTCCGTGATTTTAAGCCTCAGCTAAATATAGCAGATCCAAAGCTCACCTATCCATACATTTCTCCAAATGCTAATATCTTTTTGGTGCCTATTTACCCGAAATATCATACTGAACTCCTGCCGGATTCATACTTGCGAAATGAATCTCCTGCCAATTATTCAGAAAATGAACCGCACAGAAATGCAATAAGTAAGGTGTATATTTGTCGGTCAGTGGAAAGGAACGTCAAGAAAGGAGATATTCTCGTTTTCTATCGAACTGCTTCCGGTCCGAGTGCCTACCATACAAGTGTAATTACAACTATTGGAGTAGTAGAAGATAAAATTGATGGTATCAAAAATGAGAATGATTTTATATTGTTTTGTAAGAAAAGAAGTATCTTTACCGACGATTATCTGAGAGAGTTCTGGAATTTCAATCCAAATTTCCGACCATTTATTATCAAGTTCCTGTATATCTACTCATTCACTCTTGGAAACAGGCTGAACAGACAACGATTACTTGAATTGGGTATTATAAGAGGTACTGAGAATGAATTGAGAGGACTAAAGAAAATCAGTAAAGAACAATTCAAAACAATACTAAAACATACTAATACAAATGAAAATTTTATTGTCGATTAAACCTCAATTTGCTAATAAAATTTTTGATGGCTCCAAGCTGTTCGAATTCCGGAAAAGTATTTTTAAAAACTCAAATGTAAAAACTGTAGTTGTTTATGCCTCTTCACCTCTGCAAAAAGTTATAGGTGAGTTTACCATTGACGAAATTCTCGAGGAAACTACTGAGACGCTTTGGAACAAAACACATAAACATAGTGGCATAACAAAAGAATTTTTTGACGAATACTTTATAAACAAGGAAATCGGCTACGCCATAAAAATAAAAGAGACCAAACGATATACAAAACCGATGGACTTAATTGATTTTAATTTAGATTTTGCTCCTCAGTCGTTTGTATATTTATAATTTACTCCCCCGCTCGCACCGATTTGTAATCGGTGTGTTGCTCGTTAGAGCAAAAAATATCGTTAGATTTTTCCAAGCAACGCACAAGTTGCATATTTGCACGAGCGGGGTCAAAAAAGTAAATTAAGTAACAAAACCTTTTGTTTTGCAAAGCCTCATCTTTAGTTGTGGTCAAAACAAAACTCTTGATGTGTTCTATTTATTAAGAATAATGTCTTATTTTTGCAACACGAACCTAAAATAATCAAAACCTCACTACCGTGGCAGACAAAGCATACATAACCCCTAACGTACTTCAATGGGCAAGAGAATCGGCCAGAATGACCGAGGAAGTTGCTGCTGCCAAAGTTTCAGTATCGGTTGAAAGGCTTAAAGAATGGGAAGTTGGATTCGAACAACCCACCATTCATCAGGCTCAGACCCTGGCTAAAGCCTACAAACGCCCGTTTGCTTTGTTCTTTTTACCGGATATTCCAACAGATTTCAGACCAATGAAACTAAAATGATTTAAAAAGATGAGCAGTCAAATAAATAATAAAGACCGAATGAGAAGCTACGCCAGTATTTTCTCAGGTGCATCTTTTGCTCAACTGTTGAAGACTGATGATTTAGATTTTATTACCAGGAAAATTGTTCGGTACGACCAACATAATCTTGGTAAAAAATTTACCACCTACTCGGAATATCTGACTTATATCTACAATATCCTTACAAGAGAGTACCGTTGTGAATATGTTTATAAGAATGAAATTATTAATGAACTTCTGCTAAAAAACTACGGAACACATAATACAGTAGTTATTAATGAATTTAAGGTGGGTAATTCTGTGGCCGATATGGTCATGTTTAATGGAATCAGCAAGGCTTTTGAAATTAAAACAGAACTTGATTCTGACAAACGTCTGAACGGACAGTTGGCTGATTATAGGACTATCTTTAAAGAAAGCTATATTGTAACACATGAATCCTTAGTTGATAAATACCTGAATTTATGCGGGAAAAGCGGTCTTATTGCCATAGAGAAACATGGTCGTTCGCTGAAAATGGTTGAAATACAGAAAGCACAGATTGAAGAAGAAATAAATTCTGATATACTGATGCGTAGCCTCAGAACAAACGAATATAAAAGTATTATTCTCACTTATTTCGATACTCTTCCTAATGTCAATAGTTTCGGGATGTTTAATGCTTGCGCAGAATTGATGAGACAGATACCTCACAACGAACTACATAAGCTGTTTATCTCCGAACTCAAGAAACGAGATTCAAATACCGATTTTTTGAAGAATTATTACAAAGAATTACGTCAGGTGTGTTTGAGTATGCGAATTAACCCCAAAGACTATTCAGAGCTTAGTTATCTTTTAAGTCAAACCATATCCATTTAAGACTATGTATTATCCTTATCTTCGCGGAAAACAGTTTGAACTGTTGGCTCTCAGGGAGTTTGCATCAGATTATGCTGTTAATTGTCAGGTTTTTCCAATCATTGAGCCTGTAAAAAGCAGTTTCAATAGTATAAAGATTGCAATAAAGAAACTTAAGGAAAACAACGTTTCTTTTGCGCTTATATTAAACCCAAAGAAGGGAGATTTAATAGGCAAGGTTGATACGATATTATCTGACCTGAATGATGTACTGGTTGAAGGAAATTGGATTCCTGCTTATATTGTAGAGGCCAGAAACTCAAAAGGAATTTTTGATCATATACAAGATATGAAATTCCAATCGGCCATGCTGATTTGTAATGAAAGTGTCGATACAAACCAGCTTGAGTTCAAACAGTTGCTTGGAATGAATCAGGTTTCGAAGGTAGTTTTTGCTGATAGTAACCGTTCATTTAAAAGGGAGCTGGCTAAAATAGGTAAGGAAACAATACGCTTGGACGATAAATTCAATGTGCAGAAACGTAATAGTGATTATATTTCTATCCCTGAAGAAATGTTTTCAGAGGAAGTGTTTTATTACAAAACAGAAGATGGTTTTGCCGGATTCTCGGATTATACTGTTCTTTCCAGTGAATATATTGATGGTGGAATGTTACCTAAGGCATTGGCAATTCATTTAACCTATCAAAAACATGACGAAATCTGGATACGTCATTTTGTTTCTGATACAAATGATGACAACTCTGATATTCAGGGTAAATTTGGTGAAGCTGCAAAAAAAGCCATAGATTTCTTTACTGAAATATCTTATTCTAATCAAGCAATTGAGGAATTGAAACGATATTATAATGATGGTCAATATCCCGGATTAGGAGTATTGAAGAAGCTCTCCATAAAAAGTCATTTAGAGTTAATAAATTCTATATTAACTAGTACGGCTCAACAGCATGAAAATTTGTGACAATTGTTTCCAAGATCAGGAAATAAAAGGTTTTATTCAGGCAAACTCTACTGAGGAAGGAATCTGTGAATGTTGTTCTACAAAGGGACAACTTATTGGGTTGTCAGAGCTGCTCGATTATTTTATGGCATTTCTTTCTATTTTTAAATACGATAAAGAGAACGGAGTTGCCATTGAACAATTAGTTCAGGACGATTGGAGAATTTTTGTTTCGAATGAAGTTTGTGAGAAAATTTTATTTGATATTTTTAATGTCGTTGATATTGGATTAATTCTTGGGATTGATGAGGAAACATTACTTAAAGGTGATGATATGAAGGTTTCATATATCGACCAAATTGAAGAAAGTGTTTCATATTGGGGTCAATTAAAAGAAGATTTAAAATGGCGAAGAAGATATTTGACTGATATTGATGAAATGCTTGAATTAGGTTGGGATGCTTTGTTTAATGATTCTTATTCAATAGATACATCAACTATTTTGTACAGAGCAAGAGTAAATGGAGATGGACAATCAGAGTCATATCAACCGGTTGAAATGTTGTCGCCACCCGTTGAAAAAACAACAGCAGGCAGGGTGAATCCACAAGGAATTCCATACCTTTATTTGAGCACTGACCCAAAAACTACACTCTATGAGACCAGAGCTTCATATCTTGATAATATAAGTGTGGGGTTGTTTCAGATTAAGGAAGATATTCAATTAAGAATCGTCGATTTTACAAACAGCCAAAGTACATTCAATCATACTGATGATATGATTCAGTTTGTTACAGGGCAACTTTTACGTCGGGCAATAAGTGTAGATTTATCAAAACCTTTGAGGAGGTATGACTCCGAGTTGGAATATATACCAACTCAGTTTATATGTGAATTTATTCGGTATATCACTAAAGTTGATGGCATACAATTTAATAGTTCATTACGAAAAGGTGGAATTAATATTGTGTTATTCAATCAGGAAAACATAAACTGTTCTGAAGTTGAGTTACACCAGATTACAAATATTGAAATTGGCTCAGATAGACTGAGTTGAGAATAATTTCATTTATCTTTGCACAAACAAAAAAACCAAAAACACAAACTAGAAATACAAAAACACATTTTATACAGCATAACATTCTAATATAAATAGCATTCTGCTATTGTTCGCGTCCCCCGGAAACCTAGGAAATTTCTTTCAGCGAGCACACAAGAATGGAGTAATAAGCAAAATGCTCATGCCTAACGGCGTGGGCTTTTGACTTATCATTCTTGTGTGGCCTTCCTAGGGGCCTGGGGGACGGGTAGGGATTTAGTCCACGCTTTTTTTGTGGCCTAAAATCTTACCGGTTCGGTAGTTCAGAATCCCAACGAACTACCTATGACAAAAAAATCATCAAATTTAAACTTACGCAAAGCAAGTACTGCTAAAAATGATGAGTTTTACACTCAGCTTTCAGACATTGAAAAAGAATTAAAGCATTACAAAGAACATTTTAAAGACAAGATTGTCTTTTGTAATTGCGACGACCCCCGCGTAAGCAACTTCTTCCATTACTTTTCCTACAACTTTGAGAAATTAGGCCTCAAAAAACTGATTACCACCTGTTACAAAAGTCAGGATATGGATTTGTTCAGCGAGAATAAATCCGAAAGAGCAATTTATCTGGAATATACCGGAGATAAAAATGGCAATAATATGCCCGATCCCGAAGAGATAGGCATCAGACACCTGAATGGTGATGGTGATTTTCGGAGCAGGGAGTGTATCGAACTGCTCAGGCAGGCAGATATCGTAGTCACCAATCCACCCTTTTCCTTATTCCGTGAATATGTGGCGCAATTAATTGATTATGATAAGAAATTTATAATTGTGGGACATCAAAATGCAATAACCTACAAAGAAGTTTTTAAACTGATTAAGGAAAACCGGATTTGGTTAGGCTATGGATTTACAGGTGGTGCTGCTCATTTTATTAATAAACACTATGAGGATTATGCCACAGCCGGAGATCATAAGGAGGGTATGATTCGTGTTTCTGGTGTTACTTGGTTTACAAATTTAGAGATTACGAAACGGCACGAAGACTTAATTCTTTATAAATCATACAATGAAAATGAATATCCCAAGTATGACCATTATGATGCAATTAATGTAGATAAAACAAAAGATATTCCCAAAAATTACTCAGGCTACATAGGTGTTCCCATTACTTTTCTGGATAAATATAGTCCTGACCAATTTGATATAATTGATGGTTTAAATCGCTACAGTATTTTAGATGGTCCAACAGAAGAGACAAAAGGAAAATATCTGGCGCAAGTTAAAGGGAAACCTTGTTATGTTCGAATTGTAATCCAAAACAAAAAAATCAATAATTAAGAATATGAAAATCGAACTTAAGGAAATTACAGTCCGCGAACTAACAAACGGTTATCAGGACAATGCCGAGAACGGCGTGTTAGGCTATGGTGGTGAACTGGATATTCGTCCTCCCTATCAGCGGGAGTTTATCTACAAGGATAAGCAGCGCGATGCGGTGATTGATACCCTTACCAACGACTTTCCGCTCAATGTGATGTATTGGGCCGTGCGTGAGGATGGCGGTTACGAGGTGATTGACGGGCAGCAGCGCACCATTTCGCTGTGTCAGTATGTGAGTGGCGACTTTGCCTATATGTTCCGTTACTTTCACAACCTGCTTGAAGACGAAA
>Ga0214228_1000303_pt1 | contig 15188 bp, 10 predicted proteins | sample TroBogypolimnion_21_FD_153066 | JGI IMG/M metagenome (GOLD analysis project Ga0214228, IMG submission 153066) | Freshwater microbial communities from Trout Bog Lake, WI - 05NOV2007 hypolimnion | ecosystem: Environmental > Aquatic > Freshwater > Lake > Hypolimnion/Profundal zone | place: Trout... | reverse complement strand
ATTTTTATCTGTTTTAGAAATTCGATATTTTCATCTTTGGTAAGCGACTCCGGCGCAACGTACAGCAATTTTGTTTTTCCCGAGACAATATCACTTTTTACTTGATCGATAGCTTGTCGGGTGAGTGATGAGTTGATAAAATGTGCTATTCCATCTTCTTCACTAAAATTTCGCATAGCGTCTACCTGATTTTTCATCAATGCAATCAGTGGCGAAATCACAACTGCCGTTCCTTCCATAATTAATGATGGAAGCTGATAGCACAATGATTTTCCTCCGCCTGTAGGCATAAGTACAAATGTATCTTTGCCATCAAGCACATTTTGAATGATTGCTTCCTGATTCCCTTTGAAATTGTCGAACCCAAAGTTTTTCTTGAGTTGGGATGACAATTCAGATAACTTGACCATCTCAGTAATTAATGTAAAAAATGAATGCGAAAGTAGTATTTATTGTCGAATAAAATGCGCCGATTTATATGTAATTTTATTGTTTATTGCAAATAAACTGTAATATTCATTTCACAACACATTAGATTTATGAAACAAAAATAGAAACAGATTTTAAATAAACAACATGTTTTGAAAAAAAAATCAGGATATTAACTATTTTAAATAGTTTTTATCCTGATTTTTGGTGTTATTGACCAAGTTTTTAGCTAATTAGCAAAAGAAGTATTATGCAGTTTTTAACCGATTAACATTGGCTTTTTCTATTTTACTTTGAGCGTAAGGCAATGAAATAGTAAGTTTATTATTATTTTTCGATGGCATTTCATACATTTCGTCCATCATAATGGTTTCTGTGATTGATCGCAGACCGCGTGCACCGAGTTTAAATTCGATGGCTTTGTCTACAATATAGTCTAAAACTGATTCATCAAAATTTAATTCAATGGCATCCATGTCAAAAAGTTTGGCATATTGTTTAATGATTGAATTTTTGGGCTCGGTTAAAATACGTCGCAGTGCGCTTCTGTCAAGTGGTTCAAGATAAGTCAGAATAGGCAGACGACCAATAATTTCGGGAATCAAACCGAATGATTTCAAATCCTGTGGAGCTATGTACTGAAGCAAATTATGTTTATCAACCTGCTCATTTTCTTTTGCTGCATTATAACCAACCACCCGTGTATTGAGTCGCGAAGCTATTTTCTTTTCGATACCATCAAATGCACCTCCACAAACAAAAAGAATATTTTGTGTGTTTACGGCAATCATTTTCTGATCGGGGTGCTTACGTCCACCTTGTGGCGGAACATTTACAACGGCACCTTCTAATAATTTCAGCAATCCCTGTTGGACACCTTCGCCGCTCACATCGCGTGTAATGCTGGGATTGTCGCTTTTACGGGCAATTTTATCAATTTCATCAATAAAAACGATACCTCGCTCGGCGGCTTTCACATCGTAATCGGCCACTTGAAGCAAGCGTGTGAGAATGCTTTCAATATCTTCGCCCACGTATCCGGCTTCTGTCAGTACCGTGGCATCTACAATGCAAAACGGAACATGCAGCTTTTTAGCAATTGTTTTTGCCAACAGCGTTTTTCCGGTTCCGGTTGAGCCAACCATAATGATGTTTGATTTTTCAATTTCAATATCATCGGTCGTCTTTTCCTGCATCAATCGTTTGTAGTGATTGTAGACAGCTACCGACAGATATTTTTTAGCTTCTTCCTGTCCGATAACGTACTGATCGAGGTATTCTTTTATTTCTATCGGTTTAGGAAGTTCATCTTTTTGAAGATTCTTTAAATTCGATTTTTTGGATGAATTCTCCTTTACAATATCTGCCGCCTGAACAGCACATTCGTTGCAAATTTGCGCACCATCCTGTCCCAGTATGAAAAAGTCAACCTGAGATTCCGTTCGCCCACAAAAGCTGCAATGTTTTGAGTTTTTTGCCATAATAATCAACCCCCTTAAATCCCCTTAGGGATCTTAATTATTTTATCAATATGCATTACAAAGTCTTCCCTTGGGGGATTTAGGGAGCTTTGCTTTTTACTTTTTCTTTTCGTTGAATAATACTTTATCAATCATACCATATTCCAATGCTTCGTCTGAAGTCATCCAATAATCACGGTCTGAATCTTTTTCAATGCGTTCAAATGGATTGTTCGAATGTTCGGCTATAATGGTGTAAAGCTCTTTTTTAAGTTTTTGAATTTCGCGAGCAGTTATTTCAATGTCGGAAGCTTGTCCTTGTGCACCACCCATGGGTTGATGAATCATGACGCGTGAGTGTTTCAGCGCTGAACGTTTGCCTTGTGCACCGGCAACAAGTAAAACTGCTCCCATCGATGCTGCCATACCTGTACAGATTGTAGCCACATCGGAGCTGATAAACTGCATGGTATCGTAAATTCCCAAACCGGCGTATACCGAACCTCCGGGTGTGTTCAGATAAATGGAAATGTCTTTGCCCGGATCGGCAGAGTCGAGGTAAAGTAACTGAGCCTGAATAACGTTGGCGGTATAATCATCGACTTGTGTTCCCAAAAAGATGATGCGATCCATCATCAAACGGGAGAAGACATCCATTTGTGTTACGTTCAGTTGACGCTCTTCCAAAATGGAAGGTGAAATATAATTGCTGGTAATGTCGGCGTATTTATCCAACGCCAATCCATTCATTCCAAGATGTTTGGTTGCATAGTTGCGAAAATCGTTCATATAATTTAAATTTTGCCCCCTAAATTTCGTCAAGAGTGGATTTAAAGGGTGAAGTTGATACTTTAATTGTAAAATATAATTTTAAAGGGTGACCGTTTTTTTTACTCGGGTAGTTATTGAAAAAGGCTTCTCCCATTTTCAAAAACTGAAACAAAGATAAAACTATTTTGTTTAATTTTTTAGCAGGTAAAAGCCTTTTTCCAAAAAGCGGGAATCTTTAATCTTCAAAATGAATCAGAATAATCGCTTACAGCAATTATTTTGTCTCAAACATTTTGTTGAATTCTTCAATTGACACTTCTTTATTTTCCAGTTTGACAGCTTCTTTGATAATTGCAAAAACTTTTTCTTCCGATACGCGATCAATCATACTTTTTAGGGTATCTTCTTTTTTCATCATGTCTTTCGCGTAATTGGTAATAATTTCTTCGTCCATACCAATCATACCGTACTGAGCAAATTGTGCTTTAGCCAGTTTTTTGGCATATTCTTCCACATCAGTTGGTTCAACTTTCAGTTCGTTGGCTTTTTGAATTTTATTTTGAATTAACTGCCACTTCAGGTCGGCAATCATTTTAGAATAATCGGCTTCCAGTGTTTCGGGTGTTAGATTTTCATTATTCGACAATACCCAGCGTTTCAGAAATGCATCAGGGAAGGTTAGATTATTGAATTTTGCAACCAACATTTCTTTTGCATCTACTCCGAATTTGTAATCGGTATCGGCAACCAGACTTTCCTGAATATTTTCTTTTATTTTAGCGCGGAATTCAGCTTCTGTTGTTACAACTCCTTCGCCATAGACTTTGTCGAAAAGTTCCTGATTTATTTCAGATTCGTGGTAGCGGGTTATGCTTTCAATTTTAAGTTGGAAATCGGAGTTGATATTTTTAGCTTCATCTTTTGATATTTTGAGCAACGAGCTAATTTCAGTTTCGTTTTCAAATGCTGCGGTAGGATTAAAGATAATTACATCACCTTTTTTTGCTCCAACAAAGCGTGCTTTTTGTTCGTCTTTCATGTATGAAGCAGTCAGAGCGGCATCCTGAACTTTTAAACCGGATTCGTTAACTTTTCCGTTTATCATTTCAAGTAATTCGCCTTTTATCATATCTTTTTCTTCGACTACTTCTTCCTGAATGTATTTTCCATAGCGTCCGGTATATGATTTCACCTGATTGTCAATCATTTCTTCGCTTACAGCAATACTATAAAGTTTCACTTTATCTTTTTTGCTCAATTCTACATCAAATTCAGGTGCTAAACCCAAATCAAATACAAATTCGAAGCTTTCGTCAGTGTCAAAATCAAAAGGTTTTTGATCAGTTTCGTTTGGCATAGGTTCGCCCAGAATATTCAGGTCGTTTTCGCGGATATAACTGTATAAACCATCCGAAACCAGTTTGTTGATTTCTTCAGCTATCACAGCTTTACCATACATTTTTTTCAACAAACCCATTGGCACCATGCCGGGGCGAAAGCCGGGGATGTTAGCTTTTTTGCGATAATCGCGCAAGTTTTTTTCCACTTTTTCGGCATAATCTGCTTTCTCAATGCAAACGGTCAACATTGCATTGTTCTGATCGAGGTCTTTTCTGACAATATTCATATTTTATAACAATAGATTAATTTTCTGATGATTATCATTTTGTAACGGGGTGCAAAGGTACTAAAAAAAGAAATATCTTATACATTAAATAATGAAAAAGTGAATAATCAATTTTTGGTGTAATATTGTTTTTGTCGACTATACATTATCTGAGTATGTTTATTGAAAAGAATGGAACGCGAATAAACGTCGATATACGTGAAAAAAAAGGATTTTAGCTTGCCTCTGGCATGAAGATAGAACTTTGATATCAGAGTCAGTCTAAAGATTGTGCGAGTAAAGGAAGGAGAAATAATCAAAAAAATGGTTATTTCTCCTTCAAATTTTATCAAAACAGATACACTAAATTCACTGTGTACACCCGATTAGTTGGATTTGTTGAAGTTTGCAAATTGGCAGCAGTATTGTTTTTTAAACCTTGACTCCAATTGAGACCCAGTTGAATTTTTTTTAAAAACTCCAATCCACATCCTAAATTATAGCCGTAATCCACATGATCCATAAAACCGGCCAACATGTCTTGCTGTGTAGTTTTAGAAATATAATTTGTAGTCTGGCCACTCAATTCGTAACCTCCGTAAACCCCGGCTACTCCGTATATTCCTAAAAAACCGAGTGATAATCGATATCTTAAATTGAATGGGACTTCCAAATAGTTCAGTTCTTTATCTGAAAAAGCTATACCTGTACTGTCGATTGAACTTCCCTTTTGCGAAATTAATGCCCCGACTTCAAATCCTAATCCTGATTTTTTAGGCATTGCCTGATAAATCACTCCAATTTGATAGCCGGTCAGATTATTCGTACTAAAACCATTTGAAATAGCCTGATGATTAAGTGATTGAATTTGATTTGCTGAATTTATTCCGGCTCTGATTCCAAATTGGGCAAACAAAGTGTGCGAACAAATGAATAAAATAAAAATGAGAATATTTCTCGCTTTCATACGATAATAATTGTTTTTTTGAGGTCGTATAGAACACATTTCCCATCCAACCGCGATTTGTTTCACAAATAAAATACGAAATAATTATTTCGAGTATTTTTGATAAACTTATACACTATCGCCTGCAAACTACTGCTTATTTTCTCATCATTCGTTTGCGTTCATTTTCGTCAAGATATATTTTTCGAAGACGAATACTTTGTGGTGTAATTTCCACATATTCATCTTCCTTGATATATTCCAGTGCCTCTTCAAGACTGAAGACTACAGGTGGAATTAATTTAGCTTTATCGTCAGCACCTGAAGCACGCATGTTGGTAAGTTTTTTTGATTTAGTTACATTTACCACCATATCACCTTCTTTGGCACTTTCGCCTACAACCTGACCACTGTAGATTTCATCTTGCGGGAAAATAAAGAAGCGTCCACGATCCTGCAACTTGTCGATAGCATACGCAAATGCTGTGCCACTTTCCATAGCAATAATTGAGCCATTATTTCGTTTTTCAATATCTCCTTTATATGGTTGATATTCCAAAAAACGGTGCGACATAATTGCTTCGCCGGCAGATGCTGTCAATACACTGTTGCGTAAACCGATTATTCCGCGTGAAGGAATTTGAAATTCGAGTTGAATACGGTCATTCATCACTTCCATGCTGAGCATTTCGCCTTTGCGGATGGCAACCATTTCAATGATTTTGCCCGAGCATTCTTCGGGTAAATTGATAGTCAGTTGTTCAATTGGTTCGCAACGTTTTCCGTCAATTTCTTTGTAAATAACCTGTGGCTGACCTACTTGCAATTCGTAACCCTCGCGACGCATGGTTTCAATTAATACTGACAAGTGTAACACACCACGCCCGTAAACGTGCCATATATCCGAATCCATATTTTTCTCCACTCGCAATGCCAGATTTTTATCCAACTCTTTCATCAGCCGTTCGTGAATGTGACGGGAAGTAACAAATTTACCTTCTTTACCGAAAAATGGTGAGGTATTGATGGTGAAAACCATACTCATGGTTGGCTCATCAATAGCAATCGGAGTAAGCGGTTCGGGATTTTGTAAATCGCAAACTGAATCACCAATTTCAAAACCTTCGATGCCCACTAATGCGCAAATATCACCTGATTTTACTTCCTGTGCACGGGTTCGTCCCAATCCGGTAAAAGTATGCAGTTCTTTGATGCGGCATTTTACCGCTTTGCCATCGCGTTTTACCAGATTCACATCCATACCTTCGCGCAAGATGCCGCGATGAACGCGTCCCACAGCAATACGACCCACGTACGAAGAGTAATCGAGTGAAGTAATCAGCATCTGAGGAGTTCCCTCTAAATATTGTGGTTCAGGAATGTGTTCAATGATTGCATCAAGTAGCGGAATAATGCTTTCAGTTTGATTTTTCCAATCTTCCGACATCCAGTTTTGTTTGGCAGAACCGTAAACTGTGTGAAAATTAAGCTGATCTTCAGTTGCATCGAGGTTATACATCAGGTCAAAAACCATTTCGTGTACTTCGTCGGGGCGACAATTTGGTTTATCAACTTTGTTTATAACAACAATGGGTTTTAGCCCAATTTGTAAGGCTTTTTGAAGTACAAAACGGGTCTGAGGCATCGGTCCTTCAAAAGCATCTACCAATAATAATACACCGTCTGCCATGTTTAACACGCGTTCTACTTCGCCACCAAAGTCGGCGTGTCCCGGTGTATCAATTATATTGATTTTGTATCCTAAATAATCGATGGATACGTTTTTGGCTAATATGGTTATGCCCCTTTCGCGTTCAAGGTCATTATTATCCATGATCAACTCGCCCGCATTTTCATTGTCACGAAACAAATGCCCAGCCAGTAACATCTTGTCAACCAGTGTTGTTTTGCCGTGATCGACGTGGGCAATAATAGCAATATTTCTAATTTTCTGCATGTAATACAATCTTTTTTTTATGGGGTGCAAAGTTAGTGAAAATTATTCAATATAGGGCTATTTGTTTCTTATGGCTTAATTAACTAATTACTAAAGCTTTAAATCAATGAAGAATGGTGAAGCATTCATCCTTTATTTTTTAAGAATTACAATTGTCATGATTTCAAAACAGAATGATTTTCAGTCGTTTTTAAAATAGAACTTGTAGTAATTTCAAGTTTATTGTTTGTAATTAACGATATTCAGTCGAATAGAAAATTAACTAAACATATATGTAATTCTATTTTAATTAGTAGCATCTTTACACATTATTTTCGTGTTTATTTTCGCAGGCTTCTTCTTGAATTTAAACAATATAGTTTGTTTATCATGAAGTGCGGTGTCAGCACCTTAAACTCTGACAAAAATACGATGAAAAAAATCAATTTCGTTCTTTCCAGTTTATTCGTATTTTTTGTGGCGGGATGAACAATATCCATTATGCATGACAATGAAGAAATGGCAGATGTTGTTTTTCCACGCTGGCGGCATATTTTTTTTATTGGACAATATTGTGCCTTTTTCGTATTATTTTATGTCCTGTCAACAGAAAGTCAGTATTATTTTTGTAATCTGAAGTTCTGTTTATAGTTTATTCTTCCATTTTTTTTTGAATAATAAATCTCAAAATGAAAAATATTAAAAACGAAGTCTTATTTTCAGGCGATTAAAAATATACAAGCAAACAATATGAAAAGGAGTGTCCAGATATTACTCACTGTTTTAAACTCAGTTTTGTTGTAAAGTTCCAGCCCACAATTTTCATGTTGTGGTTTTTACCCATTAAATGAGGAGTGGACGTTAAATAAGCAATTTTTTAAAGAACAGATAAGAAAAAGAAATAATACATCAACTTTAAGAAATGAACAAGACAACTTAAAATCAATCATAAACACATGAAATCAATTCTAAAAACAACATTTTCGACAGCATTAATTTTAATATCAACAGTCCTTTCTGCAGCCGATTTCTCAACTATTTACAACCGGATGTATTACGAATATCTCACTAATCCCTCAAAAGCAGCTGTTGAATCAGTCATGAATAGCATGAATGTTGATGGAAGTTTCTCTAATGTGAATTATCATGCAAAAGACGGATCACCCAGAAAACACGTTCAAAATCTGATTACACTGGCAACAGCGTATGAAAATCCGGGAAACGCGTATCATTTTAAAGCAGAAGTTCGTTCGGCTTATCTGCGTTCATTGGAGTTCTGGATTGATACCAATAATCAGGCTGCCAACTGGTGGTTTCGTTACATTCCCTATCCCAAGGAGTTATCGAAAAGCGTTATTTTAATGTCATACGAAATAAAACAGGATAAAAAACTCTTTGAAAAAACGATTAAATATCTTCGCTGGAGTTATGAAAATTCGGACGCAGGCAGATTGACCGGAGCTAACGGGGCGGATATCGTAATCGGGTCGCTGGCAGCCAGTGTACTTACCGAGAACGATGCGCAGATGATGGATTTTAAAAATAAGATGACTGAACTGCTTACCATACAAACAGTTGAAGGCATTCAGCCTGACTATTTATTCGCGCAACATTGTGGTAAAGGTCGTCAGTTATATTTTAGCAATTACGGAAAGGAATTTGTGAATTCGGTGATGTTCTATCTCGAATTTTGTAATGGGACAAAGTATCAGACTCAGGGCGTGGAGCTCCTCCAGGATTTGTTTATCAACGGTGTTCAATGGATTTTCTACAACAAAAATTATGATCCCAACAATGCGGGACGGTATGATAGCTCAGATCAGTATTTTGCACAAATAAAAGGTCTGAGCGACAGGCTTCAGAAGCTGAATAGCAGCAAAAAAACAGAATTGAAAAAAGCCTGTGCCCGAATTGCCGGTGAAAACTCACTGGAAGGCAACCGTATGTTCTGGCGATTTGATTATATGATTAACCGTCGGGCTAACTATATGGTTTCAACACGTATGGCTTCAACCCGAACGGTAGGAGCAGAGGCAGGAAACGGTGATGGCGAATACAATTTTTATTCGGGCAACGGAACCAATTATCTTTTTGTAACGGGCAAAGAATACGATGGAAACTACTTCAAAAAATTCAATAATCGTCAGTTTCCGGGAATTACAGCCGAGCAGGATAACGACAAATTACCCATTCCAAATTGGGGCGAAAATGCAGGAAACGGTAATTCCTTTGCCGGTGGTGTTTCCGATAGTACCTATGGAGTCTGTGCCATGATTTTGGACCACAGAGGCTTGCAGGCTCACAAAGCGTGGTTTTATTTCGATAATGAATATGTGTGTCTGGGAGCAGGAATTAATGAAAAAGGAGGCAAAGCTGACGTGTATACAACACTGAATCAATGTAACGCTACCGGATCGGTTCAGTATTCGGTGCAAGCTAAAACCGCAGGATTGAAAGAACGGAAAACTGTTGTTAATCCCGATTGGGTATTACACGGTAGGGTTGGGTATTTCAATTTAGACCCGACTTCAACTTTTGAGCTGGCATGTGACACCAGCTTGTTTAGTGCCAATATAAATCATGGAATCAATCCCCGGGATAAAACCTATGCATATTTAATCAAACCGGGAGTTCAGTCAACTGCTGAAGCTGCCAACTATCAGATTCCGCTGAGAATTCTTTCTAACACAGAGCAGATACAGGCGGTACGACATAATGTGCTTAATTTGGTTGATGTTATTTTCTATCAGCCTGGGACATTGAAAATGGAGAATGGAGATGCTGTTTCGGTAGATTCGCCCTGTGCTGTTTTATGGAACCTCAATAAAAAAGAGATTCATGTGGCTAATCCGCGTTGTGAATCTGAAAATCCAACAGAAATTAAGATGACGATTTCAGAACAAGGTAAAATGAGGAATCTGAATCTTAAAATGCCGGATGCAGAGAAATCAGGAAGTAGTATTTTGGTAAGCCTCCAAAAATAAGAATATATTTAATTATGATTTATAAGTAAGATGATAAGAAAGGAAATTGTTATTGTATTCATTTGTTTTTGTGGTTTAATATTTATTGCCTGCGATCAGGTGACCAGTATTAAATTAAATAGTACCGAAAAAGTGCTTTTACTTGGTCAGACAGACTCATTGATTGTAACGTTGGATGGGAAAGGTGACTTTAATAAAGTGTCTGTAAAATGGACTTCAAGTAATTCTTGTGTACAAGTAATCAACGGAAAAATACAGGGAGTTTCGAAAGGAACATCAACTATAACCGTAAAATCCGGGACAGAAACAGCATCTTGTAATATAACGGTTAAAGATGATATAGTCTTAAATTTTGACAAGAACTATTTTATTTATTATGGTGATCTTTATCAGGTGAACGTATCGGGTCAGGCATTATTGATAATGACAGGTTCAACTGATACTTTAGGACTGTATGTCGATGTTCCGCTTAGTACCAGAACATTAAGTAGCGGTAGCTATAGTTTCATGGGTTATTATGTACAGGATTATACTGAAATTGTTCCATACACAATTCTCCCCGGATATTTAGATGCCAATAAAAAACAAAGACTTTCATGGTATTACGGCCAAATAGATTGTCCGATTGTTGGAGGACAAATGATTGTGAGTCAAAATAGTGGAATTTATACTATTCAAATCAACGTCAAGGATAATAATGGAAATAAAATTCATGGAACCAGTCAGGGCGTTCTGTATTACTCCAATATGTCTTCGGCTTCAGGGATGAATAGCGAAAAAAGTAATTTCTTTAAAATTACTCATAAGCCAATTGACTTTTGTACGAAATAAAATTTTATATCCTTTAAATATAGTTTCTGTTATGAACAAATCTTTTTTAATTATGCTGATAAGCTGTTGTGCAATTCAACTTTCAGCTCAGAAAACGCTGTTCGAAACCTACAGGGCACAAAAGCTGGCGGGACAGGAAACCACACTGCCTGATTTTTCGTATGCAGGTTACGAATACGGAGAAAAATCCATTCCGAATGTGGATTATAAAGTATTTAATGTGTGTGATTTTGGAGCTGTTCCAGATGACGAAAAATCGGACAAACAGGCTATCCAACGCTGTATTAACGCTGCGGTTGCTAACGGTTCAGGGATTATTTATTTCCCCAAAGGGCAATATCTGGTCAACGAATCCGGTGAGTCGGAAAAGCCCATTGTGATAAACGGAACGCATATTGTGCTGCGGGGCGAAACAGGAGCTGTATTGTTTATGAAAGAACACATGACGGCACTGAATCCAAAACAATTATGGACCACACCCTATCTGTTTCAGTTTAAGAAGAAGATGAAACGCTCACAACCCATAAATGTATTAGAGGATGCCTCAGCAGGTGGTTTTGTGCTGAAAGTGGAAAATACTGAGGGGCTTTCTGCAGGCGATTGGATAGAACTGAACCTGCAAAACAACGATCCTGCACGAGTTGCCAAAGAACTGAGCCCCTATCCGGTCAATCCTGATTGGACTGAAATTGTTCAGAAAGGAGTGATCGTAAAAGTATTTCACAAAATCAAAGAACTGAAAAACGGAAAAATTGTTCTGGCCGATCCTTTGATGTATCCGGTATTGGCTGCTGATCACTGGATCATTGCCAAATGGGAACCTACCACAGGCTGCGGAGTGGAAAATCTGCATTTCAAAGGCAATTTTCACGATCAGTTTGTGCATCATCGTTCGGCTATCGACGATGGAGGATGGAGTTTGCTAATGATTTCAGGTCAGGCTAACGGCTGGATGAAAGACTGTACTTTTGAAGATGTAAACAATGCAGCCAGAATCAATCAGTGCGCTAACTACACCGTGTTAAACTGCAAAATTATTGGCAATGGAGGTCATGCTGCCATTAGCTCCGAAGGATCAAGCAGGGTACTTATTGCTAAATGCGACGACAGTGCTTCGCAATGGCATACCTTCGGAGTTGCCAAACCTGCAATGAATACCGTGATATGGAGATGCACCAGTGCTCCTACAACCTGTTTTGAATCGCATGCCTCACAACCCCGCAATACATTGATTGATAATCAAAAAGGTGGATTTGTGATTTCGCGTTACGGAGGTGCAATTGGCAGTTTACCCAATCATTTGCAAAACCTGATTTTGTGGAATTACACAGCTACCAACACAGATGTTTATTCAGGATATGAATTTTGGGATTCGAAAGATAAGTGGCTGAAAATCCCCATGCCCATCATTGCAGGCTTCAAAGCTGCCAATATCACCTTTAATCAACAACAATTAAAATCTGCCGAAGCACTGAATGGCAGAACCACTCCCGAATCGCTTTACGAAGCACAACTGGAGTTAAGACTGGGCAAATTGCCACAATGGATAATTGATAATATAAAATAAAATAAACCAGATGATGAAATCTTTTTTTCTTTCGGCAATATTGTCCATACTATGTGTTTCAGGGTTTGCAAAAACAATCACTGTAAAAAATAATGATGAAGTATACACTGCTGTAGCTGTGCTGCAACCCGGCGATACACTCCTGTTTAAAAATGGTTCTTACCAGAACATACAACTAACGCTTATCAAAAGCGGAAGCAACAAAAAGCAAATAGTATTAATGTCCGAAACTCCGGGTAAGGTCGTTTTCTGTGGTGATGCTAAAGTAGAAATGCGTGGTGTTTATACAGAACTAAATGGCTTCTATTTTACAAATGGGAACCGAAATCCTACTCAGTGGAAATCTCATGGACCGGGTCTGGTAGCCATGTATGCTGGTTACTGCCGCGTAACGAATTGTGCTTTTAATAATTTTGATGAAGCCAATTCAGCTTATATTACAACATCATTGGATGAGAAAGGCAATGTGCCCACACATTGTCGTATTGATCATTGCAGTTTTACCAACAAACTTACTTTCGATCAGGTAATAAACCTAAACAACAGGACAGAACCGGATAAGAATAACCCGGTAACAGCACCACCTATGTACCACCGTGTCGACCATTGCTTTTTCTCGAATCCTAAAAAGAAAGGAAATGCAGGGGGCGCCATCCGTATCGGCTATTACAGAAATGCGTTGGGGCGGTGTCTGGTTGATTCAAATGTTTTCAAAAGACAGGATTCAGAGGCCGAAATTATCACAAGCAAATCAATGGAGAATGTGTATTATGCCAATGCTTTTGTCAATTGTCAGGGAACACTCAATTTCAGGCATGGAGACAAACAAGTGGCCATTCATAATTATTTTATGAGTAATGATGAAAAGTATAATGGCTATGGTGGAATGTTTATATGGGGCAGTAATCATATCATTGCAGGAAATTATTTTAGCCTTAGCAAAACACTTGAGGGAAGAGGCAATGCAGCAATCTATCTGAACCCCGGTGCAGCAGGTACCGAGCATGCGTTGGCTTTTGGCAGTATCATTGCGGATAATGTTTTTGCAAACAATAATGGGTATGCCATTCATTTCAATCCGCTGGAAGAACAGCGGGTTAAGCTGAATAAAGCAAACAACACGCTTTTTGAATTGCCACACGATATGGTGTTTGCCGGAAATATTTTTTGGAACAAAAGCGATAAAGGCTATGCTTTTTTTAAAGACGATCACCCGGATGTTGACCGTAAAAATACATGGAGTAATAATACTTTTTGGGGTGCAAAAACAGGGCTGAAAACTACAGTCGGACTGGAAGAAAAACAGCCGGAGATGCAATTAAAAAATGGCTTTTATTTCCCGAAAAACGATGCCGCAAACAGCATTGCAGGGTTAAAGGGGTATTATAATTCAATTGACGGCATTGCCCTTGACTTTGATAAAGCCATTCGTGATACATCCGTGCAGCAACCACTCACATTGGAGCAAATTTTAGCTCCATGGATGTTTGCTACAATAGGTGATTATTATATAACAGGAAAACTTTCGACGGAATTAGCAGAAAGGCTTAAGCGTATTACAGCATCAAGGATTAAATAGTAGAATGAAGTTATGTCGCCTTTTGGAATAAAAAAAAATATATTTAAAAGAACAATGAAAAATCAGCTAAAACGTACATCGCTTTTTTCAGCCGGATTGCTTTTGACCAGCTCTCCTTATCTGTCGGCTCAAAAAAACGAAAAGAAACCCAACATTTTGTTTATCATTACCGATCAGCAATTTGCGGAGGCTATGAGTTGTCGTATGGGAAATCAGTTTCTCAAAACACCCAATATGGATAAAATGGCTGCTGAGGGAGTGGTTTTTACACAGGCTTACTGCAGCAACCCGATATCTGTACCTTCCCGAAGTTCAATGTTTACCGGAAGGTACACCCACGAGACCGGCATGTCACGAAATCCAAAAGTGAAAGAACCTGTTCCGGAGATTTATAATTCGGGCTTAAAAAATATGGGACAATATTTTCAAGAGGCAGGATATCAAACAGCGTATTACGGCAAAAGTCACCTGATGTATGAGCTGAAAAATGTGAAGGAGTCGGGATTTGAGAATGTGATTGAATCGGATAATGACTCGGTGGTGGCGCGTGATGCGGTGAACTACCTGAAAACAAAGTCAGCCAACCCGTTTTTACTCGTCGCCAGTTTTACCAATCCTCACAATGTTTGTGAATATGCCCGTAATTTGCGTGGAAGAAACCAACGTCTTACCTGTGGCGAAATAGGTTATCCTGCAAAATCCGACTCACTTCCTCTGGTGCCCTATAATCTGGCGTCACAGCAGGATGAACCCGATGGACTCACGCTGCTGAAAAAGGCTTATCAAAATGAAGGCGGGCAGTTTCCGGTGGGAGATTACACGGCTACTGACTGGCAAAAACTTCGATGGGGCTATTATCGCATGATTGAGAAAGTGGATGCACAGATTGGTTTGATTTTACAAACGCTCAAAAACATGAATCTGGATGGGAATACACTGATTGTGTTTACTTCCGATCACGGTGAGTGTGCCGGTGCTCACGGTTGGAATCAAAAGACAGTTTTTTATGAAGAATCCACCCGTGTTCCTTTCATTATCAGGTATAAAGGAACGGTTTCAGCATCCCAAAATAATAAACT